>Ga0068871_100000340_pt1 | contig 32379 bp, 27 predicted proteins | sample KBSMisM72_FD_72750 | JGI IMG/M metagenome (GOLD analysis project Ga0068871, IMG submission 72750) | Miscanthus rhizosphere microbial communities from Kellogg Biological Station, Michigan, USA - KBS Miscanthus M7-2 | ecosystem: Host-associated > Plants > Roots > Rhizosphere > Soil ...
CGCGCGGTGTTCCTGGACCTGCCCTATTTCGATCACCTGCACCGCTTTCTGATCGCGATGGTGCAGCGCGAGGGCTGGAAGGTGACGTATGTGCCGGTGAACCACCGCCCGCGCCTGACGGGAACCTCCAAATACACCAACTTGGGCCGTTTGCTGGTCAGCCTGCAGGATCTGCTGGGCGTGCGCTGGCTGCAGCGGCGCTATCGCGGCAAAGCCAATGTCGAGGAGCTTTAAATGAATTTCCTGGCGCACCTCTATTCCAACATGATGGCGCATCCGTCCGATGTGCTGTGGAACAGCTTCGGCTTTCTGGGGGGCGCGATTTTCGGTATCCGCTTCCTGATCCAATGGCTGAAAAGCGAACAGGAAGGCCACAGCGTTATTCCGCTCAGCTTCTGGTATGCCAGCCTTGGCGGCGGCATGATCTCATTCATCTACGCCATCCACCAGGAAGTCTGGCCGCTGGTTTTCCAGCAGGCGCTGCCTTTACCGATCTATGCCCGCAACATCTGGATGATCTATCGCGACCGGCGCAACGCCGCCGTGACAGGCTGAACCATGCGCGCCTTTCCCGTGATCCTGATCGCGGTCGCCGCCTATAACGCGGTGGCGTTCGGCAGCGCGGCGATGGGCCATGACGCCACCGGGCTTCTGGGCCGCAATTTCCCGCTGACGGTTTATTCCGGCGACATCTGGAAAATCACCCTGGGCGACGGGCTGGTGGCGCTGGCCCTGTTGCTGTTGTTCGTCGAAACCATCAAGGCGGCCGCTACCCGCCACCGCGCAATCATCAACCATGCGCTGTCGCTGCTCACCTTTATCGGGGCGCTGGCAGAATTCATCACCCTGAAAGGGTTCGGCACCTCGACCTTCTTCTTCCTCACCGCCATGTGCCTGTTCGACGTGGTGGCGGGCTATGCTATCTCGATCATCGCGGCGCGGCGCGGCCTGAGCCTGCCGTCTGCGGATGGTGGCTAGCCTTCGCAGTCTCTATAGCGTTTGAGTTGCTGTCATTCCCGCGGAAGCGGGAATCCATGGTCATCCGGCGGCGTAATGGATGCCCGCTTTCGCGGGTATGACAAGAGAGGATTGCTCTCGCTTGACGACTGCGCCAAGGCCAGAAAATCCCTTTACAGCCAATAGCTTGAGGAGGTCTTGCGGGCGCGAGCCGAGCCGTGTATTCCCGGGCCCCAGTGCGGACAGGTGGCCGAGTGGTTGAAGGCGCACGCCTGGAAAGTGTGTAACGGTGAAAGCCGTTCGAGGGTTCGAATCCCTCTCTGTCCGCCAATAAAAAGGGCCCCAACTTCGGGGCCCTTTTTATTGGCGGATCGGGATCGGTGAACGGACCCTTGTTCGACAAATTCGCCGACAGGCGAATTTGGGCGCGAGGCGGCCGATCAGGCCGCCGAGCGATCCGAGCGTCAGCGAGGACGGAAAACATGCCAAAGCATGTTTTCCGCAATCCCTCTCTGTCCGCCAATAAAAACGTCCCCTGGTTCATCCGCCGCAGTCAATCGATTCTCAACAAAATCGCCGGCTGCGCGAAAATGTCAGGTGACATTGGCCTACATTATAAGCAGCGCCGCCTGATCTTTGCCGATTTAATTGGCATCCTCTGCTGGACGTGTGATCCTAAAGCTCAATTTCCACATCCGAACACCATCAATTTCGTCAAACGTGATTGAGCAAGCCACTGTCAAGATTCTAAGCTTGGCGACGGTCGAGATGTGTTAGGGGACTTTGCAATGCTGACAAGCCAATCGAGCACCCGATCGGTCGTCATCGAACGGCCACGGCTCTTGCTGAAAATTGCCAGCATCGAATATCGCATCCAATGGGACGGCGCAGCACAGACCTGGAACGTGTTGCGGAACGGCGCAACAACGGATGTGGTCGCGCGCAGGAAGCGCAGCTCTGCGGTTGCATCGGCAATCCGGGACGCGAAGGCAGAGTTCAAGACTACAAGCGGGACCGTGGTTGTGACTTGTTTAGAGGGCCGCAAGCTGGAAACCCTTTGGAGGGGAACACAATAGCCGACGGGCACCCAATACAAGCCACCCGTAGAGACCTCCCAGCTGCGATCCCGGCGCCTCGCTTTGGCTCGGCGCATTCATCGCTCTCACAGGTCCACCGGACCTGTTCGCCCGCAGCGCGGGCCGCTCTTCACCCCATCACACCGTCGGCAGCCCCAGATAGTGCCAGAGGTTCTGAATCTCGATAGCGTCCAGCTCCAGCGCTGTCTCGACATTCTCGATCAGGCCCGGGGGTTCCTGGCCCTTCTTACGCGCATGGGTGGTTTCCAGCACATCCTTCAGGGTCCCGCTTTTCGCCTCTGACTTGTCTTCGGTGATGAGCCGCCAGCCGGGCGTATGCAGCTGCTTCACCAGCTCGTCATGCGTGGGTTTCTTAGTCATGCGAGCACCTATGAAAAGGGGAAAATCGTGACACGGGACTATAACCCCCAAATGGGAATTTTGCTCCTGTCACCGCATTAATAGCTGGGAAACAAAAACGGCGCCCGAAGGCGCCGCGTCTGCATGGCGAGGATATGGTTTAGGCTGGCCGGGCCTTCTTGCGACGGCGAAGCGCCGCGGCTCCGGCAACACCCGCTCCGAACAGAGACAGGGTAAAAGGTTCAGGGACTTCGGTGGTGCCGAAGCCGGAGTAGCTCGCGCCAATACGGCCGGTCAGTGCCTTGCCGCCATTGGGATTGCTGATGTCGGCCACAAAATAGCTGTCCTGGGGGGTACCGCCGTCAATGAAGGAGGCAGTTGTAATGGAGGAGGTGGTGATGTCGAAATTCAATCCGGTAGTCCAGGGATTGTTGGGGGCACAGGCGGAATTGCAGTCGAGAGCAAAGTTGAACGTGCCGAAACCGCCATTCGGCGAGAAAGTGGCGGGGCCGGCAATGCTCCATAGTGACGGCAGGTTAGCAATACTGATCGCTGGGGAGCCAGAAAGTCTGAATTCCAGGGAATGGCCGGACAGGGCGCCGGTGGAGATCAGACCCGAGCCGTTCAACAGAGAGAGTTTCACATTCACGCCGCCGCCTGAAAGATCGGTCAGTGTGACCGTGCCATAGCTCGGCAGGCCGCAACCGTTGGTGCAATTGTCCTGTTCAAAATTGTAAACGATTACGCCGGCTGCCGCGGGAACGGCAGAACCGCATAAGCCTATCAAGGCCGCAAGAGCGACCGCCTTGAGTGCGGTGATATTGGAGCGTCTCATTTTGGTACAACCTTTTGAATAATCTCACGGAAACTCTCGCAATCCGCATGCCATAAGAGGCGGTAGGCCAAAAACAAAATAAAGAAGAAGTTAATAGCCGCGGATTTGTAAGCGCCGCTTACAGCTATACTTAGCCACACAGAGCGGCGCGCCTCGCCACGCTCGTGATCGCCAGGGAACTCTGCCATGCCCAAAATCGATACCGCCACTGTGCCCCAGCGCAAAGGCTCCGGTTATCCGCCGCAATTCGCCGCTCCCTGCGCCGAGCGCATCCGCCAGCGGCTGGGCAATGCCGGCGGACTGCGTGATTTCGGGATCAACCTTATGCGCCTGCCCCCGGGCGGCTGGTCAAGCCAGCGCCACTGGCATTCGCATGAAGACGAGTTCGTCTATGTGCTGGAAGGCGAATTGGTCCTGATCGAGGACGGCGGCGAGACGCTGCTGCGGGCCGGGGATTGCGCGGCCTTCCCGAAAAATACCGGCAACGGCCATCACATGATCAACCGGTCCGGCGCGATGGCACTCTATCTGGAAGCGGGCTCGCGCCAGCCTGCCGACCTGACCACCTGCTCCGATATCGACATGATGAGTTCCAACGCCGATGGCCGGTTTGTGCACAAGGACGGCTCGCCGTTCCACCAGCCCTAGACAAAATCGGCCGGCCTCCAGGGGGTGAAGACCGGCCGCTTGCCTGCTTTCGCGGGTTTTTACAGGTTGGCGCGCAGGCCGATGGTGAAATAGCGGCCCATCGGGCTTTGGCCGTTATACCCGGACTGGTAGGTCGAGTAGATCTGGCCGATGGTCCCGTTGGGAATATAGGCGGGCTGGGCGTTGAGCAGGTTCTGCACCACGAAATAGCCCGTCATGTCCGCGCCATCCAGCTGGAAGTTGCGCGAGATGTTCGCGTCCACCTGGTTCCACGAGTTCACATGCGGATTGACCCAGTTGTTGATGGTCGCGGTGACCGGTCCCGCCACCTGGCTGAAGCCCGACACCCAGGTATTTTGCACACCCACGGTCCAGTCGTTCAGGGCGTAGTTCAGCATGAGGGTGAAGCGGGTGCTGGGATCCGCCGTACGGGTGAAAGGCGCGCCCGGGAACAGGACCGAGTTGTTGATGATCGGCTGATAGGTGGCTAGCAGACGCCCGTTCCAGTTACCGTTCCAACCATCCACCAGGTCCGACATCGCCCAGGCATAGTTGGTCTCAAAGTCCCAGCCTTCGGTCTTTTGCGAGGCGGTGTTGAGATTGAAGGTAAAGAGCTTTGTCACCCGGTTGTTGATCGTCGTATCGCTGAACGGCAGAGGGCGCTGATAGTTGTTGCAATAGACCGAGGTTCCGCCCGAGGCCTCGCAGATCGCCTGGATGGTGGTGCCTGGCGCAATCGAGCCGATCGCGTTAGCCAAATGGATACGATAATAATCCAGCGACATGGTCAGGCCCGGAATAAAGTCCGGCGTCCACACCGCGCCCACCGTATAGGTGCGCGACACTTCCGGCACCAGGGCGGCATTGCCCTGGCTGCTGAAGGTGGTCGTGTAGCTGTTGATCGCGGCCGGAAGATGTTGGTCGCCGTTGAAGACGTTCTGCAACAAGGTCGCCGGACGGAACAGGTCGTCCAGGGTTGGCGCGCGAATGTCGATCGAGGTCGTGCCGCGGAAGCGCAAGCTGTCGACGACATTCCAGTTGAAGCCAATCTTCCAGGTCTGCACCGGGCCGGAGACGGAATAGTTGGTATAGCGGCCCGCCAGGTTCAGGTCGAAAGCCTGCATCAACGGCAGGTCCTTGACCACCGGCACATTGGCTTCCAGCGCCAGTTCCCAGACATTCTGGCTGGCATGGGTCGGCTGGACGATGGTCTGGGCGAAACTCGGCAATGCCGGGTTGCAGATGCGCAGGCCCGTGCAATCCACAAAGGTGCTGCTGGGCACGTTCGAGGCGACGTCATACGCATTAAAGCGCATTTCGCCGGAGAAGGCCGCGGTGATCGGTCCCGCGCCCCAGCCTTCGAAGATTTCGCCGGCGATGTCGCCGCCAAAGTCGTCCAGGGTGTTGGTCTGGTGGAACGTGGTGGTCTGGAACACGTATTTAAAGGCGCCTTGCGAGACCCCGTTAAGGCCGAAGGGATTGAACGGCACGCAATTGGCATATCTGGCCGCCGTGGCCGCCTGGGTCGCGGCATAGCAGGCCACGGTACCGGCCGGTGTCAGCACCGCGTCCTCGGCCGCATACATGTTCTGCAGATTTTGATTGTTGACCAGATCCACCGCCAGGCGGTTCTCGCCATGGGTGTAGAACAGGCTCCACTTAAACCGGCCGTCCATGACGGTGCCATTAAAGCCCGTCTGCACACTCAACACGCGGTTGACGCTGCCGGTGGCGTTGGTTTCGGTTTGGCCGTTGCCGACCAGGAATTCGCCCAGCTGGAAGGTGTTGCCGGCCTGTACCGTCGCGCTCAGCTGCGTCGGATTGGTGCCGTTGTTGCCCAGCTGCACCTGCGTCGCTGCGGGCAGGAACGGGTTGTTCTTGTAGAAGATAGCCGCTTGATTGATGCCCGGCTGGATCTTCTGGGGGAAGTACCAGCCGAAGCTGTAGGCTTCCGAACCTTGGCCCTGAACATACCAGGTGACATTGTCGGACAGGTCATAGCTGAAGCGGCCGAACGCGGAGGCCTGATGATAGCCGTTGAACACCTGGCCATAGGGGCTGTAGGCGCCATCGCCGCCCGAGTTGAAATTGCCAGTGCCGGTGGTCGCGGCGCCGGCCGCGTTGGTGGCGCCTGATACACCGGGATTGTACGGACCCAGTATGCCTTGCCCAACGAATTGCTGTTGATTGGCCAGCGGACAGGCGGGCACGCAGGCCTGGACCAGACCGCCGAACGTGGAGTTCGGCCGCTTGGCATTGGCGATCCTGTTAAAGGGATTGGCCGCCGTGCCGGTGCCCGCTTCGCCATCCGGCGCATATTGGATGGAAGCACCATAGGGACGGGCCGACTGGTTGACCGGATCGCGATGACGATATTCCACTGCGCCTTCGAAATGGCCACGGCCGCCGAACAGCTCGGTGCCGCCGGCGGCGGAAAGATTATAGCTCATGGCATCGGCATAGGTGGAAATGCCGGAGTTGATGTCGACCTTGAAGCCATCGAACTTCTTGTTGAGGACGAAGTTGACCACGCCGGTCACCGCATCCGAGCCGTAAACGGCCGAGGCACCGCCGGTCACGACATCTACCCGCGAGATCAGCGACTGTGGCAAGGTGTCGATGTCCACCGTGCCATCGGCGTTTGAGGGCGTGTTGCGGTGGCCATCCAGCAGCACCAGGGTGCGTTGGGGACCGAAATTGCGCAGGTTCAGCGTGCTCGAGGCAAAGTTCTGGCTGCCGTCGCCGGGGCGGGTGATCTGCTGCGAACCCTGGAAGACCGGAAGCTTGGCCAGTCCGTCGGGAAGACCGGCAGGCGCCGTGGCCTTGAGGTCGTCGGCGGAGATGACGGTGAGAGGGGTGGGCGAATTGGCGGCGTCGGAAATGACGCGGCTGCCGGTGACAGTGACCGATTCGACATTGGCCGCGCTCTGGGCGAAGGCCACGGTCGGGAGTGCCGCAATGGCAACGCCGCATGCGAGCCAGTGTCTGATCTTCAAAGCCATGATATCCCCCTGAAAATGTCACGAGCCCACTCTGATGAGAGCTCTTCGCGACCTAGACGGGGCGGGGATCACAAATCCGCCATCTCCGGCGATACGTTTTGGGTATCGGTCATGCCTGTTGCCGATATGGTTCAGCCCGGCAGCCCAATCAAAGATTGGCGCGCAGGCCGATCGTCAGGGTGCGGCCCATGGCGCTTTGGACGCTATAGCCAGAGGTATAGGTCGGGTACCATTGGCCGATGGTACCGTTGGGAACATAGGCGGGCTGGGCGTTGAACAGGTTCTGAACCACGAAATAGGCGGCCAAGCCGGCGCCATTCATCGTGACATTGCGGGTGATGTTCACGTCCACCTGGTTCCAGGCGTTCACATGGGGATTAACCCAGTTGTTGATGGCAGGCGTGACAGGACCTGCCACCTGGCTGAAGCCTGAAACCCAGCTGTCCTGCACACCCAGGGACCAATCATCCAGGGTGTAGTTCAGGAAAGCGGTGAGGCGGGTGCTGGAATTGGGCAAGCGGGTCCACGGCGCCCCCGGGAAAAGCACCGATTTGTTTATCACCGGCTGATAGGTCGCGAGCAGCCGTCCATTCCACGCGCCGTTCCCGTCCTCCACCAGATCCGACATCTGCCAGCCATAGTTCGTCTCGAAGTCCCAGCCCTCCGTCTGGGTGGAAGCGGTATTGAGGTTGAAGGTGATGAGCCTGGTCGCGAAATTCGCGATGGTGCGGTCGCTGAACGCAAGGGGACGCTGATAGTTCGCGCAATAGATCGAGCTGCCGCCGGAAGCTTCGCAGATGCTCTGGATCGTAGTGCTGGGCGCGATCGACCCGATCGCGTTGGCCAAATGCAGGCGGTAATAATCCAGCGACATGGTCAGGCCCGGAATGAAGTCCGGTGTCCATACCGCGCCCACCGTATAGGTGCGCGACACTTCCGGGACCAGATGAGGATTGCCCTGGCTGCTGAATGCGGTCGTGCCGGCATAGTGACTCCCTGGCGGGTTGGGCGGAGAGGACAAATCGACATGGAGGTCGGTAAAGACATTTTCGAGGATCGTTGAGGGACGGAACAAGTCGTCCAGGGTGGGCGCGCGGATGTCGATCGAGGTGGTGCCTCGGAAGCGCAAGGAGCCGACGACGTTCCAGTTGAAGCCGATCTTCCAGGTCTGGACCGAGCCCGACACGGAATAGTTTGTGAAGCGGCCCGCCAGGTTGAGGTCAAAGGCCTGGATCAGCGGCAGGTTCCTGGCCACCGGCACTTCGGTTTCCAGCGCCATTTCCCACACATTGTTGCTGGCATGGACCGGCTGCAACACCGCCTGGGAATAGCTCGGCAACAATGCGTTGCACAGACGCAGGCCCGTGCAGTCCACAAAGGTGCTGCTCGGTACATTGGTGGTGATGTCATAGGCATTGAAGCGCATTTCCGCAGAAAAAGCCGCGGTGACCGGACCCGCCCAGCCATCCAGCAGCCTGCCCGCGATGCTGCCGCCCATGTCATCCAGGCTGTTGGTCTGATGGAAATCCGTGGTCTGGAAGACATAGCGGAAAGCGTCCCAGCTGACGGCGGTGGGGCCGAAGGGATTGAACGGCACGCAGTTGGCATATCTGGCCGCCGTGGCCGCCTGGGTCGCGGCATAGCAGGCCACGGTACCGGCCGGTGTCAGCACCACATCCTCGGCCGCATACATATGCTGAAGATTTTGGTTGTTGATCAGATCAACCGCCAGACGGTTTTCCGCGTGCGTATAGAAAAGACTCCAATTGAAGCGGCCGTTCATGATGGTGCCCTCCAATCCGGTCTGAACGCTGAGCACGCGGTTGACGCTGCCGGTTGCGTTTATCTCGGTCTGGCCCAACCCCGTGAGGAATTCGCCCAACTGGAAACTGTTGTCAGGCTGCACCGGCGGGCTGGCGGCGGCATTCTGAAGCGGATTGGCGCCGTTGTTGCCCAGCTGCGCCTGCACCGCGGGCGCCAAGAAGGGGTTGTTCTTGTAGAACAAGTCAGCTTGGCCTGCGCCTGGCTGAATTTTCTGCGGGAAGTACCAGCCAAAGCTATAGGCTTCCGAGCCTTGGCCCTGGAGATAGAAGGTGATGCCGTCGGTCAAATCATAACTGAAACGGCCGAACACCGTGCCCTGATGATAGCCATTGAACAGGTCGCCATAGGGGTTATAGGCACCGTCCCCACCTGAATTCAGATTGCTGGTGCCGGTTGTGCGATTGCCGTTGGCATCGGTGGCGCCAGGAATCCCAGGATTAAAGGGGCCGAGCACGCCATTGGCGGCGAACTGCGTGCCGGCCGCCAGCGGACAGGCCGGTACACAGCCTTGGACAACACCGCCAAAGCTGGAATTGGGCCGCCGGCCATTTGGAATAGTGTTGAAGGGATTGGCCGCGGTGCCGGTGCCCACCTCCGCCGCATAGTTGTACGCGGGGCCATAAGGCCTGGCGGATTGATTGACGGGATCGCGATGACGATATTCCAATGAGGCTTCAAAATGGCCGCGCCCGCCGAACACATCGCTGCCCGCCGCCACGCCGAGATTGTAGCTCATGGCGTCGCCATAGGTGGATATGCCGGCATTGATGTCGGTTTTCACGCCGGTAAACTTCATGTCGAGGACGAAGTTCACCACACCCGTCACGGCGTCGGAACCATAAACGGCCGACGCGCCGCCGGTGACGATATCGACCCGCGAAACCAGCATCTGCGGCAGGGTGTCGATATCGACGGTGCCGTCGGCGTTGGAGGGCGGGGCACGATGACCATCCAACAGTACCAGGGTACGGTTGGTCCCGAAATTGCGCAGGTTCAGCGTATTGCTGGAAAAGTTCTGGCTGCCGTCGCCGGGGCGGCCGATGGTCTGGGAGCCTTGGAAAATCGGAAGCTTGTTCAACCCATCGGCAAGATTGGCGGGCGTGGTATCGCGCAATTGCTTGGTCGAGATCACGGTTACAGGCGTGGGCGAATTGGCGGCATCTGAAATGACGCGCGAACCCGTGACGATGATGGATTCCGACGGCGGCGGACCCGCATCGGGCGGGCCGGCGTTCTCGCTGGCCGGACCAGTGGGCTGCGCGCGGCGCAGCACAATAGTGGTACCGTCATTGCTGGCCACTTCAAGACCCGTACCGATCAGAAGCCTTTTCAGGGCTTCATGCAGCGGCATGCTGCCGGAAACCGCCATCGTCTTGATGCCATGGAGCTGACTGACGGGAGCAACGATCTGGATATTTTCCTGGCGCGCGAATTCGGGAATGGATTTCGCCGCTTCCTCCGAAGGAATATTGATGCTCCGCGGCTGTGCTGCGGCGGGGACGGTGTTCAGCGCGGCAATCGCAATGCCGCAGGCAAGCCGATACTTGCGCTTTGATCCCATAATCCCCTGAAACATTTTAGCGCCTTCTGTACGAAGGTTCTGCTGACCATCTGCGTAAGGACCACAACCCAAACACGCAAGGCGGTATTTTTTACGGCGGCGCTCAACGCGCCAAACGCACCTCTCCTTCCCCTACCCTGGCCCGGGCGTTCAGGCTGATGGCGATGGTCTGGGCGAAGCCGACCGGATCGGTAGCCTTGAACAGACCGGCGATTTCTTCCTTTGCCAGTGCCGGATCGTCGATGACGATCCTGGTATCGCTGTAACGGGCGAATTCCGCCGCCGCCTGGGCCAAAGTCTCACCCTCGAACGCGATCTGGCCACTCTGCCATGCCATCTGGCGATGCACTTGCGCCAACGGCACCGGCACGGCGGCGATCCCGGCTGCCGGGTCCGCCCGCGCCACCGCCATGGTGTTGGCGGTTATCCGGACGGGATGCGTGCCCGGCGCACTGGGTTTGAACACTTCCACGATGCCCTCGCGTACCAACACCTGAACCGGTGCGGCCTCGAGACGGCGCACGCTGAAGCTGGTGCCTACCACACGCACATTGGTATCGCCCGCCGTAACCACAAATGGCCGAGCTCTGTTCTTGGCCACGTCGAATAGCGCTTCGCCGCGGATCAGTTCCACGGAACGCAGTTCGTCGGTATAACGGACCACCATTTCGGAATCGGTATTGAGGGTGACGACCGAACCATCCTTGAGCGCGAGGACCTTGGTTTCGCCCTTACCGGTGGAGAAACGGCCGCGCAGGCGCAGCACTTGCCAGGCACCGCCCATGCCAATCAGCGCCATCGCAGCGATGGCGCCGCCGATTTGCAGCACATGGCGGCGCGCAGGCGCCGGTTCAAAGACGGCGGGATCGAAATCCGGCCCCAGGGCGCGCGCCCGCTCGGTGCTCAGGGCCACGGCCCGGATGCGGCCGAAGGCGCCGGCGCAGCGCACATCCGCGCTCAACCAGTCCTGGAACTGGGCTTCCTGCCCGGCCGCCAACGGGCCGCGATCAAGCCGGGCGGCCCAATCGGCCGCCTCGGCGTCAATCTGATGTGCGGTCTTTCCTGGCATCGGGATTTCCGAGATTTCCTGACTTGAGATTAGACGGATAGGCGAACTGTTTTCCGCCATCCCTGATTTGTTCCAGCATCAGCAAAAAGCCCCGCGCCATGTGTTTTTCGACGGTGCTTTCGGCGATTGCCATCTTTTCGGCCACTTCGCGCTGGGACAGGCCATAGACCCGCCGCAAGGTGAACACCTCGCGGACGCGGCCGGGCAGCCGCGCGATCATGCCGGCCAAACGATGCAGCTCCTCCCGGTCGATCACCTGGCGCTCGGGAGAAGGTTCGTCGCTGACCACTTCCAGATAATCCAGATCCGGCACCGAGGCGATCGATACAACCTTCATTCGGCGCAGATGGTCGATCACCACCGATCCGGCCACCTGGAAAGCATAACTCTTTGCATCATGCACATGCTGCACGCTTTCGGCCGTCATCAAGCGCGAATAGGTTTCCTGGATGATGTCGTCGATATCCAACCCGGCCAGACGGCGGCGGCTGAGCCAGGCGCGCAACACAGCCTCGTGGGGCAGCACATGCCGCCCCAGCCAGATTGCCCGCTCGTCCGAAACAGACATTCACGCTCCCGCCGCTGGGACGCAAACCTAGTCCCCGGTCGGGATTTTGTCGAGCTATGCAGGATCACGCCGCAAGGGGCGCGCATCATGGTTATCGTGGACGGCGCAGGTTTATTTCGCGGGCTCTGCAGCTGGGCTTGCGCTCTCGGGCTCGGCGGCCACATTCGCGGTCTCGGGCTTTGCTACGGTGCTCGCGCTCTCGGGCTCAGCCTTCCTAGTCGTGCTTTCGGGTTTGGCCGCCGACGTTGCGGGCTTGACGGCCGTACTCGCGGTCATGGGTTTGACGGGTGCAGCCGGGGCCGCGCTTTTCAGATAGCTGCTGAACACCCAGCCTTGTTGCGGTTTGCTCGCGGTGTCCTTGGCCGGAACCTCGATCTGTGTCCAGTTGCCGTTTGTCTGTAATACCGTCACCACCGTATCGCGCGGCAACGTCATGACCAGTCCACCCTTGGCCGCCGGCATATCGCGGACATTGGCGATACGAGTCACGGTCGTGCTGGGGCGCGGCGCAACCGGCGTGATCGCCACCGCCGCGCGCGGCGTGGGCGCTGGTTCCATCCGCACGCTTAGAAGGCCGCCCGTCACGGTAGAGATACCGGAGCGGACGCTATCGGGCAGATAACCGGCCAGATAAGGATAAGCCAGGATCACAGGCACCACGATGCAGACCATGATGGCGAAATCGCGCATGAATGTCGGCTTGGGGCTGTCCTGCGTCTCTTCCTGCTCATCATTCGGCCCGGCGAAGCGGCGGATCGGTGCGTTTCCGGGGCGCTGAACGACCTGATGCACGCGCGCCTGGTCCAGGGCCGCACGGGCATGGCCGAGTTCGACTTCACGATTCACCAGCGCCGCCCGGAGGGTCGAAATGTCCCGGCGCAAGCCATCGACATAGGCATCGTCCCAGCGCGGCACTTCGGCGGCCGGTGCGCCTTGCGCCTCGGCCAGCAGCCGTTCGGCATTTTCGGCCCGGGCCGTCGCGGCGGCGATAGCGTCCTGCAATTGGGCCCGCGCATCGGCGACCAAAGCTTCAATCCGCGCAGATTCTTCCGTCTTGCCGGCCTGCGCAGCTTGCGCAATTTCCGATTCCTGGCGCGCACGCTGCCGGTTCATCTCGTCACGCAACTGGGCAATTTCGCGCTCGCGCTCCGGCAATGCGCCCTGCAGCGCCGTCAATTCCTGGCGCAGCCGCTCAACCTCAGACCCGTCGGCGATGGGAGCGGAACTCGGCTGGGCCAGGGCACCTGCCAGCGCCGCTTCCAATTTGCGGCATTTGTCGCTTTCAACGGACAATAAGCGCGCCGTCTGTTGCTGCCACTCCGCAAGGGCTGCGGATGTGCGTACGGTTTCTTCCGATTTCCAACGCGCTTCGGCCTGCGATGCTGCGGCCAGACTTTCGTTTGCCCAGCGCTGGCGTTCGGAGGCAAGACGTTCATCGGACTGCTCCTGCCAGCGCTTTTGTTCCGCCGCCAGCCGTTGGTCCGTCTCGGTCAGAAGGCGATGACGTTCGGCTTCGCCGCTGTCGCTGACTTGTGCCTGCCAGCGCAGCCGTTCTGCCTCCACGCGTTGATCGGCATCCGCCTTGGCACGCGTGCGTTCCTGCGCGATCTGCTGTTCGCTCTCGGCCTGCCAAAGGCGGCGCTGGACCTCGAGCTGCTGGCCGGTTTCCGCCTTCAAGCGTTCGCGCTCTTCGGCGACCATCCGCTCGGCCTGGAGCTGCCAGTGCCGGCGCTCGGTCTCCAACTGCTGGTCGATCTCCGCCTTCAAGCGGCTGCGCTCTTCCGCGACCGCCTGTTCCGTCTGGACCTGCCACTGTTTGCGTCCGGCTTCGATCTGCTGGTCGATCTCGGCTTTCAAGCGGCTGCGCTCTTCCACGACCGACTGTTCAGAGCGGCCCTGCCATTGTTTGCGTTCGGCTTCGATCCGCTGGTCGGTCTCGGCCTGCAGGCGGCTGCGTTCATCCGCGACCGCCTGCTCCGCCTGGGCCTGCCATCGTTTGCGTTCGGCCTCCAGAAACTGGTCGGCCTCCATCTTCGATCGGGCAAGCTCCTGCGCGAATTTGTCCTGGATCAGCGCTTCGGTCTGAGCGGTCTGGCCTTGCCGCTCATTTTGCCAGGCAAGACGTTCCTGCTCCTGTTCCGACCTCGCCTGTGCGGCAGCGGCCGCCAGATGCTGCCTGAGTTCGGCTTCCCATTCCGCCCGGGCCGCCGCCAGTTCCGACTCTTTCTGGACATTGGCCTGCTTGAGCGCCGCGCGCAGCTCCGCCAAATCGGAATCGCGCACCGCGAACAGCGACTGCATTTTTGACAGTTCATTGTGCAGGATCGGATCATTGCCTTGCGCCAGCGAGCGCACGATATTTTCCTTGCCGGGCTCGTCCGCCTCGTTGTTCCAGGGCGGAATCGCAAGCGGAATGACTTTGAGCGTAAGGGCGGCCGAATTGTCGAAACTCATGATGCGAACGGCCAGTTCATGTCCGCCGCACAGGTTGGAAGGGACCAGATAATTCAGGTCCTCCAGCTCGTCGGAGGCCAGCGACCAGGAACCGTCCCCATTGTTCCGCCCCGCCGACAGCTTGGAGCGCTGCGGCATGCGCTCCACGCGCAAGGTCAGCCGTCCGTGCCGCTTGTAAGGCGCAAGCAAAGAAGCAAGGTCCAGCGGAATTGCTTTTTGCTCCACCGGCGCCCGAATGATGTCGGCCGCGGTAACGCTGGCGAAGGCCGGACTGAGGAGGTCCGCTTTCTTGGTACTGGCTGTGCCGCGATGCGCCATTGGCTCTGTGTTTGGGCGTCGTTTCGGGCCCATCTTGGCTCAAGGCCTGATACCATCGGGTAATTTCGGCCAGACAATTTTCGATAAATTTGTTGCGGGTTCCGCCGGAAGCCCTGGTTTTCCGGCGCCCGCAACCCGCACACCCATGCCGAAATGCGTGCGCTCCCGTACGGTGGCCCGATCCCCGCTGTTGCTGCTATGGTCACTCCAACGGCAAAATAATGCCTTGGGGGATCACGTGAATCTGCGTTTAAGTCTTTGCGTCGCCGCGTCATTCCTGACCACTTCGGCAGGACTTCCAGCCAAGACCCTGAACAGCGATTATCGCTATCCGGGTGGGGATGCGGGGGGCATGCGTTATTCCCCCCTGACCCAGATCAACCCCAAGAATGTCGGCCGCCTCAAACAGGCCTGGCGCTACGACTTGAAGCCCGACAGCGAAGTGCAGAACACGCCGATCGTGGTGGACGGCGTTTTGTATGGCGTGGGAAGCGGCAAGGTCGTCGCCCTGGATGCGGCGACGGGGACGGAAAAATGGGTGTTCACACCCGAGCTGCCGCAAAGATCCCGGGCCGGATTCAAGGACCGCGGTGAAAGCTGGTGGACGGACGGGCATCAAAGCCGCTTGCTGGTGACGGCTTCGAATTTCGTCTATTCGCTGGACCCGGCCACGGGCAAGCCCGATCCCGCCTTCGGCGACAATGGCCGCGTCGATCTTAATGACAATCTGCGCGGGCCTGCGTCCGCCAACTATGTCCGCATGGGCGGGGCGGTGAATGTCTGGCACGACATGTTCTTCACCTGCGGCGAGGTCGGCGAACAGACGCCCGCTTCGCCGGGCGATATCCGTGCCTGGGATGTCCATTCCGGCAAGTTGATCTGGACTTTTCACACCATTCCCCATCCCGGCGAGCGCAATGCCGAGACCTGGGCCGCCGATGCCTGGAAGACAGCCGGCGGCGCCAATGACTGGCCCGGCATGGTGCTGGACGAAAAGCGCGGCATCCTGTTCGCGGGTACCGGATCGGCATCGGACGATTTCTATGGCGGCGAACGTCCCGGCAAAAACCTTTATGCCGACAGCATGCTGGCGATCGATGCCAGGACCGGCAAGCTGCTGTGGTATTTCCAGGCCGTGCACCATGACGTGTGGGACGATGACTTCGCCTCGGCGCCGGCTCTGGTCACCGTCACCCGCAAGGGCAAGAAGATCGACGCCGTCGCCGCCACCAACAAGACGGGATATGTCTACATCTTCGACCGGGTGACCGGACAATCCCTGTTCCCGATCGACGAAGTGCCCGTGCCGCCGGCCACCGCGCCGGGCGACACTGCCTGGCCGACCCAGCCGCGCCCCCGCCTGCCCCCGCCCTTGTCGCGCCAGACCATGACGGCGGATGACCTTACCCAGCGCACGCCCGAAGCCAACAAGTGGGCGCGGGAAAAATTCGCCACCTTCAAGAACGGACCGGCTTTTACCCCGCCCGCCTACAATCAGGAAACCGTGTCGCTGCCGGGCTTTTCCGGCGGCAATGAATGGGGCGGCATGACCTTCGATCCCCGGCTGGAATATCTCTTCGTCAATACGGAGAATGTGATGTGGACCACGGCGGTGATCGACCGCAAGGGCCGCACCCGCGTGGAAGGCCCCGAACTGGCGGGCAACCAGTCGCGATACACCTTCTCGGGCTACAACAAGTTCAGGGACCCGGATGGTTATCCGGCGACCGCCGCGCCCTGGGGCCATCTCACCGCCATCGACCTCAAGACCGGCCAGTTCGCCTGGCGCATTCCGTTCGGGGAATATCCTGAACTGGTGGCCCAGGGCATCGCCAATACCGGCAGCGAGAGCTATGGCGGCGGCGTCGCCACCGCCAGCGGGCTTTTGTTCATCGGAGCGACGGATTTCGATCGCAAGATGCACGCCTTCGAGAGCAAGACCGGCAAGCTGCTCTGGGAAACGGTGCTGCCCTATGCCGGCAACGCCACGCCGCTCACTTATTTGGCCGGTGGCAAGCAATATGTGGTGATCGCCGCCAGCACCGCGCATGACCGCAAGGCCGCCAAGGGCAGCGCCTTTGTCGCTTTTGCATTGGGAGACTGAACGCGGACCGCGACCCTATTTCGGGGCGCCCGGAACACCCTGAAAACGCTTGCTGCGCTGCTGAAGAATGGAGTCGAATTCCGCCTGGCTCATTTTGAGCTTGGAGGGGTTGGCTTTGATCCATTCCACAAAGGCCGCGTATTTCCGCGCATTCCAGCCGCCTTCGAACTCGCCCCCATTCTTGCCCTGGCGGTTGAGATCGAAATTGAAGGCGTCTTCCAGATTGATGAACTCGGCATGGGCGACGGCATCTTCCGCCAGATAGGCGGGAATGAAAATCACGCCGTCACTCTTGGCCAGCACCAGATCGCCCGGCAAGACCGTGGCGCGGCCAATGCGGATGGGCGCATTGATCGACGTCAAGGTCATGTCCTTCCAGGCGCTGGGATCATAGGCGCGGTAGAGGCCATTCATGTTTTCCAGCTCGCGATTCTCCTCGGCGTCACGAATGCCGGCATCGAAGACAAAGCCGGTATGGGAATGGGTGGCGATGCCGGACCCCAGGTTGGAACCGATCAAGGTGCCTTCCACGATCTTGCCGAAACCGTCCGCGATATACATGTCGCCGATCTGGAGCTCGGCGATCGGCCAGCTGTTATTGCCGCTCACCCGCCCCTCGCGCTTGCCCTCGGCGGCAATGGCCTCATACATGTCCCGGCGCAGCGGCATATATTGCGTCGTCAGGGCCCGCCCCGCGAAAGGCTTTTCCGGATGCAGCATCTGGAAGCCTGTGTCGAACTGGCAATTGAATCCCTTGTCGCGCAGATAGTCCCAGATATCCTCGATGGAAACATTCACCACCCGCTTGAGCAGATCGTCGGGCACCTTGGGGCGGCCATCGGGAAAACGTTCGCCTTTCCACTCCGAGGTATAGAACAGGATCTGCTCGCGAGTCTGCTTGACCTGGGCCAGGGCGGGAGTCGCGATAGCCAGAGCCAGGCATCCCAGCAATAGAGGCTTAAATTTTTTCAGCATCGATCAATCTCCTGCGAAATGGTTTTTAAGGGCGCGCCTTGACGACGGCGTAGCGAATGGTTTGGCCGGGCTCCAAAATCATGCGGTGGGCGGTGTTGGCCGGCACAAAAACATAATCGCCCGGATGAAGAGCGAAGCTCTTGCCGCCGGAAACGCCGCTGCCACGGGTCTCGCCGGGGCCGACTTCATGCGGATTCTCGAGGGTTCCGCCCAGGATCATGGTCGCGCCGCCTTCCTGCACGAAAATATAATCGCCCCATCCGGCATGGGCTTCGCTTTCGCCGGTTTTGTCGCGGCTGGTGATCAGGGCAAAACTGTTCTTCTCCCGCGACAGCATGGTCTGGGCATAAAAGCCGGATTTGTCGGGAACCAGCTTCTGTTGCGAGGAAGGAACGAATTTATAGTCGTCGGCGGGTTGGGCCTGGGCGGTGGAAGCCGTAAACGCCAGGCCGGCCATAGCGATGCCTGCAAATCTTTTCATGATAGTCTCCAATCGGTTCGTCTGCCCGGCCTCGCGGCGCGCTTGGCAGCGCGCCGCGTCCCTACGCTGCCGCTACGGACCATTCGTCGCTCTCGCAGGTCCACGGGACCTGCTCGTCTGCCGTCGCGTGTGCTCCGGCGAACCGCTCCTCACCCCCACCACTTCTCCCCCGGCGCAAGATGCGCCTTGGCGACATCCGGATTGAGATCAAAGCCCAATCCCGGCTTGTCCTCGATGTGGAAATAGCCGTCCTTCCAATAGGGCCCTTCGCGGGTGACCAGGGTCGGCCACCAATCCACCCAATTGGCCAGCTCATGAACGCGGAAATTGCGCACCGAGGCGCATGCATGCGCCGACGCGGCCGTGCCCACCGGGCTGGCCGGATTGTGGGCCGCGGTCCAGATGCCATAAAGATCGGCCAGGTCGGAAATGCGCTTGGCCTCGAACAGTCCGCCCGATTTGGGAATGTCGATATGCACCCCCGCTGTCGCCTGGCGAATGATCAAGGGCGCGAACTGGGCCAGGCCATAGAGATTTTCGCCAGTGCAGATGGGGGTATTGGTGGCGCGCGACAGCCGCTCCATGGTCTCGACATTTTCCGGCGGCGTCGGATCCTCCAGCCACATCGGATTGGTGTGCTCGATGGCATTGGCAAGTTTGATCACGTCATTGACCGAATATTTCCAATGGCATTCGGTGGCGAAATCGGTGTCGCCCAGCGCCGCGCGCACCCGCTCCATCCGGTCCACCCAGCGGCGGATATCCAGATTGGTGAGCTGGTTGGTATAGGGATCGTGGCCGGGCTCCTTATAGTCGGGATCGGCGGTGCGCGGCACGCTGTCGCCCTGCACCTTGAAGGCGGTAAAGCCGTAGGGATTGTTGGTCTTGGCTTCCGTGACCTGATCGCCCCAGGATTTCGGGTCTTCCGGGTGATTTTTCGGCGCCTGCAGGGTGCGATAGAAGCGCACCTTGTCGCGGAACCTCCCGCCCAGCAGATTGCATACCGGTGTTTGCAGCAGCCGCCCCGCCAAGTCCCACAGCGCGATCTCGATTCCGGACGCCGCATGCATGGTGAGGCCGCCGGTGGCGCCATAACCGCCATTGAGGAACAACAGCTTGGTGTAGAGCTTGACCACATTCAGCGGGTCCTCGCCGATCAGCTGATCCTTGAAGCGGTTGAGGGTGATGTCCTTGACGCCCGGACCCCAATAGCCTTCGCCGATGCCGTACACCCCGGCATCGGTCTCGATCTTGATCAGGTTCCAGTCCCAGGTGCCGCGGATGATCATCACCTTCACATCGGTGATCTTGACCTTCTTGCGCAGATATTGCGCCTGGGCCTGATACGGCAGGGCGAAACATGGCAGCGCTCCCAAACTGGCCAGCAATCGGCGGCGATCCATCGCGATATCCTCTCTATGATTTGATTGGCTGCGGTCCGACTAATTTCCCGGCGGCTGGTCGGTCTGGAAGTAGTGAACTTGACCTTCCTTGTTGCGCGGGGTCATCGCCAGCCGGGTGCAGCTGCCGATATTGGGATGGCAGGTGGCGCGGTGCCAGCGTTCATTGGTGGCCTGGATCACATCGCCCACCTGCCCTGTCACCAGCGGCTCGCCGGTGATCAGCACATCGAGCTGGCCCTCCAGCACCACCCAGGCTTCCACCATATTCTCGTGGAAATGGCCCCAGCTGGTGGCGGGCGGCAGTGTCGCGACATTGCCGCTGCGGATGACATGGGCCGCCGTATGGCCGTCAAAGGCAAAGTCCCGGCTCTTGCCGCCACCGGCGGCGTAGGCGTTGAAATCCAGATAGGGCTGGTTGGGTTCTTCATAGCCGCCGGTCGAAGTGATCTTGGCCTTGGCGTAAACCCAACCCTTGATGGGCGTGGGCGTTTCGCTCTCGGGATAGGACGGCACCTGGCCCGCCGGCGTGGAACGGTAGAACACCACCGGCTCGGTGCCGGTATTTTCCATGCAATAGGAAAGCCGGGGCGCGACGTCGAACATATATCCCTTGGTGGCGGTGAAAGGCTGTTGGCCGTCGATGGTGATCTTGACCTGGCCGCTATAGATCCAGCCGAACACCCGGTCATCGGCATAGAACATGCATTTGGACTTTTCGCCCGGCGCCATGGAAACATAATGACCGTCATAGTCACGGGTCAGCAGCACCGGCTGGTCCCAACTCTGCTTGCCGGCATGGGCCTTGAGAATATCGGCAATGTGCCAGATCGGCTTGTTGGGCTTGATATAGGGCGAATCCGGCGTCTTGTGCGCGGCCCAGACAATGCGCACCGGGCCTTTCTCGCCGGCGGCCTGCGCCCAAGCGGTCGTGGCGGCCGGCATTCCCGCCAGAGCCAGAGTCAGTCCCAACGCGGCCAGACCCGATGCCAATACCCTCATGACGCTCTCCCCTGCCGGCTTTTTTGTTTCCGGGAGATTGCAGCGGCGTCGCAGACGGGTCAACGTCATGGCAGAAAAGAACAAGCCAATGATCCAAGGTGGGGAAATGTTATGAGCAGGTGCAGCATCACCATCGCCGCGGTTCTGGGCTTGTCGGCATTTTCCGCCAGTGACGCTTGGGCGCAGCACCAGACGGTCTGGACGTTCAATAACCTGTCGCATATCGGTGGCCTCGCGCCCAAGGTGGAAGGAACCCCCAAGCTGGTGGACTCGCCGGTGGGCAAGGCGGTGCAGTTCAACGGCGCCGATACCGGGCTGTTCTTTTCTGACCGGCCGTTGGTCGGCGCCAAGACATTCACTATCGAGGCGATCTTCCGCCCCGAAGGCGGCGCCTTCGAACAGCGCTGGATGCATATCGCCGAAACCGATCCCAAGACCGGACTGGACGCCAATCCCGGCGGTACCTCCGATCCCAATCCGCGCTTCATGTTCGAGGTGCGGGTGAAGGACGGCCAATGGTATCTGGACGCCTTCGTCAACAGCGCCGCCGGCAGCAAGGCGCTGATCGATCCCAACAAACTGCATCCCATCAATCAATGGTACGCCGTGGCGCAGACGTATGACGGCAAGACCTACCGTTCCTATGTCAATGGCGTGCTGGAAGGCGAAGCCGAGGTCGCCTTCACGCCCCATGGCGCGGGCCATATGATGGTGGGCGTGCGCATCAATCATGTGAACTGGTTTACCGGTTCGGTGGCAGAGGCGCGCTTCACCGACCACGCCCTCAAGCCCGGAGAATTCCTGAAAGTGCCGAAGTAAGGTTCTGAATCATCTTCGCGAGATCAACTGACGCAACATCGCCACCCCACTTATCGATACATGGCTTTTGAAGGCGAGGTTCGCACGATCAAAAAAGCCAACAACGGGATGATAATCGCATAAACATATTGCGTCCGCGACACGCCGATGCCGAACGGAAACCAGATGCCCGGCACGCCGATCGGGTCGAGCAGCTCGCCGCCGAATAGCCCCGCCATTATCGAGGCTAACGTGAAGAGCGCCAGTATCCGCATTGGTCCGCTGTGGACAATGCGCGCGCCTATCACGACAAACAGCGCGATCGACCCAAGCCGGCTGCCGCTTGTCACATTCGCCGAATGGCTCAGGGCGCCGATGATTCCGGCGGCCGCGAGCACCACAGCCGACACATCGATGCTTCGCCACGGACGCGGGCGCCAGCGATTCCAGGCCAGTACCCAGGCGGTGGCCGCCGGCACCCACCCCAATGACGCCTGCAAGGCATAGGTCGTCAGATCTTCGAGATCGGTCCATGCGACGATTGCGTTGCTGAGGCGCCGGGCCGCCATGAACGCCAATGCGATGCAGGCAAAGACCAAAAAACCCTTATGGCTGCTGCGAGACCAGCATCCGAGAGCCAGTCCGATGACTGCCAGCATCGCGATCGGCTCTATCACCTCGACGATGTAACCGGCGATGGTTCGCTGCCATTGCACACGGTGCAGCGCATCGCTTATCGGTCGCGGAGCCAGTATGGGCGCGGTGTGCATGCCGCCGCCGCCCGCGCTGACACCGGCAGTGGGACGCATGTATGTGCGGACAGCCAGCACGCCACGGGTGCCCGCCGCATCGGCGGGAAGGGCGAACTGCAGCGGCCGCGTGCCGACGACGCGGGGTGCCGGGCCGAGCCTGCCCGACCCGCCCAGCCGTTGGCCGTTCCAATAGAGTTCATAGCCGTCCTGGACGGATGTAGGCCCGAGAATGTCCCATGACGCGCGTCCGGCTGGCACCGTCGCCGCACGCCGGTACCAGGCATAGCCGCGATAGCCGGGATGACCATGCGCCATCCACCCGCTCACGTAATCGGGCAGACCCACATCGCCGTCGTGGCTGCCCGGCAAGGCAGTCATATCGATCGTCTCCCAATCGTTATCGTCAGTCTTGGCGCCGGCCCAGCGTGCGTCATCGCCGGTATGGAATCGCCAGGGGCCATCGAGCAAAGTAGCGGCAGCACGCAGCGTTGGCGGATCAGGACGGCCGCCGCTTGCCAGGTCGGCGATCACGATGGCCAACGCCATCAGGGCCGCTATGACGATGCCGCCTATCAGTTTGCGCTGTGTCGCATCGATAGATGTGACCTTGGAAGATATCGGTTCGGGTATCATGCAATAATCCCGTCGTCAGATTTCGGTGTCGGTTTCAGCGCGGTTTGAAAAAATACATCCCGCCAGGGGTATCGATCGCACCCGTCACGCCGGTAGCGGTGAGGTGGCCGCTGGCCTTGTCCACTTTGAACTCGGTGATATTGCCGCCATTCTCATTGGCGGTGAAGAACCAGTTACCGCTGGGATCGAAGCGGATGTTGCGGGGCGTGCGTCCGCCCGACAACACATTCTCCCGATAGGTCAACAACCCGGTCTTGGGATCGATGGCGAAGACCGCCACGCTGTCATGGCCGCGATTGGCGACATAAAGATGCCGCCCGTCGTTGGAAATGATGATCTCGGCGGTGGTGTTGCGGCCCTTGAAGTCCGGCGGCAGGGTGCCGGTCACTTGAATCTCTTTCAGATTGCCGCCATCGATGGCGTAGACCCCGACCTCGGAATCGGTTTCGTGATCGACATAAAGAAACCTGCCGTCCGGCGACATCTGGACCCGGCGCGGTCCCGCCCCGGCATGGGTGCTGACATAGGGCGGGTCGAACGGCGTGATCGACGGCTTGGCGGCGTCGAAGCGATAACTATAGACCCGGTCCAGCCCCAGATCGGCAATGAACATGAATTTGTTGTCCTTGCTGAACTGGATGCCATGCTGCTTGGGGCCGGGCTGAGCCGGCGACAGCGGCTTGCCGGCATGCTTCTCCACATAAAAGGCCTCGCCCAGTTTTCCGTCGGGTTCCAGCCTGTAAGCCGCCAATGTGCCGCTGGTGTAATTCACCGTTACCGCCACCTTGCCGGACGGATCGACCACCACCTGATTGGGCTGGGCGCCGTGCGACGAGGTCTTGTTCAGGAAAGTGAGCGCGCCGGTCTTGGGATCAATGCGATAGGCGCTGACCCCGCCTTCATTTTCCCAATTCACGGTGTAGAGCGTCTTGGCATTGGGCGCGATCCACAGATGCGCCGCCTGCGGCGCTTGCGCCACCAATCCCAGCGGGGAAATTTGTCCGTCCTTGCTGTCGAATTTCCAGGCATAAATCCCCTTGGAGGTGCCCGCGGTATAGCTGCCGACATACATTATGTAGCGTGCGGCCTGGGCCTGAGCCGGCAACAGCAGCGCGGCAAACAGAATGGCTGTAAAACGCATCACTCCCCTCCTCCCTATGGCGCAGCCTGCTCACTAGAGCAAAAAAGAAGGAAGGTGGAAAGAACTCAGGCCGCCATCGGCGCTTTGCCGCTGATCCGCGCCCCCAGGTCCAGCAAGCGGGGCGCGGCGCGCAACAGCGTCAGGCCCGCAAGACGGCCGGTGCCGTTCATCGCCAGATGCGCGAAAACCGACGCGGCGCGGATTCGCAGCGCAAAGCGGCTTTTCCATTCCGTCGCGTAATGCTCGGAACGTTTGGCGATCAGCAATTGCGCCAACAGCCCGGAGGATTGGATCGCCATGCTGATGCCTTCGGCGATCACCGGATGGGCCTCGCCGGCGATATTGCCGGTGAAGAAAATGCCGTCCTCCTGGCGCTTGCGGATGCCGGGATGGATGGGGCCGGTGGCGAGAAAGCCTCCTTCCATTACCGCATCGCCCAATGCCAGACGCGCGCCCCGGGTGGTCTCCAGGATATGCGCCAGCACCGCATTCGCCGCCTTGCCGCCATGACGGGCGCGCGCCCGCGCCAACGCATCGCGGCGAATACAACAAGACAAAGAAGTGCGGCCTGCATCGCTATGCACCAGCCCGCCATAGCCGCCGGGAAAAGCCAGCAGCGGCATCAGCCCCGCCGGCAAGGCGCCGCCGCGGAAATGCGCCTTGAAGGCAAACAGGTCGGATGGCGCGTCCGGATCGCCGGACACCGCAAAAACGCCTTTGGTGTTCCAGGAACCGCAGGCGGCGATGACAATCCGGGCTGTGATTTCCCGGCCATCATCCAAATCGCAGCTATGGCCTTGGGCAGAGCGCCGCACGTCCATGACTTCCGCGGGCTGCAAAAGTACGGCGCCGGCGGCCACCGCCGCATCGCACAACATCAGGTCGAGATGTTCGCGCCCCAGCGCCCTGCCCCAATCTCCTTCCGCCGGCGCCGACACCATCGCGTCACCGGCATAGGCGCCTACCCGCGTTACCGGTGGTCCGGCGGCGGCGGCGAATGCGGCGGCGACACCGCAGGCGTCCAGCACCGGCATGGTGGTGGCGGAAATAAATTCGCCGCAGACCTTGCGGCGGGGAAATTCGGCTTTTTCCACCAGCGCCACATGCCAGCCTGCCTGGGCCAGCAATCGCGCCGCCGACGAACCGGCCGGGCCCGCACCAATGATGAGCGCGTCATAATGCATGGGCGTGGAACAACTGGCTGAACGGAAACACCCCGCTTTCCCGGCAAATCCAGGCGCAATCTTTGGGCCAAAGCATCGACAGTTCCAAGTCGCGGAAACCAGCTTGCACGCTCGCCACCGCGTCATGGCGTGTGACGTCGTTGGCGCCCAGGGCAAACACCAGCCGCGCCCCCAACAGGGCGAATGCCGAACGGCGCGGCTCGCAGGCGATAAACGACCGGCTACGCGAGGCCACCAGCGCCAGCAGCCGCCGCAACGCGGCATCGTCCAGATGATGCAAGAACAGATTGGCGGTAACAATATCGGGCGCGATCTGCGGCAGGGTCTCTAAAATGTCGCCCTGCAAGACCTCGCAGTCCCATCCCAGGGCCTTAAAAGCGGCGCTTGTGTCCTGGCTCACGATATTCTGACGATCCAGGATAACGGCTTTCACCCCAGGCCAGCGCTTCGCCAACCGCTTCGCGACACGCAGAAGAAAACGTCCATCGCCGCCGCCCAGATCTGCCAGCAGCCTTGGCTGGGAACAGGAAGCCAACGCCTTGGCCATGATGGCGCTTTGGCGCATCACCCAATTTATCCGCGCCAGATCGCGGCGCGAACGTATCGCCCGGGGATCGCCGGGAGCGAGAAAATCCAGGAGCTCCGGTGTCAGGGCGCGCATCACGCCGCCATGCGGAACATCATGGTTTCGGCGACCAGGCCGGGCCCAAAGGACATGGCACAGCCGTTCTTTCCGGCGTTCGACCCGGCGGAAGCCTCGCGCATGATGCGGTCCAGCACGAACATCACCGTACCCGACGACATGTTGCCGTAATCGTGCAGCACGCCCCTGGAAGCCATAAGCGCCGCGGGCGGCAGGGCAAAGGCCTGCTCCACCGCATCCAGCACAGTGCGTCCACCCGGATGCACCGCCCAAAGCTCGATGTCGTTGGCGCCGCCCAATATATCGTCACGCGCATTTGTCAGGGCGTGGCGGATCGCGCCCGGCACCCCGCCCGACAGCACCATGTCGAAGCCTTGCTGGCGGATGTTCCAGCGGATCAATTCCTTGGTACCGGGCACCAGCGCGGCGCGGAAAGACTTCATCTCCACGCCCACCGGATCGGCGGAAACCAGCGCCGCGGCGCAGCCATCGGCGAACAGCAGGAACGACAGAATCTCCTCCAGGTCATCGGTCTCATGCAGATGCAGGCTGCAAAGCTCCAGATTCACCGCCAGCACCCGTGCGCGCGGCTCGGAGCGCACGATATGCCGCGCCAGCTTCAAGGCATTGACCGCCGCATAACAGCCCATGAAACCCACCATGGTGCGTTCGACGGTGGACGGCAGACCGCAGCGCTCGATCAGTTCCAGGTCGATGCCGGGCGCCGACAGGCCGGTGCAGCTTGTGACGATGACATGGGTGATGCGGGACCGGTCCTCGCCCACCAGCAGCTTTTCGGCCGCCTCGGCCGCCAGGCCCGGAGCACAGGCCTCGAACTTCTTCATCCGCGCGGCGGTATCGGGAAAGGCTCCCCGGCGGTAAAAGCCCTCGGTATCCACGACTGCGCCATCCGGATGCGGCTCCAGGAAAGAATAGCGATGCGCGATGCCGCTGCGCTCCGCCATGCGATTGAACAGCGCCAGCCGGCGCGGATCGGCTTGCAGCATGAGTTGTCCAAAGCGCAGGAAAGTATCATGCACATCATGCGGCGGCGCGGCGGTGGCAATGCGGTTGATGAAGGCCTGGGGCATGGATCGATCCTTGAAGGCGCATCACTCTAACGCAGCCGGAGCGATCCCGCCGCTTTTTTATTACAACTGTAGGAGATTTAATACAAGTGTAGGTTATTGCATTCAGCGTGGGTTCGGTTTCGATGAGGGTGAGGCCCTCGAGAAAATCGCCCGGTCCAAAGTTCCTAAGCTGGCTGCAGTCCGCGCCGCACTGGCGTGTTCACCAGAGATGAACACGCTCGCCCGGCGGCAAATAGTATTTTTCGCCCGGTTTCACGTCGAAGCTTTCATACCAGGCATCCTGATTGCGGGTGGGACCGATCACCCGGAACTCCGCCACGGTATGCTCATTGGACAGGGTCTGGGTGCGGATGGCGTTTTCGCGCATCTTGGTGCGCCACACCTGGCCGAAAGACAGGAACAGGCGCTGGTCGCCGCTATAGCCGTCGATCACCGGCGCGGGCTTGCCTTTCAGGGACAGATGATAGGCCTTGCGCGCAATCGCCAGGCCGGCATTGTCGGCGATATTCTCGCCCAGCGTGTTCTGGCCGATGACATGCAGGCCGGGCAGCGGTTCATAACCGTCATATTGTTTGACCAGCGCGGCGGTACGGGCGTCGAAATTGGCCCGGTCTTCCTTGGTCCACCAATCCTGGAATACGCCCTTGCCGTCATACTTGCTGCCCTGGTCGTCGAAGCCATGGCTGATTTCATGGCCGATCACCGCGCCGATGGCGCCGTAATTCACCGCATCGTCGGCGGCGGGATCGAAGAAGGGCGGTTGCAGGATGGCGGCCGGAAAAACGATCTCGTTGAAGGACGGGTTGTAATAGGCGTTGATAGTGGACGGCGTCATGCCCCATTCGCTTTTGTCGACCGGCTTGTTGATGCGCCCGACGTCGCGATTCCACTCGAACATGGTGGCGCGCTGGCTGTTGCCCACCGGATCGCCCCTTACAACATCCAGCGTTGTGTAATCGCGCCATTTGCTGGGGTAGCCGATTTTGGGGGTGAACTGATGGATCTTGTCCAATGCCTTGGCGCGGGTGGTGGGACTCATCCAGTCCAAGGTCTGGATATCGGCCTCATAGGCCTTGAGCAGGTTGGCGACCAGCAGATCGGCCTTGAACTTGGCATTGGGCGGAAAATATCGCGCCACATAGAGTTTGCCAAGGGCTTCGCCCATCTGACCGTCCAGCAGATGCACGGCGCGCGTTTGCCGGTCGAGCTGCTTGGTGCGCCCGCTCAGCACCGTCCCGTAAAATGAGAAATCCAGATCATCGAACCGTTTGGGCAGGTAGGCGGCGAAAGTGTGCAGGTAATGCACCGTCAGATAATCGCGCCAGGTTGAAACCGGCGTGTTCTTGAAGATGGTGGCCAGCGGGCCAAAGGCGGTCTTCTCCGCCACGATGACATAGCGCTCGCCGCCATCGGGCTTTTTCAGCGGAATGGCGCCTTCCGACAGAAAGGCATCCCAGGCGAAATCCGGCGCCAGCGTCTTCAAGGCCGAGGCCGGCATCGGATTGTAGATCTTGTCGGCATCGCGCCGGTCGGCGCGGGTCCAGGAGACTTTGGCGATCTCGGTTTCCAGCGCCAGCACGCGGCCGGCGCGCGCCTCCGCATCGTTCAAGCCGCCCAGACTCATCATATCGGCGAGATATTTGCGGTAAGCGTCGCGGGTTTTGACGATCGCCGCATCGTTGGACAGGTAATAGTCGCGGTCGGGCATGCCCAATCCGCCCTGGTTGAGATTGACCGAGTAATTGTCGGGATTCTTGTCATCCACCCCGATGCCGATATTGTAGATGCTGACGGTGGACAGCTTGACCGAGCCCATGGCGTGCGCCACATCGTCCAGCGTCTTCAGCCCCGCCAGATAATCCAGGTCCTTCTGCACCGGGGCCAGGCCCTTGGCCTCGATGGCATCGGTATCGAGAAAGGAATCATAGAGATCGCGCAGCTTGCGCTCTTCCGGAGGAAGCCGGCTCTCCGGTATCTTCTCCAATTGGCCGACAATCGCCTTGAGCCGTTCCTCGCTGAGAATCTGCAAATCCTGGAAAGACCCGGTGGAGGAGCGATCGGCAGGTATCTCCGCGGTCTTCAGCCAGCCGCCATTCACATGCAGGAAGAAATTGTCGCCCGGCTTGACCACCTTGTCCAAGGAGGTGAGATCGACGCCCCATTCGCCCAGCTTGGGCCTGGAACCGGCCAAGGGTGCACAAGAGAGGCAGAGCGTCACACACAGCAAGGCAAGGGACCGGCGACGAGACATGATATTCTCCAGACAGCAAGTATGAAAAATTATGGCGATGCGGGCGGCTTTGCCAAGGTTGCAGGTTTCTCGACGATCACGCCGGGCGCGACATTCTTATCGTCCGCGGTTTTGGTCATGGCCACGGTCACCAGGCTGCCGGGAACCAGAAGACTTTTATCCCCCATGGTCAGCGCCGACACCGACGCGGCAGGCGGCACCTGGATCACCGCATCCCCTTCGCAGGCCAGCGCACTGGCATAGGCGGGCGGGGAAGCACGGCCCTCGCATAGGGTCTTGCCGCGCCCCAACCCGCTCAATCCGGCGCCGCGATAGTGCAAAGTCAGGCTTCCCGGTTGCTTGCCGTCCGGCGCCGGGGGCTGAATCCTGCTGACCGTACCATTGACGATCAACCGGCCGGCTTCGGCAAACCGCCCCTCCCCGCTGCCACGCAAAGTTTCGGCATACAGGTAAACGTCCGCCGCCTTGAGGCTTCCTTCCGGGCCCTCGGCCACGGCCGCGCCGGCATAGGCGCCGGGCTTGACGCCATCCAGCGAGGTCTTGTCCGAACTGACATAGCGGGTCTGGGGCGTCACCGAGACCGTGAAGGGCGCTGCCGGCGAGGAATCCTTTGACGGCAACGGCTCCAAACTCATCACCCGGCCGTCAAAGCCGGTCAGCCTGGCCTTGACCCGCACCACCGGCGAAGCGGCCTTCACCTCCGCGGCCGCAGGCCCTTGCGCCGCGATCAGGGCGCAAACGATCACCAAGCCGAAGGTTGCTTTCAATGACGCGGCTTCTGGAATTTGAGCATGAACTGGTTGGTCTTGCCGCGGATATCGTTCTCGAACACCCGCTTGGTGCCGTCGTCCCCGGCCACGTTCATGTCATGGCCTTCGGCCACCAGCTTGAAGCCGGCGGCTTCCACTTCCTTCTTGACGGTGGCTTCCTTGATGCGGTGGAGCGTCTCGGTGACGTCGTCGCCGGCGCTATCCGCCGCCTTGTGATCGACAATGACGTAATAACCGCCCGGCTTCAGCGATTTGTAGACCGCCTTGTTCACCTCATTCACGTCCATACCGTACGCCTTGTTGTGCATGTCGTGATAATTGTCCGACGTCCACACCACATCCACCGGCTCGGGGGTAACGAACTGCGGCAGCGGACCATGGATCACGCCGAGATTCTTGTAAGCCGGCTTGAGATCGGCGAATTGATAGTCTGGATCCTTGCCTTGGGTTTTCAGCCGCGCGTCATACTGGGTGCCGAAATAGGCATAGACGCGGCCATTGGGCTCCACCGCCTTGGCGAAGATACGGGTGAAATAGCCGCCGCCGGGCAGCATATCCACCACCACCTTGCCCGGCGCGATACCGGCAAAAGCCAGCATCGCGGCCGGCTTGCGGTTCTCATCCCGGGCGGTGTCGGCGGCGGGCCGCCCGCTGTCGGCCACTGCGGCGGTCATTTTCGCCGTCGGCGCGGCGGCCAGGGCGGTGGACGCCAGCATGGCCGCTCCCGCCAGAAACAGAGTTGCGCGTTTCATGATCCACTCCCCAAAGTTTTCGCCAATAATTGACCCAAGCCTAGCGCATTTTCGTCAGTGCGAAGAAGAGCAACTTTCAACCCGGCACGGCGATCGGATAACCGGGTTCCTGCTTGGAGGCATGGATCACCAGCGAGCTTTTCACGCTGGCGACGTTTTTTTCCGCCGTCACGACATTGGTGATGAAGCCCTGGAACGCCGAAAGATCTCGCGCCACGCATTTGAGAATAAAGTCCACTTCCCCGGAGAGCATGTGGCACTCACGCACTTCCGGCCAGCGCCGGGCGCTTTCCTCGAAATGCTTGAGGTCGCCATCCTTTTGGCTGGCCAACCCGACAAAGACAAAACCGGTGACTTCGAAGCCCAGCGACCTGCCATCGAGCTCGGCATGATAGCCGCGAATGTAACCGGCCTTTTCCAGCGCGCGAATGCGGCGCAGGCACGGCGGAGCGGTGATCTTGGCGCGGCGCGACAGTTCGACATTGGTGATGCGGCCGTCGGCCTGCAGCTCCGACAGGATGCGCAGGTCGATGGCGTCCAGCTTGCGGGTGTCCAAGGGCCGATCCTGTGTCGGAAAAGGAGGCCGGTCCTATAACGTGCGTCCGCGCCGCAAGCAATAATATTTCTCGAATCGCGAACCTGGGGGCAGAAGTTTGCGTCCCAGACCGCCCCGATAACCTTATGCACCGGCTTGCCTTTTGAACCGTCTTGACGCCGAGCCTTGCCATTACGATATGACATAGCCAGACCCGCGAATGCCGCAAAGCCCAACTTTCCAAAAATAGAACCATGACAGCCAATACTCCCAAACATTCCAAAGTCATCATCCTGGGCAGCGGACCGGCCGGCTGCACCGCCGCGATCTATGCGGCGCGCGCCATGCTGGAGCCGACCTTGATCGCCGGCATTCAGCCCGGCGGCCAGCTCACCATCACCACCGAGGTGGAAAATTATCCCGGCTATGCCGAGGCCATTCAGGGTCCCTGGCTGATGGACCAGATGCAGGAACAGGCCAAGGCGCTGGGGACCAATTTCGTCAGCGACACCATCGCCAATGTAGACCTGTCGCGGCGCCCCTTCAGCCTGATGGGCGATAGCGGCGACGTCTACACCGCCGACACCTTGATTATCGCCACGGGAGCATCGGCCAACTGGCTGGGCCTGCCCAGCGAAGGCCAGTTCCAGGGCTTTGGCGTGTCGGCTTGCGCCACCTGCGACGGCTTCTTCTTCCGCGGCAAGAAAGTCGCGGTGGTCGGCGGCGGCAACACCGCCGTGGAAGAAGCCTTGTTCCTCACCAATTTCGCCGACCAGGTGACGTTGGTGCATCGCCGCGACTATCTGCGCGCCGACAAGACCAACCAGATGCGTCTGAACGCCAACAAGAAGATCAATATTCTTTACGACACCGAGATCGCCGAAGTGCTGGGCACCGCTGAGCCCAAGGGAGTCACCGGCGTGCGGCTGCGCAACACCATCACCGGCTCGCTGCACGACCAGGCGGTGGACGGGCTGTTCATCGCCATCGGCCACTCGCCGGCGACCGGCCTGTTTCACGGCCAGCTGGAGATGGACGATAGCGGCTATATCAAGACGGCCCCGGACTCCACCCATACTTCGGTGGCGGGCGTGTTCGCCGCCGGCGACGTCAAGGACAAGATTTTCCGCCAGGCGGTGACGGCGGCGGGCATGGGCTGCATGGCGGCGCTGGAAGCCGAACGCTTCCTGGCCGG
>Ga0068871_100000342_pt1 | contig 32312 bp, 31 predicted proteins | sample KBSMisM72_FD_72750 | JGI IMG/M metagenome (GOLD analysis project Ga0068871, IMG submission 72750) | Miscanthus rhizosphere microbial communities from Kellogg Biological Station, Michigan, USA - KBS Miscanthus M7-2 | ecosystem: Host-associated > Plants > Roots > Rhizosphere > Soil ...
GTGCACAAACACGTCCTTGCCGCCGCCTTCCGGCGAGATGAAACCAAAGCCCTTAGCGGAATTGAAAAACTTCACGGTGCCGATGGTCATTAACTTGTTCCTTTAAAACATCGGGTTCCGTCCACGCGAAATGCGGGGACGGCCGTGGAAACAAGAACATCAGGTCGGTGGAAGTTTTTCGGTGCGTCCGGCGCCTTCTGAAAAATCAGAAGGGAGTCAGAAAGACAGAAGCGCTTCGTCTGACTTAGGACGCAAGAACCACGTAGAACCGTATATAATCGTTTTGGCCTTATTTTACAATGTTCCGGCTTTTATCGCGCGCGAACAGCGGCTTACCGCGCGCGGGAGCCGAAGGTTTTGGGAACATTGGGACGCCCCGCGCGCTGCAGCCGCTTGCGCCCGCCTTTTGACGGAATCGGCTTGGACGGGCTGTCATCGGTCGAATAGGTGATCTCGGCGTCCAGACTGGCGCGGGCCACGTCCGACTGGCGCGCGAAAGGATCGTCGGCAATCGCCAAAGCGGTGGATTGCAGCCGCTTGAGCTCGTCGCGCAGCCGGGCGGCTTCCTCGAATTCCAGGTCCGCGGCGGCGGCGCGCATCTTCTTTTCGATTTCCGCGATCACCGCCTTGATGTTGTGGCCGACAAATTCGCGGCCGCCCTCCGCCATCGCAAGCTGGCCGCCATCCACCGTGACATGGTCGCGCTCATACATCGAACCCATGATGTCGGCGATGTTGCGCTTGACGCTGGCCGGGGTGATGCCGTGTTCGGTGTTGTACGCTTCCTGCTTGGCGCGGCGGCGGCTGGTCTCGGCCATCGCCCGCTCCATCGAGCCGGTGATCCTGTCGGCATAGAGGATCACCTTGCCGTCGACATTGCGAGCGGCGCGGCCGATGGTCTGGACCAGCGAAGTCTCCGACCGCAGGAAGCCTTCCTTGTCGGCGTCCAATATCGCGACCAACCCGCATTCGGGAATGTCCAAACCTTCGCGCAACAGGTTGATGCCTATGAGGACGTCAAAAGCGCCAAGACGAAGATCGCGGATGATCTCGATCCGCTCCAGGGTCTCCACATCGCTATGCATGTAGCGCACCCTGATACCCTGTTCGTGCATATATTCGGTGAGATCTTCCGCCATCTTCTTGGTCAGGGTGGTGACCAAGGCGCGATAGCCGCGCTTGGCGATCAGATGGCATTCGGCGATCAGGTCATCGACCTGGCTTTCCACCGGGCGGATTTCCACCGGCGGATCGATCAAGCCGGTGGGGCGGATCACCTGTTCGGTGAAGATGCCGCCGGTGCGTTCCAACTCCCAATTGCCGGGCGTGGCGCTGACATAGACCGACTGCGGCCGCATCGCGTCCCATTCCTCGAATTTCAGCGGCCGGTTGTCGATGCAACTGGGCAGGCGGAAGCCATATTCCGCCAAAGTGAACTTGCGGCGATAGTCGCCTTTGTACATGGCGCCGATCTGCGGCACGCTGACATGGCTTTCGTCGCAGAACACCAGGGCATTGTCGGGCAGATATTCGAACAGAGTGGGCGGCGGCTCGCCGGGCTTGCGGCCCGTCAGCCAGCGCGAATAATTCTCGATCCCGGCACAGCTGCCGGTGGCCTCGATCATCTCCAGGTCGAAAGTGCAGCGCTGTTCCAGCCGCTGGGCCTCCAGCAATTTTCCCTTGGCGCGGAAGTCGGCCAGGGTGTGAATCAACTCCTGTTTGATGCCCTTCATGGCCTGCTGCAGCGTGGGACGCGGCGTCACATAATGGCTGTTGGCGTAAATCTTGATGGCGTCCAGTGCCCCCGCCTTGTGGCCGGTGAGGGGATCGAATTCGGTGATCGAGTCCACCACATCGCCGAACAGTTCCACCCGCCAGGCGCGGTCTTCCTGGTGCGCCGGGAAGATGTCGATGGTATCGCCGCGCACCCGGAAAGCGCCGCGGGTGAAATTGTCGTCGTTGCGGCGGTATTGCAGCGCCACCAGATTCTGGATCGCCGCCTGGCGGTCGATCTTGTCGCCGCGCTGAATGCCGACGGCGGTGCCGGAATAGGTTTCCACCGAGCCGATGCCGTAGATGCAGGACACGCTGGCCACGATGATCACATCGTCGCGCTCCAGAATCGCCCGCGTCGCCGAATGGCGCATGCGGTCGATCTCTTCATTTATCGACGAGTCCTTTTCGATATAGGTGTCGGTGCGCGGGATATAGGCTTCCGGCTGGTAATAGTCGTAATAGCTGACGAAATATTCGACCGCGTTTTCCGGAAAGAAGGTCTTGAACTCGCTGTAAAGCTGGGCCGCCAGGGTTTTGTTGGGCGCCAGGATCAAGGCCGGGCGCTGGGTGGCCTCGATGATCTTGGCCATGGTGAAGGTCTTGCCCGAGCCGGTGACGCCGAGCAGCACCTGGTCGCGCTCATGGGCATTGACCCCGGCCACCAGTTCCGGGATGGCGGTGCGCTGATCGCCGGCCGGGGTATAGTCCGAAACCAGCTTGAACTTCTTGCCGCCTTCGGATTTTTCAGGCCGCGCTGGGCGATGGGGTACGAACTCGCTGATCGGGACCGTGGCATAGGCCGGGTCGATGGCGGGATCGGCCTCGGGAATCAGCGCGACCGCCTCCACCGCTGCCTGGAATTTGGCGGCATTTTCCGACATGCCTTTTGCGGCACGCGCTTTCTTTGTGCGGGGAACCATGCCGTTATTGTGGGCCATGGACGTAATATAGGGCGCGTTCCGGATTTGTGCAGGGCTTTTTGCCGCGTTTCGGGCGTGATTTATAGCTAGGGAACCGGTTCACCGGCGCAAGCCGAAGCGACAAGACAAAAAATGGGGTGATTGATGCATCGACGCAATCTGCTGGAAACGGTGCTGGAACAGACCCTGTTCAAGTCGCGCTGGCTGCTGGCGCCCTTTTACCTGGGCATGGTGGCGTCGCTGGTCATGCTGCTGGCCGCCTTTGTCGCCGAGCTGCTGCATGCCTTCCCTGCGGCGATGAATCTGCATGCGGCGGACCCCGAACAGATCATCCTGGCGGTGCTGGGAATGATCGATCTGTCGCTGGCCGGCAATCTGGTGGTGATCGTGATTTTTTCCGGTTACGAGAATTTCGTTTCCAAGATCAATACCGAAAATGCCGAGGACCGTCCCAGCTGGATGGGCACCCTGGATTTCTCAGGCCTGAAAATGAAACTGATCGGCAGCATCGTGGCGATCAGCGCCATCTCGCTGCTGCGCGCCTTCATGACCCTGACCGAGAATGACGCGCCCTTTGACGAAACGCGGCTGCGCTGGATGCTGATCCTGCATCTGACCTTTGTGGTCTCGGGCCTGCTGTTCGCGGCGATGGATTGGGTGGGAAACAGAGCCGAGAAGCCCAAAGAGCATTAGGCAGTTTGCCCGAAACAAAAAGGCCGCCCCGAAAGGCGGCCTTTTCGCATTTCTATAAGTTGAGCGGCTACTTTGCGGCCGCGGCGATCGCGTCGGCCGTGTCCTTGGCGACCTTCTGCGCGGCGGCCAGGTCCGCATCGCCCACGCCAGCCTTGGCGGAAGCGGCGATGGTGGTCAGCTTGGCCTTCTTGGCGGCGTCGGTGGAATCCGGAATCGCGCCGGCGCTGGTCTTGCCGCAGGGATTGCCGGCGGCTTCGTCATAACCCGCGCCGCCGGGGCCGACCAGGCAGTTGACGGCATGCTGCAGATGCTTGTGCACCATGGCGATGTCGGCCTGGGTCGAAGCCATGCCGGCATGGGTCTGTGCAGTGGAAAGTTCGCCAGCCAGGTCGGCGAAGGCGGGCGTTGCCATCATCGCGGCGCAGGCGGCAAGCAGGGCGATCTTTTTCATTGGGGGTTCCTCATGGGCAAAGAATTATGTGAATTGGGGCGCCCGGCCCATATCCCGAAGGACCTGCCGGACGCCCCAAGCTTACTCCAATTGGGGCCTGTTACCAGATGCTGGCCAGGTTCTTACGCAGCGCCTGAGCCTCCGGACCGGTGGCCGGAACCGCATTCTCTTCCTTGTCTTGCTTGATGACGGTGCCGTTGAAGGTCAGGCCGGCATAGGCGCCGGTACCCGAGGTCCAGACCACAATGTCGCCGCCATGGGCGGTGGTGGCGCCTTCCGCGCCACTGGATAGGGTGACGACGGTAATGCCGGCGCCTGCCCCCAGTTTGACTTCGCCTTTTTCGATACCGCGCAGGGCGCGCTTGCTGTTGATGATGAATACCAGTTCGGCCTGCTGCAGGCCGGCTTGCAGGCCGAAGCTGGCCGAACCCATGCCGTAAAAGCGGGGGGTGCTCCAGCCCTTGCCGGTGCGGTGCAGCAAGACGCCGTCGCCGCCTTCGGCGCCGAATATGAAGCCGCCTTTGACCAGCTTGGGCACGATATAAACCGCTTCGGCGCCCTGCAGCATGGTGCGGGCGGTGCCAAAGGCCGGATCGCTGCGCAGATGGTTCACGGTCTGGTTGGCGTGGCGCAGCAGCTCACCCCGGTCGTCATCGGCCTGGGCGGGCAGGGCAAAACAGACGGAGGCCAGGGCCGCAGCCGAAGCCAGCTTTATCAAGGATTTGAGCATGGGGAAGTCCTTCTAGGGATAGGATGCCCCATTAACGCAGCTTGGAACCGAAAGTTCCATAGGCTTTTGTCAGCGCCGAAAAGCGCGCGCCAAAACCATGCCTGCCACAAACCCTATCAAGGCGGCGATGAGGGCGAATTTCACCACCAGGCCGATGAGTTTGAGAAGGATAAACAGGATTGCCGCCACCAGCAGCCCGGCGATGATTTCAAAACTTCTCAAGACCGCCTCCGTGGGGGGCCAGACAAGCCTCAGGCGGCAGTGGTGTCAATCACCATCGGCTTCTTGATCACCGAACTCTCGCCCTTGACCTTTTCGCCGAAGCCGCTGGAGAAGTCTTGAAAGATCGCGGCCAGTTCTTCGCTGTCGATATGCGGCGGTGCACCGGCTCCAAAGCGATAGCGCCAGAAACTGACAATGTGCGAAATGGCGCCCAGCTTCTCACCCAGTTCCAGGAACATATAAGGCGCGCTCAACAAAAAGTCGCGGAAGGCCTTGGGAGTCTGGTTATTGACCAGATCGCCGAAAGAGGAGTCGTAGATCGCCAGCGCCTTGTTCACATGATTGCCATTGTCGCGCACCATCTCGATGATGGTGCGGCGTGCGTTGGTGAGGAACACTTTCTGCTCCGGCGTCTGGCCGCCGACCGGCTGGATCTTGTTGATCTCGCGCAGCACGCCGATCACGTCGGGCCAGAACTTGCCCATCGACCATTTGTAATAGAGAAAGCCGCGCCAGCTGAAAACGCCTTCGCGGAAATCGTTCCCGGTCAGCCCCAAAGTCAGGCGCAGCGGTTCGAGCTTTTCGTCGATCTGGTTTGACAGCATGGCCGAAACCAGTTTGTTGCTGGACTCGCCGCTGCCGCCTGCCAGCATCACCAGTTGCGACATTTCCTGGCTGACGAAGGCGTGCATCCGCGTCTGGTCGCCTTCGGAGATGGTGAAATAGCTCGGTGCCACCTCGATGCTGTTGTTGCGCAGATGTTCGCGCAGCAGGAATGGGTCCAGTGACGGCACCGCATTCAGCAGGCGCAACACCGACAGGTCGCGCTCCAGGGTGTCGCTGTTGTAATTGCCCGCCTCGCGCAAGGTTTCGGCATAGCCGCGCTGGTCCACGAACAGCGAGCGGCCGCCGGCCCGCAGGTCGGCGGGATCGAAGGGAATGATGATCTTGGTCGCCACGGCGTGCGGGCTGGCGAAAAGATAGCTCTCATCGGCGCGGGTCCGATGCTTCAACAGAAACGCCCGGTTGATGGCGGGCGAAACGAAAAGCGGCTTTTCCGTGTGTTCGGGATTGTTGGCATTATCGGCCGCGATGCGGGCAAGGTTGAGCACCCGGCTGGTCGAAGCACCACCCAAGGCACTCAGGAAGCGAACGGAACGGTCACTGGCCACGGCGATCCCTTTATGATCGCGCCGCGAGGCCCTACGCAGTCGCTCTGCAACTGCTCCGGGTTCGCGGTCGCTCCGATGCGCGATAAATGCGCCAAATATGTGCTCAGATTGAAGGATTCCCCCTTAAGATTGCTTTACTCTCCGGGCGCGCGCCGTCCGGCACCGGCGGGTTTTGCAGGTTAACAAAGCATGAATTTCGACCGTTCCCTGAGCGTCTCCGCCGGTCTTGAGGTGCGGCTGTCGCCCTTGGTGTCGCGCGTGCTGGCACCCAATCCCGGTCCCTTTACCTTCAAGGGCACGGGCGTCTATATCGTCGGTGCGGGCGCGCAGGTCGCGATGATCGATCCGGGCCCCCTATTGGCCGTTCATGTCGAGTCCTTGAAGCGAGTACTTGGGCCGCGCCAGGTCAGCCATCTCCTTGTCACCCATACCCATCGCGATCATTCCCCGGCATCGGCGGCGTTGAAGGCTTGGAGCGGTGCTCCAGTTTATGGATTGCCGCTTGGCTCTCACACGGCGTCGCCGAATGAGGGCATGGTCGACGAGGCGCACGATCACGATTTCGTGCCGGACATCACCGTCCGGGACGGCATGCGGATCCCGTGCGACGGCTTTACGCTGGAATGCGTGGCGACGCCCGGCCATACCGCCAATCACATCTGCTACGGCCTGGCGGAGGAGCGGGCGCTCTTCAGCGGCGACCATGTGATGGGATGGTCGACAAGTGTGATAGCGCCGCCCGATGGCGATATGGGCGCCTATCTTGCCAGCCTGGAAAAGCTCAAAGCGCGAGACGACGAAATCCTTTATCCGACGCATGGCTCGCCGATCGCCAATCCCAGGCAATGGCTCAATGATCTCATCGCCCATCGGCGGATGCGCGAAAGTCAGATCCTGTCCGCGCTGGCCGACGGTGAGCATAGCGTGGGGGAATTGGTGGAAAAGCTCTATCCCGGTATCGAACCGGCCTTGCGCGGGGCGGCAGGCCAGCAGATCGCGGCGCATCTGCAGCACCTACAATCCAGCGGAGCCGCCGTTTCCCAGAACGGGCGTTGGCGTCTCAAAACTTGAAAGTGTTGAAAAACTGTCTGAGCCGGGCCGCGTTGCGGCCATGGTCCAGTTCGCCGTCACGGCTTTCCGAGCGGACATCAACCCGGCTGCCGATCGAGCCCGCCGGCCGCACCCGGATCACGATATCGCTGATGCGCCCGAACCACAGGCTGCGGTCGGTGGCTTCAATACGCATATCCTTTTCGCTGACGTCCACAACGGTCCAGCCCAGTTTCTTGACCGCTTCAAAGCTGCGCCAGAACGCTTTCTGCGGCGAGATCATCAGCCCGACATGCGGCTTGGTGAGAAAGTGCCCCGCCTGGCTTCCATATTCCTGGTGCATGGCATAGGCCACCGTCACCTCTTCACCCTTGTAGGAAATCTTGCGGGCGCCGTCGAAGGCGCGGTCGTTGGCGGGATGGATCTTGGCCAGGGCGACGAATTGGGGCGGGTCTTCGGGGGCGGTGGTGATGTCATGGATCGGCAGCAGCTTGTAGCCGTAATAGACATAGCTGATCGGGGAATAGAGAAAGACAAGCGAGCCCAGCAGGGCGATCAAGCCCAGCTTTTTGCCTTCGCCTCGATTGCGGGCGAGCGCCGAGCGCAGCCATGCCAGGGCCAATGCCAAGGCCGCCAGGCCCAGCACCGTGGCGGGTATCATCAGGGTGCTGCCGCCTTTGTCGGTCAGCAGACCCAGCCGGACGCCGGCGACGGCGCCCGCGCCCGCCAGGACGGCAAGGAGCAAGGCGGCGAACGCCGTCCGCGCGGCGAATGACTGGAAACGCATGGGTGAAATCCAGGATTGGGCGTTTTATTCCGCGCACCATAGGATAGATTTTCCCGCGCCGCGATAGTGAGAGCCAAAATGCCCACTTCAAATCCCATCGACACGACTCTGTCCAACACCCAGGCGCGCGACATGGCGAGCTTGCTGCATCCTTTCACCAACCTCACCACTTTGCGCCAGACCGGCCCGTTGGTAATCGATCGCGGCAAGGGCGTGTTCATCTATGGCGCCGACGGCAAGGATTATGTCGAGGCGATGGGCGGGCTGTGGTGCACGGCGCTGGGCTGGGGCGAGGAAGAACTTGTCCAAGCGGCATGCGAACAGATGCGCAAACTGTCCTTCGCGCATATTTTCGGCGGCAAAAGTCATGAGCCGGCGATCGCGCTGGCGGAAAAGCTGAAAGAGATGGCGCCTTTCCCGGTCGGCAAGGTGTTCTTCGCCAATTCCGGCTCGGAAGCCAATGACAGCCAGATCAAGCTGATGTGGTATGCCGCCAATGCGCGCGGCCAGAAGGGGCGCAAGAAAATCATTGCCCGTAATCGCGCCTATCATGGTGTGACGCTTGCCAGCGCCAGCTTGACCGGGCTGGACGCATTTCACAAAAGCTTCGACCTGCCCTTTGATTTCACGGTGCGGGTGGAGTGCCCGCATTATTATCGCGGCGCCGAGCCAGGCGAGAGCGAGGAACAATATTCCGCCCGCCTGGCGGCCAGTCTGGAGGCCACGATCCTGCGGGAAGGGCCCGATACCATCGCCGCCATGTTCGTGGAAGCGGTGATGGGCGCGGGCGGCGCGATGGTGCCGCCGCGCGGCTATTTCGAGGCAATCACGGCGGTGCTGGACAGATACGGCATAACTCTTGTGGATGACGAAGTGATCTGCGGCTTTGGCCGTACCGGCAACGCCTTCGGCTGCCAGACCTACAATTTCCAGCCGGACTCCATGTCGGTCGCCAAGGCGTTGTCGTCGGCCTATCTGCCGATTTCGGCGGTGATGCTGTCGCCGGAGCTGGTGGAGATTATCGAAGAAGAGGCCGTGCGGATCGGCGGGCTGTGGCATGCCTTCACCTACAGTGCCCATCCGGTGGCGGCGGCGGTGGCGGTCAAGACACTTGAGATTTATCAGAACCGCGACACCTTCGGTCACGTTCGCAAAGTCGCTCCGGTTTTCCAGGAACGCCTGCAAGCATTGCGGGCGCATCCCCTGGTGGGCGAGGCCGATGGCGTCGGCCTGATCGGCGCCATCGAAATGGTGGCCGACAAGGCCAGCAAGCGCAATTTCGACGCTGCAAAGGGGGTGGGCACGAGGTGCGGTCAGTTTTGCCAGGACGAAGGCATTATCGTGCGGCCGCTGATCAACGACCGCATCGCGCTGTGTCCGCCGCTTGTAATCAACGAGGCGGAAATCAACGAACTGTTCGACCGGTTTGAACGCGGCTTGAACCGCACACTGGACTGGGCGCGGCGCGAAGGATTTTTCTAGACCGCGCGCAGCATCTGCGGTCCGTGAGCCCCGCCGGGCCGGGCATAGATCAGCGATTGTCCGCTCCACACTTCCAGCGCCTTGACGCTGGGCGATTTCATGGCATGGGCCAGAATCTTGGCGCGTTGATCGTCGTCGCAATCGGCGGAGAATTTGTAGGTGAGGGCACCACCCTCATCGAGATAGCAGATTTCATATGCAGGCATGGTCGGCTCCCGAAAAGCTATCGTATCTACCCGTCCCGCTTGTTGCCCTTTTGCGCGACGCCGCCGCGAATGTCGAATGACATTTGGGTTACAGACATCACAATTTGTTGGGCCCGGCCTCTAAGCCTAGGCAAATTTTATTTTTCATGGATTGCGGGGAGCTTTTCCCATCCCATATCCGTTACCGGGAAGCTCGCCATACCATGATTAAAGGAGTTGCCATGTCCGTCCCCTTTACCCTTGCGCCGTTACCCTGGGACGAGGATGCCCTTGCTCCCACAATTTCCGCGAACACAATTTCTTTCCATTACCACAAGCATCACCAGGCCTATGTCGACACGCTCAACAAGCTGGTGGCCGGCACGCCATACGCCGACATGAAGCTGGAACAGATTGTGCGGAAGACGGCAGGCGCCAGTGACGCCAAGGACAGGCAGATCTTCAACAATGCCGGACAAGTGTGGAATCATGATTTCTACTGGCGCAGCCTTACGCCCTCGAAAAACCAGCCCAGCGCACAGCTTGATAGCGCCATCGCGGCGGCCTTTGGCGGCAAGGATGAGCTGATTGCGCAGTTGGCGGAAGCCGGCAAGACCCAATTCGGGTCCGGCTGGGCCTGGCTGGTCAGCAAGGGTGGAAAACTGGCTATCGAAAAAACGCCCAATGCCGAAAACCCGATGGCTAAGGGCGTCAACTGCCTACTGACGGTGGATGTTTGGGAACACGCCTATTACCTGGATTACCAGAATGCACGGCCCAAATATCTCGAGGCTGTGCTGGGCAGGCTTCTGAATTGGGACTTTGCCTCGCAGAATCTGACCAAGGAAGATCAGGCGGTGCGGGCGGCCGCGGAGTGATCTTGCCGGTCTCTTAACGCTATCGCTTTACCCGGCGGAAAGCCGAGCGGGCTATCCTGCGGCGTGATCGGCCGCGGAGACGACTTGTCCGCCAGCAAGACATTCGGAAAACGGGCCGCCGCGGCAAGGGCGCCAGAGGCGCCCTTGCGCCCCGCGACCAAACCGCTGGTTGAAGCATCGCCGGGTTTCGCCGCGCGGGTGATTGCACGGGTTCCGTGGTTTACGCTCACCCTCAGTGGCGTTCTGGTCACTCGCTTTGTGGCCGAACTGCGCTCGGCGACCGATTATATCGCGCCCTATTCCCCCGGACATTTCACCCTGCTGGCGGCGGGCGCCAGTAATCGCAACCAGGTGCTCGGGCAAGGCGAGTGGTGGCGGCTGTTCACTGCCACGGCGCTGCACGGATCGCCGGCGCATCTGATCGGCAATGTCGTGACATTCCTGACCGTGGGCTTTTTGCTGGAGCCCATGATCGGTGTGGGCTGGTTTTCAGCGATTTATTTTACCGGCGGCTTTATCGGCGCCTTGGCATCGATGATGCTGAACGGGCCCGAGATGCTATCGGTGGGTGCTTCGGGCGCTATCATGGCGACGCTCGCGGCGCTGTTCACCTTGAGCTTTCACGCCGGGGCCCGGCGTCCCAGCTTGATGCGGCGGGTGGCGGCGGGCTCGCTGTTTCCCGCCTTGATGCCGGCGGTGGCCCATGGCGGCGCGGTGACGGATATCAATGCCCATCTTGGCGGCTGCCTGGCGGGTGCAGGCATCGCCTTTGTCATGCTGATCGCCTGGAACGATGAGCAAGAAACGGTGCCGGGCCGCTCGTTTGCCGCGGTCATCGCCGGTTTCTGGATCGCGATGACGGCTTTCGCCTTCGCGGTATCCGGCAATACCTATGCTGCCTATGCGCGGTCGGGGATGGATTACATCCCACCCGGCCAAATCCCCCAGGATATCGAAACAATGAAGGCCGACACGCTTTCGCTGGTCGACAAATATCCCAAAGATCCGCGCGCCCACTTGTTCCGCGGCCTTTACTTGCTGGAGCAGCATAATGTGGCCGATGCCGAACCCTATTTCCGGGACGCAAACCGGCTGGGGGAAACCAGCCCGGTGATGCCAAGGGAGCTGCAGGATTGGAATCGGGCCTTGTTGGCCTTGACGCTGCGGGCGCAAAATCGGGGTGTCGAGGCCGGGACCATTGTCGCGCCACTCTGCGCCGACACATCCGGCCTTGATTTACGGACCCGGCAGACCTTGGAAATCGGCAAGCTTTGCAGGTGACCCGCTCCGGCCTTCGCACCTGAGCGGTGCTACGGCCACCTCCCCCTTGGCGCTGCGCGCAGGAGGAGGGCCGCTACTGACCAAAGCCGCGCGGCAGGCCGCCATTGCCCGGATTCTGGTCGGGGACGGGGCCGCTGGGCACCGTGCCCGGCAAGGCGCCGCCGGTATAGCCGGTGCTGCGGCAGGCCCTGAGGCCGCGTTCCCAGCCCACGTGATAGGCCCGGTTGTTCTGGTACATCTGATCGTCCCGCACGATGGTATCGTCGCGGCGTTTGTTGGCGTCGGGACCCCAGGCGCTGCTGCAGCCGTCCTGATAGCCGGCGCGATAGTCGGGCGACTTGCGCAGGGTACGGATTTCCTTGTTGGCAAACAGGCCGCAAGACGCCAGCGGCAGCACAATCAGAAGGGCGGCAATCATGCGCAGGCTCACCGGTGCTCAGTCCTTTTGATCGGGCCCCTTTTACTCCGGTTCAAAAGGAAATAGCGCAAATTCTTTGGCTGGCCGCTTTTGGGCGCGGATCAGATGCTTTTGGCGCGCCGGGCGCGATCCCGCTGATCCTGTTCGATCTGGGCTTTCACGTCCGCCAGTCCGGCGGCCAGCCTGCCGTTGTTGAGGTGAAACACAGAGAGCAGGCCGCCGGCACAGGCTGAACCGCAATCGCGGTCTGTCCGCGAGAGACCGCTAACAGAAGACCGGATTGAAGTGGGGGAGAGATGCGTTGTGCCGGCGCCCGGACGTCCCAGGCCAAGATCAGGCTCGTGCGGCATCAACAGCGACACCAGACCGATCGAGAATAGAGCCCGGAAAATCATACCATGCCCTTCTGTGTTTCACGCTGACAGCATGGCGCACGCCCCGTTCCCGGGCGCTTAGTCGCTTTCATAAAATTGGAACGAGTTGCCGCTTCTTCACGTCAGCGCAAACGCGGCGCTGATCGGATCGTTCCGTTTCGATTTAAAAAATCGGCTTGATTGAGTTAGATGCTATTAAAATTAATGCAAACTTTTAGCGATCTTGCCGAAGTGCAGCCGCTTTGCCGGATAACCAGCGGTTGCGTAATGGGTTGGGATATTTCGGCGTTAAGCGGCGCCCGGAACCGATGCCGCGGGCAGGGTAATCGTGGCGCGGAAGCCCTCGCCCAGATCGCTGTCCAACTCCAGCCAGCCGCCGTGCAGCTCGGTGAAGGCTTTTACCAGGGTCAGGCCCAGGCCCGCGCCCTTGGCGTGCTGGGAACCTTCGCAATGACCGGCATGCTCGAACGGCTCCAGGATGCGTTGCAGGTCCTGGCGTGCGACGCCGCCGCCATTGTCTTCGACGGTCACGGCAATGCCCGCTTCGGTGACCTCGGCGGAAAGCGTGATTTTGCTGCCGGAGGTAAAGGTAACCGCATTGTCCACCAGGCTGTGAACCATTGCGGTGAAGACGGCTTCGTCGGCGTCCGCCATCAAGCCTACCGGGCAGTTGTCGGCGTCGATCTCGATGTTGCGCGCGGCGGCCCGTGACAAGAAAACGTCGCGGGTGAGCCATAACACGCTGCCGGCATCCACCGGCATGCGCCGCAGATCGTACCGCCCGGCTGAAATCTTGGTCAGATCCATGATCTGATTGATGATCTTGAGCAGGTTGTTGCCGCCCTGATGCACCAGGCCGGCATATTCGCGAACCTGGGCTGGGGTCAGGTTGTCCGCCAGGGTCGCCATCAAATCGGAAAAGCCCAGAATGGCGTTCAGCGGGGTCTTCAACTCATGGCCCATGGTTCGCAGCAGCGTGGTCTTGGCGCTGCGCACACTGGCGCTGGCTTCATCCAGCCGGGCCGTCAGATCGGCCAGATAAGTGCTTTGCTTTTCCGCCTGAGCGCGGCTGTGCGCCAGGGAATATTCCTGTTCGGCCAGCGCCGTTTCGGCGCGGACTTTGTCGGTAATGTCGGTAAAGACCATGATGCGGCCGCCATCATGGCCGGCACGATCCCGCACCAGATAGGCTTCGCCGGTATTGGTCCGCAAGGTCACCGCGCCGGCGGTTGAGCGGTGGGTCTGCAAGCGGCGCTCCAGCCATTTCTCCGGCGTTTCGTCGAACAGCATGCGCCCGGCATAGGCAACCTTGGCGCAGATTTCGGGAAAGGTCCGGCCAATCAGCTCGTCCAGCGCCTTCACGCCGCACAGACTGGCATAAAGTTCATTGCCCAGGATCAGCCGGTCGTCGGCGTCGTAAAAAGCAAAGGCTTCGGCGGAAAGCGCGACGGCTTCCTGCAAGCGCGTCATCTGGGCGCGCGCGGTGGTGACGTCGGTCCACAACAATACGGTATGGCCCTGCTGGCCCCGGCGCGCCTTGATCTCCACCACGCGATGATCGCGCAGCGCCACATCGCGCGGGGCGAATTCATCGTCGCGCAACTGGTTGAGGCGCTGGGCGACAAAGGATTTGATGCCGCCCGACAAGGCGCTGGGCGCGATCTCGCCGCCCTCAATCTCCAGCCGGATCAGGTCTTCATAGCGCCGCCCGATCAGCGAATCGCGTGGCGGGAAGGAACGGAAAAGATAATTGAGGTGGGCGTTGGCGTAGAGAAGATGACCTTCCCGGTCAAAGATCGTAATGGCGGTGCGCAGGGAATCCAGCGAACGCAGCAGCGCCGCCGGGTCTTCCCGGTCTTGCAAGCGGTCAATAGGAGCCGGATTGGCCACGGCCATTGTTTTTTTCACTATGCCTGATCGCGGGGGGATACTGCGACGGTTTGCGTTGCGGATTGGTTAGGGGACCGGCAATCACTGTGTACGTTTGAATACGGGGCAGTCGCGCCCGAGCCCGAATCGCGCCATCTTCCCTAACGAAGGATGAATCGCCCGCCCCGGCGCTGATTCAATGCTTGTGGAAAACTGAACGGGGTGTTCCGCGCTTCAGCTTTCGTTAAGCCTGAAAGACGAAATTGGCCCATCTTCCTTATATGGTGCGGCAGCGCGGCATGACCGTCAAAACCAACAGCTTTTCCAATCCCAGGGCGCAACGCCGGCGGTTTGCGCTGGTGCAGGCCGGCAAGGCTGGGGTCGGCATGGCGCTGGGCCTGGCCTTTTGCGCCATGATGGGGGCTCCTGACACCGCCGAACTGGCCGCCTTTCTGGGATTGTTGGTTCCAGGGCTGTTGGCGCTTCTGGCGCTGACCCCGGTTTCGCTGTCCGTTCTGGAACAAGTGGGTCTGGCCAGTTTTGCCGCCCTGATCGGGTATCTCGCCATCCTGACCGGAGGGGTGGTGTCGCCCTTGCTGGTGTGGTTCGCGCTGGTCCCGGCCGAAGCGGCCTTGACCGGCGGACGGCCGGCCGTGTTGCGCGCCGGGCTGGCCGCGGGCGCGGCTCTGCTGGCAGTGGCCGGCGTCGAGGCTGTGGGGATGCTGCCGGCGTCGCGGCTGGTGTTTCCCGGCGCGCCGCCCTTATGGGTTGTGTATGGCTGCTCGATGCTCGCGGCGTTGGTGCAGGCCGTCCTGATCGCCGCCGCGGCCCAGGACCGGCAGCGCGCCGCCGACGCCGCCGCGGCGGAAGGCGCGGCGATGTACCGCTTCCTGGCCGACAATGCGATGGACATGATCACGCGCCATTCTTCCGATGGGCGCATCCGCTTCGCCAGCCCGGCGACCTCGGCGCTGTTGGGACGCCAGCCCGACGAGATTATCGGACTGGCGATGCCCAGCCTGGTGCATCCCGACGATGCGGGCGCGGTGCAGGCGGCGCTGATGGATTCCAGCTATCACGGGCGCTCCGGTTCGGCCGAGGTCCGGCTGCGCCATCGCGACGGCCATTTTGTCTGGATGGAAATGCGTTGCCGCCCGGCCCAGATGAGCCTGGGCGAACCCGCCGACATCGTGGCGGTGACGCGCGATATTTCGGAACGCAAGATTTACGAACGCGCCCTGGTGGAAGCCCGCGACGTCGCCCTTGACGCGTCGCGCGCCAAGTCGCGCTTCCTGGCCAATATGAGCCACGAATTGCGGACGCCGCTGAACGCGATCATCGGCTTCTCGGAAGTGATGACACGGGAAATGTTCGGCCCCGTCGGCCCGCGTTACCAGGAATATTCCCGGCTGATCCATGAATCCGGGGCGCATCTTCTCGAATTGATCAATGGCGTGCTGGACATGTCCAAGATCGAGGCCGGTAAGTTCGAGCTGACGGAGGAGCTCTTCGACCTGGAAGAGAGTGCGGAAAGCGCGGTGCGCTTCCTCAAGATTCCGGCGGAACGGGCAGGCGTGGCCTTGCAGCTTGGGGTTCAGGCGGGCGCGCGGTTGATGTTTGCCGACCGCCGCGCCATCAAGCAGATCCTGGTCAACCTGCTGTCGAATGGCGTGAAGTACACTCCGCCGGGCGGCGAGGTGCGGATCGCCGCCAAGGCGGCGGGCTCGGCGATTGAAATCACCGTCAGCGACACCGGCACCGGTATTTCCAAAGCCGATCTGCAGCGGCTGGGCAAGCCGTTCGAGCAGGTCGAGAATGCCGAAACCCGCGCCAAGGAAGGCACCGGATTGGGATTAGCGCTGGTCAAGTCGCTGGCCCAGATGCATGGCGGCACCGCGATCCTGGACTCCGTCCTGGGAGAGGGAACCACGGTCACGGTGCGGTTGCCCCATGCGGCGGTGGATGCGAAAGGCGAACGGCTGACCACTGGAAAGATTCTTCCGTTCAAGGCCGTCTCCTGATATGGGCGCGGATCTTTTGCGCCCTGAGTGCGTCGCGACATCGCTCATGGGCATTTGCCCACATCGCTCGTCGCTCCTGCTCAGTCCGCAAAATCCCTCGCGCCCGAGCTTCCAAATTGTTCTACAACAGGCCCATGACGCCGACACCTCGATTAAAAGCCGGAATTTTTGTGCGCGCTCTGACGCGCCGCACCGAAGTGGCGGGTGCCTCGGCCTTTGTCGTGCGCATGGGATCAGAGGAGGCCGGAGCAGTCATACTGCGCATAAACAGGTTGGATGGCAGCGTGTTGGTCTTGAACCAAGTGCGCGATGCCAAGGGAGAGCTGGCCTGGGCCCAGCCGCTGGCAGGCTGGACCGATGAAAAGCGCGCAACCGAATGGTGTGACAAACAGGTGAAATTCGACCCCGACCTGTGGATCGTGGAAATCGAGGACCGTGAAGGCCGCACGTTTGTGGACGAACCCATTCTTTAGCCGCATCCAAAGTCCTTGGCAGCGGCCAACACCGATCATGACCCAGCAACAGACGCTCCAGCTTTTCCTGCCCATCCTCATCCTGCTGCCCATCCTGTATTTTCGCATGCGCGGGATGGCCAAGGCCCAGCCCCTGAAACTGGGGCGGCTATGGATTCGTCCCGCCATTGTCCTGACCGTGGCGGCGCTGGTGTTGTTCCTGCCCCAACCGGGCCATCATGCCGTGCGCCATTTCCTGGTGCAGGATTGGGCCTGGCTGGGATTGGCCGCGGTCTTGGGCGGTATCGCGGGCTGGCAATGGGGCCGCACCATGGCGATCGAGGTTCATCCCGAGAACGGCACTTTGATGGTCAGCGGCAGCCAGCTTGCCATTCTGGTGCTGGTGGTGCTGATCCTGTTCCGTCTGGGCCTCAAGACGGGGTTGGAAGTGGAGGGCCGTGCCTGGCACTTGGATGCGCTGCTGATTTCGGACGCCCTGATTGTTTTCTCCGCGTCCTTGTTCACCCTCCGCGCCGCCGAGATGTTTGTAAGGGCCAAACGGGTAATGGCGACGGCTTTGATGCGGCTAAATTAACTTCGCCTTGCCGTAACGGGCCGGGACTGCTAACCCCCGGCCATGAGCCGTACTCCCGCCAGCGAAGCCGCAAGACGCAGAACCTTCGCCATCATTTCCCATCCCGACGCGGGCAAAACCACCTTGACCGAGCATCTGTTGCTGCTGGGCGGGGCGATCCATGCCGCCGGCCGGGTCAAGGCGCGTGGCGAAGCGCGGCGGGCCAAGTCCGACTGGATGAAGATCGAGCAGGAGCGCGGCATCTCGGTCACCTCCGCGGTGATGACCTTCGAATATCAGGACGCGGTGTTTAATCTGCTGGACACGCCGGGCCATGAGGATTTCTCCGAAGACACCTACCGCACTCTGACGGCGGCGGATTCGGCCGTCATGGTGATCGACGCCGCCAAGGGCATCGAGGCCCAGACCCGCAAGCTGTTCGAGGTCTGCCGCTTGCGCGACATTCCCATCATGACCTTCGTCAACAAGATGGACCGCGAGGCGCGCGATCCCTTTGAACTGCTGGACGAGATTTCCGACCAGCTGCAGATCGAAACCGCGCCTATGATGTGGCCGGCAGGCATGGGCTTGAATTTCAAGGGCGTGCTGGACTTTACCACCAACGACTTCGTGCCTTTCAGCAGCAATGAGCGGGTGGATCACGCCACCCTGAGCAAGGTCTTGTCCGAAGAGCTGAAGGCGAAGTTGGACGAGGATGTCAGCCTGGCGCGTGAAGGCTTGCCGCGCTTCGACCTCGCCACCTATCGCGAGGGTCATCTCTCGCCGGTCTATTTCGGCTCGGCGCTGAAGAATTTCGGCGTCGCCGAATTGCTGGATGCACTGGCGCGTTACGCGCCGCCGCCGCGCGGGCAGGCCGCCATCGGCCGCGCCGTTCAGCCGGGCGACAAGGAAGTGGCGGGCTTTGTCTTCAAGGTCCAGGCCAATATGGATCCCAACCACCGCGACCGGGTGGCGTTCCTGCGGCTGTCGTCGGGCGAATTCAAGCGCAACATGAAGCTGAAACAGTCCGGCACCGGCAAGACCATCGGGGTGCACAATCCCATCCTGTTCTTTGCCAGCGAACGCGAGACGGTGGACGAGGCCTGGCCGGGCGACATTATCGGCATTCCCAATCACGGCGTGCTGCGGGTGGGCGATACCTTGTCGGAAAGCGGCCAGGTTGTGTTCACCGGCATTCCCAACTTCGCGCCCGAAATACTGCGCCGGGTAAGGCTGGGCGATCCGATGAAGCAGAAACATTTGGCCCGCGCCCTGGAATCCCTGGCGGAAGAAGGCGTCACCCAGGTGTTCAAGCCTGCCATCGGTTCGCAATGGATCGTGGGCGTCGTCGGCGCGCTGCAATTGGACGTGCTGAAATCCCGGCTGGTGGCCGAATATGATCTGGATGCCGAGCTGGAGACTTCGCCCTATGACAGCGCCCGCTGGCTAGCGGGCAGCGAAGCGGAGATCGAGAAATTCTCCAACGCCAACAAGGGCGGCATGGCCAGCGACCGCGACGGCGCTCCGGTGTTCCTGGCCAAGAGCGCGTGGGAAATCGGCTATGTCGCCGAACGTTTCCCCAATGTGAAGTTTCTCAAGACGCGCGAGCGGCACGACGTCCACGCGGAGGGCTAGCAGCGGCGTGCCAGCGTCAGCCGATCACGGCCCAGCTATCCGGATAGTATCCGTTGAACGGTGAGCGCGACGACACCGTATAGGCGCCCATGGCGTCGAACAGCACATAATCGCCATTGGCGATGCTGTTGGGCAGCATCACCGGCCGCGGCAACACATCGGCGGAATCGCACGTCGGGCCATAGGCGCGGAACGGCCTTTTTTCGCCGCTCAGCGGCTTGGCCTTGCCTTTGCCGTCCAGGGTTATGCCGCTGGGCGGATAGTCTTCGTCAAAGCTGATGAAGCGCTGCTCGTCGAAGCTGCCATAGATGCCGTCATTGAGGTACAGCCGGTCGCCGCGCCGCATCACCACCTGGGTCACCAGCGAAATGCCCGGCGCGCACAGGGCGCGGCCCGGCTCGCACATCACATTCAAATCAGGCCGCCCCAAAGTCGTCAGCGCTTCCTTGATCATGTCGAAATACCAGTGATAGGGCGGCGGCTCCTGCCCCGAATAGGCAGCCGGAAATCCGCCGCCGATATCCAGCGCGGCGATGTCCACGCCCGACAGGGTGATGGTGCGCTGGGCGATCTCGATGGCCTGAGCATAGGAGAAGGGCGACAGGCATTGCGAGCCGACATGGAAGGTGAGGCAGGGCGCGGCGCCCGCCGCCCGCACGCGTTTCAGCAGCTTGGCGGCTTCTTCCGGCCGGCAGCCATATTTGCTGGACATTTCCAGCAAGGCGCCGCCCAGCTGCGCCACCAGGCGCACAAAGACCCGGATTTTTTTGGCGCTGCCGACTTCGGCCAGCAGCTTGTCCAGTTCGGCGTCGCTGTCGACGACAAAGTCCGTGACGCTGTATTTCTCGAAAGCCGCCTTGGCCTGGCCGGGCAAGCGAACCGGCGCCATGAAGTGGCACACCGCTTCAGGGAACAGGCTTTTGACGGCTTCTATCTCGCCCAGGCTGGCGCTGTCGAAGTGCCGTATGCCGGCATTCCACAAATTGGTCAGGGCGATGGGGTGCGGGTTTGCTTTCACGGCATACAGCACGTCGCCGGGAAATCCGTCGAGGAATAGCTTGGCGGCGGCAGCGAATTTTTCGGGTTGCACCAAATAGAGCGGTTCGGACGGCTTGAGGCCTTCGATCGCCTTCAGGGCCGAGGCAAAGCGCGGCAGCGACTCGAAACGGCCAGGCAGGTTAGCGGGTGCGTTCATGGCTTGGCGTTGTGAGCCAAGGGGCCCCCAGGTGCAACAAGAATTTCCCCCTCCGGCTTTCGCACCGGTCGGCTTGGCCGCCGACCTCACCCCACCATGCAAACGCGCTTTCGCGCGCGCGGGAGAGGTCTATCAGGTCGCGCAATCTTTGCGTGACAGTTCCGCGACTGGCTATTGCGCGGGCGGAGGCGGTCCGGGCGGCCCCCCCATCGGTCCATTGGGCCCAACCATCGGGCCCTGCCTCATGAACCCCATATTGGCGCGGGGCCGATCCATCATGCCCATCATCATGTGCATGCGTCCGGCCATGCCGCGCAACTCGTCCTGGCCGAATTCCTGCTTCTGCGCCGGCGTCAGCGCGGCATAGAGAGCGCTTAGCGCGGGACGCTCGGCCTCGATATCCGAAAGGCGTTTTTTCAAGAGGTCCTCCTCCAAGGCCAGGCGGTCCACCACAGTGAGTGGCTTGCCGCGCGCTTCCCGAGGTTTGTGCGCTGCGCAATCGCTCTCATGCTGTTTGGCGAGGTCCAGGCTGGCCTGTTTCCAGCGCGCGAACAGCGGCGCCTGGTTGGCCGAAAGGGAAAGCTTGGCTTCCAGGAATGCCAGCTCGCCGGCTTGGCGGGCGTAGAGGAACTTGCAGACTTGCTCGCGGCGCGGTTCGCTCATCGCTTCGCGCATGTCCGATGGCGGGCCGCCCTCGGCGCGGGGTGCGGCGATGGCGCCACTGGTCTGTCTGTCGGGCGTGATCAGGGCGATCATGACCGGCTTGCGCCCGCCCTGTTCGGCACGGGCATTGGTGGCGACCAGCGCCGCAGTCGCCGCCCCGCACACGGCCAGCGAGGCGATCATCGGAAATAGGGCTTTGCGCAATGGAATCTCCCGGTTTCGAACGGGCGCAGCCTATGCGGCGGCGGGAACTTCCGCCGCTGAATAAATATCCACCAAGATGAAATTTCCGCCATTCATGCTGGGTTCAGCTTGGCTGTGGGCGGCGGCGCCTTTACTTCCCGGCGCGTAACTCGCGGATGGTCTTCTTGCCGTCGCTGGAGGGCTGGTAGACGTTGGTCATTTCCGTCAAAGCGTGATTGAACATCTCGATGGTGAAGTTGTCCGGCACTTCCCAGGCGTCGAAGCCGACGCGGTGCTGATAGTTCACCTGATCATAGAGGAAGTCGCCCACGGCGCGGATTTCGCCGGTAAAGCCCAGTCGGGTGCGCAGCATCCGGGCCCAGGAAAAGGCGCGGCCATCGCGGAATTTGGGAAACTCCAGCGCGATCAGGGAAAAATGATTGATGTCGGCGCCCAGGGTTTCCGGATTCTCGCTGGATTGCAGCTTCACCCCGATGGGGGTGTTGCGCGCCAGCAAGGCCTCGCGGTCCTTTTGGAAACGCGCCAACGAAACCAGCACCGCGCCTTCGGGCAACGCCGCATCGTCCGCCACGGGCACAAAGGTATCCTGCGCGTAAGCGCCGCTTTTAATGAGTTTGGTCACGCCGCGACTTTCTCGTAGGCGGCGTCCTTGAACGGCGCCATGCCCAGCCGGCGATAGGTGTCCAGGAAACGTTCGCCGGGCTTGCGGGTCTTCAAATAGACATTCACCACCCGCTCCACCGCGTCGGCGATCTCATGCTCGCCGAAACCCGGCCCCATGATCTCGCCGATGCTGGCATCTTCGGCGCCGGAGCCGCCGAGAATGAGCTGGTAGAATTCCACGCCCTTTTTGTCCACGCCCAGGATGCCGATATGGCCGGCATGATGGTGGCCGCAGGCATTGATGCAGCCGGAAATCTTGATCTTCAATTCGCCGATCTCATGCTGACGGTCGAGATTTTCAAATTTCTTGGCGATGCTTTGGGCGATCGGGATGGAACGGGCATTGGCCAGGTCGCAATAATCCAGGCCGGGGCAGGCGATGATATCGGTGATCAGGCCGGCATTGGGCGCGGCGAAATCCAGTTCCTTGAGCTTGGCATAGATGGCGGGCAGGTCCTGTTTGCGGACATGCGGCAAGACCAGGTTTTGCTCATGGGTCACGCGCACTTCGCCGACGCTGAATTGATCCATCAGGTCGGCGATGACGTCCATCTGCTCGGAAGTTGCGTCGCCCGGCACCTGGCCCGGAGTTTTCAGGGTGATGGTGGCGATGGCATAGCCTGGCGCCTTGTGCTTGTGGACATTGGTCGCCGCCCAGTTGGCGAAATCGGGTCCCGCATCGGGAATAGTATCGGGCAGGCCGGTTTCGAATTTGGGCGGCGCGAAATAGGCGGTGATGCGGTCCAGCTCATCCTGCGGCAACTGGAGCGTGCCCATGCGCTTGAGCTCCTCGAACTCGCGCGCCACGCGGCGGCGCATTTCCTCGGGCCCGATGGTGTTGATCAGGATCTTGATGCGCTGCTTATGGATATTGTCGCGGCGGCTGTCCTGGTTATAGACCCGCAGCACCGCTTCCAGATAGGCTAGGATATCTTCGCGCTCGACGAACTCGCTCATCACATGCGCGACATAAGGGGTGCGGCCCATGCCGCCGCCCGCCATCACTTTGTAGCCGACGCGGCCTTGGGCGTTCTTGACGATCTGTACCGCCATGTCGTGCCACTGCAGCGCGGCGCGGTCCTTTTCCGTCGCACCCACCGCGATCTTGAACTTGCGGGCCAGGAAGACGAATTCCGGATGCAGCGATGACCATTGGCGGATGATTTCAGCCAGCGGACGCGGATCCTCGATTTCCTCATCGGTGGCGCCGGCGAATTGGTCGGCGGTGACATTGCGCACGCAATTGCCGGATGTCTGGATGCAATGCATTTCCACATCCGCCAGTTCGCGCAGGATCTTGGGCACATCCACCAGCTTGATCCAGTTGAACTGCAGGTTGGTGCGGGTGGTGAAATGGCCGAAATTCTTGTCATAGGTGCGGGCAATGTGCGCCAGCTTGCGCATCTGCTTGGAGGACAGGGTGCCGTAGGGCACGGCGATGCGCAACATGTAGGCGTGAAGCTGCAGATACAGACCGTTCATCAGCCGTAACGGCTTGAACTGGTCTTCGGTCAATTCGCCCGACAGACGCCGCGCCACCTGGCCGGCGAACTGGTTGACGCGTTCCGTGACGAACTGGGCATCGAATTCGTCATAGCGGTACATGTTGGGCGCTACGGGTTTGATCAGGGTATTAAGCATGGAACTGACCCGCTTGCTTGCCGGTATGGGGATGCACCGTCGGTCCCGCGGCGCGGATGATCTCGCGCTCCTTGACCGGGATGATCTTACCGCCCACCTCTCGCACCTCGAACAGATAGGGCGCGACGAATTCGTTGCGCGCCAGTTCCGCCGTGGCTGCCGCCAGGGCGGCGTCGGCGGCGGCCTGTTCCCGATAGACCTCGCCATCCGACAGCATCAGGACCCAGCCGCTGCCCTTGCGGTATAAAACGTCGCCGTCCCGCAAACGGTTCGCGGTCAGCATCTGGGGGCCTTGGTTCTGGTGCGCCATTGGGGGGAAAAACCATGAGCGGACGACGAAATCAAGACTTCAACACGACAAAAATGTAGTTTTATGAAAAGTACATATATTACATGTTATATCCGAATCGGGTAGGCTTCTGCTGGCAAAGGGCGGGACGAGCATGGAAAAGCAGCAAACACTGGTGGGCGGCCTGTCGCTGGGCCAGATCGGCGCGGTGGCGGCGGGCAATGCCCTGGAATTCTACGACTTCCTGATCTTCAGCTTTTTTGCCATCCAGATCGGCAATGTGTTTTTTCCCGTCCATGACGCAAACGGCCGTTTGTTGTTGGCGCTGGCGACCTTCGGCGTTGGGTTTCTGGTTCGTCCCTTGGGTGGTTTCCTGATCGGCCGCATGGGCGACAAGCGCGGCCGCAAGCCCGCCATGCTGTTTTCCTTCGGCCTGATGGGTGCCAGCATCACGGGCCTGGCGCTTACCCCGTCCTATGCCAGCATCGGTCTTGCCGCGCCGATCCTGGTGGTGATCTTCCGGCTTGTTCAGGGCTTCGCGCTGGGCGGCGAGGTGGGGCCTTCCAGCGCTTTCCTGATGGAGGCCGCACCGCCGCCGCGGCGCGGGCTTTATGTGGCGCTGCAATTATCCACCCAATGGCTGGCAACTCTTGTGGCGGGAATTGTCGGATTGGTCCTTACCAGCAGACTCACGCCCGATGCTTTGACCCAATGGGGCTGGCGCGTTGCCTTCCTGATTGGCGCGCTGGTGGTGCCGTTCGGTCTGGCCGTGCGCCGCTATCTGCCCGAGACTTTGGAGCGGCAGGAAAAGGCCGAAGCGAAGAGCGGCGTGCATTTTCAATGGAGCGTGGTGATGCGTGGCCTGTTCATGCTGGCAGCCGGCACCATCGCCACTTATACGCTCAACTATTTGGTCACCTTCGCCACCCACACGCTGGGCCTGCCGTCGCGTGTCGCCTTCGGCGCCACTGCGGTTTGTGGGCTGTGCGGCGTAATCTTCACTTTGGTGGGCGGATTTCTCGCCGACCGGCTGGGGCGCAGACCGGTGATGACGGCGGCGGTAACGCTGCTGATGCTCGCGGTGCTTCCCTGCTTTATGGCGATGGTGACAATCAAAACCGGCGCAGTATTTTTGGGGGCGGCGGCCCTGATGGCGATCCTTCTGTCGCTCGCGCTGCCTCCGATGTTTGTGTCCCTGATGGAAAATCTGCCCGCTGCGACCCGGTCGGGCGGCATTGGAACGCTCTACGCGCTGGCTATTTCGATTTTCGGTGGGACGGCTCAATTTGTGGTCGCGGCCCTGGTCACTGTCACCGGCTCGCCTCTGATGCCCGCCTGGTACATGGCGGGCGCGCTTCTGCTGGGACTGATTGCCCTGACCGGGATGCGCGAAACGGCGCCGCTCAAGACTGGCGGCTGATCGCACTTTCATGCCAGCGCCGCAGCAAGGCCCATTCCAGCAGCGACAGCGCGGCGAAGATCAGAATTCCCGTCAACGCCAGCAATGTCAGTGCGGCGAATAGGGTTGCGATCTCCAACCGGTTGCCGGATTCCACGATGCGCCACGCCAAACCCGTGGCGGTGCCGCTGCCTGCGACGAATTCCGCCACCACAGTGCCGATCAGCGCAAGGCCGCCCGCAGTCTTCATTCCAGACAGCAGGTTTGGCAGGGCAGTCGGCAGCCGGATGCGCAGCAGCACCTGCCAACGTGAAGCTCCGTAAAGCCGAGTCAAGTCGATCAGATCAAAATTTGCCGACTTCAGTCCAAGGGTGGTGTTGGACAGGACCGGGAAAAAGGCGACGATACCGGCAATCAGGGTCTCAGCCAGCATAACCCTCTCATAGCCGACCCAAATGAGTATCAGTGGTGCGATGGCAACCACCGGCGTTACCTGAATGGTGATCGCATAGGGATACAGAGTCCGTTCTGCGGTACGGCTTTCCGAAAAAAGAATGGCAAGAAACACTGCGGCAAGTGTCGCGAAGACAAAAGCCATCACTGTCACGGTTAGCGTCGCCAGCCAAGACGTCATAAGCGACGAAAAATTGGCGAGGAGTGCCCTGGCAATTGCCGACGGCGTGGGCAAGACATAGGCCGGCACCTGCCAATACGCCACCGCCCATTGCCAGGCGCCCAGCACCAGCACCGCAACCGCAACAGGCAATGTGACATCGAGAAATTTTTTCATGCCGCCATCGTGGCTGAAAGGGTTTCGCTGATGGCCCGCTGGGCCTGGATGGTGGGCGGCGCGAGGCGCGTGTCGCGGCCCGCCGCAAGCGCAATATCGGCGGCCACTCGCCCGGGCCGCGGCGTCATCACCAGTACGCGCTGGGAGAGATAGCTGCTTTCGGCGGCACTATGCGTGACGAACAAAACTGTCAGCCCGTCCTCACGCCACAGCCGTAGCAGATCGTCGCCCAGCGTGTGGCGGGTGATTTCATCCAGCGCGGCAAAGGGTTCATCCAACAGCAGTAATTTTGGCCGCGCTGCTTCTACAAATGAACAGAGGGCCCGCGCCAGCGACACCCGCATCTTCATGCCGCCGGACAATTCGCGCGGATAGGCGTGTTCGAACCCTTCGAGGCCGACGCGTGCCAGGGCATCGGCGGCCTGATCATTGGCCTTGCTGCGCGGAACACGCTTCAGGTCCAGCGGCAACCGCGCATTGGTCAGCGCATCCGCCCAGGGCATCAAGGTCGGATCCTGGAAGACAAAAGCGGTTTCCGGTTTGCCGCCGGAATAAACGATCTCGCCCGTATCGGGCGTGAGCAGGCCCGCCGCCAATCTCAATGCGGTGGATTTGCCGCAACCGCTGGGCCCCAACAGGGAGACGAATTCGCCGGGCGCAATCTTGAACGATAAATTATCCAGCGCCTGGGTGCCGCCGTCTTTTTGGGTTGAGGCGAAACGCTTGCCGACGTGCGACAGAGAGAGAAGCGTCACTGAAAATTCTGCCAGGTGGCGCGCATGAAGCTCAGATCATAGGCCTTGGTATAATCCAGGCCCTTGGGATAAAGGCCCAGCGACGACATGGTGTCGTAGAAACGCTTCCATTGCACATCGGTCATGCGTCCCAGCCCGAAGGTCTTGCCGTCACCGCTCAGCAACAGCTCATGCTGTTTCATCTTATCCAGTGCCTGGCCGAGGATGGCGTCGGTGATATCGGGATTTTGCCGCTTGATCTGCGCATTTCCGTTCGCGGGATCGTGCAGATAGCGCAGCCAGCCCTCGCGGCTGGCATCGACAAAGCCCTGCACCGCCTTGCGGTTGGTGTCGATCCATTTCTGCGGCACCAGCACCATGTTGGCATAACCGGGATAGCCATAGTCGGAGAGCAGGAAAATCTTGGGCGTGAAATGCGCCTGTTGCTGGATCGTATAGGGCTCGCTGGTGAGATAGCCTTCCTGGATGGCGTTGGGGTCCAGGATGAAAGGCGCCAGATTGTAGGTGTATTTGCGAATCTGCGTGTCGCTGAAACCAAACTTGGCCCTCAGCCAGGGCCAAAAAGCGCTCATGGTCGCCGCGGAAATCAGCACCGGCTTGCCGCGCATATCGGCCAGGCTGTTGATGTCGCGGCGTGGATGGCTGATCAGGACTTGCGGGTCTTTTTGAAAAACCGCCATCACCGCCCGCACCGGCACCCCCGTACGCACCATGTTCAGCGAAATGAAACTGTTGGAGCCCATGCCGAAGTCGGCGGCGCCGCCTGCCAGAAGCTGCGGCACATTCACATCGGGTCCGCCCTGGATGATTTTCACATCCAACCCGCGCTTGGCATAAAGCCCGTCCGCCTGCGCCTGGTAAAAGCCGCCATGTTCGGCCTGCGCCTTCCAGTCGGTGACAAAACGGATTGTGGTCGCGGCACAAGCGGGCCGCGCCGACGCGGCCAAGCCAGCCGAAATAAGGCCCGATGAAATAAGAAACCTGCGGCGGATCATGCCGGTCTTATAGCAGGATTCTAACGCGTGGAATCGCCCCGGCGCGGCTGCGGAGGCGGCTGATCCTCGTCATCGTCGCCGCTGCCGAACAGCCAGCCCAGCAAGCCGCCGCGATGTTTCCGCTCGGGCCGCCCGGATTGCGAATCGTCCGGCGGCAATTCCGGCACGCGGGTCAGGCTTTCATCGTCGCGGCCATCCCAGACCGCGCCGGAAGCCACCAGTTCGGTCTCCGGCGGCGGCTGCACCGACTTGTCCAAGGGCCTGTATGGCATGCCCTGCTCGGCGGCCAGCATGGTGTCCCGCCAGATATAGGCCGGCAGGGTTCCGCCGGTGACGCCGCGTGTGGGCGAGGAATCGTCATTGCCGACCCAGGCGGCGGCGACATAATCGGTGGTGAAGCCGACGAACCACGCATCATGGGAATCCTGGGTGGTGCCGGTTTTTCCGGCGGCTTCACGTCCGTGCAGCGAGGCATAACCTCCGGTGCCGCCGATCACCACGCCATACAGCATGGCGGTCAGGTCGCGATTGACACTTTCTTCGATCACGCGCGGCGGTACCGTTGCATGGCGCTGATAGATGGGCTTGTCCGCGATATCCACTTGCGTGACCATATAAGGCAAGACGCGATGGCCGCCATTGGCGAAAGCGGCATAGGCCGCTGTCAGTTCCAGGGGCGTCACTTCGCTAGTCCCCAGCGCCAATGAGGCATTGGGTTCCAGCGGCGACGTGATGCCGACGCGCTTGGCCGCGGCGACCACTTTGGACATCCCCACTTCTTGCCCCAGGTTCACGGTGATGGTGTTGACGCTATGCGCCAGCGCGTCGGCCAGGGTCAGGGTGCCATAGCTCTTGCCGCCGAAATTGGTCGGGTGATAGCCGCCAATGTCCACCGCTTCGTCATCGCGGGTCTCCCAGGGACTGATGCCGGCCTCCAGCGCCGCCAGATAGACAAAGGGCTTGAAGGCCGATCCCGGCTGGCGATGCGCCTGGGTGGCGCGATTGAACACCGAGTCGCGGTAATCGACACCGCCGATCATGGCGCTGACGGCGCCATCAAGCTTCATCACCACGACCGCGGCTTCGCTGGTGCGGGTCTTTTTACCGTATTTGTTGATGGTGCGCAGCGCCGCCAGCCGCGCCGATTCCTGCACCTTGGGCTCCAGGGTGGTGTGCACCACCAAGTCGGCGCTGGGCGCAACCCCATTCACGGTCGCGAGCCGGGTCGCCTCGTCGGCGGCGCTGTCCAGGAAATAATTGCGCGCATCCAGGCTGACGCGATCGATGATCTGGGCGGGATGGGCGCGGGCCTCCGCGGCCTGCGCTTCCGTGATGGCGCCATTGTCCACCATGGAATCCAGCACCAGGCTGGCCCTTTGCTGCGCCCTCAGCAGGTCACGGCGCGGCGAGAAGACCGACGGCGCCCGCGTCAGGGTCGCCAGCATCGCGGCCTGGGCCAAGGTGAGTTGGCGTGCGCTGGTGCCGAAATAGGTACGGGCCGCGCCGTCCACGCCATAAGCGGCGCTGCCCAGATAGATGCGATTGAGATAGAGCTGCAGGATCTGTTGCTTGCTGAGCGACTTTTCCAGTCCCGCCGCATCCACCAACTCGGTCAGCTTGCGCGACATGGTGCGCTGCTGGTTGGTGTAAACGATCTTCGCGGTCTGCTGGCTGATAGTGGAGCCGCCCGCCACCCAATGCCGCGCCCGCAGGTCCAGCAGCAAGGCCCGGGCGAGCCCCAAGGGATCGATGCCGTTGTGATAGTAGAAGCGCCGGTCTTCCATGGCGATGAAGGCGGCGGGGAGGTAGGCCGGCATCTCTTCCAGTTTCAGTCTTTGGCCCACCACCGCGCCACGATGGCCGACTTCGTTTCCGCTCGCATCCAGAAAGGTGAAGGCCAGCGGGCGGTTGACGGCATAAAGGTCGATGGCGGGATCGAGCCTTGGCGCGAACAGGCCCAGCACCAGGGGCGTGAGATAGAGCAGCGCCAGCGGTGCCCCGATCACCGCCATGACAATGGCAAAGGCCGGCGAATAAGGCCGTGCCGCCTCCAACAGCCGGCGCCACGCAATGCCATTGGGGAGATTTGGCAGGGGATTTGGGCGCTCTGACATTGCCATGATTGCTGACCGATATTTACGGCGGTTTCAAGGTGGCGGCGCATGCGGCGGGCATGCCAAGCTCAATTCATGTGGGACGGCATGACCTTGATACCGGGGCGGGACTGCGGCGGCTGCACCGTTTGCTGTGTCTGGCCGACCATTAACAAGCCGGAAATCCAGAAACAGTCCAGCGCCGCCTGCCGCCATTGCACGCAAGGGGGCTGCGGCATCTATGAAAGCCGGCCGCCGGTGTGCCGCAGCTATTACTGCGCCTGGCGGACGGTGGATATTTTCAGCGAGGATTGGCGGCCGGACAAGTCTGGCGTGCTTCCCTATATCGAAACCGAGGGCATCGCCGAAGATTTCGACCTGTCGACGGGCATTGGATTGATGCTGGTGGGCAATCCGCTCAAAATCGTGCGCCAGAAGTGGTTTCAGGATTTCATCGTCACCGGGGTAATGAGTTCGGTGCCGCTCTTTCTGTCACTGCCGGGGCCGCGCGGTCATCAAGCGGCCACGGTTTCGCTGAATACCGAGCAGATGGTGAGCGCCATTGCGCGGGGCGATGTGAAGGATGCGCTGGAAGCGGCGGTGAAACTGCTGCGGAACTGGGACTTTCAGCCAGCTGTCATTACTTACAGCGGCAACGACGTCAGTAGTCCGGAAGAATTTTAACTGAGGCGCCGCACTCACCGTATCCAGGAATCCCGAGCGACGCATTCCGCGAAGCGACGTTCAGCGACGGATGGGACAAATAATCGGAACTCGAGCGAGGCATTCCGCCGAGCGACGTTCGGCTTCCGAAAGATTTCTCCCCCCGCGAGCGAAGCGACGAGCGGGGGGAGATGTCACAGCGAGATGTCGGCGGAGCCGACTCGAGCTGTGACAGAGGGGGGTAAGAAAAAAGTAAAGGAGCCCGCGTCTTGCGACGCGGGCTCCACTTGACGCTTGGGGCCCTATGGGGAGGGGCATACCACGGGCCTTGCGCCCCAAGTTTTGTTAGAGGCGGACCTCGCGGACAAAGGCGCCGCTATAGGGGTCCACCTGGACAAACACGATGCGGCCGAAACGGTCATGGGTGCGCACCACATAACGGCCATGGACGAAATAGGGATCACCGATCATCCGGTAACTGTGAAAGCGCAGCGCCCGGTCGAGGCGCACCCGATCGATATAGGCGCGATGCTCGAAACGCTCATGGCGCACCCAGGCGCGATGATGGTCGCCATAGCGGTCCCAAGGCTGGGCTGCGGCGGAGCCGGCGACCGAAACAACCGCCAAAGACGCTGCCGCCAGGATGTTTTTCATGCTAGACATGGTCATCTCCTTGAATAAGCCGGGCGGCCTGTTTGCGAATTCCTGCCGTCCATGAAGCGCACTTTAGGGCCGCCAAACTGAACCGGGTCTGGACGCGATGTTCATTCGGGGTTCATGTATCAGGACGTACAAAACCCCATGCGCGGCCGTGTTTTTTTCCCGCTTTTCCTGATTTTTCTGGCTCTGCTGACCTTGGGTTTGGCTGGGGGCGGGACGGGCGCGGCCCTGGCCCAGCCTTACGGTCCGCCTGACAATGGCCGCGATGGCGTTCAGCCCCTGGACCGTCTGCTGCCCGGAATCCGCCGCGCGCATCCCGGTGATTTTTATGATGCGGAAGGCCCCACCTACGGTCCGTCGGGCGATCCGCACTATCACTTGAAATGGATGACGCCCGAGGGGCGCATCATCTGGTTCGATGCCGATGCCCGCAATGGACGGGTGCTGCGCTCATCGCCCGGGCGCGACAGTTTCGACGACAACAGGTTCAGAGGTCCGCCAACTGACGATGGCAGGTTCAGAGGGCCGCAAAATTATACGCGCCCCTATGTGGATCGCTATCCGCCCTATACCGCCGATCCATACGATGGCGGTTACGGCCGTCAGCGCAATTTCGGCCCGGGTCCGGGCTATGCTAGGCCGTATCGCGATTGGGGTGGCGGGCGCGGCGAAGGCCGCGGTGGTGGCCGCGGCGGTTGGCGTCACTAGGTAAGGAAGAGAACGTCCATGCGCATTCTTCTGGTCGAAGACGACAAGGATCTGCAGCGGCTTTTGAAAAAGGCGCTGGCCGATGCCGGCTATGTGGTGGATTCGGCGCTGGACGGCGAGGAAGGTCATTTCCTCGGCGATACCGAGCCCTATGACGCGGTGATCCTGGATCTGGGCCTGCCCAAGATGGATGGCGTCGCCGTGCTGGAAAAATGGCGCCGCAGCGGCAAGACCATGCCGGTCCTGATCCTCACCGCCCGTGACCGCTGGAGCGACAAGGTGGCAGGCTTCGATGCCGGCGCCGACGACTATCTCGCCAAGCCTTTTTACACCGAGGAATTGCTGGCGCGGTTGCGCGCCCTGCTGCGCCGCGCCGCCGGCATTGCCACGGCCGATATCGAGATCGGCAAGCTGCGCATCGACACCCGCGCCAGCCGCGTCACCTATGACGGCAATCCGGTGAAGCTCACCAGCCAGGAATACCGGCTGCTGGCCTATCTCGCTCATCATCGCGGCAAGGTGGTGTCGCGCACCGAATTGGTGGAACATCTCTACGACCAGGATTTCGACCGCGACTCCAACACGATCGAGGTCTTTATCGGCCGCCTGCGCAAGAAACTCGAC
>Ga0068871_100000348_pt1 | contig 32150 bp, 46 predicted proteins | sample KBSMisM72_FD_72750 | JGI IMG/M metagenome (GOLD analysis project Ga0068871, IMG submission 72750) | Miscanthus rhizosphere microbial communities from Kellogg Biological Station, Michigan, USA - KBS Miscanthus M7-2 | ecosystem: Host-associated > Plants > Roots > Rhizosphere > Soil ...
GACACCGGGGTTCTGCATCGCCGCCTGCGCGTTCAGCGCGGCCGTCCAGATGTCGGTGATCTTCTGCACCTCGGCCGCCTGCGAGCGCGGCTTGGCGGAGCCGGTGCCGATCTTGACGATGAAGAACGGCGGGATCTGCGTCGAGTTGAAGATGAACGCGTCGAGGCGCTCGTCGTCGCCCGCGAGCGCGATCTGCTTCGCCGGCCCCCAGTAGGTGCGGATGTCGTAGACGGAGTCTTCGACAAGCTGCCCGATCGCGCGTCGCCGCTCGAGGTAGATCTGCTCGCGCTTGTTCGCGTCGAGCTCGTTGATCAGCGAGAGCTGCGAGTAGGTGGTGACGTTCTGCGGGTTCTCGCCGCGGCGGGGGCCGTTGATCCCGGAGGCGTGGACGAGGTCCTCGCGCATCGCCTCCACATCGGACTGCATCCAGGGGCCGGGACTGGCGCCGTTCACAACCTGCGGTGCGCGCTCGGACGGATCGACCTCGACGATCTCGTTCACGAGGCCGGACTTGCGTTTCGCCTTCGAGTCGGTCTGGACGATCACGAACGGCATGTTGCGGTCGATGATCTCGTTGATCTGCGTTCGGCGTTTGTTGATGCCGCGCTGCCCGTCACGGAGCACGTCGACCAGGCTGCGCGACCAGAAGCGGCCGGTGACCCTCCACCAGTGGAAGTAGGCGATCCCGGAGCGGTAGACGCCGTCGGGGGCGACATACGGCAACCGCTGCTGGTAGTCGATCAGCTTCATGTCGTTGCCGGCGAACGTCATCGTCCGCCCCTGCGGCAGCGCCTTCGTCGGCCGCTCGTAGAAGTCGAACAGCCAGACGTGGTCGCGCAACCGGCTCTGCTTGCCGTCCGAGACGGCGTAGCTCGACGGGTTCAGCGAGCCCGATGCCGCCAGCCCGAGCCCCGACGAGATGTCGTCGTCCTCCTTCAGTTCGTGCGCGACGTCGCCGTAGCGTTCCTGCACGTCGGGCAGGTAGGCGGGACGGACGACGCACTCCCAGGGGAACTGCGACTCGTGGACGGCGCCGGGCGGAACGATCAGGTCGAAGCAGGAGAGCGGCTCCCAGCAGATGCGCCCTTGCCGCAGCGACTGCATCGTCACGTCCGGGTTGGGGCCGTTCTGCATCAGCCCCATCGCCTGCTGCGGATCCAAGACCGGGCGGCCTTGCAGGTGCGGGATGTTGTCGGCGACCATCGGCCCCTGCGCCGGGTCGAAGCGGCAGCGGACGGCGGCGGTGCCGAGGTCGACGATGAACCTGTCGATCTGGGCGAGGATGTCGTCGCCGTTCCACTCGTGGTCCCAGCCGTAGCCAAGCGCCCGGTTCAGCTGCTCCTGGTAGTCCTCCGAGGCCTGATCATCACGCCGCAGGAGCAGTTGCGGGCGGTCGTCGCCGGAGCCGAGCTCGCCGAGCGCGGTCGTGCGGTACTCGGTGATCACGTCGGCGGTGTACAACTCGCGGCCCCGGTATCTGGGGTCGAGCTCCTGGATCGTTCTGAGCGTCCGCGTCGGCGGGTCCCAGCTGAGCCACTGCTTGCCGGAGGCGTAGGCGATGTTCAGTTGCCAGGTCGGCTCCATCAGCCGGCGCCGGTAGTCGCGGCCCTGCTTGATCCGCTCCCTGATCGGCTTCGCGATCGGGCTCAAGAGCGAACGGTTGCCGTTCGCCTGTTCGAGGGCGAGGCTGGTCACGGGATGTGGGCGAGCGTGAACGACAACAGCCCGCCGGCGATCCAGGCGTCGAAGTTGCCGCCGCTGATCACGTTGACCGCGAGCAGCAGCGCGACCGCGAAGCAGATCGCCGCGACGACGATGAAGAGCAACGGACGGGTGACGGGCATGGCGGCTCCTAGTAGTCCGGTAGCTGCGACGGGTCGATGATCACCGTCTCGTCGACGGCGTACGGTTCGTCGGGCACGGGTGGCGGCTGCCAGGTGCGGCCGGCGAGGTGCATGATCTGGTTGAGCAGCAGCTCCCGCTCACGAGCCTGCTGCCTGACCATCGAGCGGAACAACGCACCCGCGCTGTAGAGCGCGAGCGCGAGCACGGCGAGCGCGGCAACGGCAACCCAGGCCACCTGCCAGGTCACTTGCCCGAGCGTGAGCTCTTCGGCTGCGACTCGGCCTCCGGCACGCCGGCCTGCGCCTCCTTCTCGGCCTGCGCGGCCTCCTTCTGCTGCTGCTTCTCCAGCTCCTTCTGCGCGTCCTCGGCGTCCTTGTCTGCCTGCGCGACCTGGCCGGGCGAGCGCATGTCGATCCCGAGGTGCGCCCCCATGATCTGCTTCACCCGTTCGAGCTCGGCGGCGGTGTCCTTCGGGACCGCCTCCGGCTTCACCTCGTCGACCTCGCGCTCGTCGTCCTTCTCGTCCTTCTCGTCCTTTGTCGCGGTGCTGGTCACTTGCCGCCTCCTTTGGCGATCGTTTGCGAGATCGGAGTCTTCGGCTTGCGCCGGCGCGCGTGCGCGGGCAGCTTGCCCTTCTGGTCGAAGTGATGCGCGCGGACCCAAGCCGCGCCGAACCGCGCGTAGAGAAGCCTGCGCTGCGCCTCAGACTTGACCGGCAAGCTGCGCTTCCAGCGCGTCCATGCGCAGCTTCAGCTCGGTGATCTCCGCGGCCAGCTCGTCGATCGCGAGCTCGAGCACCGAGTCGTAGCCGTGCGTCAGCGCGTACTGCTGATGCACCCAGGTCGCGTCCCTGATCGAGGCCAGGCTGGTGCCGCGGCCGATCCTGTCCGGGTTCCGCTCCAGCATCTTGACCCGCGCCTCTTCGAACGCCTCGAGGTTGCGATCACTCATACCTGCACCATCTCCTTCGCGTTGGTTGCCACCAGCGAAGCAAGGTGCCGCATCTGGGTGACGTCGTTGGTCAGCGTCTCGATGTAGGCCTGCTGGCCGGAGATCTTCTGCTCCAGCTGCGCGTTCGTCTTCGTCATCCGCTCCAGAAGCTTCTGCCGGTCGGAGATCTCCTTCTCCGCCTGCGCAAGCTCGTCGGCCGCCTTCACCAGCCTTTCGTGCTCCTGGCCCTTGACCAGGCCAAGCGCACGCGCGGCACGGATCGCGCAGAGCCGGCAGAGGTAGACGCGGCCGTAGCCGGGCTTGTCCATGTAGGTGTCGACGATCGGCCCCTTCTGCGACCCGCAGAGGCACATCGACGGGAACTGGGCGAGGAAACCCTCGCTTCCGTGCTCGGACTTCTCGAACTCGACGCTCACCCTTCGCCCCCTTCTAGAACTGGTAGACCGGCCGGCGCTCGTCGAGCGCGTCCTGGGTGGCCTCGAAGCGCTTCATCGCCTGCTGCTGCAGCCACTTGATCCGCTCCGCCTCCGTCTCGTGCTCGCGGACCGGCTCCACGCTCGCGGCCGGCCTGGACATCGCCCCGTAGCGGGCGGCCGCGAGCGCGTGCCCGTGCGCGCCCTCCCAGTGCGGGTCGATCATCTCGCCCGCCCAGCGCCGGTCGACCGGCTGCAAGGGCGCCGTCTTCAGCTGCTCGACCAGTTCGGGGCACTGGCGCTCGACGATGAACCAGCGCGGCGCCCCGGCCTGGCCGCGTTTCGGGTGCCAGTCCGGAAAGCGGTGCCCGGGGTCCAGGCGCAAGAGCTCCCGCAGCCGGGTGTAGCCGGCGCGCGGCTCGTTGTTGGCCCTCGCGATCGCCAGCCCGTGGTCGGCGAACTCCTGCTCGATCGTCAACGGCGACCCGAAGCGGTTCAGCGTCGAGGTCGGGGCCGCCAGGCTCGCCGGGTCGCCCCAGCAGGCCGACGTCCGCCACAACTGCCGCAGCTTCAAGACCACCGGCGCCGTCTCTGACGGCAGGCCCGGCTTGTAGAAGGACCCGAACGAGATCAGGTTGCCGTCGTAGTCGACCGCCCAGGCGAGGAAACAGGTCGGGTTCGTCAGCCCGTAGTCCATCGACTCGAAGCGCTGCCAACCCTGCGGCAACTCGAACGGCTCGACCAGATGGTCGTCCGTGACGGTGAACGCCGCCCCCTCGAACGCCCCCCAGTCGCCGTCCAGAAGCTGCTGCCGGATCGTCTCCGGCAGATGGCTCAAGGAGCGGACGTACTCGTCCGCCTCCAGGCCCGGGTTGTCCGCCACCCGCGCCGGCACGAACACCACCCCGTCGGCCGGCTCGTCGATGAACCGCCTCTTCACCCAGCCGTGCCCGACCCCACCCGGGTTGGAGGCCCAGCGCATCCGCAGCGGCACCTCGATCGAGCTGACCCTGCGCAGGCGCGAGAACAGGTAGCGGTACTGCGCCTCCGAGAACTGCGTCAGCTCGTCGAAACCGATGTACTGGTACTCCGAGGACTGGTAGCGGTAGACGTCGTCCTCCGCCTCCAGATAGCCGAACGTCAACGACGACCCCGCCGGAAACGACCACGTCTTCTCACGCTCGCTCCAGCGCGCCCTGCCGCTCAACCACTCCTTGGAACGCGCCATCGCCGCCCCCGGCAAAGCCAGATCCGAGAACGAGCGGCGCAGGATCAGCGCCGCATAGCCGGGAACGTCCACGTACTGCAACGCCCCCGCGAGGATCGCGTCCGACTTGCCGCCCCCGGCCGCGCCGCCGTAGCCCGCCTCCAGGCAGTCAAGGCTGAGAAACGCCGCCTGCTTCGCCGAGCAGCTTCCGAGGTGCGGCCAGAAGATCTGCAGCGTCGGCCACTTCGAGCCCAGAAGGCCCGCCGCCGTCGAGAGCGCCCGCTTCCCTGAGGACCGCTGCGATGTCGGCAAGGCTGGCGCTCCTGTCCTCCTGTAGCGGCCTGACGTTCAGATCGACCTGCTGGCGCTCGATCCCCCGCCCCGCAGCGTTCGCGAGGTAGCGATGCCAATAGACCCGGATCGTGTCCGACGCATCCGGCGCGTGCGCCCAGCCGTCCAGGTCACGGTCGGCCACGTCCGCGCGCGCCTCCCGGCTCAACTCCAGCAAACGCCGCTGCCGGTAGTAGTCCTGACGGCGGAAATCGCTCAGCGTGCGCCCGAAACTGGCCGCCGCCCGAGCCGGCTCCATCCCCTCCGCCAGCAGACCTTCCAGCCGGCGCCAATCACCCTCGATCACCGGCCCCTTGACCCGCGGATGCGCCTTCGGCTTCTCGAGCTCCGCCCTTCTCACAGTCCACCACCGGCGAAAAAACTGCGCACGGGGCCGGAATGGCTGAAAGCTAACCGCTCGAAGGCGCCCCTGTCAAGCCCCGGCGCCACCAGCCAGGGCTCGACCAGCTCGCCGCGCAGATCCCTGAGGTCCCAGGAAGCAGCCAGCCAGGCAACCCCGTCGAGCGCCCGGCCCCTGTCCGCCCGCGGATCCCTCTCGATGCTCCGGTGATAGACGAGCGCGGCCGGCCGGCGGCCCTTGCGCGGCCGCTCCACCCAACGGCCCCGGCGCTCGGCATCGACGAACCAGGCGCGCACGTGCCAACGCTCGAGCGGGCGCTCGGTCCGCATCACGACCAGCAACCGCTCGGTCTCGGCGAGCCCCGACTGCAGGCACGAACAGCGGCCGGCACGCCCGAAGAGCAAGCAATGAGGCTCGTGCTCGAAGAACAAGAGCGCGCCGTCACGATAGGTGTCACCGTCACCGGCGCGGAGCGTCGAACGCCAATCGACGAGACCCTCGAGCAGGACGACCAGCGCGGCGACCCGGCGGTAGAACCGCGTTGCCTCGACAGAAGACAAAGCATCCTGGGGTTTTGGCAGCGGGGGGGGGCCCGCATCGACGGTCGCATGCTCTAACCGCGGAGCCCCCCTACCACCCCCCGCCCCTCCAGGCGGGTCGGCGGTGGAGCCGGCGTGACTGTCAGCGGCCACGCCCTGGGCTGCGTCAGCCTGCATACAGAGTGAGATTATGCGCTTGGGCTGCATGAACGGTCAAGCGGGCCGCATGGTTGAGCCGGATACCGCATACGCTTGTTGGCGGTCAGGCGGAGGCGGCCAGTCGATCGGTAGAACCTCGGGCACGAGCGGCGCGCGCAGCGCCGCCTGGCCGCGCTTCCAGTTCTCGGCCCGCTCGAGCGCTTCCGCCTCCACGCGCGCAGCTGCCGGCTGCAGGGAGCGCCAGAGCTCGAGCATCCGCTCCCGCAGCTCGTCGTCTGCCGACCAGGCACGGAGGCGGCCACGCTCGCCGAAGAGGTCATCTAGCACCTCGTCTTCGCTCGCGAGGTAGAGACCAGCGGCGCGCATGTACTGCTCGGCCTGCTGAATGCGCTTGTCCCGCTCGGCGTTGCCTGTTGCGACAACCTTCGTGCGCGCCTCCTGCCGCGCGAGCTCCGCGCGAAGCGCGCCCCAAGGCGACCGGATCCTTCCCGCCGCGAAGCCGGCGCCGATGTCTGCGATCGCCAGCCTGACCGCTTCGGGCCGCTGTTCGAAGATCTCGACCAGCTCGGCTTCGAGCTCTTTGCCGAGTGGTGTGCCGCCGAAGCCAGCTAGCGCTTCGGTGTAGAGGTCTGCCCAGGTTTGATCCATTGCTCGAGCTCCTTTCCGAGCGTTTCGAGGTCGCCTTCGTAGCTAGCTTCGGTGCTTTGCTTTGCCTTGCTTTTCTCTGCCTCTGCCTCTGTCTCTCGCGTGCGTGCGCGTATTGCTAGCGGTCTGCTAGCAACGAGCTTGATGAAACCCGCATGGTTGAGCGCTTCGAGTTGTGCTGAGGAGACTCTGAGGCCGAGCCGACGCGTGAGTGACGCGGTGTTGGCGCGGAGCTGACGGTCACTTGACGCGTACTCGAGCCAGAGGCTCACGAGCACTCCGCGCTGGTGTCCGGTGAGGCTCAGCCAGGTCTCGTCGTGCTGCAGTTGGGTGTAGATCTTGACCCAGGGTGGGTTGCGGTCGCGGTAGTGCTGGAAGCGGTCCCAGTTGGGGATCTCGATCCAGAGCTCGTCGCTCATCGGCCGACCGCCTCGTGCGCGTGGTCAGGTTCGCGGAGGTCGGCGGCGGGCCGGCTCATACGAACTCCAACCAGTACGGCTTGACAATCGGGTTGTCAACTATACTGTGGCGTGTGGTGGCTGCTCGCGACTTTCTCGATCGGTATCCGCACCTGCCTCGCTGGCAGCCGCAGCGTCTGGCCGAGTACCTGGGTGTCGAGGTCGCGAGCGTTCCGGTGCTCGTCGAGCTTCGCAACGCCGCTGTCGGCCACCGTCGTGCCGAGCAGCGGTACCGCACGGCGCTCGCCGCGGCCGTGGAGGCGCTCGAGACCGAGGGCCGCACGGACACGTACACCGTGGTTGCCAAGGTCGCCGGCGTTTCGCGCCAAGCCGTGCGGCAGCTCGTGCTGCGCGAGCTCACGCGGCGCTGACCGCGCGCGCGTTCAGCTCGCGCGCGTAGTAGGCGAGGCAGGCCGCGTCGCGCGCGTCCTGGCTCTCGGGGTAGTCGCCTCTGAGCTCGAGCCCGAGCGCGGCGAGGTCCGCGCTCGTCGGCTTGCCGTGCAGGCCGAGCCAGCCCTTCCACTCGTCCGGGCGCACGTCCCAGCAGCGAAACGGCTCGCGCAGATGAGGCGGCAGCGTCGCGAGCACGGCGCCGACGACCCGGTTGATGCTCGCGACCGCGCCGCTGCCGGCGCCGAACGGAATCTCGACCGCGACCAGGTAGACCTCGTCCCACCAGCTCGCCGGCGGCATCAGCTCGGGCACGAGCAGGATCCGCGCCCAGGCCTTCGCGCGCTTGTCGCGCTCGAGCGAGATGCGGTGGTGCTCGGCGCGGTCGTCGCTCTCGTTCAGGCTGACGAGGTCGAGCGCGCGCGAGGAGAGATCGATGCCGACGACGACGCTCATTTGAGCGCGAGCCAGCAGGCGACCGAGATGCCGACGAAGACGATCAGCAGCGCGACGTTCAGCGTGACCATCGGCCTGTGCGCCTAGAACTGGGATTGTCGGCCGGAAGGCTCACCGTTCCTCCTCACACACACCAGCAGGGGCAGGCTGGCAAAGGAACGCCGACCACGCACCCAAGCGCACGTAGGCCTTGTAGTCGCGCCGGAAGTGAACGTGAAACCATTCGCCCACCGCCATCCCAGGCGGGTTGCGATGAAAGGCAACCATCACGCCTCCTGTTCTCCGTCAGCGCCGACAGGGCGGCCTCCGGCCGCAAGAGCAGCGTCGACCTCGGCCAGCGTCTCGGCCATGTCACGCACCGGCTTCCCCTGAACCGCGAGGCGAAAGTTGTGCGTCACCCGTTCCAGCGCGCTTTCCAGTTCCCGCACCCGGTCGGCCAGCCGTGCCGCGTCAGCGGCGCTGGCCGCCAGCCGTTTACTGGGATTCGAATCCGGCCGGCCGCTCATGTGCCACCGCCGGGATGGAGCCAGCCAGCGATACGGTCGAGGTCGTCCGCCCAAGTCGGACAGTCGTCGTCGGACTCGTCCAGCGTGAGACGTATCTCGGCGGCGATGATCGCCAGACGTATCCCGGCTTCCTTCTTCGTCATGCGCGCCTTGCCAGGCGGCAGCGCGGGGATCGACGCCCACGAGTGGACGCCTTCGTGGCCGGGTGGGTAGGCGCACGCGACCGGTTCGTGCCATGACGAACTCACAGTCACACCGCAGATCGGGGCAGGCTCCGGCGGACGCACCGACCCGAACGGCTTGAACGCCTGCCGTTTACTGGGGTTCGAGGCCGACAGGCCGTCAACGAGGCTGGAACGCTCCGGTTCCTGGCACGGTACGGCCAAGCAGTCGTGTCCTAGCTGCAACTCGTCGCCGCACTCGGGACAGCGCAGTACGTCGTCCTGCCGTTTACTGGGATTCGCATCCGGAAGGGTCATTCGGTCAGCCCCCAGACGAGCAGGAACGCCTGCAGAGCGAGCGCGAGCAGCAGCGGCAGCGCGCTCACGGCTCCAACCGCGATTCATGCAGCCACCGCTTACCGTGCATCACGCCCTTCCGGAACCGGCCAGACGTGACCTTCTCCTCCGAGAAGCACTTGCGGCAGCGCAACGCCTGGTCGGTCTTCGGACCCGCGCACGTCGGGCAGATGTGGCCGAAGCGCCAGTCGCCGCTGTTGACCCGCGGGTACAGCTTCCCCGATGGGCCCGCCTTGAAGCTGGTGCGGCCCGAAGGCGGACGACCGGTACGCGCCTGGAGGCCGCTCACCGACAGCTCCACTCGCCGCTGCGGCCGTGCGCGTGCATCCAGCCGGCCGCCAACGCGTTCGCGTACGGCGACAGCGGGTCGAACCCGGCATAGGGCGTCGAGGCCCAGGTGCTGCCGAGGAACTGGAACAACCCGGCGGCCGCAGAGGTCAGGTTGCGTGCCGCCGGGTTGAGCCCGGACTCGCAGCGTGCCTTCCGCCACAGCACAGCCCCGTTGCCGTAGGTGGCGGCCGCGAGATCGATCGCTTCCACCACGTCGGGGCGGTGGAGCAGCACATAGCGTTCCCGGTGCAATCGGCGAAGCAACCTGTGTGTCAGCTCGTGCTCGCGGCGGAAGCGGAGCGCCCAGCGTTCGGGGCCGGCGCCGTCGAACCGGATCTGCCCTTGGCCGACTACCCGGCGGTGGCGCGGATTGCCCTGGTGCGGCTCCCCAGGTCTTGGTTCGAGCAGCCACTCGAGCCCAGCCCTCGCGGTGGTGACGATCACGAGGAAGCCGAGGAACGCAGTCAGGAACACGATCGCGGCGCGGCGGCTCATTCCGTCTCTCCGTTGCGCGGGAGGATGCGAGCGGCGATCTCGGCGCGAAGCAGCTGTCCGACCTTCCGCTCGGCCGCGATGATCACGTCGTCGATCTCGACGAGTGTCTTGACGACGAGCGTCTCGTAGTCGAGCGGAACCGAGCCGGCGCTCGTCTGGATCTGCGCGCGCAGGTTCGGGTGCGCCGCGGTAACTCGCAGGACGGCTTGCACTCGCACTTCTCGCTGCCGAGGGTGATGCCGGTGCCGTCGATGAATACGCGGCTCACGTCTCGTCTCCCATGTCACGCAACCCCGCCAACGCCTCGGCGAGATCCGGGTAGCCGCCCTGAATCCGTCCCCCTCAGCGTGGTGAGTTGTCGTTCGCGCTCGTCGAACCGTCTCCGCGCGGCCAGCCGCTCGCGTCGGATACGGCGGTCGCGGGCCCGCCAGCGAATCCAGGAGACCGCCAGCGTGAGCGTGAGCGCGAGCCCGGCGATCAGGATCCCGAGCAGAATGCTCATCGTCTGGCCGCCACGGTGTGAGGTGGGAACAGCCCGCCGCAATTGACGCAGCGGTGGGGCGCCTCGGGCAGCCATCGCTGCTGCCACGGCTTACAGCGGCAGTCAGGCCGCCGGTCGTCGAGGCTGGTCGCCTGCCGTTCGTCGGCGCGGCGCTTCTCCTCGAGCGCCCGGGCATAGCACTTCTCTAGGCCGGCGTGACGGTAGACGGGTTCGTCACAGACGGGACAGAGCACGCGTGTCATGACCGCCCTGGCTTCCGGAGCGCCGCCGCGATCCGGGCGATGCGGTCGCGGTAGGACTCGGTGCCGCGCCCGCACGTCGGGCACCAGTAGAGGGTCGGATCTTCCAGCTTCGGGTAGCTGGTCGCCCCGCACTTACAGCGGCTTTTTCCTGCTCCTTGCGCGGACCGCATACCGCGGTGCGCCGCCACGCCTTTAGCCATGCGGACTGTCCTCGGACGGAGGTTCGAATCCTCCCGCCCCCACTACAGGAGAGTCCTTGAACATCTGTATACGGACTTCGGCTCTATCAAAGGGATTGTTTTGAGGGTTGAAACCAGGAAGATTTGCTGGCTCGACAACACCGGCCTTGCCCCAGTCGACGTTGCGGACCTGCTCCATCTGCGCCCGGCGGTTGACCTTGCGCAGGTAGACCTGCGTCGTCGAGATCGACTCGTGCCCCATCAGCATCTGCAGCGAGACGATCCCCTTCTCCGGGTAGCGCTCGAGGTAGAAGGTCGCGAACGCAGCGCGGAGCGCGTGCACGTGGCAGCGGACGCCGGCGCGCTCGGCGACCCGGGTGACGATCCGCCAGATCACGCGGTCGTCGCGGTCGCCCTTGCGCGTCAGGATGCCCTCGGGCGGAATGATGTAGTCGCCCGGCTCGACGATCAGGCCTTCGTCGATCGCCCGGTCGATCAACTTGCGGAGCTCGTCGGGCACCGGCTTCGAGATCGTCTTGGTGCCCTTCTCGGTGAAGGTCATCATCCCGGTCTCGCGGCTGTAGTGCTTCTTCCTGAGGGTCGCGGCCGCGTTACGGCGCGGGCCCATGTAGGCGAGCACGCTGATCGCGAGCAGCTCGGTCAGGGTCTGGCAGGACTGGAAGAGGAGCGGCACGTCCTCGGTCTCGACGGTGACGACGTCGAGGTCGTCGGCGGCGATCCGGCGCGGCCGCGGCACATGGTCGAGCGGGTTGCGCCTGATCCGTTCCTGCAGGTACAGCCACTCGAAGAAGCTGTTCAGGTAGCTGTAGATCAGCGCCTGGTAGTTGGGCGCGTTGCGGAGGTAGAGGTCGAGGAAGCGGCGGCAGTCGTCCGGGGTGATGTCCTTGACGTCGACCTGGCGGCCGCCTGCTTCGACCATGTCCGCGAACTTGTCGAGCACCCGCCGATAGGAGTAGGGGGTGCGGCCGCTCTTGGAGCGGCTCCTGCGTGTGAGGTCGCCGATGAAGAGATCGACGGCGTGTGAGGTATTCAGCATGGGGAGCACGATGAACGCTTCTCCCTCGGGTGGCAAGCGATTCAGAGGATTCATACGTCTTTCGTACTGGCCGCCGCACGGCTCAGCTGGTTCTTCAGCCAGGCGACGTGCGCGGGCTCGTCGTTGAAGGCGTAGCTGGAGTTGATCCGGTCTCTCGCCTCCGCTTCGATGCCGCGCTCCTGGGCGTAGGCGAGGACGAGCCGCTCGAGCTTCATGTACTCGGGCTCGTCGGCGGGCGGCGGCAGTGGATTCACCTGCACAGGGGCGTCTTTCCACCAGGCGCAGGTGGGGCGGAAGCCGCAGTAGTCGCAGGCCCAGCCGTAGTCGGGGGCGCCGGTAGGCCACGGCTCGTCTGGGCCGTACGCCTCGTGCAGCGCGAGCATGGTCGCGACCAGACGCCTCACACGTTCGACGGTCGCGTCCAGCAAGAACTGCGAGGCGACGAGCCGTAGCCCCGGCTCCTCCGCCGGCGTGTAGACGGCGGGGATCTTCGTCTTCGTCTTCACGTGCCACTCGAGCGGCAGCCCGGTCGCGAGCTGGTAGAGCGAGCCCTGGAGCCGCCACTGCGGCTCCGGCTTCGACTTGCGGGCGCTCGCGGTCTTGCCTTCGATCAGGTGGGCGGCGGTCTCGATGTCGAGGCGCCCGACGATCGGGACCGCGATCCCGGGGAGCTCGAGCCGCACGTTCTTCTCGACGGCGGTCGGCTGCACCCGAGGCGAGACCTGCTGGTGGTAGACGGCGGCCAGCTTGACGCCGCGGTCCTTCAGCTCGCCGGCCTTGTCGGTCCCCCAGTCGACCTCCGCCTCACCGCCGTTCTGGTCGATCGAGCGGTCGAAGCCCTCGGCGAACGCCAACTTGACGTCGTCCTCGGAGATGTCCGTGTGCGACTCGATCTTCTGGAAGAAGTTCTGCTCGTGCGCGTAGTGGTCGGCGCTGCCCCAGACGAGGGCGGCGCCCGGCCGTTGCCGTTCGCCTTTCAGGTAGACGCGGCGGAACTGCTCGGGGCAGGTCGCGAGCATCCGCAGCGACGACGCGGAGAGGTGCTCGCGGAGCCCGCCCGGCCAGGTGACCGGCATGGAGGCCGTGGCGGGCTCCGCAAGGCTGGGGCCGAGCAGCTCGTCGAGCGCGCTCATGTCCCACGCTGCTGCAGGAACGAGCTCGGCAGCCGCACGAAGAATCGCTTGCGGCCGTTATCGACGACCACCGTCGCCTTGTCGCCCTTGACCGTGTCGACGACGGCGTCGCCGTAGCTGACACCGTTGCGGAGATCGACCAGCTTGCACGGGTCGCCGGGTTGCCAGCGCTTCTCGCTCACGTCTCCTCGCCCGCCTTCACCTTCAGCCGGGTGATCAGATCGTTCGCCTCCGCCTTCGTCAGCTGCGCCGGCGACTCGGTGCCGTACTCCTTCCCGATCGCCTCGAGCAGCGTGTCGCGCGGGATCAACTCGGCCTTGTCGAGCTTGTCGATCAGCCGGAAGATGTTCCGCGTCTGCGCCGGTGTGGCGAGGTCCTCCGCGGGCGGTACGTCGTCTTGGACCTTCTTGGTGCGGGGTTTCCGCACCGCCTTCGCCTCGACGGGAGGCGGCTCGTTGACCATCTCCTCGGCCGGAGTGGCCGAGAAGCCGGCCATCGTCATCACGAACCCGAGCGGCTGGCGGAGCGCCTTCGACGTCGCGCGCGTCTGCGCCATGCTCCGGAGCGCGTAGTCGTCGCGCGAGGCCCAGGAGCGCTCGGAGCGCAGGCACTCGGCCTCGGCGGCACCGACGACCGAGCCGTCGCGGGTGCGCGCCTCGACGCGCGCCTCCCAGCCGTTCTCGAGCTTGCGCGTCCAGACGCAGACCGGGAAGACGCCGAGCATCGTCCCGAGCAGCGTCCAGCCTTCGACGAGCACGTGCTTGCGGCCCTGGATCGAGACGGACAGCCGCTGCTTGTCGATCACGGTCGAGAGCGCGTTCGCGGTCTCCGCGACCGTGGTGATGATCTCGTCGGGCTGCTCTGAGCGGAAGAGCGTGACGGGGGGCGGCGCAGACGCGACCGGGACGAGCTCGTCGCCCTGATCCTCGACCACGGTCACGAGCACGTCTCCTCGTTGCCGCGCAGGTAGCGCTCGAGCTCGGGGCGGGTCACCCGGGTCGAGTAGCCGAGCTTGACGACCCGGAGCCGCCCGGCGACGATGTCACGCTGCAGGCTCGAGCGATGGCGCTTCGCGAGCCGGCTGACCTCGGCGAGCGTGACGAGTTCGAGTGAGTCGAGATGCTCGATGCGGGTGCTCACGGCACGGTGGTTTACCGCCTTGCACGCCGACTGTCACCTCCGCGCAAGACGACCCAAGGCGTCTCATGACGACGCGTGATGACGCATTACGACGCATGTGGTCCCGTGCGGAGCCGAACGTTTCGTTCGCTCTTAGCGGGAACTTTGTTCGCGGCGGCGGCGGGCGGCGGTTGTCCACGTCTGCACCGTCGTCGACGACACCCCGAGCATCTCCGCCATCCCCCGCGCCGACGCGCCCTGGTCGCGGCACTCGAGCACGAACTGCTCCAACTGCTCGTCGTACTCGGCCGCGTAGGCGTACGCGCGCAGCCGGATCTCGAGCAGCAATTTCAGGTGCCGCAGTTCGAGCTCGGTCAGCGAGCGTCCGGGCGGTCTGCCGGTCGTACTCACGGCCGAACGGTAATCAACAAGTGCTTCCACTTAGGTGCGCGCCTCCTCACGAAATCTGTTACCTTCGCCCCCGCTGGGACACGCGGCGAAGGGGTCACTCAACAAGGGGGACCCGTCCCATGGCAGGTCAAGAGCAGGAGTGGTTCACACGCGCCGACACGGCGGCGTTCGCTCGTTGCAGCGTCGCAACCGTTGACCGAGCGAGGATGCGGGGTGATCTGCAGTGGACGCGAGACGGCAGGAACGGCCGGCTGATCCTGATTCACCGCAGTTGGATCGACGCGTGGCTGAAGGCTGCCGTGGTTGTGGCCGTACTCCTGCTGCTGGGCGTACTCGCAGACTTCTAGGGGCGGCCAGGCCGCTGTGAATCCCTCGCAGGTAGCGACATTCTTGGATCCGCAGACCTTGCCAGCAAAATTTGCGGTGATAGGCTGCCGCGAACACTAGGCGGGCCGGGTCCCGGCTGTCGGAGTCAGAAGCCCGGCCCGCCACAAAGGAGCGTAATGACAACCCTCATCGAGGAGCCCCTCGTGGCCGACAGCGACCTCCACCGCGACGTTCGCGTCGAGAGCCTGCTCAAGGAATGGAACATCGCGTTCGAGCTCGACCCGGAGTACCCACTTGGCAAACTCGACGCCGACTACGACGAGTCCCAGGTTCGCGACCCGCAGCACCGCGCGCCCCGCGAGAACGTCGAGGAATACGAAGTCCAGATGCGGGCCGGCGCGGTCTTCCCGCCCCTGGTCGCGACCCACAACGGCCGGCTGATCGACGGCAACACCCGCAAGGCCGCCGCCGGCAAGGTCGGCCGCGACACCTACCCGGTCTACCTCGTCAAGCTCCCGCAAGCCTCCTACGGCCCGATGATCGGCGCCGCGCTGAACCAGATGGGCGGCAAGCGACTCACCCCCGAAGAGGCGTTCGCCGCCGCTGAGACGATGATCCGGAACGGCCACACAGACGAGGCGATCGCTCGCACGATCGGCAAGAGCCCGCAGTCGGTCCGCAACTACCGTCGCCAAACCCGGTTCAAGGACGCGGCCGACCGCACCGGTGTTGCCGAGCTGAGGATCAAGCCGGCCGCGCAACGCCACCTCGCTGACATCAAGCTCGACGAGCCGTTCAAGGAGGCCGCGAAGCTCGCTGCCGAGGCGAACCTCTCGCCCGCCGACGTGAAGGATCTCGTCGTCAAGATCGACGAGACGCGCAGCGAGGGCCAGGCGCTCGAGGTGATCGGCGAGATCCGCGCCAAGCACGGCCCTGTCGGGCCGCCGCCGCGGAAAACGAACCAGACCAAGGCAGCCACGATGGCTGGCCGCAAGATCGACGCGTTCCTCGCCGCCGTCAACCAGCCGGCCGGCGAGCTCGCCCCGGCTGCCCTGCGCGCTGATCTCGAGCCCAAGTGGGTGAAACTGCGCGACCTCACCTCTCGGGTTCTCGAAGCGTTCGCCGAAGCACCGCCTGAACTGCCGCTCGAAGCCCCGACGGAATCGTGAACTCTGAAGAAGAGAACGGCTACGAGCCCGGCGCTGCTGCTGCCGGGCTCGAGCCCCTCGGCCGCTATCGCCGAAAGGCGATGAGCACCACAATGCAGAACGTCTTCGACGTGCTCTACGAGGCAGAGGAGCCGCTTAGCCCGGAGACGATTGCTGAACGCACCTATGAGCGTGCCAGCGGCGCTGCACGGTTCCACGCACGACGTGTAGTCATTCGCACTCGCACTCGTCGTATCGCAAGCGATCGTAGCGATACAACCATGAGGCTTGAGGATGACTGGACAACATGGATCAAGATGCGCTTACGCGATGCTCGGAACAGGCACGTGCTGATCCGAGACGAACAAGGGCGTTACATACCGAACCTCGACAAACCGCCGACTGCTGCCCACGTCGATGGAAGCATCTACCTGTACACCCGGGAGGCGTGGCTGGAAACAACAGCAGAGGCGCGTGCGACGGGCGAGATCCATACGATGACGATGGAAGTCGAGCGGTACCTCGGCGGCCGCAGCCGAGACGAGCTGCTGCTCGTGCTCGAGCTGCTCGTCGACGACCTGGCCGGCTTCGGCAAGGACAAGCCGCGACCTGTCAATCCACGCACGATCCGGTCGCAGCTACGCTGGCTGCTCGAGCGGCCGACGACCGATGAGAGCTGCGCCTGGCTGCTGCACGAACTCACGCGTCGAATCTACGGAAGCTAGTCCTCCTCCTCATCGTCGTCGCCCTCACGGATATCCGGGTTCTCCGGCTCCGGCTCGGGCGGTGGCTGGGTCGGCGGCTCCGGTACCTCGACATAGCTCATCGGTCTCTCCCTTCGTCGTTGGTCTCGTGGTCGTCGCGCTCGAGGAACACGCCGAACCTGACCCGGTGTGAGCGCGGGTCGCGCGTGAGCCAGACGATCGCGACGAACCCGACGACGAGGATGATGACGACGGCCGCGACCAGATCCTGCCAGGTCAGGTCGACGACGCCGGTCAGGCCCACGTCAACGACGGGCCGCCCATGCCTGGTCGTCCCACCAGCGCCCGGGGATCGTCTCGGGCACGTTCGGCCTGGGGCCGTTCTTGCCGTTCTCGTACCAGTCGATCCACTGCCTCTCACCGCCCGTCATTCCATAGCGCTTCGCGATCCGCTCGACGTCGGTGTTCGCATCCCATGCCCAGCCGGGGATCTCCTTCGGCGCCGCCGGCGGCCGCGCGGCCGGGTCCCGGTCCGTGGTCAGGTACCAGGACGCCCATGACCAGTACCAGTCGGGGTAGCCCATTTCGTCGCCTCCACTCCCGGCGTAATCATTCGCTGCGTCGAGCACGTCGTCCAGGGGGAAGGCCCCCCCGCAGTCCCAGTGGCCGCCGCCCCAAGCTCCGAGGTCGGCGTGCTGGCAGATGCCACGCCCCGAGCCCTGCGCCTCGGAGACGGTCAGCCGCGTGATCGGCAACCCGAACGCGGCGGCTTCCTCGGCGATCCAGCGGGCGCAGTTGTCGAGCATCTGCGGATGCTGGTTCCACTCGGCCCGCGACCATTTCGCGAACGCGCACAGCTCGGCCTGCACTGCGACCGGGTTCGCGTTCGCGGCCGTCCACGCCTTGTAGGAACGCTGCACGTACTCGCCGATCACGCCCGGCGTGTCGTCGATGCCGACGTGCGAGGAGACACCGGAGGCGGAGTTGCCGAAGTAGTTGCCGAGCTCCTCGAACGTCGTCGCACCCTCCGCCGTGTGGACGACGATCAGGCGCACGCTCGCGCCGCCGCGCGAGCTGTAGTTAGGGCTCGGGATCGCGGTGCGCTTCAACGGCATGCTTCAGCCTTTCCAGGAGCTCGAGCCATGTCGGTGCGCCCGGTTTCGCCCACGGCTCCGCTGGTTCCTCGGGCGGGTCTCGACGCGGGCGCGGCCAGCGGATCTCACGTTCGCCGCTCATGCGCGCATGTGGGCGGTGGCTGCCCTGAGCCCGGAGAGCAGGGCAGCGGGCGTGAGGCCGCCGCCGGAGCGCATCGCGTTGATCAGCGTGCTCGAGAACGCGCTCATGTTCATGCCGGTATGCGCCGCGGGCGCCGGCGCTTGAACGGGAGCGAGCGTGGAGCCCGGTGCGGCGCTGCCGCCGGGCGCTCCCGGCAGATGCTGGTAGCCCTGCGCGTAGTACTGCGCGCCCTCGCCGGAGCGCTCGACGGCCGCACCGGCGGCTCCGGGGACGAGCGTCGGGTGCGAGCGGTAGTAGGCGAGGTAGTCGGGGAGGATCGCGCCGATGTTCGCGCGCGGGTTGTAGACGCCGCCGAGCTGGTTCGCGCGGTTGACGTAGCCGCTCGAGAGCAGTTGGTAGAGACCGGCGGCGCCCGAGCTCCTGTTGCGGGCGTTCGGGTTGAAGCCGGACTCGCCGTACTGAACGGCGGCGAAGTCCTTCGCCTGCGCTGGGGTGGCGCCCCGCGCGATCGCCATCTGGTAGGCGAGCAGGGCGCTCGGCGCCCAGCCGGACGCGCGCGCCGGAGCTGCGGGCTGAGCTGTCCGCGCCCCGCCCGGGTTGTAGGTCCCCTGATACAGGCCCTCGTGGATGTGCGGCTGCCACGCGCCCTGCGGGACGGCCCCTACTTGCCCGATTGGCTGACCCGCTCGTACCCGGCCGGACGGCACGTTCCCCTGCAGGTGCGTGAGGAAGTAGGTCTTGCCGTTGTCGCCTTGCAGATAGACGGTCTCGCCGCCGACGCGCTTCTTCAGGTTCCACGGGATCATGTGCGGATACACGATCGTTCCCGAGACGGGCGCGAGCACTTGCTCGCCCGGCTGGCCGAACACGTCGACCGCGGGGAACCCGGCTAGACCTTCGGTCCGGTGGGTCGAACGGAACGTCCGGGGTAGCTTCAGACTTTTGGCCAGTGTGACCATCCCTTTCAACGTGTACCTTGGGCCGCCATGCACCAGCTCCTCATCGAAGCGGCTTACGCATACACCTACGCCGGGGCTCTCATCTGCGCGGCCCTCTGCGTCTACGTCGTCTTGTATCTCCCCTTCGCCGGCGACCACTCCGACTGACGCGGGCTACGGCGGGGCGTAAGGGCTCCCGCCGCCCGAGGGCGGAGCATAGGGACTGCCGCCGCCCGGACCGCCGGCGTAGTCAGGTGGCCCGGAGGACTTAGTCGGTTTCGGGCCATAGGTCTGCATCCCGAACCCGACCGACCCGACGGCGTACCCGGCGAACGCGGCCGCCAATCCGTTCATGCCGCCGTGCTTCTCGTTGTAGAGGTCGTAGCTGTCCTGGGCGAGCAGCGGGATCACTCGCTGCACCGCCTCTTTCTTCAGCGAGAACTTCTCGCCGATCTGATTGCTGTTGCGCAGGTAGTCGGTTGCCAGGGAGGCGATCGGGGACTCTTTCCCTTCAAAGAAGCGTAGGAGCAGATCGAGCCTCGTTGGTTTCCCGAACTGGCCAGCTGTGAGGGAGAGCCTTTTCCCGGTCGTGGAGGAGATCGCTATGCCGGTTCCGATCTGCGCGAACAGGCGCAGGTACTGCTGGAACCCGCCGCCGATGTCGAGGCGTGTGTTGCCGAGCCGAATCTTCCCCCAGTCGGCGCTGCGCGGATCCGTCCCGACCTTTGCACCCGGGATTTGCGATGCCAGAGCGAGCAGCGTCGATGCTGTCCCTGCGAGTTGCAGCATCGACCGGATGGCCTCTTTGCGCACGAACGGATCGGCTTTCGCGTAGGTGAGCGGCGAGAAGATCGCGTCGAGCCGAGACGCCATCAGACGCGGCGAGAAGAAGACCGCGTTGAGTGCCGGAGCCGCCCCTTGAAGGTTGCCGAGGGGACCGCGTCCCGTGGCGGTGTTGACGTACCGGCCGAGGTCCTTCAGGAACTTTTGGTCTTGCACGTTGATGCCTTGCGTCTGGGCTCGCTGGATCAAATGGTCGAAGACGTCCGCCCGGGTCTTGTCCAGGAAGCCGGTGTAGGCGCGACCGGACGCCCGGACGCCGCGTCCGGCCGCGGGGATCTTCTCCGCGATGTTCGACGCGAACTGCTCCTCGCGTTCGCCGACCGCCCTGCCGAGGTCGGTGAGCGACAGCTTCGCCTCCATCATCAGCGGGTAGGTCGGCCGCGCCTTGATCTCGTCGAGGGCTGCGCTGTACACCTTTTCGCTGCCGAACGCCTTGACCATCGAGCCGAAGTTGCGGGCGAAGATCTTCGGGTGGCGGGTGGAGACCATGAGTCCTTGCCGGAACGGCGCTGACAGGTCGAACGACGCCATCAACGACCGGGGCACGTTCAGCACCGACAGCAGCGTGTCCTTGAACGGATGCTGGGCGATCGCCCCGAGACCGGCAGCGGTGTCCTTTCCGAAGACGTGCTCCAGCAGGGTGATCTCGCTGCGTGTCGGGACCTTCCCGGCCAGCGCGCCCGTCAGCGCGTCCGAGGCGCGGATCTTCTGAAAGGGAAGAAGATGCGGATGCTCGAGGATGTGGGTCTGCAGCGCTTTCAGCGACTGATCGTTCAGCTCGTTGAAGCCCTGGAAGTTGATCTTCGGGAGCTCGCCGGCCAGCTCTCGTTTGGCGAGCCTGATCCGCTCGTTCGGTGCAAGGTTCGGGTTGTCGAGGTGAACGCGGGCGGCGGCGACCCTCTTCGACCGCTCGGCCGAGTAGCCCGCTTCCTGTTTCCCGCGCAGGACCTTCGCGCCTCTCATACCGCCACGCACCACGGCTGCCTCCTCGGCAACATGGGCCGCCGCGGGCGCGGTCTCGGCCACGTCCTTGAGCGCGCGAGCGCCTCTCACGGCGCCTCTCAACTTGCCGAGCCCGGCCAGGCCAAGAATCCCGGCCTCACCGACCCCGCCGCCGGGAAGCGCCATCGAGGCCGCGTTCGCCGCCCGCAGCGCGGCACGGGCAACGCTGCTTGTGCCGCCCTCGTCGAGCCCACCGGGAAGCGCCGACCGCAGAGCATAGCCCGCTCTCCCGTAGTTCTGAACCTGCATGTTGTGGGCTGCCGCGACCTGGGCCGCGTTCCAGCGTGTGCTTTCCTGGCCGACCGGCCCAGACGTTCCGTGACCGAAGGTATAGAGGGGAACGCCGCGCCCTGGCCCTGCCGGCTGCCATCCCGACGGCTTCTGCCCGGGGAAGTACGGCTTGAGCGAGGTCGCGTGGTACGTCTTGGCGGCGGGCTCGAGGCGTTGCGTGTTGACCGGAGCCGGTTTCGACACGGCGCGCTTTGCGTGCCAGCGCTTGATCTGCCCCTTGACCTGCTCAGGCGACCAGCCCTCCGCCAACATGCGTGTCCGTGCCTGTCCCAGCGTTTCGTGCGGCTGGATCGGCGCCGGCTTCGGCTGAATGGCGCGCGTATGGGCGCGCACCTTCACGATCTTCACCGGAGGCTGAGGTTCTACTGACTGCGGAAGCTTCCCCCCCGGGGGGGCGTAGCGCGAGCTCACGGCAGCTTGCCCTTCGGGTTGAAGTTGGTGCCGTAGGCGCGGTTGATCGCGTCGATCGCGATCACGTCCGGGACGCCGTGCTGCCGCATCTCCTGCCACGTCTGATACGGACTCAGCACCGGGGCCGAGACGTACTTCCCCTGCTTCTTGTCCCAGATCTGGCCGGCCTTGCCGTTGTTGGCGATCCCGGCTGCGTCGCCGCGGTACTTCTGGATCTGCAGCGCGGTCAGCTGCGGCGCCGCCCGCACTGCCGACGCCTTCGGATGCGTCGCCTTCCAGCGCGCCGTCTGCGCGTTGTACCAGGCAACCTGAGCGCGCTGCTGCCCGGTGGCGGCGTTCGTCTGGCCCGTCGCAGCCCTGGTCTGCCCGGTGGCGGCGTTCGTCGCCGCGATGCCGATCCTGGCCTTGGCGATGGCGGCGTCGTTCGAGATCTTGTCGATCTTCGCCTGCGCGACCGGCGTCAGCTCTCCGGTCGCCGGGTTGAACCCCATCGCGATCTCCGCCGTGATCCGCTGCTGCGTGACCTTGTCGATCTCGTTGATCCGCGCCTGCGCCGCTCTCTGCCGCGCCTGCACGTTCTGGGTGATGTTCTGCCGAGCCGTCTGGAACAGTTGCGGCCGCTGCGCCTCGATCGTCTGCCGGTCCGTCGACTGCTTCCAGAGCGCCGAGGCGAGATCCTGCTGGCCACGCAACGCGGCGAGCGCCGGATACTGCGCCGCCTGGGTTTGCGCCGCCGCCTTCTCGGTCGCCATCTGCGTGCCGGGGACGGCGCCGCCGAGGAAGTTGAGGACCGCCGCGCCGCCGCCGAACGTCTGTCCCATCTGGTCGGCGAGCTGCTGCTGCTGCTCGGGCGGAGCGCCGGGGATCAGCGCCTGCAGGCTTGCGTTCGGGTTCGCCTGCTGCAGGAACGTCGCCGCCCGGTTCGCGAGCTCGCCGGTCTGGCCGATCGCCTGGTTCCAGTCGGCGCCGACCTGGCCTGCGAGCGGCTGCAGCTTCCCCATCAGCGCCTGCGCGAACCCTTGGATCGCCGCGTTCTGCTGCCGGCCGTAAGCGGCCTGCCCGGCGAGCTGCGGCGCGAGGAGCTGGTTCACCTGTGCGGCGGCAGCCTGATCGATCGTCTGCGACACCCGCCGCGGCGCGGGACGCACCGGCGCAGGGCGCACTGATGTAGGACGCACCGGCCTTGTCGCTGCGATTCTCTTCGCAACGCTCGCCGGGACGTTGTGGACGAAGGCCATCGGGTTGTACGCCATCAGCCGTACCTCTTTCGTCCAGTGGTGTACGGGTTGGGAAGCGGCTTCCTTACGGGGGCGGCCTGTAGCGGTGCCGGTCTTGGCTTCGCCGGTGCCGCCACCGCCTTCTTCTTCGTCGGCGTTCCCGCTCCGGTTGCGCCGCCTGCGCCGGTGGTACCACCCCAGAACTGCGGGTTCTGCACGTAGTTGCTGTAACCCTGGGTGAGTGCATCGACGACGCCGGAGTGCAGCTTCCCCATCTGCTGCGCGGTGTCGCGCGCGCTCGAGGCGAGCGTGTCGAGCACGCCCTGCTGGGCGGCGTAGAGAGCACGGCCGTAGTCGGACTGCACCTGCCCCATCTGGTAGCCGTAGTCGCCGGATGAGAGCAGTCCGCGGCCGGCGAGGTTGTTGGTCGCGGTCTGCTGGTTGAGGTCGCGTGTTCGTTGCAGCCCGGCGAGGGTGGAGATGCCGGAGCTCGTTGCCTGCTGCGCCATCGCCGCGGTCAGCGGATTGACGTTGCCGGAGACGAGCGACGGGTCGCCGAACTGGACGAACGCGCGCTCGCGCGCGGCACGGTCCTGGGCGTCGTAGCTTGTCTGCCCGGCCTGCTCGGCAGCCAACGCGCCGAGATAGCCAGGGTCGGTGTTGAGCCAGTTCGTCCACGGGTCGACGCCTGTGGCCCCGGTCCCGGTTGCCGTCGGGGGGTTCTTGGGGTTGATGGCAGAGGGCGTCTTCGGGCGGGCAGCAATCGCGGTGGTGACCGGGTCGTATCTCACCTATCGCACCTCCTCTTCGATCTGTGTCGCCATCCGTCTGGAGTCGTGGCCTCGCCAATTCATAGGCGACCGTAGATGCGAAGCTGGGAGCCGACCGCGAAGGTGGTGTCGGCGTTGTTGACGAGCAGCTGCACACGGGTGATCGCGGCGGTCGAGTCCCAGAACCCGGAGCTCTGTTTCATCTCCTGGTCGCCGGCGCCGCTGATCGAGTAGCACCAGTGAGTCCGGATCATCGCGAACTTCTTCCAGGTGGTGGAGGCGTAGCCGGGCAGGATGATCTCGGTGGTGCCGAAGTGGCCGGCGGCGACGCTCCCCATCGGGAGCGAGCCGATCTCGATCTGCGCCTGAGTGGTCAGCGACGCGGACGAGACGGTGCTGCCGCTGGCGGTGAGCTGCTGCCGTGTGTAGTTGCTGCCGGAGTCGTTGTTGAGCCTGAAGTAGCCGCTGGCGCTGATGCCGGAGGCGTTGCAGCGGAGCATCGCGACGAGGATCAGGTCGTTGTAGCTGCCGCTGATCGACGACACGTCAAAGGTTGCGTTCGCGGCGAGGCTGGTGGTCGAGAGCAGCGTCCAGGCGCCGCCGCCGCCGGACGGGGTCGCCCACTTGACGCCGGCGGTCTGCGCCGAGTCGGCGGTGAGGACCTGCCCGTTCGTGCCGACGGGAAGCTTCGCGGCGGTGTCGGCTGCGGTCGCGACGGCGAGGTCGCCCTTGGTGTCCCAGATCGTGTCGGCGGCGACGCCGGGTGAGCTGGCGGGCGCGGCGAGCCAGGTGCCCCACGCGGACCCGGATGACTGGTAAACCGTTCCGTCGCTCGTGGAGGCGTACAACGTGCCGGCGGGGACGCTCGAGGCCGCAGGCCGGGCAGCGGTGGTACCGGTCAGAACGTGGTCTTGGAACCGTGTCGGCATCAGAACGGCCCGTAGGTCGGGATCAGGTCGTTGTCGGCGTCCCAGACCAGGTCCGGGGTGCCACCGAGGACGGTCGTCAACGGCATCCAGCCGGCGGTGTCGGTCGACGACGCGCCACCGCCACCGCCCGTGACGGCGACGTTCGCGGCGGCGGTCAGGCGGCCGTCGGCGTCGACGGTGAACTGGCCGACGTGGGTCGCGTCGCCGTAGCTGCCCGGGGTGACGGCGGTGGCGGCGAGCTCGGACGGGCCGACGGCGTTCGCGGCGATCTTGGCGGCGGTGACGGCGTCGTCGGCCAGAGAGCCGGTGCCGACGGGCGCCCAGCTGGTGCCGCCTGCCCCGTCGGACTGCAGCACCAGCCCTGAGCTGGTGCCGCTGCTGCCGACGATGCCGGCGGCGTACAGCTCCGCGATCTCGGCCAGCGTGAGCGCTCCGCCCCAGACGGAGACCTCGTCGACGCCGCCGAGGAAGAAGTTCGTGCCGGCGCCCGGGGTCTGGCCGGCACCGAAAAACACGCCCTGGTTGAACGCCGGCAGCCCCGTGAACAAGGTCGGGTCTGTGGCGGCGAGGGCGCCGTTGAGGTACAGCTTGTGGCCGTTGGTCGTGTCGTAGGTGCCGACGACGAATGCCCAGCCGCCGGCGACCAGGGCGGGGCCGGTGACGATGATGTTGGTGCCGCTGTTGACGCGGCGTTGGAAGAACGGTGTCAGCGCGGGATAGTTCAGGCCGATCCGCCAGCCGCACTCGGTGGTCGAGTAACGGTATTCGCCGACGGCGGTCGCCGGGTAGGTGCTTGTGCCGGCGGCGGGTTTGATCCAGGCGGCCACAGTCATTGGCTCGTCGCTGCTGGAGAAGTTGAACCGGGCCGGATGCCCGACGACCTCGGCGGCCCGCAGCGAGTCGCCGCTCGCCAGATTGTTGAACTGGACGGCACCGTCGTCGTCCGCTGCCGGCAACGCCCCCACGATGCTGTCGGTCATCGCTGTCCCGCTCGCAAACTTGACGGCGTTGGCGGGCCCGTACGGATGCCCGGACGTGTCCGCAAACGGGGAGGCGCCCTCGCCGAGGCGCCAGTAGCCGCGCAGGTCACGGGTCGCGGCGAGTTGGGCGACGAGGGCCGGGAACGACAGCAGTGCCGGTGCGGTGATGCACAGACAGTCGTCGTCGTCTTCTTCGAGCCACATCCTGAGCTCGCCGAGGAAGTGCGGGGTGACGTCGTAGAGAGTGTCGATCGGCATCTACAGCGGCCCGTCGATCGTCTGCGGGTAGCCGCGCTGGTCGAGCTCGACCGCGCGGATCACAGTCGCCGCCGACGCACCTGTCTGCGTGAAGCGGAGCGACATCGCGCCGGAGTCGGTGCCGGTCGAGAAGCGGCGCCTCTTGACCGCGAAACCGGCGTACGGTGTCGCAACAAGCGGCGACTCCGGCGCCGTCGCCGGCGAGCCCTCGCTCGAGTACAGGTGCGGCAGGTATTGGGCCGCGATCGTCGGTGTCGACGCGGGGCTGGTGTCGTTCATCCCGTAGGTGAGGTGGGCGTCACCCCAGGCGGCCTCGTTGATCTCCTGGCCGAACGATCGAGTCTCGAACATCGGCGCGATCGCGGTGCCGTTCGCGTCCTTGCCCGAACTGGTGACGTTGTTCTCGGTCAGGAACAGCCCGGACAGCTTGAGTACGCGCGGCGAGCTGCGGTCGCCGTAGTAGAGCTCGTCGAATGGCGCGTGGGCGCCGGCGACCATGTTCGCGCTGATGTTCGACAGCCGTGTCCACGACTTCGTCGGGATGTGGCAGAGCAGCGTGATCCCGGTGGTGGAGACGCCGACGAGGTAGAAGTCGCCGGTCACGCCGCCGGTGATCACGTCGGTCGCGGGGTTGTAGCCGGCGAGCACGACGTCCTGCCAGTACTGGCTGATGCCGTCGTTGCCGTGCGGGCCGCTGGTGATGTCGTCGAAGCCGACGCCGTTACTGAGGTAGATCCCGCGCGTGTTCGCGAAGATCGCGCTGTTCTGGTAGACGTCGATCGAGCGGGCGTCGCAGCAGCCGATGTCGCCGACCGGCTGGCGGTCCATGTCCGAGTTCGGCGGCGGCGCCGACCCTCGCAGCCGCTCGGTCGTTCCCCAGGAGAAGACGAGCAGCGCGTTCTGCAGCGACGCGAAGCCGGTGATCGGATGGTCGAAGTCGATGTACGAGCTGGCGTCCCAGGCGGCGAGTGGGTTGGGGATCGGCGAGAAGTAGGCGCGGTTCTGGGTGGTCGGGCCGGAGGCGTTGTGCCAGCCGCCGCCGACGACGACCCGCGACTTGTAGATCTCGAGGTACTGCCCGTTGGCCCCCGCGCCGGAGGGCATCCGTGCGGGCGCGTTGACGCCGTCGTAGTAGATCGGTGTCGCGCCCCCGGCTTCAAGCGTCGGGAAGAACACGTACTCGACACCGGAGCCGTAGAACATCTTCGGTTTGCCGCCGCACTGCCAGCCGTGACCTGCGATGCCGCCCTTGTCGGTCGCCGACCCGGCCGTGACGACGTACAGGTGGCCGGAGGCGGTGCCGGCGTTGTCGCCGACGTCGGAGACGGCGAGCAACTGGTCGCCGGCGGCGAACTTGGCGTAGAAGACGGTGTTGACGTTGGAGGCGGTGCCGCCCAGCGCGGGGCCGGCGTAGACGGTCGGGCCGCGCTTGACGAGGTGGCCGGGCCGGTGGATCAGATAGTCGAGCGAGTCGTAGAGCCCGTTCGCCGGGATGTGGGTTTTCGCGAGGTCGCGGACGATGCCGCGGCTGAAGTCGTCCTGCCGTTGCGGGATCCAGAAGTGGGTGCCGTACTGCCAGCGCAAGTGGGCGCGGCGGCCGGACGAGATCGTCGGCGCGGCGATCGCACGCGGCGGCATCAGTAGCCTCCGACGACCATGTCACCCGACGGCGCCCACGGCTTCCCCCACTGGTGGAACTGGCCGGGGATGACGCCCTGCTTGGCCTCGAGGTGCTGCTGGTAGCGGGCCATCCAGGTGTCGAAGTCGGCCTGCCACTGACCGGTGTTCGGGTCGCCCTTGAAGTCGCCGGCGTCGGCGAGCGCACCGAACTCCAAGAGCTTCGAGGCGTACGGCTCCTCCAGCACCGGCACGTCTGTGTTCGCGGCAAGTGCGACCGGGAAGGCGACGTACCAGATGTTGATCGTGTCGGCAGACGCCGGGGTCGGCCAGAGCTCGAACGTGCTGATCCCGAGCAGCGTGTAGTGCGACGGCTGCTGCGACGACTGCTGGGTGTCGCCGCCGGCTTGGCGGCGGGTGAGGATCTCGTCGAGGGTGGTGCGGATCATCGGCGCGTTCAGTTGCGTCGTCCCGTACGGCTTGATCTGCATCTGCCTGATCCGCGCGACCGTGGCCGGCAGCGTGTAGGTGGTGACTGCGGCGGTGGCCGCCATCGTCGCGACGGCGGCGGTCGCCTCGGTCTCGACGCAGACGCGGGTGTAGGTCTGGTTGATCCAGTCCTTCACCTTCTGCGTGTCGAGAGCCACATCGAGCCGCGCCTTCGTCAGCACCGCCGTCTGGATGTCGAGGAATGTCGACGGGAACGCCATCAGGAGAGCCGCTTCTGGACGGCGTCGGCGAGCAGCGTCGATGGTTTCGTCGACCAACTGAGGAAGTTGAGCGGCAGCCGCCCGATCGGGTTGTGTGTTGCAGTGCTGCCTTGGATGTCGACGTAGCCGGCCCAGACGATGTCGCCGGTGTCCCAGACGTACAGCTTGGAGAAGCAGTCGTCGTTGGTGAGCGCGCAGAACTCGAGGTTGTAGTCGGGTGCGAGCTCCGGCGGCAGCGTGAAGATCGGCACCCAGGTCGAGTCGATGATCGTTTGGTCATCGCAGCAGATCGTCCCCTGCAGTCGCACCGTCGAGTTGGCGAGGTGGCGGAAACGGAGCGGCGACCAGGGGTCGCCGATGTTCCGGAACTGCGACAGGAACGGCGGCTCGCCGGGGGCGCCGACGTCATGCCAGTCGACGGCGGCGACCTGGGCGAGGATCGTGTTCAGGTCGTCCTGGGTGGTGACACGGGTGAGCGGAAACACCGAAGTTCCGTCGTCGACGGGGGAGGTGCCGAAGCCGCCTGTGCCCGTGACGTCGGTGAGGTCGGTGAGCGAGGTCGCCCCGTCCTTCCCGGGTGGTCCCGGCGGGCCGGGCGGCCCCGGCGGGCCGGGTACCACGAGCGGCTCCGGCTCGATCGGGTTGAGCGTGAGCGGCGGCGGGAACGACATCAGACGTTCTCCCCTCTATCCGAAGTGCGGCTTGCCGTCGCGGCGGGCACGCCGGCGGGATGCAACAAGCCCCGGGGTTCGCGGCAGCAGCGGCCGGCCGTGCTTCGGGATCCAGTCGTCGCGGAGCGCCTCGTCGTCTCGCTCCTGTTGCCGCTGCCGTGCTTGCTCGCGTTGCGCATTCAGCTCGTCCTCGGATTGGTAATCCGATCGCGTGTTGTTGCGATCGTGTCTGTCGAATCCGTCGAGGATGCCGCTCGACAACGGGTACGGCTCCCCGGTCCGCTCGTCGTGCCAGATGAACACTGTCTCTGGATAGCCCGCTGGCGTGTCACGAACGACACGCCAGATGATGCAGCCGTACTCCGGCGAGAGCTGACCCTGCAGCGCGAGTAATGGGTCGCGCCGCCGGAGCTCCTGCCCGAGCACGGCTGCGTCCATCGAGTCCTCGGCGAGCACGATCCCGCCGACGTTCCTCTCGACGTAGGGCAACTACGTCGCCTGCGTGAGGTTGTTCAGGTAGACGATCGTGTTGCACTTGCCGACGCCGAGCTGCCAGCGGTCGAGGAAGTCGGCCTCCTTCGCGAGCGTGCGCGCGAAGCGGCGGAAGACCGTGCCGCTGTCGTCCTTGAGGAACTGCGGGCCGGGGGCGTCGCCGTAGATCTGGAACGACGCCTTGTCGATCAGCTTGAGGCCGTTCTTCGGGTGCGTCGGCTCTTTGATGAGCGGGAAGGGAGCGTCGGCGCCGTCGTAGACGATGCCGTGGAAGCCCGACTTCAGCGTCGAGATCTGCGAGTCGTAGCGCACCGACGCGTACAGCGACTGCTTGTACAGGTCGATCACGGCGGGGTCGCCGACCGCGAAGTCCCACTTGCCGAGGCCGGAGCGGCGTCCGCGGCGGACGGCCGCGTCGAGCATCTGCACGGTCAGCGCGAGAGCTGAGGTGTCGCCACCTCTTCCGTCCGTGCCCCACCACCAGCCGGCGCCGGTGGTGGCCTTGTCGATCGACTCGAACGTGCCGGTCACCGCTGCCGCCTGTACGAGCCCTTGCGCGACGAGCGCGCCCGGTGCGGTCGAGGTGCCGGCGGTGCCGCCCGACCAGGAGCCGGGGATGTAGATCCCCTCGGTCGCAGCGTGGACGATCGAGCCGGAGCCGCCGTCCGAGGCCTGCTGGGCGGTGTCCCAGGTGATCACGTTCGTCGCCTCGTTCACGCTCACGATCTTGCGGCGCTTCCCCTGCCCCGGGTCGTTGCCGCTCGAGCGGGTCAGGACATCCCAGACGGTGCCGGGAAGGAGCACGTCGAAGTTCGCGATCTGCGTACCGCCGGACGCGCCGATCACCGTCGTCGTCAGCGAAGTCGCCGAGTCGGTCACCTGTGCGATCAGGCCGGTGCCGTCGCCCAGCATCTGCAGGTTCTCGAGCCGGGCGCACGCGCTGCGCGCCTGGTTGATCAACTGCTCGACCGCGGAGGCCATCGACGCGTCCATCGAGTCGCGCTCGACATCGACGGTGACCGAGAACGGGACGAGGGTGCGGACGAGGTTGATGTGGACCTCCTGCGACGGGAGCGCATGCGGCACGTTCCACGTTGAGGTCTCTTGCACCTGCCCGCCGCCCGGGAGGCCGGCGGTGATGATCACGTGCTTGACGTACTTGCCGGAGAACGTATCCCGGTTTCCTTCCAACTCACGGGTGACGCGCCTGACCGGCGAGTTGGTATCGACGCCGCCACGACCTTCGAAAGCGGTCGTGCTGTAGCCGCTCATCTCTGCGAGGAACACGGCCTCCGAAGGGAAGACCTCGTTCACATTCCCCTGCTTCTCCAAGAGAAACGGCTGCCAAGTGCTGAGTGCGTTATCAGCCACGAGGTCTTCTCCTTCTCTGTCCTGGGGGTTAACGGGTGTCGGGGAAGAACTTGCGTGTGACCGCGAGCGGGTCGGCGCCGAGCCCGCCGGTCCCGATCGTCTGCACAGCCCCGATCGTGCTGGCCGAAAGCCCGGTGCGGGCTCCGGCGTTCGTCTGCAGCTGTTCGATCTGGCGGTCGTAGAAGGCCTGGCCGACCCGCTGCTCGTACTCGCGGACGTCCTTGGCGGCCTGCTCGAGCGCACGCATCGGGTCGCCGCCCTGCTGCATCAGGATCATGTTCGCCCGCGCGTAGGCGGCGTCCCGGTCGAAGTCGCCGCCCTGCTGGGCGAGCTCGTTCAGCCGTCCCATCGCGGCCTCCTCCGCCTGCGCGACCCGGATCTCCTGCTCGAGCTGCTGGGCGCCCTGCAGCCGATGGCCGATGTAGGCGTCGAGGTCCTGCTGGAACGTCTCCGAGAACGGATCGGGCGCCTGCGGCTGCTGGTACTGCTCCTGCGGCTGCTGTTGCTGCAACTGTTGCTGCAACTGCTGGTACTGCTGAAGCTGCGCCTGGGTGTCTTCCCACTCGCTCTGCGAAGGCCCGCTCCAGGCTTCCTCTACCGGCTCCGGCTCGACGGCCGGCTGCTCGGGAATCTGTTCGCTCATTGCTCACCTCCCTGTGTTACGCAGACGGCGATCAGACGTACGGCCAGTCGCCGATCACGAGCATCCGGGCGACGGTGCCGGTCTGGCCGGCGGTGCCGGTCTCGGCGAGCGCAACCCCGGAGGCGGCACCACCCATCAGCTTGATCTTGTTGTTCGCGATGTCGACCTGCGGCACGTAGTTGGTCGTCGCCGAGGCGGCAGCGCCTTGCGGGATCATCGCCAGCACCGTCGTCATCCCGAACTGCGACGCGGTGTAGGTGTCGCCGCCGGCGGCATAGCTGCCGGAGAAGGTGATGTCGGCGAGGCAGTTGCGGCTCGCGCCGCCGAGGACTTGCCGCGCGCGAATCGCGACGGTGACTGCACCCATGATGGGCTCCTTTCGATTGACAGAGGCGCTTGGTGTCGCCCGCTAGGCGAGCATCGTGAAGCCGACCGTGAAGGTGGTCGGGTTCGCGTTGTTGGCGGTGACGATCCACCGCCAGAGATCGGGCAGCGTCCCGTTCGCAGACACGTTCGCCGCCACGGCCGCGCCGGGGAAGACGGTGTAGACATTGGTCGAGACGGTCGTGATGGCCGCCCCGGCGAGCAGCGTGTAGTACTTGCCGCTCATCCGGTCCTTGCCCTGGATCGTCAGCGTCACAGAGCCGGTGCCAGGGACGGTCATGTCGAGCACGAGCACGACGCCGCGGGTGACCGGCGAGGTGATGTCCGGCCCGGTCTGGCTCGTGGTGACGGCCGTGTAGACCTGGCCGCCGGAGACGTCAACTGAGGCGGGCATCTCTTCCTCCTTACGGGATCGATCTCGCGGGTGTGACCGGCCCCGGAGGGGCGGGCGGGGAAGCCTGCCCGGGTCCCGGCGCCTGTGGCCTGCCCGGACCCGCAGGGGACCTCCCCGCGCCCCCCCGGCCTGGGAGCATCGCCGCCTGGGTTGCCTGGGTCAGCACAGCTTGCTCGGCCTGCTGCTGCTGCGCGTTCATGTGCAGCTGGCAGTGCTGCTCGACCAGCTGCCACGTTTGCATGTCCTGCGCGAACATCGCGTGGTCTTGCGCGAGACGGTGCCGGGGCAGGTGCGCCTCGTGGACGTCGTAGTAGGCGATCGGCATCGGCACGCCCTGCTGTAGGTAGTGGTTCTCGAGCTCGGCCTTCTCGGCGGGGTCCTCGACGGACTCGGCGGGCAGCTCGAGCGGCTGCCCGGCGTCGAGCGATTCCTTGTACCAGCGCACCCAGACACCGGGGTTCTGCATCGCCGCCTGCGCGTTCAGCGCGGCCGTCCAGATGTCGGTGATCTTCTGCACCTCGGCCGCCTGCGAGCGCGGCTTGGCGGAGCCGGTGCCGATCTTGACGAT
>Ga0068871_100000353_pt1 | contig 31920 bp, 38 predicted proteins | sample KBSMisM72_FD_72750 | JGI IMG/M metagenome (GOLD analysis project Ga0068871, IMG submission 72750) | Miscanthus rhizosphere microbial communities from Kellogg Biological Station, Michigan, USA - KBS Miscanthus M7-2 | ecosystem: Host-associated > Plants > Roots > Rhizosphere > Soil ...
CTGATATGATCGCTATGCTCGTGCGATACAAAAATGGCCCGCACCTTCTTCATTGATAATCCAAGCCGGAGCATCCTTCGCTCAGTTTCGCGGCAGGAAATACCAGCATCGATCAATACGGCATCATGGTCGTTGCCGACGTAATAACAGTTACCATTGCTGCCCGAATTGAGTGACGCGATATATAATGCCATTGGATTTGCAAATTAACCGGATTTGTGTGGGATTTTATAAAAATATTTTTAACACAAAGTGTAAAATATACACATATATACTTGACAATGAGTTATTTATACTGAAAAATAAAAAACGATTTTAACTTTGGCCTGTTGTGTACTTATTAACCAATGCTACCTGGCTCGGGTATTTGATACCTGGGTTAGGTGCAAGATTACACTATGAGAACATCAATTAAATTAATCGCCTTGTTCATGCTGATGAGCAAGGGCGCTTTTGCATCAATTCATGTCAAATCTTATCACAAAAGTAATTATGTAAATAGCCGGGTAAGCCTTGTCCCGCTAAAACACAGCCGGGGTTTTGCCATAATGGTAGATAAAAATATGCCCGGGAACTCGATCGTTATGATTTCGGACATTAACGGTGACGTGTTTTTTAAACAGAAATTGCAAAACGGTATGCGCAACGAAACCAAATATCTGACTACCCAGTTGGAAGATGGTCAGTATACTGTTGAGGTTTACTCTAAGGGCCATGATGTAAAAACCAAATTCTACATATACAATAATGGTCCAAGACGGATTGAAGACATTAATTAGTGTGCTATTATCAACTGCCCGTTAAGCACCGTCTCCAGATGGTGCTTTTTTATGTGTTGAACAGTTATTTATCCTCTAAATCATCGACGAACAGCCTGATCGGCTCTATGAGTGCTTGAAATTTCGCTACAAACATTGTATTTGCCTAATTATTAGTCATTTAAATGTCATTGTCTGCTCAAAAAACAGGTTCGTCTATACCTTTTAGCCGATGGTCTAATATATTTTTTTAGCGCCGGAAGATGTTGTTGCTTTGGTCATTCAATTAACAGAGCATATTAGGTTTTACAATAAAAAAATTAAAAAGATCATGAAAAAGTCAATCGCATTAGGAGCACTATTAGTAGTATTAGGTACAAGCGTTTTTGCAGCAACACCTTTCAAAACTGGCGATAAAGCCACAGACGAAATTTCGTTCGTTCAGCAAAAGAAAGACAACGCTTTTGGCGTAACCATCGCTAAAGAGACAGCAGGCAAAGCAGTAGTTATAATTTATGACGATGCACAGAACGTAATTTTTAAAGATATGCTGTCAAAAGGTGAAAGCGCAGGGAAAAGCTATCTTATATCAAGCCTTGAAGCCGGTGATTATACCGTTGAAGTAGCTTCAAAAGGCCAGATCGTAAAAAAACAAATGCACGTATATGAAGATGGTAAAGCAAAATCATACTTCTTCTATCAATAATTGAGTTTAGGTTATTTAGGTTTACAGTTGGGCATCACCTTTTATGGGTGGTGCTTTTTTTATTTGAAAAAAGTTGAGGCTGTTTTTATCTTTAGCAATGGATTCACAACAAGCCTTACCCGCACTGGACGATGCAGAACTGCGTGTGCTCGGTTCACTAATGGAGAAAAGTCGCACCACACCCGACTATTATCCCATGACTGTAAACAGCCTGATAGCAGCATGTAATCAGAAAACATCCCGAAACCCGGTTGTTCAATATACTGAGGAAACAATAGTATTGGCACTTAATACACTGAAAAGACGTGGCCTGGTGTCTACTGCAACCGGTGGTACCGATCGGGTGGTAAAATACAAACACAACTTTGCCATTGTTTACCCGGTTATCCCGTCGCAGGTGGCTATTATTTGTCTGCTGATATTGCGCGGGGCGCAAACCCCTGGCGAACTGAATACAAATTCAGGGCGGTTGTATGAGTTTGAATCGATTGAAGAGGTGCAGGATCTGTTAACCGAACTCTCATCGGGCGACAATCCTTTTATAAAACAATTACCACGTCGCCCGGGACAAAAGGAGCAACGTTATGTACACCTGCTTGGCGGCTCAACCGATTGGAGCGATGAAAGTACTTTTGAAGAATCGCCGAGAGCATCTTCCGGTGGTGGATTAGAAGCACGTGTTGCAAAACTGGAGCAGGAGCTTGCCGAATTAAGAGAGGCTTTTGATAAGCTGATGAAGGAGTTGAGTTAATTTAAAGACTCACGCAAAAATTAGTAATGCTCTAAACCTTATTTTATGAACATTTTTCAACTAGTGCTTGGTAGTATCTTTCCCCCGTATAAAATTAATATTATAAGGAGTGAGCAGAATAAACTATTTCAGGCTATAATATCGGAATTACCTACTGATTATAAAGAACTTCAAAATCAAGTTCTTTCAGGCAGATTTTGGGGGCTTGAGAATTGGAAATGTTATTCAGGTTTCAAATTTGTGTCTTTGAGTTATCCAGGTGAAACTTATCATCAATACAAAAAGAGGGGGGGAAACTTTAAAATATCTGGAATAAAAGTATTTTCAAAAAGCAATAGGAAGTTTGAAGACGTAGAAATACTCGTTAGAGATAATTTAGTTCAGGGATTAAAGATTTCAAACTCAGACTATCTATTAAAGGAGTTTGATTTGGAGAGAATAGATACCGGAAATGTTATAATATCTACATTCAATTTTCTACCGGATGATACTGATATTTTCTACAATTCATTAAGTCAAGACATCAAAGATATTTTGAATGTTGATGATATTTTCGATATCGATTTTAATGATCGTACCTTCTACGTGTTTTATGACCTCGAAGACGGTAACTATTTGGCCGTGGATAAGAACTTAAAAGTTTACTCGCTGGTTCATGATGCTAAACCAATGGCAAAAGGGATGAAAATACCATTTATTGAGATCTTAAATGAGATTTACAACAATCAATTTGATAAAGAAGTACATCTTAAAGAAAGATACAGAAATAACGGATGATCACTTATGCTTACACCCTGATAGAAAGCCATTTTTACAAATTTTTCGTTAGGCCTGTCCTCGTAATATTTCTAATCTATTACTTGGCGCGTTAGGAGACAAAAAATCTGAAATCGTATTCGCAGTTCTTCTCGGCCTGCTTAAAAATTCAACAGGCCATTCTGTAATTCTTTGTTCTTTAATATGTATATAGTTACCCGGTTCGGGTTCACTTATATATTCTTCTTGTAAAATAAGAGCTAATGGTTCTTCGGTTCCCGGGTTTGCGTTGGAAAACTCAAGTGCTTCTTCATATGTCTCAAAAGCGTAATAATAATCATCACCATCAAAATCGTCAGGTGCCCCGGCATGAGGATAACACCAGACGCGATATTCTAATACGGCGTCCCATACATAACCACCGCCTGAGTAGGCAGCCGCAGGGTATGTACCAACCAAATCAATGGATTTAACTTCTGGATATTTTGACATTTGTTATTTAAAGCGCCTAATAATTTCTTCTGCGCTCAATTTCTCCTGAACACCGCTTGCCATATCTTTAAACGCGAGCAAACCGCTTTGCATTTCTTCACTGCCTATCAGAATGGTATAAGGGATCTGCTTGTTGTTGGCATACTCCATTTGCTTTTTGATCTTGGCACCTGCGGGATACAACTCGGCATAAACATCCTTCTCCCGCAATTGCTGTAGCAACGGTATAGCATATCGTTCCCCTTCTTTATCAAAGCAGCAAATAAGCACCTGCGTACCCTGACTGGCGGCTGCCGGGAACAAGTTCAGCTCTTCCATTACATCATAAATGCGATCGGCACCAAAGGATATACCTACACCAGTAAGGCCTTTCAATCCAAACATTCCAGTCAGGTCATCATATCTTCCGCCGCCGCCAATGCTGCCCATGGCAACCTCGTTAGTCTTTACTTCGAAGATCGCGCCTGTGTAATAGTTCAGTCCGCGGGCGAGGGTGATGTCGAGTTCTAGTTTAGCTGTTTTTAGTTTGAAGTCGGCAATGTAATCTAATACAGTCTGTATTTCATCGCAGCCTTTCAAGCCAATCTCAGACTTAGAAAGGGTATCACGCAAACTAGCTAATTTGGCCTCATTGGTTCCCGGTAATAATATTACCGGTTTTATTTTTTCAATGTCTGCTTGTGTAAAGCCTCTCTCCAACAGTTCTTTAGTGACCCCATCAAGGCCAATTTTATCAAGCTTATCTATAGCAACCGTCAGATCTATTATATTATCGGTTTTATCTATAATTTCAGCTATGCCTGATAGAATTTTTCTATTATTTAGTTTTATGGTGAAATCTTTCAATCCTAATTTGCCTAAAGCTTCGTCATAAATCATCACAAATTCGGCCTCGTTCAGCAAAGAATCAGAGCCTACCACATCTGCGTCGCACTGGTAAAATTCACGGTAGCGGCCACGCTGCGGTCTATCGGCACGCCACACCGGTTGCACCTGGAAACGCTTGAATGGGAAAGTGATCTCATTCTGATGCATTACCACATAGCGTGCAAAGGGAACAGTGAGATCGTAGCGGAGGGCTTTTTCTGCTATAAGAGGCATAAGTCTCTTGCTATCAGCGGTAATGTTTGATTCATTGATTCCCCCGTCTGTAAGAAAGTCACCATTGTTAAGAATCTTGAAAATTAGCTTATCACCTTCATCACCATACTTACCCATTAGTGTGGACATTTTCTCCATCGCGGGCGTTTCTATCTGCTGATAGCCATATTTGCGGAATACGCTTTTAACGATATCAAAAATATAGTTACGCTTGGCCATTTCGGCCGGTGAGAAGTCGCGGGTGCCTTTGGGTACAGATGGTTTGATGGATGCCATAGTCGACAAAGGTAACACGATTTCAGGATTTTTTTGATTTTCCAGGATAAACACGGTAATGCACTTCTTTATGACAATCGTGTGAATCCTTTTAATCCCCGAATCGTGTTATTTTTGGACATGCACATTATAGCCCAAACTCCCCGTTTTGTTATCCGTGATTTTAAGCCTGAAGAGGAAGGTACATACCTCGCACTTTTTGATGATCCGAGAGTGACCCAGCATCTGCCTAAAAGGAGCCGTAAGGAGCAGATTGAAATTTTCAGAAAAGCAATTGAAGGCTACAACTCAAATTCAGGTTTAGGCCGCTGGGGGATATTTAACAATATTGATGGCGATTTTATCGGCATGTGCCTGCTGAGAAACTATTTCGACGAGGAAGGAAGAATAGAATTGGGCTATTCATTGCGCCACAATTATTGGGGCAAAGGTATTGCCAGCGAAATGGCCATTATAATGGTGAGTTATGCATTGACGCATACCAATGCAAAGGAAATTGTGGGAGTAACCACCTTAGGCAACACCGGTTCGCAAAAGGTGTTGGAAAAAGCTGGTTTGACACGTATGGATAATTTCTGGCGCGATGGAGAGGATCTGGCTTTCTTTAGTCTTAAGGTAAAATAACGAAGGGGGATTATATCCCCCTTCACAATCAAACAACTTACATTTTTTTGGTTGTATCTTTTGCCATTTTACCCTTCTTCATCTTATCCATCTTCTTGTCCATTTTGTGATCCATCTTACCCATTTTATTATGATCCATTTTGGACATCTTGCCGGTATCAACTGGTAAACCCTTAGCCGACGCTTGAGCGCTGATGGCGAAACAAGCTGCAACGACAGCAGCCATAACTACTTTTGAAATTGATTTCATACTGTTTTTAGTTTTCTTTTACTTTTCCTGGTTAGTCGGGCACTAAAAACAAACCTTACAAAGAATTTTAATTTTTGTCTAATTCATCCTCGATCCTGTGCTGCATATCTTTTTTAAAAGTATCATCCAGGTGCTTTTCTGTGTTTGCATAATCACTAAACAGCTTGCGAACCATTTGACTGATCTTAACAGTTTGCTTTTGATAAGTGCGGCATATTCCACATCCAAACAGGTGAATTCTTAATTCTATCTTTTCGCGCAGGGTAATGCGGCCAATCAATTTTTTCTCGATCAGGAAAGTGGCCTTATGGCAATTGTTTTGAATTTTCTTTAAGGTTTCCATAGTCAGATCCAATTTTTTTGAAGACATGCCCTCAGGTTAAGTTTTGCGCGATGGATAATTACCCAAAAATTCGACTGGGTTACTTTTAGTTCAGAACAGATCACGTCGGTCGTTTCGTCGTCCATATGCTTCATCGTAAAAACAGACAGCCACAGTGCAGGTAGCTTTTGCATGCACTTTTGCAAAATGCTGTTGAACTCCTTATTCACAACCGGGTCATGATCATCAATACCAAATGATTGAGGAGCATGTTCCAGGTTCCAATGGCCATATTCGGGCTCAAAAAAGTCAGATTGTTCCTGTTCGGCCTGTTGCACATCGGCATTTATCGCCAGGCCCGATGATTTTTTGCGATAGACGTCGATAATCTTATACTTCAGTATCGCTGTAAGCCAGGTGCGCTCAGAGCTTTTGCCCTCAAATTTATCTACTTTTTGCAATGCGGCCAGAAATGTGTCCTGCACCAGGTCCCTTGCTTGCTCTTCGTCATTTATACGTGCAATAGCATAGGCATACAAGTAATCGGCGTGGGTGGCTACCCAGTTCCGGGGCTCAATCTTGTGAGTTATGATTATCATTTGCTGATGATTATTACAGCTTAGTCGTACACCTGGTTAAATCCTTACAGCTACCCGGTAGAAATATTTGTGTCGGGTGTAGGTAAAAAACTTTAAATTTATTGTAAGGAACCAAATCACAGAGCGACTAAAAGCGTAAATGAAGATATCAGTTTAATTTAAAAACAAAAAAATGAGATCGTTCAGAATATTTATAGCATTGATCTGTCTTGGTTTGACCGGTTTGCTAACAGAGGCATTTATCACCATAAAAAATAAGGATATTGATAACTCTACAGTCGGGAAAGGCTTTGCGGTTGTAGAATTGTTTACTTCCGAGGGTTGTTCAAGCTGCCCGCCTGCTGATGAGTTAGTGGCAAAGGTGCAAAAGGAAAGTGCAGACAATCCAGTTTACATATTAGCATTCCATGTAGATTACTGGAACCGGCTGGGTTGGAAGGACGTTTTCAGCAATCATGATTACTCCAGCCGTCAATACCAGTACAGCAAATGGTTGAATTCACAGGTGTATACGCCTCAAGTGATTGTAAATGGGCGAACAGAATTTGTGGGCTCGGATGAAAAGAGCTTGCGAAGCGCTATAAAGACCGGATTAGAAAAGCCTGCAAAAACAGAGCTCAGCCTGAATAATATTAAAGTTGAGGGTGATAAAGCTACCATACAATATCACGCTGGCGGAGTGAATAACAATTCCGAATTATTGATCGCCCTGATTGAAAAAAATGCGGTGAGCAAAGTTAAGAGTGGTGAAAACGGCGGACGTACCTTGGCCCATGTTCAGATTGTGACCCAACTGAAAAGTATAGCATTAAAAAGCAACGCGAACGGCATTGAAAGTATAGCTTTGCCTCAAGGTTTTGATCGGCAGAAGTTTGAGCTGACAGGCTTTGTGCAAAATACTGCAAACGGTGAAATTACAGGAGCAACTAAAGCAGAGTTTCCTCCAAACGTTAGTTCTAAACTCTAAATGGTATATGAAAGTCATTAAAGAAAAGCATCCTTTAGCAATGCGTTGGACCCACTGGGTCAATTTCCCGATACTGACCATTATGATATGGAGCGGGATGCTGATCTACTGGGCCAATGATGAGTACAGTATTACCTTGTTTGGGCATACGTATGTGCGTTTCTTTCCCGATTGGTATTACCAATGGCTGCACATACCGCAGCGATTAGCCGAAGGAATGGCTTTTCATTTCCTGTTTATGTGGTTTTTTGCATTGAACGGATTTTTCTATGTGCTGTACACCATTATCTCCGGCGAATGGAGACAATTGGTCCCCAACCGGCATTCCTTTAAAGAGGCTTGGCTTGTTATGCTACACGATCTGCACATACGCAAAACTGCTCCGCCGCAGAATAAATACAATGCAGCTCAACGTATTGCCTATACCGCTATTATCATTATGGGTTTTGGTTCGCTGATTACCGGACTGGCCATTTATAAACCAGTGCAGTTCAACTGGCTTTGCTGGCTGTGCGGTGGATACCATTTAGCCCGGATATGGCATTTTGTGCTAACCATTGGCTATGTTTTATTTTTCCTGGTGCATGTTGTACAGGTAATCCTGGCAGGATGGAACAATTTCCGGTCGGTGATTTCCGGTTTTGAAGTAGTAAACGAGCAACCCAAACCTGTTACCGAAAGTAATAATGAAGATGAAAAAGCCTAAAACAGAACTGACCACTGAGCAAAAAATAAAACGCAGAAATTTCATCTCGTTTACTGTCTTTGGCGCTTATGCCGCGGTCGCTTATGGTGGTTGGCGCTGGCTGTATAAATCGCCTGACGAAACAGCAGGCGTAACAGCGGGGGCACATAACCCACTACGCCGGGCGTTGAATAAAACGGAGTTGTTTTTCAAAAGGCTGGCCTTTAACGAAAACCATCTTGTGAAAACCTATCCGCGCGAAATGGCTGCCAAGAAGATACGCCACAACAGCGATATAGGCTCAGAAGGCAAACTGCCGCCCGAAAACTGGAAATTACAGGTAAAAAAGGCAAACGGTGAGATCTTGCAGATCACACTGGATGAGCTGATGAAGCTCCCCAAAACAGAGATAACTTACGATTTTAAATGCGTGGAAGGCTGGGATCAGATATCACACTGGGAAGGGGTGAGCTTCCGCGACTTTATAAAACATTACAATCTCGACGCTGAAGCGAAGATGGGCTATGTTGGCCTGGAAACGCCCGACAAACAATATTATGTAGGCATTGATATGCCAAGCGCTATTCACCCGCAAACTTTGCTGGCTTATCAAATGAACGATGAGCTATTGAACGGACAGCATGGGCAACCTTTAAGGTTAATAATCCCTGTAAAATACGGCATAAAAAACCTGAAGCGCATCGGTACTATTGTCTTCAGTAATACACGTCCACGTGATTATTGGGCCGAGCAAGGGTATGACTATTATTCCGGCTTATAATCCAATCGCTATCGGCCCGAATTGTTATTTGCAGGATCTGTTTACAACAGAATCGGCCCGCGGAAAAGGTGTGGCAAGAGCCCTGATCACGGCAGTTTATGAGCAGGCGCGACTGGCTGCTTCGCCTCGTGTATACTGGCAAACGCATGAAACAAACTCGACCGCTATGGCGCTTTATGACAAAGTCGCTGAGAAATCAGGCTTTGTGGTTTACCGCAAAAGCATTTGATTTTTTGGGCTTTAACCCCATCATTCAGCCAAAAAAATTCGCATATTGCAGTAAATGCCTGCTGCAAAACTACCTTTGAGCAAACAGATAGCTTATGCCTGCGGAATGGTGGGCTGGAGCATCATGACGAACCTTATCATCGTGATGCTGCCTTACTTTTACTTGCCGCCATCCAATGCCGGGCTTGTGCCGCTTGTGCCTCAATTGTTGCTTTTCGGCGTAGTGAACGTCCTTTCTATTATCGCAGCTTCCGGACGTTTTGTTGATGCTTTATTCGACCCTTTCATCGCATCGCTCAGCGATAAAAGCAAACACCCCAAAGGCCGCCGCATACCGTTTATGAAGTGGGCCATTGTACCGGCTGTTGTATTTTGCTGCCTTACTTTTTTCCCGCTCGAAATGAAACAGAGTGGCATCAACGCTACCTGGCTGGCCATCACCATGACTTTATTTTTTATGAGCGTAACAGCATACGTTATCCCCTACAATGCATTACTGCCTGAACTAACAGAAACGGCAGAAGAAAAAGTAAAGCTATCCTCCTTTCAGCAGGCGGGTTTTGTATTGGGCATCATCATCGCGGCATCTGTAAATAATTATGCAGATGTAGTAGAGCATGTTTTCCACATAACTAACCGCGATCAATCTGTACAATACACCATTTGGGGTCTGGCTGGGTTAGCAGGTATAGTGATGCTGATACCTGTCTTAGCTATTGATGAGAAGAAATATTCTATTAGCAAACCGTCGCATCTTCCAATCTTAACTGCAATCAGGAAGACTTTCGGTAACGCCAACTTTAAATATTATCTTATTTCAGACTTTTCATTCTATATGTCGCTGAGTGTTATATCAAGCGGCATGCTTTATTTTGTTACAGTTTTGCTCAATCTGCCTGAATCTATCGGGGGAGCATTAATGGGGGCTATGGTTGTTTTATCGCTGGTTTTTTATCCGCTTATCAATTATTTGTCGAGGCGTATAGGCAAAAAGCCTTTGGTGTTATTTGCGTTTGCTTTGCAGAGCCTGATTTTTATCGCCATGTATTTTTTGGGAAAATTTCCTGTATCACCCTATTTGCAGGCCTATGCCTTGGTACTTTGCACCTCGTTTCCACTAGCAGCATTAGGCATACTGCCAAATGCAATTTTAGCAGAAATTGCCCAGAAAGACGCTGAGGAAACCGGCGAAAACCGTGAAGGAATGTTCTTTGCCGTAAAATATTTGTTTGTTAAAATGGGGCAAACCCTGGGTATTGCTGCTTTTGCCTTTCTCACCATATATGGTAAGGACCCCGGAAATGATCAGGGTTTGCGCCTGAGTTGTGTATGCGGATTTATATTGTGCTTTACAGCTTGTATATTCTTCAGCAGGTTTAAGGAAAAAAGAAATTAACATTCAGACGCGATGCATCCGTCTCTACTATCACATACAATGAAACAAAAAAAGAGAATTATTCTTCACGCCGCATTTTACGTATCTATAGCCTTTCTAATTACAAACTGCAAAACTTCCGTTGATAATAAAGCAAGTACAAAGTCTGATACAATCGCACCGAAAATACCGGTTAAGGACATGCGGGATGACCTTTCTATCCTTTGGTCGGCCATCAAAGAATTGCATCCCGGATATGGGATTTATACTCCGCCGGATACATTACAAAAAGCTTATGATAAGACTTACTCTTCTATCAATGCTCCGCTTTCTGAGGCAGAATTTGTTGATCGCGTTTATCCTTTTCTGTGTCAACTGCGGTGCGGACATACCCAAATAGAACACTCTGTAGGATACAAACCCGCATCTGCTGCCCCGCATTTGCCATTCGAGGTGCTGGTAAAGCATCACAGAGCATGGATAACAACGACGCAAATGCAAGAACTTGCTACAGGAGATGAAGTAATAAGGATGAATAACACCCCGGTTTCAGAAATAATCAGCCACGGGTATGATCTGTATTGTGGCGACGGGTATAATGAAACCTTTAAGGAACTATTTTTGAGCGAATATGATGGCTTTGAAGATGCCTGCAATAAATATTATCATTGGACCGGTCCATATCAAATCACGTTGCGCACAAAACAAGGCAAGTCCAAAACTATCAGCATAAATGCATTAAGCAGCAATGCTTCGCAAACCCAGGCTGTTAAAACGGTTGATAATTATGCTAATTGGTCCGAAGCAAAAAATACAGGGCGCCTGCCATTGTACTTTTTAAATAATTCCTCCACAGCTGCATTCACAGCAAAGACATTTGAATACGGAGATACGCTTATTTATCAAGAAGCATTTAAACAAATTCACCAACGAGGAATAAAAAATCTCATCGTTGATATGCGTCATAATACCGGCGGCGATATTCGGATAGCCATTCAATTATTATCATACCTGGCCGATGCTCCTTATAATATCATCAATGATGCAAAGTCAAGGATAACCAATCCGGCATTGAGCCATTTTGCCAAGTATTTTGATACTTCACGAACGACAGGTTTTAACCAGGGTTTTGCGCCGGGTAATAAAGAAGGGGCATGGTATCATATCGAAACCAAACCGGTTTTCGGAAAGATATATGGACCGTTGCCTCTTTCCAAAACAGATCATTTTAATGGCAATTTGTTGGTGTTGATTGATGGGGCTACTTTTTCATCCGGGGCGCTTTTTACATCGGCGCTTAAAGCGCAGCGCAGGAATGCAAAATTTATTGGTTGTGAAACTGCGGGTGCAGAAGAAGGCTGTAATGGAATGACTATCCAAAAACTAACCTTACCTAATACTAAGATCGCTATTGCTTTCCCATGGATGCGTGTTGTATCGGCAGCTAAGAAATCAACTTTTGGGCATGGCATTATGCCTGATAATACAGTTGAGTATAGCCCGGAAGATATTGTCAGCAAAAGAGATCAGGATCTTGAAAAAGCGCTATCCCTGATTAAATAAAGTTATTGCGTCTTTCTCAGTTTAATGATCTTCAAAGCATTCAGTACCCGAATCACCACATAGGAAGGATCGAACTCAAACCAGCGTTTGGCAAAATTTGCGTCGTTTGGTTTCTTATGGTGATTATTCTGGAATAATTCGCCCAGCATCAGGAAATCGAGGGGAAATGTGTTTTTGCTATGGTCATCATTATCAAAATTGGAATAACCATATTTATGCCCGCACCAGTTAACTATAGCGCCGTGTATCGGGCCCATCAGGTAATGTATAGGCAACAGCAGGAACATCCACCAATGCGTTGCATAAACAATATAAAATACGGTATACAACACCCCAAATGAAACACGTGTCACCCACCGGTCGCCGATATTGTCGATAAAAGCCCATGTAGGATAGCGGTCGCGGAATTGCGGCTCGGGTTCTGTTTTATACCGCTGGTAATCCATGTATATCCTTTTAGTCTTCATCATTAGCCCAAACACATCTTTAATAAAATGCGGCGAATGCGGGTCTTTTTCCGTATCGCTGTAGGCATGGTGCATCCGGTGCATAATGGCATAAGCGCGGGGGTTAAGGAAGGATGAACCCTGAAAAATGAAGGTCAAAAAATAAAATGTCTTTTCCCAGAAAGGGGTCATCTTAAACATTTTATGCGATGCATACCGGTGCTGAAAGAACGTCTGGAAAAACAGCGACAGGAACCAGTGACACAGAAAAAAAGTTAAGATGATCATGAGTTATTAACTAACGTAATTATGGAGCCTGCAAGTTTAGGGATTTAATTCCGATAATTCTCAATAATCGGCGGGGTAACGGCTTGAAATTTATTTTTCACTTGTAAGCTCAAACCCATAACGTATTGCTGCCTCAAGTATATTGATGTTTATATCCTTTAGGTTTTTGAACTTGATGCAATACCCGGTCACGCTCGCCTTACCCAGTTCTTTTCCAAACGTTTGGGCTAAATAGGTCTTATCCTCGATACCAAGGATATAGATTGAGATGCCGGTTGTGTTTGCGCTCAGACCGACTCGAAAAAACTCCCTGGTTGTTCCGTTTTTATATTTTATTGTCTGAAATCCATAACCTACATTAGGGTTACTGACGGTCTTATTTTCATCGTTTTTACCATCTTCGAACCACAATTTACATCCCGGCGAAATTTGAAGTATGCGATTATGCAACTCTTGCATTTCACTACGTTTTTGCCCGGGTTGACTGGCAATATATTCTTCGATTTGTTGCTGTACGCTCATATGAAATTTTTTTAGTCAGACACTAATTTCAAACTGAAAACGAATCAATAACATGTAAAAAAAAGAGCCCTATTTTTCTGTAGAGCTCTTTTTATTTTATGCAGACTGTCAGCAGACAGGTGCAAATTTCTTAGAAAGGAAGATCATCCTCGTCAGGTGCCGAGCTGATATCAACCTGCGGTGCGTATTCAGGCACAGTATTGTTGTTAGCGCCGCTCAATACGTTCACTTTCCATAACTGAAGTGAGTTAAAATAGGTTTTTTTACCCGTTTTGTCAGTCCACGGACGGCCTTTCAGGTTAAAGAAAACCTCTATATCGTCGCCAACACGCAGGTTATCCAGCAAGCTGCAGCGGTCCTGTATAGCTTCAAATTTCAAATATTCAGGATACTGAGGGTTTTCTATGTATTCAACAATCAGTTCTCTTTTCTTCAGTGAGTCAGTTACCTGTGCGGTAGGTGATACTTCGTGTACTTTACCCTTAATTTCCATAGCTTCTTAAAAATTAAAATGTAAAGTTAATGGTTTAAGAAATAAAATCACGGGTATTTAATTCATAAATTCGCCAACTTATTATGCAAGTTTTCCACACTGAGAGTAAAATCATAGTCACCTGTAACAAAAGGTTATCACCCTATCTGCAAAGCGAGATCGAGGCGCTGGGCTTTACGCCTGTCCGCGTTTTTCAAACCGGTGTTGAGTTGAAAGGTACTGTGAATGACACTATTACGCTGAACCTTAATTTACGCTGTGCAAGCCAGGTATTGTACCTGCTCAAGAGCTTTACAGCAGCCAATCCGCAGCAATTATATGAGCAATTGGTGGCAATAGAATGGGAAAGAGTGATCGATTTTACTGGCTATTTTTCGGTGACCTCAAATGTTAATAACGAGCATATCACTACGCCACTATTTGCCAATGTGAAGGTAAAAGATGCTATTGTCGACAGGATAAAAGAAAAAAAAGGTATCAGGCCAAATTCTGGCCCCGACCAAAATAAAACGGTTGTGCACCTGTACTGGCAGGATGATAAGGCTGAAGTATTTTTAGATACCTCCGGCGAAACTTTAGCCAAGCACAGCTATCGTAAGATCCCCGGAAAGGCACCTATGCTGGAAGCTTTAGCAGCATCCACAATCATGGCGACCAACTGGGATAAAAACAGCTCCTTTATTAATCCTATGTGCGGGTCAGGCACGTTAGCCATTGAAGCAGCTTTGCTGGCTACGGATAAAAGCCCGGGCTTTTTCAGGATGAACTATGGTTTTATGCACATCATGGGTTATGAGGAGGAAGTGTTTTTTACCGAGCGCCGCAAATTGAAGGATAAAGGGAAGAAGGCGCTTAACTTTAAAATCATCGCAACCGACTTGTCGGCTGATGCAGTTGACATTGCCCAAAAAAATGCAAAAACAGCTGGTGTAGAACATTTGATAGATTTTAGCGTTTGTGACTTTGCGGACACGGTAGTACCCGATGAACCCGGCGTAATTATGTTCAACCCGGAATATGGCGAGCGTTTAGGCACGCATAGCAAACTGGAAGCGACATACAAACGCATGGGCGATTTTATGAAGCAGAAATGCCTGGGCTATCGTGGTTATATTTTTACCGGCAATCCTGATCTGGCAAAAAGGATCGGGTTAAAGGCCAATCGCCGTGTTGAATTTTATAATGGCAAACTCGACTGCCGCCTGTTGGAATATGAATTGTACGAAGGCAGTAAAAGGGAGCCTAAGGAGGTTTAAATAATATCGAACACCGAATGTTGAATAATGAATATTGAATCATTTTACTTCGATATTCGACATTTGAAATCCGATATTCGTTATTTTAATTAAATGAAGAAGACTCTATTATTAGCTGTTACCCTGATTATTTCGAGCTATTGCATAGCGCAGCAGCAACTGGCTTTCCCGTTCCAGGGGGGCAGTACCGCTATGACACAGTTTTTTAAGGATAGTATTGCAGTATCGCCAGAGATCATCAAAAGCAAGGCAACCGGAACGGTTGTGTTTAAATTCTCTGCAGACCAAAAAGGGACCATTCAAAAACTGGTAATTTATTATGCTGATGATGCCATTTTAGCACCACCGCTGATAGAGGCTTTAAAAAAATCGAACCATCATTGGGTGGTGCCTGATAATGAAAAATCGCACGATTTTGTACTTTCATTTACCATCAGCTTTAATCCGCCGGCAGCAACTACGCCCTCACCACAAAAAGGGGTGTACAATTTTTACCTGAAGAAAAAGCCCATCCTTTCAACCAACCAGGTGCCATTGGACAATGTGACCCTATTACCGGCTGTTCAGGTAAAATACAGCATTGATTAAGAGAGAAGCAAGAAACAAGAGTCAAGAAACAAGATATTCAATTTCTTGACTCCTGGCTCTTGATTCTTGACTCTATTCCGGATATTTGGTGCTTAAACCTAAAATATGCAGCATTCCCTGATCGTTGAAAAGACCCGTGACTTTGTACGCAAAACTTTGGAAAATGCCGAAGGAGGACATGATTGGTGGCATATTCATCGCGTTTGGCTTAATGCACATCGTATTACTGAGAACGAAGAAGCGGACATGCTGGTTGTCGAATTAGCCGCTTTACTTCATGACATTGCCGACAGCAAGTTTCATGGAGGAGATGAAGAGATAGGGCCAAAAACAGCAGGGAATTTTCTCAAGGAATTGAATATTGATGAGGGCATCATCATTCATGTGCAGCAGATCATACGGAATATCTCCTTCAAATCGGGATTTGATCAAAAAATATTTCATTCAAAAGAATTAGAGATTGTTCAGGACGCTGATCGCCTGGATGCCATCGGTGCAATTGGCATTGCGCGGGCATTTAGTTATGGAGGCTTTAAAGACAGGGAAATTTTCAACCCTGAAGTTGAACCTAACCTGAACATGACCAAAGAAGAATACAAGAATTCCGCCGCTCCAAGCATCAATCACTTTTACGAGAAGCTTTTGCTCTTAAAAGATAAGATGAATACCGAAACCGGTAAAAAACTGGCCGAACAACGCCACCTGTTTATGGAGCAATACCTGCTACAGTTTTTTGAAGAAGCCGGAACTTATATAGAAAAGTAAAAGCAGTAGCTTTGCCAAGCCAATGAAATTACAGGTCGAACAGAAACTAGCATCTAAAAAGGTCAATCCAACCGCCATGCGTATCCTTGTGCTGGAATTGCTTTTGCAGCAAAATTCGGCCATTAGTCTAAGCGAGATAGAAAAAGGCCTTGAAACTGCCGACCGCATCACCATCTATCGCACATTAAAAACCTTTGAGCAAAACGGGCTGATCCACAGCATTGAAGATGGTACAGGTACACCCAAATACGCTTTATGTGTAGAAGATTGCACCACCCACGAGCATCACGATATGCATGTGCACTTTTATTGTAACTCTTGCAAGGAGACCTTTTGTTTGCCCGATCATAAAATCCCACATATTTCTTTGCCAACTGGCTTCTCGGCTGCAGAAATGAACCTTGTTGTTAAAGGTGTCTGCGAAAACTGTGGGCAATAATGCAATACCATTGCATGGCTTAATCACCTTTCTTTGCTGCGGGAATTGTACCTGCTTAAGTATATTTTAGATTTATTTCAAATAAATTTTAGGCTTATCTAAATTTATTATTAGATTTGGCTAATAAATCAAAATGCATTTGATACTGTTAACATTAGCTTAAACACTAAAACATATTTTCGCCCAAACGTATGAAAAAACTAATACTTATTCTTTTATTCCTGGCAGGAACCGCCTCTTTCACTTTTGCGCAGGACACTGTGAAGCGGTCGCGCTTTAGTTTACATTTTCAGCAGACCATTATTACTCAATATAAGCCTGCATTCAGCGCTCCATATACCGGGCAAAACAGTTTATTACCTACCAGCGAAACTCAAAGCTCAATCACATCAACTTTGTTCGGTGGAGCACGTTTGTGGAAGGGTGCAGAAGCTTATTTTAACCCTGAAATATCAGGTGGAGCGGGTTTAAGTAAAACATTAGGTGTAGCAGGCTTCCCGAATGGCGAAACCTTTAGGGTCGGAGCTGCAGAACCTAAGATATATATTGGTCGCCTTTACTTTAAACAAAACTTTGAATGGGGCAAGGAGAAGGATACAATTGAGGATGATGCCAATCAATTAGCCGGACTAAAAAGCAAGCACTACTTGTCAATTGCTGTGGGCAAATTTGGCATGGCTGATTTTTTTGACGGTAACGAGTTTAGTCACGACCCGAGAACACAGTTCATGAACTGGTCGCTAATGGATAATGCGGCCTGGGATTATCCTGCAAACACACGTGGATATGTATTAGGAAGCGTGGCTGAACTGGGACAACCCGACTGGACATTGCGTTTTGCCTTTACCATGGTAGTTACAGAAGCTAACTCGTCAATATGGGATTCAAAAATTGGTAAAGCCAATACCCAAACACTGGAATTCGAGAAGCGATATACGTTGTCGGGCCAAAAGGGAACAGTACGCATATTAGGGTTTTTGAATAATGGCAAATTCGGCAACTATCGGGATGCAATTGTACAAAATCCAACCGCACCGGATGTGGACTCAACCCATGCCTATGGCCGGCACAAATATGGCTTTGGCATCAGTGCCGATCAGTATTTTGCCAAAGATTTCGGTGTATTTGCTAAAGTAAGCTACAACGATGGGCATAACCAAACCTGGTTCTTTACAGAAATAGACCGCTCGGTAAGCTTTGGTGCCGTATTAAAAGGATCGTCATGGAAACGTGCGGATGATGAGCTGGGACTGGCTTTCGTCGGCAACGGGCTTTCAAGTGATCACCGTGACTATCTTGCGGCAGGCGGCTACGGCTTTTTGATCGGTGACGGCAAGCTGAATTACTCACCCGAAATAATAGCTGAGCTTTATTATAAAGTGAACGCTTATCAGAAAAAGATTTGGCTATCGCCCGATTATCAATTCATACTGCACCCAGCCTACAACGCTGATCGCGGACCGGTTAATGTGTTTGGTATAAGGGCTCATGTAGAGTTTTAGTTTACGCCATTAATCCGCCCATTCTTGTTTGTGGTAATTATGATAATAGTTTTCTATTGTTCCGTAGATCTCGGAGCTGTCTCCTTCAACATTTGAAAGACTAACCGTGAAGGGATTATAATACTCAAGCATATACCAGCGATAATATTTCATCACCGGGTTTTTAATTTGACTTATATATTTCCATGGTTCTTTTACCTTAATATTTAATGTATAGGATGTGCTTCTGCCTTCTGTAACTATTAAGTCTATATCCTGAACATCACTCCATTCAATGGTATATCCTCTTTCGTTGAGTGCGATACTCTTACTTGCAACAACAATGGCAGGCACTCCGCATATCATTAAAAACAGGGGTTTTATAGATATCCGGTAAACATATTGCACAACAAACAAAATTATCAAGTACCAATAATATTCATGAAATTGAATTGCCTGGCCTATCATTTTCGAAAATGGTTCGAATAACACCAACGGGATCAGTATAGACAATATCACCGTAAACTTGCCGAATTTAAACTCTGTTTGCATTTGTAATAAGGTTTGACTGCTCTAAGATAACAATTTTAGAAACCACGGTTATTTTGATAAAAGCGGAGGACGGATCGATAGTTATCGTCCTCATCACCACGAACTAAGGATAATTTAATTTCGAATGGGCTAGGTTTCCATTTTCTTGTTATCCACCGACATTTTCTAATAATAGGATTTTTTATAGCTTTTAAATAGTCCTCTGGATCGCGCAGTTTTATAGTGACATAATATGCCTGAATAGAACCGATATCTTTGTAGCCTCTATGTGTCATATAGACATCTGCAATATCGATCCATTTAATTTCATCGCCACTATCAGTAATAACAACACTTTCATTAGTTAGAACAACGGCTGGCCTTCGCGTTAATATGAAATAACCAATGCGGAGACTTTTTATCATGTATATAGCAAAGCAAGCAACAAAAAGTAAAACTATTGGATTATGCATCATCATGTCCCAATAATGATCGCTAGAAAAAATATAGTAAGCAGCTAGCAAATAAAAAAGGCAATAAGTTAGCTGTAACGGGCTAAATGGAAGTTCTTCTCTCTCCATATAATAAGGCTTCGATATCTCTAAGATAAAAATAAAAGATTATAATATTTTAATCCCTTAAAATGGCTGGCAATTTGACATATGAAGTTTTAAACTTCGTCAATAAATAATAGTCCATATATTATTATGTTTGAACCTTCGTTTATATAACATTATGAAAAAAATAGCTACCATCTTTTTATTGTCAATCTTCTCGGGCTTTGCTTTTACTTATATAACCAAACAATCCGTTACTAAATCAGCTGTTACTTTTCAGATAAAAAACCTTGGGATAAATGTTGGGGGCAGCTTCAGCGGTCTTAAGGCTGATATCAACTTTGATCCGGCCCATTTAGAAACCAGTAGTATCGAGGCGTCAGTTCAGGCCAATACGGTCAATACCGATAACGAAACACGCGACCACCATTTAAAAAGCGACAGCTATTTTGACGCAGAGAAATATCCCGAGATCAAAATGAAGTCGGTTTCTTTTAAGCATAACAGCGGAAACAATTATACAGGAACTTTTGATCTTACAATAAAAGATAAAACCAACCAGGTGCAGGTACCCTTTACTTATACTGAAAACGGCAATGACAGTGAGTTTAAAGGCACACTAAAAATAAAACGCACCGATTATGGTGTTGGCGGCAGAAGCATGGTGATGTCGAACGACGTTACTATTTCTATAGATGTGTCGACCACCAAATAATTAACCATAATTTAACATCAACTTACCGTTATACAGAACACGTAATAACATACAAATTGTAACTTTACTAGTATGAAATTGCGTGTACTTGTTTTTATAAACGCTTTGGCGGTTGCTATCACTGTCTCGGCGGTCAATTATTACTTTAAACATAGCTGGTATGATGTGGCTGTTACCTTTGGTCTTACGCTTACCATTAGCTTCGTAACCTTTTATATACTGCTCGAAAAGTATATCTACTCTAAGATCAAGATTATTTATAAGCTGATCCACAACCTGAAGCTTGGCCGCGACCTACGCGATGCCCTGGGCGAGCACGTAAGCGCTGACCCTATCAATGATGTAGAGCAAGAAGTTCAGGAATGGGCTCGCCAGAAAAAATCGGAGATAGACGAATTGCGCAAGCAGGAAAAGTTCAGGCGCGATTTTTTGTCCAATATTTCACACGAATTCAAAACCCCTTTATTTGCTATTCAGGGCTATATCGATGCCATTATGGATGATGAATTTGAGGATACCGACATGGCAAGGCAATTCTTGGAAAAAGCATCCAGGAATGTGGATAGGTTGAGTTATTTGATTAAGGACCTTGACGAAATATCCAAACTGGAAACAGGGGAGATCCCGATTAATTATACCAAGTTCAAGATCAACGATTTGATTAAGGAAGTATTTGAGTCGCTCGAACTGAAAGCAAAAGATCACAGGATCAAGCTGATTTTCAAGCAAAAATATGATGAGCCGATACTGGTAAGTGCCGACAGGGAAAAGATCAGGCAGGTATTGGTGAACCTGATCGATAACTCATTCAAATATGGTAAAGAGGATGGCAGCACATCGGTTAGCTTGTTTGAGCTTCATGACCAGGTATTGGTTGAGGTAACTGACGATGGTATTGGTATAGAGGAAAAATACCTGCCCCGCTTATTTGAACGTTTTTTCCGGACAGATACCAGTCGTTCAAGGCAGATAGGCGGTTCAGGTCTCGGCTTGGCCATAGTGAAGCATATTATTGAGGCCCACGATCAGACCATTAATGTAAGAAGCACGGATGGTTTAGGATCAACCTTTGGTTTTACCCTGCAAAAGTCGAAACAGGGGCTGCCATTCCCGGTGATTCCGGCATTGAAGAGTTAACATTATCTTAACATTGTAAACATTACCTTTGCAAAAATTTAATATAAAAAGGTAGATCAGACCCTTAATTCATATATAAATGTCACTAAATAGTATCTTCCAGTATTTCGTTCCAAAGGACAAAAAAATATTCTTTCCGTTATTTGAACAGGCGGCAAACAATGTGGTGATTATGTCCGCAATATTAGTGGATGCGGTAAATTCACCCGACTCGGTTACCCGGGAAGATCTTTTTAAACAGATTGATAAGCTGGAAAACAAAGGTGATGAGCTGACACACCAGATTTACCTGGAGCTTGGTAAAAACTTTATCACCCCATTTGATCGGGAAGATATTCACTCTTTGGCTACTGCTATTGATGACGTGGCCGACTTTATACAGGGTGCTGCCAACAGAATGAGCCTGTATCGGATTGACGATTATAACGATCATATCCGTAAATTATCTGACTTGATATTGCAAGCCAGCCAGGACCTGGAAAAAGCCGTACGCGAATTAAAGGACCTGAAAAATGTAAGAAACATAGCTGATTCCTGCATTCGCATCAACAGTGTGGAGAATCAGGCTGATTATGTTTTTGACCGCGCAGTGGCCGATCTGTTTTTATATGAAACTGACGCTATCCGCCTGATAAAATATAAAGAGATATTGGCAGCATTAGAAACCGCGACTGACCGTTGCGAGGATGCAGCAAATGTAATGGAATCAATTTTAGTTAAAAACGCCTAATTTCGCTGAATGGTCACCTCATCACTGGTTGTAGTAATTTGCCTGGCGTTATTATTTGACTATACCAATGGCTTCCATGATGCAGCCAATTCTATTGCTACTATAGTTTCTACAAAAGTATTAACCCCATTTCAGGCGGTCCTTTGGGCAGCTGCTTTCAACTTCATTGTGTTCTTCTTCATTAAAGATCACAAAGTAGCCAATACAGTATCTAAAATTGTTGTTGAACATTTTGTAACGATACCGGTACTACTTGCAGGCCTCATTGCAGCTATTAGCTGGAATTTGATCACCTGGTGGTTTGGTATCCCATCCAGCTCATCGCATACGCTTATCGGTGGTTTTGCGGGTGCTGGTATTACCAATGCTTTGTATATGGGCTCATCCGCGGTAAGCGCTGTGAACATGGGATATATCTTAAAGATCATCGCCTATATTGTTCTTGCACCTTTTTTGGGATTATTATTTGCCTACATAGTTACCATAATAGTATTGCATTTGAGCAAGAACTCAAGGCCCGCGACCGCTGAAAAATGGTTTAAAAGATTGCAGTTATTGTCATCAGCAGCATTAAGCTTTGCCCATGGCGGCAATGATGCACAGAAAGTAATGGGCATTATTTATGTGGCACTTGTTGCATCCAAGGTTATTCCATCCGGTAGTCACATGCCCGATTGGGTTCCGCTGGCTTGTTATACTGCAATTGCATTAGGTACACTATCAGGTGGCTGGAAAATTGTAAAAACAATGGGCTCGCGTATCACCAAGATCACTCCATTGGAAGGTGTAAGTGCCGAAACTGCAGGTGCAATCACGCTGTTTTTCACTGAACATTTTGGTATACCGGTTTCAACTACGCATACCATTACAGGCTCTATCATCGGTGTTGGACTAACTAAACGACTTTCGGCTGTACGCTGGGGTGTAACCATCAACCTGGTTTGGGCATGGATCATCACCATTCCTATTTCGGCATTAATAGCAGCCGGTGTATTTGCCTTACTGCGGGCAATAGGTTAATTTTACGGCAAACGTTTAATTAACCATCCTATGAAAAGAGCATTTATTTTATTGCCCCTCTTAGTTGTTTGTATCAGTTTAAGCAGCTTTAACACTTACAAACCAGCCCCTAAAGCTGATTTATATCCGCAAATTATTCCCTCAAATCTCGAGATAGGCAGCGCTCTTAAGCAAGCTTTGCAACAGGGTACAGCCAAAAGTTCAGACCAGCTATCTGCCGTAAATGGTTTCTTTGGAAATGCTGCAATTAAAATACTGTTCCCACCCGAGGCTCAAAAGGTTGAAAGGACATTACGTGGCATGGGTATGAATAAACTATGTGATAACGTAATTTTATCATTAAACCGTGCTGCAGAAGATGCAGTTAGAGATGCTAAGCCGATATTTATTGATGCTATCAAAAAGATGACTATCCAGGATGTTTCCGGCATATTATTAGGTAAGCAGGATGCCGCAACACAATATTTTAAACGAACCACTAGCGCTGCATTGGCTGCTAAATTTAAACCTACAATAAAAGTTAGCCTGGATAAAGTTGGTGCTACAAAATATTATGGAACTGCCGCAGGAGAATATAATAAATTGCCATTCGTAAAACATTTGAACCCGGATATTAGCGATTATGCCACGCAAAGAACTATCGACGGGTTGTTTGTTGAGATTGCCCAGGAAGAATTGAAGATCCGCCAGAACCTTCCTGCTGCGCGCTCAACACCATTACTGCAAAAGGTATTTTCTTTTGCTGATAAAAAGGCGAATTAGTTATCAATGATTAGTTAATCAAAAAGAAAAGCGATGGGCTTTATACCCATCGCTTTTTTTGTGGCTGCCTGATTAACTAGTTGACTGACTACTGATTATCCGGTGCCTCCGGTTTTTCGGGCGCTTCAGGTTTCTCAGGTGCCGGAGGTTGTTTTACTTCAGGTTTTTCTATTTCAGGGCTTTCTGGTTTTTCAGGCGCTTCAGGTTTTTCAGGTTTATCCATATTCATGTTCCAATTCTCATTCTGATTCCAATCCATTTTGAAGTTCCTGGCATCGCGTTTCATGCGTTCCATTTTCCTTTTAAACTCAGGCGAATTCATGTAGGCTTTCATCCTGGCTTGCGCTTTACGCATCTCTTCCTTTGCCCGTTTCATTTCAGGACTATTTTGATAAGCGCGCATTTGCACGTTCAGCTTTCTCATGTCCTCTTTTACCCTTTCCATATCCGGGTTATGATAAGCATTTTTCATACTGTCGCCGATCAGGCGCATCTCTTCCTGTGCTTTGCGGAATTCAGGAGAATCATAACGCTGGTGCATCTGGTCGCCTAATTTTTTCAATTCGGTTTCGCGTTCTTTTTCTGCTGGCGAAATATGTGACCTCAATTCATCCTGGTATTTTTTATAGTTTTCGCTTTTATAGAAATCATCATCGCTTGAGTAATTGCGATCATGAGGGATGCCATATTTCTTTTCGAGCTCCTCATTCAATCTTTTAAATTCAGGCGTACTATAGTATTTACCAACCTCGCCGCCCAACTCGCCCAAACGTCCGCTTATTCTGGTTGTTTCTCCATTGTCGCCCCAGTCCTTGCTGAAGGTTTGAGATAATGCGGTCATTTTTTCCTGCAATGCCTTTAATTCGGGCTTATCATAAAAATCACTCATTACTTTTCCTTTTTCCGACATCTCTTCGGACATTTTTTTGAAGTCAGGGCTGTCATAATATTTGCCGATAGCTTCACCATATTTACCTACCTCAGCCGAAAGTTTTTCAAGTTCTTTGTCGTTATAGGTATAACCATAGTTATCCCATTCTTCTGCATGTTTAGCTTTAACTGTTGTTCTTTTAGCAGATGCTGACTTGTGATGATAAGCATTGCTTTTCTTTTTTGTTGTATCAGCAAACAGGTCGCCGATGATGGTCGGTTTTACCTTGTTGAATGATATTTTACCATTCGCGATGGTTGGATTCAACCATGCAAGGCCCGTTACGCTGGCTACGAGCAGCGACAGGGCGAGTAATATATGGCGTGTATTGCCAATAGGTTTCTTCGTTTTCATGATACGTTCAATTCTGTTTAATAAGTGGTACTTTTTTCCCGTAGCCGCGAGCGCTAGCTGCCATTCCTGCTGACGGGTCTGTTCTAATTTCAATAGTGCATGCGCATACACTAAAGGTTTTTTAGAGGCCTCTATTACAATATCATCGCAGCTATTTTCCCGTTCGTGGTTAATGATGCGATTGATCAATTGTGCAAATGGATTGAAAAACAACATTACCGACATCGCCTGTTGTGCCAGGTTGACTAAGTAATCGTTGCGTTTGATGTGTGCCAGCTCATGCAGGATGATGATCTCGATCTCCTCGGCCGACAAATAGGTAGATAAAGTAAAAGGAAGTAAAATAACCGGTTTAAAATAGCCTACCATGCAAGGAGCGTCAACCATGCGGCTTAGCCCGAAGCGTACTTTATCGGTGATGTTGAGCATTGTTACAAACTGGTCAACTTTTAGTTGCAGCTGTACATCAATGCTCATGGTTTGGCGGATATGATTGATCTTCTTACGAGACCATACCAGCTGGCCGGTATTAAACAACAACCCGATCATATATACTATAGTAACATAAGGCATCAGCCACTCAATGGCATAATTATACCTGGTGCTGAAAGTGGCGTCATGACCCAAATGTAATGGCATCCCAAAAACCGCAGGCAAAATATCCTTATTTTGAGTATTGATAACCACCCAGGTATGGTTGTTGATTTCACCGGAAAGAGTATAAATGAACCATACCGTGATCCATGCCAGCCCCGCCATTGCTACATTATGTTTGGTAGCTGCTGTCAACTGCGGGAATAATAATATAATAAGGCGTAAACCCAGGTACACAAATAGTCCCTGCCACAGCGAGTGGATAACGGCAACACCTACAACCTGGCTGATATTATATAATATGGTTTCCATGATATTAAACTCTAAATCCTAGTTTCTAAACTCTAAAGTTGCTCTATTTACCCAATCAACTAATCTGTGATCTCTATTTACCAAATTGATCCAAATACTTCTTAATCGCATCTATCTCGTCCTTCGAAGCCTTGTGATGCCCCAGCGCCTGTATAACCAGATCGGAAGTCGAGCCTTCAAAAACGGTCGACAGGATTTTATCCAGCGCGCTGGTCTGCGCTTTTTCCTGCGAATATGCTGCACGATAGATATGTGTTTTCGAGGTGGTATCGCGCAGTACCAATCCCTTCTCATCCATTATCTGCATCAGCTTAAGGGTAGTGGTATAACCGGAGGCCTTAGTCTTTGCCAGTTCCTCATGCACATCCCTTACCGTTGCCTGTCCCATTTTCCATAATACCTGCAGTATTTCTAACTCGCTCTCTGTTGGTCTGATTTCCATGTTCTTAATCAATATACGAATTTCTTCGTACAAATATCTACGACAAATTTCGTAAATGCAAATGTTTTTTAAACTTTTTTATTTACAAACCTGATAAAAAGACGCTTGAGAAAGGCTTTCGTTACAGGAAGTTAGGGATTAGTTAACTGGTGATCAGTTAGTCTGAGATATAAGATTGAGCCTTAGCGTTTAAATTTCCCCCTAATTGTTTGTCCTGATCGTCAAATACTTATTTCCATTAGCTGGATCGACTTGAGACAATATGTTAACCGCATCGGTCTTCTCACGATTGTCACCTTTGGTGAATATAGAGATCAATTCAGAATTCTTTGCTGTAAAAAATAATAGAGGCAGCATGGAACCAAGCCGGGTACGGTCAACTTGTTGCAGGGCAGGAAGCGCATCTGCTATAGCTTTGCGACCTTTTGCCGCATTGTCTGCCATCTGGTCCAGTCCATTGCGATGATAATCGTATATAAACTCACGCAGGTTTGTATAGCCTTTACTATTCAGATTTTCAGCCAGCCAGTAACGGTTCACATTGCCATCGAAAGCTTTCCAGCCCTTGCTCGATCCGGACTGTGCATTGGTCACCACTGTTTGAGCTGCTAAAAAATAAGGCGTGCCCCCTAAGCGGGAAAAAGTATCATAATCCATCCCAACTATAATATAGGCGTAAAATGCCAATACTGAAGTAAGGTTGTTCGAATAGCTCTGATCAGTATAATCTATCGTTTGTCCTTCAGTATATACAAAGTCAAAGTCCTTATCATTAATATTTAGAACAGGAGTATTGTAACTGGTATTATAAACAGGACGGGTTGATTGTATCTGAAGTTCTCCGGTAAAGTTGCTGCTGCCATCCCAGGTGAGTATGTTCAATACAAAATTGCATTCGATCCGTTCGTTGGGCAGGATGTTATCCGGAGACCATTTACGGCCATTCAGGAAATCCTTCATGGCAGTCTCCAGCGACTGGAAGATATGCGTATTGGTCGTCTGTATCTTACCGCTGGTCACCCTCACGCGAGCGTTCAAATCCTGCGCCTTCGCTGCAAAAGCAAAGCACATCAGTAAAATATAAACGCCCAGTTTCTTCATGCCTTTATCAGTTCAGTTACTTTGTTGCAAATATCTTTAGCCACTTCATTCTTAGTTTTCAGCCCGAAAGTTGTTTTTTGTAGCTTACGGTCAATAATGGTTATTTTATTGGTGTCGGTTTTAAAACCGGCGCCCTCGTCATTAAGCGAATTTAACACAATAAAATCAAGATTTTTTCTTTGCAGCTTATCAATTGCATTTTTCTCCTCATCATTGGTCTCCAAAGCAAAACCGACCAATATTTGTCCCTTCTGCTTTTGTTCGCCTAAAGTTTTTAAAATGTCAGTTGTTTTTTTAAGTTCGATGTTCAGGTCGTTGTCCTGCTTCTTGATCTTTTGTGCCGATACGTTCACCGGCGTAAAATCAGCCACTGCTGCCGACATGATACAGGCATTTACATCCTTATAATATTTCAGGCAAGCTTCCAGCATATCTGCTGCCGAGGTAACGTCCACACGTTTAATACCGGACTGCTGACTTTTTTGGGACGTTGGCCCGGTTACTAAAATAACTTCAGCACCCATAGCAGCCAACTGATCGGCAATAGCAAACCCCATTTTGCCAGATGAGTGATTGCCTATGAATCGCACCGGGTCAATAGCCTCATGAGTAGGCCCGGCGGTTACCAATATCTTTTGATTAACTAGAGGGAGCTTTTTTTTTATATCAGCCGTCAGGAAGCTGACTATCTCTTCTGGTTCAGCCATACGGCCTTCGCCATACAAACCACTGGCCAGTTCGCCGCTCCCAGGCGGGATCATGATATTGCCGTAACCTTGCAATTGTTTGATATTTTGCTGCGTGGCCGGATGTTTCCACATATCCAGGTCCATTGCCGGAGCAAAGTAAACGGGACACTTGGCCGATAGATAAACCGCTGTTAGCAGATTGTCGCTTTGCCCGTTGGCCATTTTGGCAAGGGTGTTGGCACTTACCGGAGCAATGAGCATAAAATCGGCCCATAATCCCAATTCTACATGATTGTTCCATTCACCGGTTTCGGTGTTTGAATATTCAACGAGTACGGGCCTTTTTGAAAGTGTAGAAAGAGTTAGTGGAGTGATGAATCCAGTTGCGTCCGGTGTCATTACAACTTGTACTTCGGCCCCGGCTTTAACCAGCAGCCGCGCAAGTGATGCAGACTTATAAGCTGCTATGCTGCCGCAAACCCCCAGGACGATTTTTTTATTCTGAAGCATAAAACCAGATTCGGATATACTTAAAAAAGTAAAAATAACAAAAAACTCCCCATCGGGGAGTTTTTATATCTAAAGCTTTTGGGCCTATTATTGCTCTTTAGCAGGATTGCGGTAGTACACCTTATCTTCTAAAAACTCCTGCACTGCCACCAGTGACGGTTTCGGCATTTTTTCGTAGTGTTTGGAGATCTCGATCTGCTCGCGGTTTTCAAAAATTTCTTCCAGGTTATCATTTGATGACGCAAATTCAGAAAGCTTTTGGTGCAACTCTTCCTTTACGTTGTTTGATATCTGGTTGGCTCTTTTCGCCATAATAACGATCGATTCATAAATGTTATCGGTCTTTACGTCCAGATCGCGCAAGTCACGCGTAATGGTGCTGCCTGCTACGGTTGATTTATTTGGAGTATTGTTCATATCAATTTTTAGTTTGGTATTTTCTTGTTCAAATCTACTTTTTCTGAAGGTGGCTGGCTGGTTACAGTATCCTTTTTCTCAAACCTGCGCATATATTTTATGTCGCTGGCTTCTTCCTGTAATTGTCTTTTCGCGCTTGCTACACCCGATTCGCTGTCTTTTTTATATGATTCGGCATCTCTAAGATACTTGCTGGTTGGGTATTTATCAGCAAACTGTTGCTGGTAAGCAATTACCTGGCTAAAGCGGTCAACCTGACTATAAATCCGGCTATGCGTAGCATACAGATATTGTGCTTTAATAGTCAGGTAATCTATTTCCTCAGCATATTTAGTATCAGGATAATCGCGCAGAGTATTGCCAAATGCCATCACAGCTGAGTTGTAATCACCAATAGTCAGGTATAGTTTAGAGTTCTCAAACGATTTTTTCTCCAGTTTGTCACGCAGGTTCTGAATCAGCTTTCCTGCTTCAGCAACACGTTCGCTTTTTGGATACAGATTGATAAACAATTGTAAGGTCTCTATAGCTTTAGTAGTGTTTTCCTGGTCAAGAGAATAAATCGGAGAGTCGAGATAATAACAATAAGCCTCCATAAATTTACACTCTTCAGCTCTTGTACTTTGTGGATAAGTATCAGAAAAAGTCTTGAAGTGATATCTTGCAGAGGTATAATCTTTCAGGTTATAGTTAGCATAAGCATAGTAATAGTAAAGGTCTTCGGCCTGTGCCTGTCCGCGGTAACGCTGAACAAGCGTTTCGAAGAGCTCCAATGCCTTGCTGTATTTCTTTTTATTGTAAAGGGCCAACGCAGCCTGGTATTTTTTAGCATTGTCATTGCTTGCTTTTAGCTTTTCAAATTTGCTTTTACAGCTCACTGATGCTAAAACAAACAGTATCAAAAGGATGGATAATGTAGTGCGTTGTTTTTTAAACATTTTGCAAAGATACGGTAATATTATAAATGAGTCAATTATTTATTTATCAGCGAATATAGAGGCCGCGAATTAACATAAATGCATAACGTCATTTTATTTAACATCTTTTAACGATTGGCAGAAAAATACCCCTGTCACTATCAGAGAGGACGCAATGACCGTGTTGCTATTTTGCCCAGTTTTTATCGGTTTCTACTTGTCTTAAAATCTTGTAGGTAGCATCCGCCCAATTGTTCCTGAACCCGACACCACCGGTTTTGGCTGTTAGGTAAGTTGTATAGAGCAGCGTTTTTGAACTCATATCAACAAAAGTAACCCATGCACCCTCTGTGTTGGTATTTTTATCCATACTTTCTATAAAGAAGAGCATCCCTATACCAGTTTTTCCCTGGTAATCATAATTTTTTACCAGGTCGGCAATATTTTCTTCAGTAAGTGCATTAATATCGGTGCGGTTTTTAAAAATGAAATCTTTATCGATAGTGCGATTTGCTTTTTCGGTAACGATGAGTGCATTATCTATATACATGCGGTGAGTTGCCCTTGCCACATTAAATTTTTTCTGCTCTGTCAAAAACAAATAATTCCAGGACGGTATATATAATTTTACTGTTTCATTGGTTACCGGGGACTCGCTGCTTTCGGAAGATTCGGCTATATATTTAGCTTGTGTATAATCAAGTCCTAGCCATGTAATTGGCGTTTTTCCGTCAAAAACATCAGTTTTTGATTGCGCTAAAACCGATTGCATATTCAATACCGAGCACAGTAAAACTAAAGGCAGTCCTAAATTTGTGATAATTTTCATGGTTTAAGTTTTATTAAATTTGATAAGCTTATGTTAATAATTGGGGGCAAATTTAATTTATCCATATCAAAATCATATTAAAAGATATAATTCCCCATAACGTTCGCTTAAATGAACGTGGCATGCTTACTAATGTTATTTGTCCCGATTATATAATACATATATTAATGATTGTGCTATGTCCCTTCAATGCTGTAAGGCTCTCTTGTATATCATATAATGTACTTCGGTTACCTTGCTATGTCTATAAGGGCTTATAAGCAGCTTCGCTGAAATTTTTCAGGCTGATTTGCAAAGTGTTATCAATACACTTATGCTTTTTCTTTAGCAAGTGTTTGTGCAAATCAAAAATCTGCTTACCTTTGCAGCCCGCAAATAAGGAAGCGGGTTGTTCTCTGAAGTTGATAAAAAGCAAAAATTAGAAAAATAAAAAATAATTCTTGCAGATAAGAAAAAGGTTCATACCTTTGCAGTCCCAAAACAAACGGGGCTCTTTCCAGAGCAAAAAATCAGGAGCGATTCCTGATCACTAAAATTGAAAAATTGATCGTTTAACAGCGATAAATTATAATCCGAACCGCGAGGCAAGGAGATCAAGTTCTTTAGAAGGTTAGATAATTATGAGATGCAGCGGATTAAGAAAGCTTAGGCTGACTTAATCACAATTCTTAAAACAAGTGAGATAGCAATCGGGTAATGCTGTATAAAGATACAAACGTGGAAGTCTTCGGACAGAAGCAAATACAGATTAACAGATTCTATTGAGTAAATAGGGTCAGAGTAGTCAAACAAAACATTATACAATGGAGAGTTTGATCCTGGCTCAGGATGAACGCTAGCGGCAGGCCTAATACATGCAA
>Ga0068871_100000354_pt1 | contig 31915 bp, 35 predicted proteins | sample KBSMisM72_FD_72750 | JGI IMG/M metagenome (GOLD analysis project Ga0068871, IMG submission 72750) | Miscanthus rhizosphere microbial communities from Kellogg Biological Station, Michigan, USA - KBS Miscanthus M7-2 | ecosystem: Host-associated > Plants > Roots > Rhizosphere > Soil ...
GCCTTTGTCCGCCACGATATTGAAATGATCCTGAATAATTTTGACGGACTGGTCATAATCGATGAGGCGTATATAAATTTTTCCCGGCAACAGAGCTTTATAAGAGAACTTACTGAATATCCGAACCTGGTTATCATGCAAACCCTGAGTAAGGCCTGGGGTCTCGCGGGCCTTCGATTGGGTATGGCATTTGCAAGTGAACCTGTCATCGACGTAATGAACAAAATAAAACCGCCTTACAATATAGGGCAGGCAACGCAGGAGCTTGTTCTGGATGCGTTGAAGGAGACAGAAACTGTTAATCAGATGATCCGGGAAATTGTAGCAATGCGAAATGATCTGGCAGAAAAAATCGGCCGTTTATCATCTGTTTTGAACGTCTATCCCAGCGAGGCAAATTTTTTGCTTGTTAAAATTAAAGAAGCAAAAGTGGTTTATGAAAATTTGATCAGTCATGGAATCGTTGTGCGCGACAGGAGTTCAGCCCCTGGCTGCTCAGGTTGTCTGCGCATTACGGTAGGGACAAATGAACAAAATATCAAACTGCTTGATATATTAAGTCAGATTTGAATAGGCAAAATGCATATTTTTAACAGCCTGAAAATTAAAATTTTTATGAAACAGATTGGGAATTATTTCATGGTTCTACTGCTTGCATCTACCGCATGCCATGGTTCGAATTCTTCAAGTGCGGCACTGGCAGATACGGGAAAAATAATGCAATTGACTCCGCCTAAACCGGATGTGACCCTGACGCTTCCGGATGGGTTTAGAGCAACAGTATTCGCTGACGGTCTCGGGAAGGCACGTCATATTACAGTGAGCTCAGGCGGATATGTGTTCGTTAAACTAAATAGCGATAAGAAGGGGAGTACTATCGTCCGGCTTCAGGATACTAACGGTGATGGCATTGCTGATCAGGAAATTGATTTCGGCAGTTTTAAAGGAACCGGAATCGGTATTAAAAATGGATATTTATACGCTTCCTCAGATGTCGATGTTTTCAGATTCAAATTGAATGATGACGGGTCGGTAGTGAATCCGGCACAACCTGAAAAAATTATTTCCGGACTAATTGCCCGCGGTGAACACGAATCCAAATCACTTGTCCTGGATAATAATGGGAATATATATGTAAATATTGGTGCGTTTTCCAATTCCTGTCAGATTTCCGACAGAAAAAACGGATCTCCCGGCATTAAACCCTGTCCTATTCTGGATTCAGCAGCAGGTATCTGGCAGTTCAGTGCAAGTAAACTAAACCAGACCTACGCGGATGGTATACGATATGCAACTGGTCTCCGGAATGTAGTCGGACTGGACTGGAATACTTCAACCAATACTTTATTTGTAATGCAGCACGGTCGTGACCAGCTCACCATGTTTCCCCAATATTTTAATGATAAACAAAATGCTGTGTTGCCTGCCGAATGTATGTATGAAATTCATAAGGGGGACAATGCAGGCTGGCCTTATATTTATTATGATCCGGCACAAAACAAAAAGATACTTATGCCGGAATATGGTGGAGACGGAGTAAAAACCGCAGGGGAAGATGCCATAGATCCGGTGGTAGCATTTCCCGCTCATACCGCACCCAATGCACTCCTGTTCTACACAGGCAGCCAGTTCCCGGAAAAATATAAGAACGGCGCTTTTGTGGCATTTCATGGTTCATGGAACAGGGCGCCTGAACCCCAGGAAGGATTTTATGTAGCTTTCGTACCTTTCAGTAATGGCAAGCCTTCAGGCAAATGGGAAATTTTTGCGAATGGATTTTCCGGCGGCGCAGACAAAACAGCTTCCGGCAGAGCAATACATCGTCCCTGCGGCCTGGCCCAGGGCCCGGATGGTTCACTTTATGTAACCGACGACAGTAAAGGAACCGTTTGGAAAATAACGTATAAGTAAAATGAAATTTAACTTTTGTCTCATCTCCCGGATCTTTATTTTTTTTCTGATTATAGTTCCGGCGTTTTTAAACGCTCAGGATAATCACTGCGTCGTGAAGAAATCTCCTTTTCGGCTTTCGATGGATTCCGGGAAAAAAGTATATACGCTACAATGTCTTACCTGTCATCAGGCCGACGGCCTCGGTGCTCCTCCAATGAATCCGCCTTTGACGGGCAAGCAAATTCTTGGTGATAAGAAAAAGCTTATTGGGATAGTGATCAAAGGACTGGATACTCATGAAGAAATAGATGGAGTGAAATATCAGAATGTGATGCCGCCCCATCCGGAAATGAAAGATCAGGAGATTGCGGATGTACTCACCTATATCCGCAACAGCTTTGGGAATAAAGCAGTGTCGGTAAAAGCTTCTGAAGTAAAATCGGTGCGCAGTAAGTTGAAATAAGTTGAATGAAAAGGATCCTGTTTATAGATCGGGATGGAACCCTGATTAAAGAATCTCCGCCAACTTACCAGATTGATGATTTCAGTAAACTGGAATTTTATCCGGGAGTATTTGAATATTTGGGAAGAATAGCCCGCGAAATGGATTATGAACTTGTCATGGTAACAAATCAGGATGGTCTGGGATCTCCGGCTTTTCCGGAAAAGAAATTCTGGCCTGTCCAGGAATTTGTAATGCAATGCCTATCGGGAGAAGGTATACATTTCAGTTCCGTGCACATTGATAAATCATTTCCCGCCGATAACAGCCCCGCCAGGAAACCCGGAACAGGCATGCTCACCGGATATTTAAATAATGCAAACTATGATATTGAGGGGTCATTTGTGATCGGCGACCGTATTACTGATGTGCAGCTCGCCAAAAACCTGGGATGCCGGGCCATCTGGTTAAAACATGATGCAGGGCTGGGTGGGAAAGAAATTAAAGACACAGTGTCGGCACTGGAATCCGTCGTTGCCCTCGAAACCCTGGAGTGGGCTTCTGTTTATTCCTATTTAAAATCCGGTCTTCGTGAAGTCGTTCATGAACGGAATACAAGGGAAACCAAAATCCGGATTTCTTTAAATGCAGATGGAAACGGAAAGTCGGAAATACATACCGGTCTGGGTTTTTTTGACCATATGCTGGATCAGATTGCCCGACATGGTAAAATGGATCTGAAGATCAATGTACAGGGTGACCTGCATATTGATGAACACCATACCATAGAAGACACTGGCATCGCCCTGGGCGAAGCTATGGCAAAAGCCCTGGCAGATAAAAGGGGGATGGAGAGATATGGATTCGCTCTGCCCATGGACGATGCAGACGCGCAGGTGTTGCTGGATTTCGGCGGTAGAAACTGGATCGTATGGAATGCTCATTTTGCAAGGGAAAAAGTTGGAGATATGCCCACTGAAATGTTTTTTCATTTCTTTAAATCCTTCTCGGATGCAGCACATTGTAATTTGAATATTACTTGTCATGGCGAGAATGAACATCATAAAATCGAAGCCATATTCAAGGCCTTCGCCAGGGCCATCCGTATGGCTGTAAAGCGTGATCCCCTTAATGATGACCTGCCTACAACCAAGGGAGTTATTTAGAAAATCCGGAAATTTGGAAATTTCGTAATTTGCGCGCATATTTGCAATACATGAATAACAGTACATTCAATAATGCATGGTGGTGGCATACAAACTCCGGTCGGGGCGCGTAATGCGATTGCTATGTTATAAACATATCTGGCCCCGGTTATCCCCGGGGCTTTTTTTTTGCTGATCCATGATGACAAATAAATTAAAACAGGGCGCATGAAAAAAATAAAGCTCAGTACCACTTACAAGCGAATGCTTTCTGATATATATACACCTGTAGGAATCTACCTCCGTGTGCGCGACCGATTCCGGGATACCGTATTGCTGGAAAGTACCGACTATCATGCTGCAGAAAACAGTTATTCATTTATCTGTATTCATGCTATCGGGGGGGTTGAAATTTCTAATTCTGAACAAATGGAATTTAAATTACCCGGGCGTCAGACCGAAAAATACCCTCTGAAATCGGCTGATGTACCGTCCCTGCTTTGGGGTTTTATGGAGCATTTTGACGTGCAGACGGCTGAAGAAAAACCGGTAAGGACAGCCCAGAGCCTTTTTGGCTATACAACATTTGACGCAGTTCGTTTTTTTGACCGCATACAGCTCGAAATTAAACCGGAACCCCCCTTGATTCCCTTGATGCGTTACCGGTTATACCAGTATGTGATCGCGATTAATCATTTTAAGGATGAGCTCTATATCTGTGAAAATCATGTAGAGGGAATCCAGAGTGATCTGCCACTGGTGGAATCCCTGATCCGTTCCAAAGATGTTCCTGTATTTCCCTTCCAGGTTAAGGGGGAAGAGTCAAGCAATATGACGGATGCCGACTATCGGGAGATGGTAGAGAAAGGAATCAGGAGCTGTATGCGGGGAGATGTATTTCAGATTGTATTGAGCCGCCGTTTTAAACTGGGTTTCAGCGGTGATGAATTCAACGTATACCGCGCGCTTCGAAATGTGAACCCCAGTCCTTATTTATTTTATTTTGACTATGGCGATTACCGCCTGATGGGTTCTTCTCCTGAATCCCAGGTTTTGATAAAGGAGGGGAAAGCCATCATGCATCCTATTGCCGGCACCTGTAAACGAACAGGCGATGACGAAGTGGACAAGGAAAATGCTGACGCGCTGTTGGAAGACGCCAAGGAAAATGCCGAGCATGTGATGCTGGTTGATCTGGCCCGTAACGACCTGAGCCGGAAATGTTCAGATGTTTCGGTTGTTCATTTCCGAGAGGTTCAATACTATTCTCATGTAATACACCTGGTAAGTGAAGTGAAAGGCAGATTGAATAAAGGAAGTAATCCTTTCGAGCTGTTGGCGGTGACTTTTCCTGCAGGAACTCTGAGCGGTGCGCCAAAGATCCGCGCCATGGAACTGATCAGCGGGTATGAGCCTACTGCCCGAAGCTATTACGGCGGATGCATCGGTTTTATCGGCTTTGATGGCAGCTGTACCCAGGCTATAATGATTCGCAGTCTGCTTAGCCGTCGTAATACGCTTACTTATCAGGCAGGCGCCGGCATTGTGGCAGCCAGTAAGCCGCAATCAGAACTTGAAGAAGTAAATCACAAACTGGGCGCTTTAAAAAGAGCTATTGGCCTGGCCGAAACAATTTAATACTGATTATGAAAATTCTCGTTTTTGATAACTACGATTCCTTTACCTATAACCTGGTCCACCTGGTGGAAAAAATCATTGGCGATAAAGTGGATGTGTTCCGAAATGACCAGATTCCGTTGGAAAATGTAAAAGCCTACGACAAAATTATTTTGTCACCTGGCCCGGGAATACCTACCGAAGCCGGCCTCCTGCTTCCTCTGATAAAGCAATATGCCGAAACGAAGTCCATTCTTGGTGTTTGCCTGGGTCACCAGGCCATCGGGGAAGCTTTTGGCGGCCGGCTGTTAAACCTTTCGAAAGTCTATCATGGCGTCGCCAGTCCGGTTAATATAATTAAGTCAAATCGCAATTCCGGATTAAATGCAGACCTTTTTAATGGATTGCAAAATGGATTCATGGCCGGACGATATCATAGCTGGGTAATCGATCCGACAGGGTTTCCCGAATCGCTTGAAATTACGGCAACCGATGCTAACGGGCATATCATGGCTTTGCGTCATAAAACCCTCGATGTGCTCGGTGTGCAATTTCATCCCGAAAGTGTACTGACGCCTGATGGAGAGAAAATCATGAGAAACTGGCTTTCTTAAGAATCAAAAAAGAAATGATGAAAAAAATATTACAGGTATTATTTGAATATAAAACACTATCCCGGGAACAGGCCAGGGAAGTACTGTCTAATATCTCCAGGGGTCAATACAATGAATCAGAAATAACGTCTTTCATCACGGTATTCCTTATGCGCAGTATTACCATAGACGAGCTTCAGGGTTTCCGTGATGCACTGCTTGAATTGGCGGTGAAAGCTGATCTGGAAGGATATGAAACGATCGATATTGTAGGTACCGGAGGGGATGGCAAAAACACATTTAATATTTCAACCCTTGCGTGTTTTATTGTAGCGGGCACCGGGCAGAAAGTTACCAAACACGGCAATTACGGTGCAACCAGCATCAGCGGGGCTTCCAATGTAATGGAACAATTGGGATACAAACTCAGCAATGATCCTGGTAAACTAAAAAAGGAAGTGGAAAAAACAAATATCTGTTTTCTGCATGCACCTCTTTTTCACCCTGCCTTGAAAGCAGTAGGCGGGATTCGTAAGAATCTGGGTATCCGCACTTTTTTTAATATGCTTGGCCCTCTGGTGAATCCGGCTTCACCCCGGTTTCAGCTGATTGGTGTATACAACCTCGAAATGGCCCGTTTATATACGTATATGTTACAGAAATCCACCTCGTCGTTTGCTATCATCCATAGCCTTGATGGATATGATGAACTTTCTCTAACGGGAGATGCGCGCGTTATTACCAATGAAGGTGATCAGGTGATGACACCGGAACAGTTGGGTAAAAGAATGGTATCTCCATCCGATATCTATGGTGGTAATAGTACAGAGGAGGCAGCAAAAATTTTTATGGATATTTTGAAAGGGAAGGGGTCCTGGGCACAGAATGCCGTTGTATTTGCCAATGCGGCAATGGCATTATATTGCACAGGGGCCTACTCCAGTTATGATCTGGCTTTTCAGGCCGCCGTGGAAAGCCTGGAGAGTGGTAAGGCCCTGTCCTGTATGAATAACCTGATTTCACTGCAATAAAAACCCGGGACTAGCTTTATGCCGAGCATAAAAAACATATTGGAACAGATAGTTGCTTATAAAAAGGAAGAAGTCAGAAATCGCAAAGCGGTGAGTCCTGTTCATCTTCTGGAGAGGTTACCGGAATTCAGCCGGAAAATTCTTTCTATGAAAGACTATCTTCTTGATCCTGTCAAAACGGGGATCATTGCTGAGTTTAAGAAAAGATCGCCGTCAAAGGGAATTATCAATGCAGAAGCATCGGTCGAAACGGTAACCGGTGCATATTACCGGTATGGTGCATCGATGATTTCGGTGCTGACAGATGAGCCTTCATTTGGTGGTTCTTCCAGTGATCTGCAGCGTGCACGGTTTAACGCTTTACCGATACTTCGAAAGGATTTTATCCTGGATCCCTATCAACTGACAGAATCACGGGCGATGGGTGCAGATGCGATATTATTAATTGCCGCCTGTTTAAAGCCAGCTGAAACAAAAACCCTTGCAGCAACTGCTCGTCAACTCGGTCTGGAAGTACTCCTGGAAATATATGAGGAGAGTGAACTCGCCCATCTTTGTGAGGAAGTGGATGTGGTTGGAATTAATAACCGTGACCTGAAAACATTTTCTGTGGATGTGGACCGGTCTATCCGGCTGGCCGAACGCCTGCCTGTCGATAAACTGCGGATTGCGGAAAGCGGCATCCGGGATATCGATACTATTTTACTAATGAAGACGGCCGGATTTAATGGATTTCTGATCGGTGAACAATTTATGAAAGCGCCCGATCCCGCGATTGCTTTTGCCTCCTTTATTGATCAATTAAAAAAGAAACTCAATGAGAGTAAAAGTTTGCGGAATGACGCAACTCGATCAGGTAAGGAAGCTTGAAGAGATAGGTGTTGATTTTGCCGGCCTGATTTTTTATCCGAAGTCGCCCCGTTATGCGGGTAAACATATTTCCGGGGAACAGTTGCGTCGGGCAAAACTCCGGATCGGCAAAGTCGGGGTATTTGTAAATATGCCCTATGACCAGATGATGCGCACTGTAGATGAATACGGGCTCGACATGGTGCAGCTTCATGGAGATGAAACGCCCAGGACCTGTGAACAGATTGCCAATTATGTAACGGTGATTAAAGTTTTCCGGCTTGGCGAGAATGATCCCATTTCCTGGATTATCAAGTCTTATGAAGAATCCTGCGACATGTTCCTTTTCGACACACTGGGAGTCGGCTATGGCGGCACGGGAAAGAAATTCAATTGGGATCTGCTGAAACCTGCAGGTATCGATAAACTTTTTTTTCTTAGCGGCGGCATCGAACCTGAAGACACAGAAAAACTCAGGTCTTTTTTTAAAGAAGAAGTGTCTAAGAAGCTCTTTGCTGTAGATATCAATAGCCGCTTTGAAGTCCAGAGTGGAATCAAGGATATAGAAAAAATAAAGTCTTTTTATGAATCGCTGAATGCAAAATAGATTTTGATATGGATGATTTAACCAGTTTTCAGAAACCTTCTGAACAAGGCTACTACGGAGACTTTGGGGGTGCTTTTATACCTGAAATGCTGTACGGTAACGTAGAAGAACTCCGGTCGCGATATCTGGCGATTGTAGATGATCCTTCATTCCGGCAGGAATTTGATTTGCTCCTGAAAGATTATGCGGGCAGGCCGACACCGCTATATTTTGCAGGCAGGTTAAGTGAAAAATACGGGACGAATATTTTTCTGAAGAGGGAAGATCTATGTCATACCGGAGCTCATAAAATAAATAATACGATTGGCCAGATCCTGCTGGCTCAAAAGATTGGCAAAAAAAGAATTATTGCTGAAACGGGGGCAGGGCAACATGGAGTGGCTACCGCGACGGTCTGTGCTTTGAAAGGACTGGAATGTATCGTTTATATGGGTGAAAAAGATATTCAGCGTCAGGCTCCAAATGTGGCCCGTATGAAAATGCTGGGAGCAAAAGTAGTTCCCGCCACGAGCGGAAGCAAAACCCTGAAAGATGCAACCAATGAAGCGATCCGGGACTGGATAAATCATCCGAACGATACACATTATATAATCGGCAGTGTAGTCGGACCGCACCCATATCCTGATATGGTGGCCAGGTTTCAAAGTATAATCAGTAAAGAATTAAAATGGCAGTTGAAGGAGAAAACCGATAGCGAAAACCCACAGGCCATTATAGCCTGCGTTGGTGGCGGCAGCAATGCCGCCGGCGCTTTTTTTCATTTTCTAGATGAAAAAAAGGTTCGCCTGATTGCTGTTGAAGCCGCCGGTCAAGGGATAGACACTGGGAGGTCAGCAGCAACGACCAGTCTCGGGACGCCGGGTATTCTCCATGGTAGTCGTAGCCTTGTCATGCAGACAAGCGATGGACAAGTAGTGGAACCACATAGCATTTCAGCCGGACTCGACTATCCAGGTATTGGCCCGCTGCATGCGTTCTTATTTCATTCCGGGAGAGCATCTTTTCACAGTGCAACCGACGGAGAGGCTTTGAAAGCAGCTTTTCTCCTCGCTAAAATGGAAGGTATCATTCCGGCATTGGAATCTGCCCACGCATTGGCGATCCTGGAAAAAATTCATTTTCGTAAGGAAGAAAATATTGTGATTTGTTTAAGTGGGAGAGGAGATAAGGATATGAATACGTATATGAATTACATGGAGGAAAATGTGAATGAAAGGCATTAAATCATCAACGAATAAGAAATGACTCGTATTGAGGAATTGTTCGAAAGAAAAAAGCAAAACGTGCTGAGCATGTATTTCACTGCGGGATTTCCTGCATTGGACAGTACCTTGCCGATTTTGAAATCTCTCCAGGATGCAGGAGTAGATATGATAGAATTGGGAATTCCCTACAGCGACCCGCTGGCCGATGGCCCTGTAATACAATCCAGCGGAAACATTGCTCTGGCAAACGGAATGACCATCTGCCGGCTTTTTGAGCAACTGAAAAATTTTAGAGATAAAATTCATCTTCCGGTTCTACTGATGGGATATATGAATCCGGTTATTCAATACGGTTTTGAAAATTTTTGCCGCGATGCCATGGAAGCAGGTGTGGATGGATTGATACTACCCGACCTTCCGATGTATGAATTCGAGAAGGAGTTTGGAACCATCATTAAAAAATATAATCTCGATTTTGTTTTCCTGGTTACCCCTGAGACGGAAGAATTGCGTGTACGCCTGTTAGACCGGAACAGCAGTGGTTTTCTATATGCAGTTTCATCCTCATCAACAACAGGAAAAAATGCGTCTCTGGACAAGCAGAAAAATTATTTCAAAAGACTTCAGTCCATGAGCCTGAAAAACCCGGTTTTGATCGGCTTTGGTATCAAAGACAGATCCAGTTTTTCAAAAGCCTGTTCATATGCCAACGGAGCCATCATCGGTACCGCATTTATTAAAGTCCTCGAAAACGCGTCCGGATCAGAGATTCCTGGTCGTATTCAGGATTTCGTCAATTCTGTGAAATGAAGATTGTTATTATTAAATATAATGCTGGTAATATCCGGTCCGTTTTATTTGCTCTCGAAAGGATAGGTGAAGAAGCGTTGGTAACTGATGACCCTTCCTTAATCCGGTCAGCGGATAAAATTATTTTTCCGGGCGTCGGTGAGGCAAGTTCTGCTATGAATTATCTCCGCGAAAGAAATCTCGATCGTCTGATACAAAATCTCGAACAGCCGGTACTCGGCGTATGTCTCGGAATGCAATTACTTTGTGCACACTCAGAAGAAAATGATACCATCTGCCTGGGAGTTTTTAATGAAACCGTTAAAAAATTTATTCCTTATCAGGATCTGCCGCTCAAAGTGCCGCAGATGGGCTGGAACAATATATATGATTTGAAATCGCCTCTCTTTGCAGGAGTTCAGGAAAATACTTATTGTTATTTTGTACATGGGTATTATGCGGGACTGGGAGAAACAACTATCGCAAAAACGGATTATGTCCAGCCCTATAGTTCTGCTTTACATAAAAAAAATTTTTACGGAGTACAGTTTCATCCGGAGAAAAGTGCAGGAGCGGGCGAACGCATCCTGGAAAATTTTATTCATTTATAGTTCGATCTTATGTCTATTGAAATAATTCCTGCCATAGATATCCTGCATGGGAAATGCGTGCGACTGACGCAGGGAGAATATGCAAGCCAGAAGGTTTATAATGAGCATCCGCTGGAAGTGGCCCGGCAGTTTGAAGGAGCCGGACTGAAAAGATTACATCTCGTGGATCTCGATGGGGCGAAAGAAGGACGTGTCAGGAATTGGAATGTACTGGAACTCATCGCAGGAAAAACCGACCTTGTCGTGGATTTCGGAGGCGGTATCGGAACTGCCAAGGACCTCCAGATAGTTTTTGACTCCGGTGCAGCATTCGCTACGGTGGGAAGCATTGCCGTTAAGGATGAAAATCTCCTGCGGGAATGGATGTTGCTTTATGGACCGGATAAATTTTTACTGGGTGCCGACGTGCGGGATGAAAAAATAGCTATTACGGGCTGGACGGTTGATACGGAGATCCGGATTTACGATTTCATAGAAAAATATCGTGAAGCAGGAATCAAGCAGATATTTTGTACGGATATAAAAATGGACGGGGCAATGAAAGGCCCTTCTATGGAATTGTACGTTAAAATTTTACATCAATTCCCGGATCTTCATTTTATTGCCAGCGGCGGAATCAGGTCGCTGGATGATATTTACCGTTTGGAGGAAGCTGGATGCAGGGGAGCTATTGTCGGCAAAGCAATTTATGAAGGGTTAATTACACTAAAAGATCTTGCCAGTGTTAGCTAAGAGAATCATACCATGTCTTGACATCCAGAATGGAAGAACCGTAAAGGGAACTAACTTTCTCGATCTGCGGGATGCCGGGGATCCCGTGGAATTAGGTGCACGTTATGCTGCGGAAGGTGCAGATGAACTTGTTTTCCTGGATATAACGGCGACGCATGAAAAGCGAAAAACACTCAGCGAACTGGCCCGTCGTATTGCCGGTCATATCAATATTCCTTTTACTGTAGGGGGAGGGATTACTTCGGTTGAAGACGTAAGTGTGTTATTGGAAAATGGTGCGGATAAAATTTCGGTAAACACAGCAGCTTTCAAAAATCCGGAATTGATTACCGGACTCGCCCGCGCTTTTGGAAGTCAGTGTGTTGTACTGGCAATCGATGCAAAAAAAGCAGCAGATGGAGAATATTATGTTTACCTGAATGGCGGCCGTTTGGCAACAGAGACGACTTGTCTCGATTGGGCAAGAATGGGTGTGGATATGGGCGCGGGAGAAATCCTCCTGACGTCGATGGATCATGACGGAACAAAAACAGGTTTTGCAGTTGAATTGACCCGGATGCTGGCTGAATCTCTCCCTGTACCCGTGATTGCTTCCGGGGGTGGTGGGACGATGTCACATTTTTCGCAAATATTTAAGAACGGGAAAGCAGATGCGGCGCTGGCGGCGAGTATCTTTCATTTCAGGGAGATCCCGATTGCAGCGTTGAAAGATTATCTGTTGGAAGAGGGTATCAGTATTAGAATCTAATTTTGTTTATGGATATTAATTTTTCAAAATACGCAGATGGGCTTGTGCCTGCCATTGTACAGGATAATCAGACAGGCAAAGTATTAATGCTTGGTTTCATGAACCGGGAGGCGTTGGATAAAAGCCTGGAACTCGGAAAACTCACATTTTACAGCCGATCGAAAAACAGACTTTGGACAAAGGGTGAAACGAGTGGAAATTACCTGCTACTAAAAGATATTAAACTGGATTGCGACCAGGACACACTGTTGATACAGGCCAGCCCAACAGGACCGGTTTGCCATACAGGAGCTGATACCTGTTTTTACGAGAAAAATGAGAATCCGGATTTTTTAGATAAATTAGAAAATATCATCCGAGACAGGAAAAATAGCCCGGAAGAAAACTCTTATGTCTCCGGATTGTTTAAAAAAGGAATTAATAAGATTGCTCAAAAGGTTGGGGAAGAAGCCGTGGAAATGGTGATCGAAGCCAAGGATGGGAACGATCAGTTGTTCCTGAACGAAGCTGCGGACCTCCTTTTTCACTATCTGATATTACTGGAAGCAAAGAGACATAATTTAAAGGAAGTAATTAACGTTCTTCAGGTCAGACACGATAAAAAAAATTCATGAAAAAATATATTTTCATACTCTGCGTACTTTTCGGAACTGCTCAGGCTCAGCAGGCTAAAACGGCCGGATTCCGCATAGAAGGTCATGTTAAAGGTATTGGCGAAAAGACCGGGGTAACGTTAACAGACGCCAATAAGCCGACTGACACGCTGGCCCGGGGGGTTGTTAAAGGAGGAGTCTTTATTTTATCCGGTCACCTCAATGAGCCTAGCCTGGTCATTCTGAATTTTACGGCGGCACAAAAGAAAACCACCCTTTTTATCGGTAATGAAGTTATTACACTAAATGCGGACATCGAAAATCTTGCTGCAATGCAGGTGAAAGGATCTCCCAGTGAAACAGATTTTCTTGCTTTTGAACAGGTCTTCAACTCGTATTTTGCTCAGTTGAATCAGCTTAGTCAACTGGCGAATGCTCCGGAAATGACTACCAAAAGAGATTCGATTGGTGAAGCTTATCGGGATGTCGCAATGGCGATACAAGTAAAAGTGGACAGCTTTATACAAAAGAAAAATTCGTCTTATATAAGCCCTTTTTTGCTGGTGGTGGTCAATCAGTTATCGGATGATATTTTTTTACTGGAACGCAGGTATAATAGCCTTTCACCCGAAGTGCAGCAGAGTATGTATGGGAGTTATATCCGGGAGCAGATTAACAATGGCAAAGTGGGTGCTGTCGGAAGCGAAGCCATGGATTTTACCCAGGCAGATACATCAGGTAAACCGGTAAGTCTTTCTTCATTTAAAGGGAAATATGTACTGGTCGATTTCTGGGCCAGTTGGTGTAAGCCCTGCAGGATGGAGAATCCTAATGTGGTAGCTGCCTATGAAAGATTCAAGGCGAAAAACTTTACGGTGCTGGGCGTTTCGCTGGACCGAAGCAGGGATGCGTGGATACAGGCGATAAGGGACGATAAACTGTTTTGGTCTCAGGTTAGTGACTTAAAATTCTGGAATAATTCCGTCGCGATGCAATACCGCATACAATCTATCCCACAGAACTTCCTGATTGATCCGAATGGAAAAATTATTGGAAAAAATCTTCGTGGTGTAGAGCTCGACTCAAGACTTTGTGCGTTACTTGGCTGCAATTAAGGTAAATTCAATATACGAGATACAAAACACCAATAACCATTAATGCTCTCTCAGTTGTCTTTTATAGAGTTGCACTGTATTTTCATAGCCCAGGTAAAGCGCGTCGCTGATTAACGCATGGCCGATAGATACTTCATCGAGCCATGGAATATTTTCGGCAAAATATTTTAGATTGTCCAGGTCCAGATCATGACCTGCATTGACACCCATCCCCAGTTCCTTCGCTTTGGCAGCTGCTTTCAAATAGGGTTTAATTGCTTCTTCCTTATTCTGATGAAATTTTTTCGCATAGGCTTCAGTATATAATTCAATCCGGTCTGTACCGGTTTCAGCAGCGCCTGCGACCATCGGAATTACCGGATCTACGAATATGGATACCCGGATACCGGCAAGCTTAAAAACAGGGATAATTTTTTTCAGATATTCAACATGGCGGATAGTGTCCCAGCCATGATTTGATGTAATCTGGGCCAGGGCATCCGGAACCAGCGTTACCTGGTCAGGTTTGACGGCCAGTACCAGTTCAATAAATTTTTGTTCCTGACAATTTCCTTCAATATTAAATTCTGTCGTAATGATTTTTTTAATATCGAATACATCCTGATATCGGATATGCCGTTCATCAGGCCTTGGATGTACGGTTACGCCATCCGCCCCGAAACGCTGAGCATCTAACGCGGCCTTCACAACATCCGGATTATTACCTCCTCTGCTGTTGCGGAGAGTTGCGAATTTATTTATGTTCACCGATAGCCTGGTCATATCACAAAGTTAAATGAAGAGGCGGACGCTAAATACGGAAACGCAGGGTGAATTTGAAATATTCAGCAGTCATGCATCAACCGCCGACAAAAAAAAGGACCTGAAGGTCCCTTTTTAATAATTATAAAACTGCAGTTATAATAACCTGGTAACGGTGTTTAGAACTTGGTAAGTATTGAAGTATATAAAATATTAGAATTCGTATTCTTTACACTGAGCTGGTAGTTACCTGCATCAAGCTCAACTACATTGTCGACATGAATTTGGTTTTTACCCTGGTTCACATTCACTCCCATCATCCGCAGTATCCGGCCCATCTCGTTCGAAAGAACAATGATACAATGATCCTCAGTATCCGCACTGATTTCGACCGTGATGTCGTTAGAGAATTTTTCCGGGTAGGTTGCAATTTCCATGTACGTATCGGATTTGCCAGCAAGTTCTTCTTCTGTGAAATACACTACTGGTTGTTATTATTGTTAGGTAATTTCCTATCCTGGGTTTTCACAGGCAACGGGATAAGTCGCATATTTTCATAACCCGACCTGTTTTGAGTGGCTTCCGAAATCAGTTCTTTTAAAGTATCCAGTAATATCTGTATCGATTTCATAAGGTTGATTTGTTTAGTATATATCGATTTGCCTGCCAGAACTTAAGTATTTCATAACCAATGGTTTAAATGTCAACCAATGAATCAGAAAATCCCTATTTGGGAAAATGAATATCTTATTTGGACGTTTTCTTAAAAACGGGCGATCAGCTTCAGATTGAGAAGCCGAGGAGTAAGCCTTTGCGGCATGGCATATACAATATTGTTGAAATCTTTTACGAAGAGGTAAGAAATGGTGTTTTCGCGATCGATTACATTAAAAATTTCCAAGGTGGCCCAGATATTTTCCAGTTTGCGGAAAGGACTATGACTTCTCCGATTGGTCTTGTCATTATCCAGCAGAAGCGCGCTGAAACCAATGTCGGCACGTATATAAGGCTCAATGATCAGGGCATTCCGGTATTTTACACTACCCGGAACACTATAGGGCAGGTTACTGCCGTAAATGAGGTTCAGGTATACCTTGAAATTTTTATTGGTTGAAAGATAATCCTGAATAAACATACCCATTGTAAAAAGTCTGTCGGTAGGCCGCCGGATCCATCCTTGCTGAACGAGGGTACTATCCAGGGGTTTACTCAAGGAATCGAGTGTGTAATCGTAATAACTGGCGCCACTTATTTTTTCCTTTGTCTGCATAAAGCCAATACTTAACCAGCTTTCGGCATCTTTTACCAGATTTGCAAACAACCTGCCCTCCAAACCTATGGCATATGCTTTTGCATCATTGGTGGCAAAATACTGGATACTGACGTTGTTGATATTATAAGGATTGACATTCCATAGATTTTTATAGTAGGCTTCTACGGAAAGACGGAATGGTTTTTCATTATGATGAAAATTAATATCAAATCCGACAGTCGCCTGAAAACTCTGTTGTGCTTTCACCAATGGGTTGATATTTCCGTCAGGCGCTCTTAATTCACGGTAAAATGGGGGCTGATCATAAATACCGATGGCTGCTTTATAAACAATATCCTGCGTTGCCCCGACAGGTTTCCAGGAAACGCCTATGCGTGGAGAAAACAATAGTTGATGTGTAAACGTATTATAATTTAACCGGGCACCAGCCTGCAGAGTAAATGCAGGATTTTTTTGAAAGCTGAAATTATCCTGAATAAACCCGGTGAACCGTCCGATTTGAAGATTATTATTTGCATTCACCACATTATTTAAATTGAGTGAACCAGGTTCATAGGGAATGGAATAACCAACTGAATCTTCATATACCCACTCGTGCAGATTATCCTGAATAGTCTGCAATTCGGCTGTAATACCCCATTGCAGGAATTGATTATTCTTAGTGAGGTATCCTTTGTGGGCAAAACTATATAGCCGGATATTGAGATTGTCGCGTGCAAAATTTTGATTACTGCCAATGCCAAGCGGATTTACAATCCTGCCAAAGTCAGGACTGCTTTTATCAAAGCTCCTTTCACCAAATAAATAATCACCGGTCACATCATAGTTCTGGCTTTCATTGTCGCTAAATGCAGAAAGCATCCACTTAAATCTGAGATTTTTATTCAACTGTTGGTCCCATGTAAGTCCAACCAGTCCGGTTTTGTATTTATCTTTTTCCTGCCCGCTGAAAAATATATCCAAACCCAGGTTAGCTGAGAAATAAGGCGAGAATACGGCCGTACTCAGCTGGGCCGACAAGGGAACCAGGTTGAAGGAAGTCTGGGAATAAACAGTAAATAATTCGAGTGAATTTTTTGCATTCAGCTGGTATGTAAATAAGCCTTGTGCATCAGAAGAAGAAGGGATATAATTTCCTTTAGTTTCCTGGGCACTCAGGATGTTTGAAAAATTACGGTTTCGGGCGCCAATGATATAACTGAATTTATGGTTTTTAGATGAACCTTCGAGTTCGAGCCCCTGTTCCAGGAGGCCGACATAAACGGTACCTCCGAATTCAGCCGGCTTTTTGTATTGGATATCCAGGACTGAAGAAATTTTGTCGCCATATTTTGCCTGGAATCCACCGTTATAAAAATTGACATTCCGGGTCATTTCGGGATTTATAAAACTCAATCCTTCCTGCTGTGCATTACTCACCAGATAGGGTCTGAAAATTTCATAGTCGTTAACATAGATCAGGTTTTCATCATAATTTCCGCCCCGTACTGAATACTGGGATGTTAGTTCATTATTAGACCCCACATAAACCTTTATCAGGCTTTCAATACCACCGACGGGTGTCGGGATATTAATTGCGTCTTTAGGGTTGATCCTTATCAGCCCGGGCTCCCTTCTTTCCCGTTCATCCGTGACCGTTACATGCTGGAGATTGGATGCCACTCTTTCCAATCGGATTACGATCCGCTCTTCTTCTTTATCATTAAGAATAAAATTCTGTTGAAGATTTTTAAAACCGGTATAAGAAAAGACCAGAGCAAATGCTTTATCAGCAGGTACATGCATTCGAAACGTGCCGGAATCAGAACTGATCATTCCAGACTCTTTCCCCAACATGACTATCGAAACTCCCGCCAGAGGTTTTTCATTTTCATCAAAAATTTTTCCCCAAACAACTGCACCGGATTTTTGGGCAAAAAGGGGTATGAGAGGGAAGAAAAAAAGGTATATAAAAATCAGGCTCTTCATGCGATCCGCTTCATCAGCCGGATTGTTTCCTTTGGATCCTTTGACTGGAATATGCTACTGCCCGCCACCAGAATATCTGCGCCGGCCTGAACCAGCGCTGGTGCATTTTCCAGCGTAACCCCTCCGTCTACTTCTATTAGAATATCCTTGCCGGATTGAATGATCATTTTTTTTAATTCACGTACTTTTTCCAGCGAATGAGGAATAAAAGACTGACCTCCAAACCCTGGATTTACGCTCATAATGAGCACATGGTACAGGTCTTCCAGAATATCCTTTAACAACTCTACTGGTGTATGCGGATTGATGGCGACAGCTGGTTTCATGCCGAGGGATCGGATCTGCTGAATATTACTATGCAGGTTTTTACAGGTTTCCAGATGCACAATCAGGATATCTGCGCCTGCTTTTTTAAATGCGGGTGTTAACTTTTCCGGCTCTTCAATCATCAGATGTACATCGCATATTTTGGGAGTTGCCTTCCGGATGTGTTCTATTACCGGAATTCCGAAACTGATATTGGGTACAAATTGTCCATCCATCACGTCCAGATGAAGCCAGTCGGCTTCACTTTCATTAATGAGATTACAAACATCAGACAAATGAAGAAAATCGGAAGCTAAGAGAGAAGGAGCGATCAGGCTCATGTAGGCTTGTTTTTAATTCGGCCAGTTAAACAAATGTACTGTTAGTGTCCATGACGAGCAAATCCCGTGTCGAGCTTTTCCAGTCTTTGTCTCGCCTCAATAAAACTCTTATCCAAAGAAATTGCTTTCACGTAATTGCTGATAGCTTCTTTTTTACGGTGCAATGCTTCATAGCTGCGCCCAAGCCAGAAATAGGCATCCGGATCCGTATTAGTAACGGTGATAGCCATATTAAAAGTCTGCATGGCTGAAGTAAAATTTCCCATATGAAAATAGGCTCTTCCTTTTTCCAGATAAGCATCTGTTGTTTTCCAATCCCGGAGAATGCAGGAATCAAACTCTGAAATGGCTTTCTGATACTGTTTTATGTTGGCATAATAAATTCCTTTTATAAAGAAAGGATCAATCAGTATTCTGGCGGAATCCCGTTTTATGATGAAATTGCATATTTCCAGTGCCCTGGGATTTTTTTGTTCTGCGTAGAGATGTGCCAATTCCAGGCCATAGGTGTCCACACCTTGCGTAGCATATGCCTTTTGCAGGGCTGCGATTGCCTGCGCGGTATCTTTTAATTGTTCCAGTAGGAGGGCCTTCTCATATTGGGTTTCGGGATCAAGGGAATCTGCAGTGATCATATTGTTATATATCTGGAGGGCCCTGGCTGGCATTCCCAGGTTAGCATAAGTATCCGCAAGCAGTCTGTTCACCTGAGTATTACCGGGATAATGTTGGTTAACAGATTCCAGGAGGCTGAGGCGTTCCTGGTGTTTTCCCAGTATTTCCAAATTCGCTGCAAAGGGAAGCGCATTTTCCAGACTGGGCTGCAAAGACCAGGCTTTTTGAAAATCAGCTATAGCCTGTTCATGGGCATTCTCCTGGGTGAGACGAATGGCCCTACGGAGATATAGTGAAGCATCCTCGGGGAATTGTTGAATACTGTCGTTTATGTTTTTATATCCGGGGGAACGGAGCAGTTCAGAAGCCTGCTCATCTGACCGATTGTTTTTGTTTCTGCAGGCAGGGACCGCCAATCCAACCAGTATCGTAAAAAACAGGGCATATTTTAACAAGGGCATCCGCAAATTTAAATCATTTCCCTCCCCGCGATACTTTTCGGATATCTAAATGCTTTAATTTCATGCCAACTAACTGCCTAAACCAAATTTTATGTTTGCTGTCCTACTACAGGTTCATAGTATATTACGCTGGGTCATTTTATTGTTGTTATTACTATCCATTATACAAAGTTTTATAGGCTGGCTTAAACACCGGGAGTTGCGGGAGGGAGATACAAAACTGTGGCTATTCACCATGATTAGTGCACATACTACTCTTCTGATCGGGTTGATACTGCTATTTTTCGGTCGTTTCGGAATACTCAGTAGCGGATTGCCGGAGGGCGTTGAACTGATGAAAGACAAGTTTTACCGGTTTTTTTGGGTTGAGCATCCAACAGGTATGCTGGTAGCCACAATCTTAATTACTTTGGGTAGGGGGGTCGTAAAAAAACAAATTACTGACCCGCTGAAATACAAAAGAGCATTTTGGTATTTCCTGGTGGCCCTGGTCATCATCCTGGCTACCGTACCCTGGCCGGGGAGGGAAATTGTAGGTCGCGGGCTCTAAAAAAATCAGAACGTGAACTTAAACGTGAATCACATAATTTTTTTATATTCATACCCTTAAAAAAAGGCCATATGATCAGATTTCAGGATATTAAGGCAGGGGATATCATCCAGGCAGATTTCGCGGGCCAGCGCTTTGAAGGGGAAGTGACTGAAGTAGATCATGAAGACAAGCAGGTTCTTGTTCATAATGGGGATCAGGATGACTGGTTCGATGCCAATGATCTATATGCTATTCCGGTGGATGAAGTTCAGCTGCAGAAACTGGGCTTTGAGAAACAGGTAAATGCGGACAATACCGTTAAATATATGCGGGGCCCCTTCCGGGTCATGATCCCGGCTGCAGGTCAGTTTAATGAATTTGAGATCTGGTACAGGGAAGACCGACGCCATATACATCATCCGATCGGAGTTCATGAACTTCAGAATTTCTACCACCAGATGACCAAAGTGGACCTAACCCGGGTCTAAATACGGTCTTTTTCGGTGTTTTTGGACCTCCCGACTCCCTATTTAGCCGGAGATGGATATTTATTTGATGAAATTTTATTCTTTCGCTGAGTAATATTATCTTTGCGCTCCCAAAATCTATGGCTAAACAAGCGCTCATTAAACAGGATGGATCTATTGTCGAAGCACTTTCCAATGCCATGTTTAAGGTGAAGCTGGAAAACGGGCATGAAATCCTGGCTACTATTTCTGGTAAAATGAGAATGCATTATATCAGGATATTGCCTGGCGATAAAGTGGGTGTGGAAATGAGTCCCTATGATTTAACCAGGGGCAGGATCATTTTCAGGTATAAGTAAGTTATTAAAAAGTAAAAAGAGTTGTATGAAAGTTCGGGCATCCATTAAAAAACGCAGTGTAGATTGTAAGATCGTGCGCCGCAAAGGCAAATTGTACATCATCAACAAGAAAAACCCCCGTTTTAAACAGCGTCAGGGTTAAGCCATTGATGGATTACGAACAGCAAAAATTTAAAAGTAAAAAGTAAAAAATGGCGCGTATTGCCGGTGTAGACTTACCAAAAAATAAAAGAGGCGAAATCGGCCTTACCTATATCTTCGGAATAGGTCCTTCAACTGCAAAGTATATTCTTAACAAAGCCGGAATCAGCTTTGACAAGAAAGTAAATCAGTGGAATGATGAGGAACTGAATTCAATTCGTAACATCATTACCAACGAACTGAAGGTAGAAGGTGCTCTGCGTTCTGAAGTGCAGATGAGTATTAAGCGTCTTTTGGACATCGCCTGCTATAGGGGTGTACGCCATCGTAAAGGTTTACCTGTTCGCGGACAACGTACCCGAACAAACAGCCGGACGAGAAAAGGAAAACGCAGAACTGTTGCCGGTAAAAAGAAAGCGCCTAAAAAGTAGTTCAGACATGTGCCGTCTGATGACGTGCACTTGTTTCACATAGCACCATTTGAGAATCAATACCGGATACGGGGTGCACGAGGAGGATTGATTCACTAACTCGCCTTGGGGCGGAAGTAAAATTTATAACCAGATTACCTAATTCGAACAATGGCAAAAGCACAACAGGCGACCAGCGCGAAAGCAGCATCTAAAAAAAGAGTGGTTAAAGTAGAAGCTTACGGGGACGCCCATATTTCTGCAAGTTTCAACAACATCATCATTAGTATTACGAATAAAAACGGCCAGCTCATTTCCTGGAGCAGTGCCGGTAAAATGGGTTTCAAGGGCTCAAAAAAAAATACACCTTATGCAGCACAGATGGCTTCTGCCGATGCTGCAAAAACAGCACTGGATGCCGGCCTGAAAAGGGTGGATGTATATGTTAAGGGTCCAGGATCCGGAAGAGAAAGCGCCATTCGCTCTCTGGCTAACAACGGGATCGAAGTAGTCATGATCAAAGATGTTACGCCATTGCCACATAATGGCTGTCGTCCGCCAAAAAAGAGAAGAGTTTAAAATATTTTGAAAATTTGAAAATTTGGGATTTTGAAAATTGATTCCCAAAACTTCAGATAATCAATGTGCAAATTTCATAACAAGCTGGGCAGAATTTCATTTTAAGATTTTTCATAATTCTGTCCGGGTACTCAAAAATCTAAAACAAACTATGGCACGTTACACAGGTCCAAAGACCAAAATCTCCCGCAAATTCGGAGAACCCATTCTAGGTAATGGCAAATGGCTCAACAAAAACAGCAATCCTCCCGGTCAGCATGGAGCTACCAAAAAGCGAAAAACCCTGGGTGAATATGCACTCCAGTTAAAGGAAAAGCAAAAAGCGAAATATACTTACGGCGTTCTGGAACGCCAGTTCCGTAAAACTTTCGAAGAAGCTTCCCGTAAAAAGGGAGTAACTGGTGAAAACCTGATTCGCTTGCTCGAATCCAGACTGGACAATACGATTTATCGTTTGGGTATTTCCCCTTCTCGTCCGGGTGCCCGCCAGTTAGTTTCCCATAAACACGTCACTGTTAACGGAGAAGTCGTAAATGTGCCTTCTTTTCAGCTTAAACCAGGAGATGTAATAGGTCTCAAAGCAACTTCCCAGGGGAATGCCGGCATTACCAGCGCTGTAAAAGGCAAGGGTAACCGGATCAACTGGCTTGACTGGAATGAAACAGAAATGAAAGGAACCTTCATTGCTTATCCGGAGAGAGAAAGTATCCCTGAAAATATCAAGGAACAACTGATTGTGGAATTGTATAGTAAATAATCGCAAGCATTCATCATTCGTAAATCGAAAATTTAAATATGGCCATTTTAAATTTCCAGAAACCAGACAAAATCATACTTCAAAAAGCTACTGATTTCGAAGCCCAGTTCGAATTCCGTCCTTTGGAGCCAGGTTACGGAGTAACCATCGGGAATGCCCTTCGCAGGGTATTGCTCAACTCTTTGGAGGGATACGCAATCATCGGCGTAAAAATCGAAGGAGCTGATCACGAATTCGCCACGCTCAAGGGTGTGACGGAAGACGTGGTTGAAATTATCCTGAATCTCAAACAGGTGCGTTTCAAAAAGAAAGTGGACCATGAAGTGGCTCAGGAAAAGATTACCCTTAGCCTCAAAAACAAAACCGAATTCACCGCAGCAACCATTGGTGATGCTTTACCGAGTTTTGAAGTGATGAATCCTGGCCTGCTCATCTGTACGATGGATGCTTCAGCCCGGGTTGATATAGAGATCACCATCGGCAAAGGACGCGGTTATGTACCGGCTGAAGACAACAAACCGAAAGATGCGCCATTTGGATATATTCCCACAGATGCCATATTTACTCCCATTAAGAACGTAAGGTATTCTATTGAAAATACCCGTGTGGAACAGAGAACGGATTTCGAAAAACTGTTAATGGAAGTTTCTACCGATGGTACTATCCACCCGGAAGAAGCAGTAAAACAGGCTTCACGTATCCTGATCCAGCATCTGATGATCATTACCGACGAAAACATCACTTTCGATAATAAGGAAGAAAAGAAAGAAGACCTCGTTGATGAACAAACCCTGCAGCTGCGTAAAGTACTGAAGACTCCGCTCGAAGACCTGGATCTTTCCGTCAGGGCTTTTAATTGTCTCAAGGCTGCTAAAATTAATAGCCTGAGCGAACTGGTTACTTACGAACAGGAAGACCTCATGAAATTCCGGAATTTTGGTCAGAAATCTCTGGCGGAAATAGAACAGGTTTTGCATGAAAGGGGGCTTCACTTCGGTATGGACCTTTCTAAACTTAAATTGGACGACGAATAATTCAAGTGTGAGAGTATGAGAATGTAAGAATTCTTGCAGACCCACTCTTTCACAAGCTCATAGTTTTAATAACACGCTTTGCAATTCCTGACACGGTGCAATGCTCAAATGAAATAAGTCATGCGTCACGGAGACAAAATCAACAACCTAGGCAGGAAAGCAGCTCACCGGAGTGCCCTGCTCAGTAACCTGGCCAGCCAGCTGATCTCTCACAAGAGAATCGTAACAACCCTTGCGAAGGCAAAAGTGCTCAGAACTTATATTGAACCACTGATCACCAAAGCAAAAGAAAATACTACCCACCAGCGCCGTGTGGTTTTCAGTTATCTGCAGGATAAGGATGCAATCACCGAACTTTTTAGCACAGTCGCTGAAAAAGTTGGCGGTCGTCCGGGTGGTTATACCCGTATCATCAAATTGGGACAAAGAACCGGTGACGCTGCTGAAACGGCCATGATCGAACTGGTGGATTTTAATGAAATCTACGGCAAAGGCAAAGGCGAAGCCAAGGAAACCGCCAAAAAGACCCGTCGTGCCGGTGGCAAAAAGAAATCCGCAGAAAAAGCTGAACCTGTTGAAAAAACGGAAGCCAAAGAAGAAAAAGCAGAAAAATAAATTGGAACGAATTCATATATCGCAAGCAGAACCGGATTGGTTCTGCTTTTTTATTGAGTGAAGACAGTACAGAAGTGAATATATAGAGCAGTGGGGGTGTGGAAGGGTGGAAGTCGAATGGGTAAATTCAAATGTTGAAAGGTAAAAAAGGTTGTTAACAAAATTCATACTCCCATACTCTCATACTTCCGGACTTTCACACTAATATTCGTTTTCTTTGCAAAATTATTCGAAAACTATGGCCATCTCACCAGTTCAAAAACCCGCCTTACTTATTCTTCAGGACGGATCAGTTCATTACGGACAGGCTTTCGGTAAAACAGGAACTACATCCGGAGAGATCTGTTTTAATACCGGAATGACAGGATACCAGGAGGTTTTTACTGACCCAAGTTATTACGGGCAGGTTCTGATCATGAATAGTGTCCATATCGGGAATTATGGGGTAAAAGATGCAGATGTGGAATCGGACAGTGTAAAAATCCGCGGGCTGATCGGCCGAAACCTTGAAGAACAATTTTCCAGGATACAGGCCAAGGGCTCTCTGAACGACTATCTGAAAGCGAACCAGATTGTTTGTATTGAAGGCGTTGATACTCGGGCCCTGGTTACCCATGTGCGGCAGAAAGGGGCAATGAACTGCATCATTTCCTCCGAAATTCTGGATGTGAATGAGTTAAAAAAGCAATTGCTTTCCGTGCCTGACATGGATGGACTGGAACTAGCATCGGCTGTTTCCACTGAAAATACCTATGAAGCAGGTGATCCCGCGTCTGGTGTAAGAATTGCGGTGCTTGATTATGGGGTTAAAAAAAATATTGTACAATGTATGATTGACCGGGGTGCCTATGTAAAGGTTTTTCCGGCTAAAACCGCACTTAACACCCTTAAGGAATTCAAACCCTCGGGCTATTTTCTTTCTAATGGCCCTGGCGACCCGGCGGCAATGAATTATGCGGTGGAAACCGTCCGTGATATTCTTAAAGAAGAAAAGCCCTTATTCGGGATTTGTCTGGGTCACCAGCTACTGGCCCTTGCCAAGGGAATACCTACTTTTAAAATGCATCATGGACACCGCGGCCTCAATCATCCGGTAAAAAACCTGATCACTGGAAAATGCGAGATTACTACTCAGAATCATGGATTTGGGGTGGACCCAGTTTCCGTTCGAAAAAATCCCGACGTGGAAGTGACACACATAAACCTCAATGACGATTCCATAGAAGGTATCCGGCTCAGGAACCGACCGGTTTTCTCAGTACAATATCATCCGGAGGCAACTCCGGGTCCACATGACAGCCGTTATCTTTTTGATGAATTCATAGACCTCATAAAAAAAGTCTAAATCCATTTGTTTACCTGCTCCTGAACTCCAAATTCTCGTGCCAGGTTTAGGTTCTACACGTTAAGCTTTAGGCTTAAAACCGTATTTTTGCACTCTATTAAACCTCATCTGCGTGGCATTGATTAAGAGTATTTCTGGTATCCGGGGAACTATTGGCGGGAAACCCAATGAGAATCTCACACCACTGGATATCGTTCGTTTTTCGGCTGCTTTTGGAACCTGGATTAAAGAATCGGTTGCCCATTCAAAAAAAATTGTAATTGGAAGAGATGGCCGCATAAGCGGAGAAATGGTGCGCAACCTCGTCGTTAGCACCCTGACTGGCCTGGGCCTGGATGTGCACGATCTCGGATTGTCTACTACACCGACTGTGGAAATGGCAGTTATCGGGGAAAAAGCAGCTGGAGGAATTATCATTACTGCAAGTCATAATGCTCAGGAATGGAACGCTCTTAAACTGCTCAATAGTGCGGGCGAATTTATCAGTTCGGAAAATGGTCTTTGGATCCTGGATAAGGCAGCCAAAGAGACCTATTCCTTTGCAACGACTGACAAACTGGGAACTTATTCGGTGGACAACAGTTATTTGTATAAGCATATCCAGGCGGTTTTGGACTATCCCCTCATTGACCTCGCGGCCATCAGGAGCAAGCATTTTAAGGTGGTGGTGGATTGCATCAATTCGAGTGGAGCATTATTCATTCCCCCTCTGTTAAAAGAATTGGGAGTAGAAAATATTCGCTTATTGAATGAAGAAGTTAACGGCAGGTTCGCTCATAACCCGGAGCCTCTTCCGGAAAATCTGGCCGGCCTGAGTGCTGAAGTAAAAAAATCAGGGGCCGACCTGGGAATCGCCGTCGATCCGGACGTAGACCGGTTATGTTTTGTTTGTGAAGACGGCACCATGTTCGGAGAAGAGTTTACACTGGTAGCTGTGGCAGATTATGTCCTTTCACAAAAACCGGGGAATGCCGTAAGCAATATGAGCAGTACAAAGGCGCTCAAGGAAATTACCCTGAAACATGGCGGCCAATACTTTCCTTCTGCTGTCGGAGAAGTCAATGTGGTAAATAAGATGAAAGAAGTGAAGGCCGTAATTGGAGGAGAAGGGAACGGGGGAATTATCGTACCAGACCTGCATTATGGAAGGGATGCTCTGATCGGGATTGGATTGTTTCTGAGTGCATTGGCTCGTCACAAAAACGGAATGCGTTCCTTCCGGTCAAAATACCCGGATTATTTTATTTCAAAAAATAAAATAGAACTTGAAAAGGGTATCAACGTAAATAAAATCTTTGATCAGATCAAAACAAAATATAAAAATCATCCGGCAAATACAGAAGATGGTTTGAAAATTGAATTTGATGAAGATTGGGTGCATCTCCGCACATCCAATACAGAACCGATTATCCGCATATATGCGGAAAGTAATTTTGAAACGACTGCGAACAATATCGCCAGGCGCCTCATGAAAGATATCCAGGAGTTTATTTAAATCCGCAAATTTTTGTTCCGATGGAAAGAATTTATTTTGATAACGCGGCGACAACGCCGCTGGATCCGGCAGTCCTGGAAACGATGATGCCCTACCTGACTGAAAAGTTCGGAAACCCTTCCTCTATTTATTCCTACGGAAGGGAGAGTCGCATGGCCATAGAACAGGCAAGAAAATCAGTCGCACAAATGCTTCATGCACATCCGGCTGAGATTTTTTTTACCAGTGGGGGAACGGAAAGTAGTAATGCAGCGATTCGTGCTGCTGTACAGGACCTGGGTTGCAGGCATATCATCAGTTCACCACTGGAACACCACGCCACCCTGCACACAATTAACTATTATCAAGATCGGGGCGAAGCCAAAGTTCATTTATTGAATGTGCTTCCCGGTGGCCACCTGGATCTGGATCATCTTGAACGGATACTGGACGGATTGGGGGAAAAAGCGCTGGTTAGCCTTATGCATGCCAATAATGAAATTGGGAATCTTCTTGATATTTCAAGAGTGTCTGAAATCTGTAAAAAATATGGAGCGATTTTTCATTCCGATACCGTACAAACGCTCGGACATTATTCATTTGACTTGAGTAAACTGACTATACATTTTATAACCGGGGCATCCCATAAATTTCACGGTCCGAAAGGATCCGGGATCCTATATATCAATGAACAGATAAAAGTAAAACCTAATATTCATGGCGGTGCACAGGAAAGAAATATGCGGGCCGGCACAGAGAATGTTTATGGCATTGTTGGATTTGCCAAAGCTCTCGAACTGGCAAGTCAGAGAATGGACGAAGAACGCAAATATATCAACGGGTTGAGAATGTATATGGCGGAAGAACTACAAAAAGCAATTCCGGAAGTATCTTTTAACGGGGATTCTTTTGGAAAATGCCTTTACACGATTTTAAGTGTAAGCTTTCCCAAATCCGAAAAATCAGAAATGCTATTGTTTAATCTGGACATCAATCATATTTGCGCTTCCGGTGGAAGCGCGTGTACCAGCGGCGCGCAGCTTGGTTCACATGTAATTCAGGCTATCTATCCCGGCTCAGACCGCACTACTGTCCGATTCTCCTTCAGCCGTCAAAATACAAGAAATGAAGTGGATGAAGTTGTTAGTAAACTGAAGACACTTGTTTAATGGAAGGCATAAAAAAATCCAGTCACTACGCTGGATCTTTTTATGTGTGTTCTAGTATAAATCTTCGAAGGGATCAGATGGATCTTGGACCAAAAACGGGCTCTTTCAGCGGCAAATTTACGTCTATTCTGACTCGGTTTTTCAATTCATTTTCAAAACTTTTTCACAGTTCGCCGAATTTAGAAATGTTAACATTTTTTTTCAATAACTGTTAATGGCTTTGTACAATTACGAGTTGGTTTTTAACATTCTGGCCATTTGCAGTCAGTCTGACAACATAGGTTCCGGTTGGCAGAACTCCTGATTTAGACACCTGTACATTTTGACGACCCGAAAGTGTATTCCAATTTGTTTCGCTGATTTTATTACCGGAAAAATCGAAAAATTCGATTTTTGCACTGCGCAGATTTTTATCTGACTCTATAAATATCATATTGTTCTGTATTACGGTAGGGTAAATCCGGGTACCTTCAAAAGGATTGTTAACAATCTGTACTACCGGAGTTTGATTGATATTGCCTTTCTTTCCAATTACTTTAATCCGATAATATGAAGTTCCAATCAGGGGGTGGATATCTGTGTAGCTATAATGCAACTGATAATCACTGGTAGATATTTTCATCTTTGATTCAACACTGTCAATATCCTGGAAATTTAATCCGTCACCACTACGCTGGATTTCAAAATGATCCACACCGGATTCCATCATGGTCAACCAATTTAGTTCAACTACCTGTTGATCAGTAAATACGCCCTTAAAATTGGTCAGGGTTAAACTGCCAAAGCTGGGATCAGCATAGCTGAATGTGCTGGCAAAAATTACGGCGATTAAGAGAAATGTTGTTTTCATAAAATTAGTTACAACCTATATAGCCAACCCCTGTGCCATACTGATAATATGATGATAATCATAAAGTTATGTGTGAATTTTGACTCTGGTTTTTTCCCGGAACGGGAATCAATTACGAAAATGAGTCAGGCTCCTGGGAAAGTTCATTAATTTGTTCCGGATCATTATAACTTGTGCGCTTTTACCAAAACATGCAAAAAGCTGCTGAAGCTGTCCGGAGAATTTATTCGATTGATGTCTTAAGGGGGATCGTCATGATCATTATGGCACTTGATCATGTAAGAGACTATTTTCACTATACTGCGTTTACCGATAGTCCGACAAATTTGATGACCACCACGCCTTTATTGTTTTTTACCCGTTGGATAACCCATTTTTGCGCACCGACATTTTTATTACTGTCCGGCGTTTCGGCATATCTGACGGGCCAGAAGAAAACAAAAAAAGAATTAAGCATCTTTCTGATAAAAAGAGGCTGCTGGCTGGTTTTGGTAGAACTGCTCATAGTGACCCTTGCCTGGACGTTTGATCCATTGTATCACATCTTTATATTGCAGGTGATCTGGGCCATCGGCGTAAGCATGATTATATTGGGCATATTTATCTGGCTCCCGCTGAACGCGATTCTGCTTTGCGGCTTGCTGATCATTGGGCTGCACAATTTGCTGGATATTCCAGAGAGCAGCAAGGATGCTCAGATAGGTCTCTTCTGGAATCTGGCGCACCATGGAAGATTTACAGAGATTCAATTATGGCCTCATCATATCGGCCTGATTGTATATGCATTTCTGCCCTGGACAGGTATTATGATGTTGGGTTATGGAATGGGAAGATTATTTACACCCGCGTTTAATAATAAGAGAAGGAAAATTTTGTTTATTTCAGGTTCGGTTGCAATCCTGCTTTTTATTATTTTTCGTTCTTACAATCACTACGGCGATCCTGAACACTGGCATTTTATTCGCAGTCGTCTTTTCTCCTGGCTTTCGTTTTTTAATCTTACCAAATATCCACCCTCCCTGGATTATATTTCCCTTACTATTGGCGGAGCACTTATTATGCTCGGTTTCCTTGATCGGATTTCAAAGGATTCGTATTCTTTCATACGCGTATTCGGTCGCGTTCCATTTTTTTTCTATATCGTACATCTTTACCTGATACATACACTCACTGTTATTTTGTTTTTTGTACAGGGATACCAGTCAAAAGATATCCTTCCCCAACATAGTCCGTTTATGTTCCGCCCGGATAATTTTGGATTTGGTTTAGCAGGAGTATATTTGATTTGGATCGCTGTAATATTAATTTTATATCCTCCCTGCCGATGGTATGACAATTTTAAAACTACCCACAAAAAATGGTGGCTGAGCTATCTGTAATAACTGAAAACTGATGGTCGGTATGTTAGGCGCCTACTGCAGCAGTCCCCGGATCTCATTCAGTTTGAGTAAGGCTTCGACGGGAGTAAGACGGTTGATATCCAGCTCCTGAAGCATTTTTCGTATTTGTTCAAAGGTCTGGCTATGGGCGTCAAAAATGGATAACTGGAGCCTTGGTCCTGTAATTTTTTTCATCTCTTCCTTGAGCGCTGTATTTTCACCGCCACGGCTTTCTTCCAATTGTTTAAGAATTTCATTGGCACGGTTAATCAGGGTGGCGGGCATACCGGCCATCTTGGCCACATGAATGCCAAAACTATGAGTGGACCCGCCATGTGCCAGCTTGCGTAGGAAGATGATTTTATTTCCCAGCTCGCGGCTTGTAATATGATAATTTTTTACGCCTGCAAATTTGTTTTCGAGTTCGTTCAATTCATGATAATGCGTGGCGAAAAGAGTTTTTGGTTTAAAGATTGACTGGTGCAGATACTCCGCAATGCTCCATGCGATAGAGATCCCGTCATATGTCGAGGTGCCCCTGCCGATCTCATCCAGGATAATAAGACTACGGGATGTTATATTATTAAGAATACTGGCTGTTTCATTCATTTCTACAAGGAAAGTGGATTCACCGCCGCTCACATTGTCTGACGCCCCAACGCGAGTGAAAATTTTATCTGTTAACGGAATATTCGCCACTGTTGCGGGTACAAAGCTTCCCATATGACTCATGAGTGTAATCAGTGCCACCTGTCGTAGCAGGGCCGATTTACCACTCATATTAGGGCCGGTTAATATAATTATCTGCTGATCTGTCGGATCCAACGTCAGGTCATTGGCAATATATTCCTCGCCCAGTGGTAAATTTTTTTCAATCACAGGGTGACGGCTTTCTTTTAATTCAAGTATGGATTCTTCCTGAATAACCGGCTTTTTATAATTGAATCGAAGCGCGTTACCGGCGAAACAAAGCAGGCAGTCAAGAGTTGCGAGTACTGAACAATTTACCTGGACGGGAGCAATATAATCCCGGAGTGAAAGCATAAGAGTATCATAGAGGCGTGCTTCAATCAGCTGAATTTTTTCTTCAGCGCCCATTATTTTTTCTTCATAAACCTTTAATTCAGGG
>Ga0068871_100000357_pt1 | contig 31829 bp, 31 predicted proteins | sample KBSMisM72_FD_72750 | JGI IMG/M metagenome (GOLD analysis project Ga0068871, IMG submission 72750) | Miscanthus rhizosphere microbial communities from Kellogg Biological Station, Michigan, USA - KBS Miscanthus M7-2 | ecosystem: Host-associated > Plants > Roots > Rhizosphere > Soil ...
GTCGTCGTCATGGCCGGACCTTGCTCGGTGGAATCACGCGAGCAAATCTTCAAGGTTGCAGGGCAGGTCGCGCAGGCTGGTGCAAAGGTCCTTCGCGGCGGCGCATTCAAACCTCGTAGCTCGCCATATTCTTTCCAGGGCCACGGCATTGATGGCCTCAAACTGCTGCGCGAAGCCGCGGACGCCAACCATCTCCTGGTCATCAGCGAGGTCATGGAAATCGCCCAGATCGAGCCCATGCTGCCCCACATCGACATCTTCCAGATCGGCGCCCGCAACATGCAGAACTTCAACCTGCTGCGGGAGTTGGGCAAAATCCGCAAACCTTGCTTGCTGAAGCGAGGCATCGCGGCGACTCTGGAAGAGCTGCTGCTCTCGGCCGAGTACATCATGTCGGGCGGAAATTATGAGGTCATCCTCTGCGAGCGCGGCATTCGCACCTTCGAGACCTATACTCGCAACACGCTGGATATTTCTGCCATCCCCATCATCAAGAAGCTTTCGCACCTTCCGATGACCTCTGATCCCTCGCACGGCACCGGCCTTCGCGACAAAGTTCCGCCCATGGCGCGGGCCTCAGTCGCCGCGGGCGCTGACGCCTTACTGATCGAAGTCCATCCCGATCCGGACAAGGCGTTTTCTGATGGAGCGCAATCGCTCTATCCCGATCAGTTCTCCAAATTGATGGACGAACTGCGCATGATCGCGCCAGCCGTAGGTCGAAAAATCGCGTAACCGGAGCTTGAGAACGCCTCGTGGCCATTCGCCAAATCACCATCATCGGAACCGGCCTGATTGGTGGCTCGTTAGGTTTGGCGCTGAAGAAGCGGGGCTTCCTTGGACCCGTGATTGGATGCGATCGTCCTCCCGTCCTTGAGCGCGCACTACAATCTGGCGCCATCGACGAAGCACGAGCCAATGTTGCGGAGGCAGCGATGGGCAGCCAGGTCGTCGTACTTGCGGTGCCGATCGGCGCTTCGCTTGACCTGATCGACCGCTTAGCTCCTTCCCTTCCCACAAAAACTTTACTCACGGACGTAGGCAGCACCAAGGCCGCGATTCTCGACCGCGCATCTAAAGCCTTTGGCAAGAACGTGGGCAAGCGATTCCTCGCCGGGCACCCCATGGCCGGCAAAGAACAGTCGGGAATCGAATTCGCCGACCCGGAACTATTCCAGGGTGCGGGATGGTTTGTAACTCCGTCCCCCGATCAGAAAATCTACGAAGGCGTCGCCGGAGATTTTCTCGAGTGGATAGAAAAAATCGGCGCTCGCGTCGCCAGCATGGAGGCCGATGAGCACGACCAGCTCTGTTCCTGGATCAGTCACCTCCCGCAACTGATCTCCACGGCCTTGGCCGCGACTCTGGTAGACGAATACGGCGAGGATGCCCCCTTGCTCGACGCAGGAGGGCGCGCCCTCAAAGAGATGACCAGAATCTCCTCGAGCCCCTACTCCATGTGGCGCGATGTTTTTCTCACCAACAAAGAGAACGTAAGTTATGCCCTCTTGAAACTCGAGCAACGCCTGTCCCACCTCCGCGAGAATCTCGACTCCAGAGAACTGGAAAGAGAATTCGAGCGGGCCCATCATCTAAAGAAGAATTCGCGACCCAAACCTTTGTCATCCTGACCAGCATCCCAAATATCTGTGTTTCACCACAATTTGTCATCCCGACCGAAGCCGGAGCGAACGCGACGGCGAGTGGAGGGACCTTGCGTTCCCCGGCTCCGAACGATCATGGTTAGGCAAAGCGCCGAGCGCGCGTTTCTTAGACTTTCGTTGATGCCTCCCGCTCGTAACCTGAAATGAAACCTCCCTTCATTTAGAATCCCTACAAATGAATAAAGTCGTAGCCAGCGCCGACGAAGCCATTCAGGACATTCCCGACGGCGCCACCATCATGATCGGCGGCTTCGGCCTCTGCGGCATGCCGGAGAACTTGATCCGCGCTCTGGTCCGCAAAGGCACCAAGAACCTATTCACCATCAGTAACAATGCCGGCGTCGATGGCCTTGGCATCGGCCTCCTGCTGGCCGCCGGCCAGCTCCGACGCCACATCGGCACCTACGTCGGCGAGAACAAACTGCTGGAACAAAAAATCCTCAACAAGGAAATTGATCTCGAACTAATACCCCAGGGAACTTTTTCCGAACGCATACGCGCCGGGGGCGCTGGCATTCCCGCCTTCTTCACTCCAACCGGAGTGGGCACCATAGTGGCGGAGGGCAAGGAAACGCGCGAATTTGACGGACGCACCTACATCATGGAACGCGGGCTGACAGCCGACTTCGCTTTCGTAAAGGCGTGGAAGGGTGACAAGTGGGGCAACCTTGTTTATCGCAAGACCGCACGAAACTTTAATCCCATGATGGCATCGGCGGCGAAAGTCACCATCGCCGAAGTGGAAGAAATGGTTGAAGTCGGAGAGCTGGATCCCGAACTGATTCACACTCCCAGCATTTACGTGAAGAGAATTTTCAAGGGAGAATTATTTGAGAGGCGGATCGAGAGAAAAACCGTGAGGAAAAAGAATTGAGCTCGCAGACAAGCACGAAACCCATCAAGGACAGTGACAAGCGCGAGCGTATCGTCAAGCGCATCGCCCAGGAACTGCACGACGGGTTCTACGTAAACCTCGGGATCGGCATGCCGACCTTAGTCGCCAATTACGTTCCGACGGGCATGGAAGTCATTCTGCAGAGTGAGAATGGGATGCTGGGAATCGGTCCCTACCCGTTCGAAGGCGAAGAAGACGCCGATCTGATCAATGCCGGTAAGGAAACCGTCAGCGAAATCCCGGGCACATCGTTCTTCTCCAGCGCCGATTCCTTCGCCATGATTCGCGGCGGCCACATCGATCTCAGCGTTCTGGGCTCGATGGAGGTAGACGAAGAAGGCAGTCTCTCAAATTGGATGATCCCCGGCAAAATGGTAAAGGGCATGGGCGGAGCCATGGATCTGGTAGCAGGGGCCCGCCGCCTGATCGTTGCTATGGAACACACCACCAGAGACGGTCAGCCAAAGATTCTGAAAAAATGCACTCTCCCGCTGACCGGGGTCAGAGTGGTAAACATGATTGTGACGGAGATGGCCGTCATGAACGTCACTGCCAACGGTCTGGTTCTCACTGAACTCGCGCCCGGCGTTACGGCCGACTCAGTTCAAAAGGCAACTGAGCCGACTATGATAATCAGCCCAGCCCTGAAAGTCCTGGAATATTAGCCTGCGCTCATCTTTGATTGCAGTGTCACCCCGAGCGAAGCCGCGGCCTTGCGTTCCCTGGCAAGTTCAATCGCTCAAGCTTTTGATCCGCGCCGCCTCGAACTCATCCCCCTTTTTCCATCCCACTAGCTTCGGCATATGCGCGGCCTCCCATCCCAGGGCAAATCCAAACCGCGCCAGCACCGCGTCTCCTGTGAAGTCCATCTCCTCGTGATATTCATCGCTCGGCTGGTGATAGTGCTTTTGCGTGTACTCGTCGGCTTCCTGCATTCCCCACGCCAGGTCATGCCCCTTGTACTTCATCCCTTCATTCAAAGAGAACGATGGAATTCCCACCCGAGCCAGGCTGAAATGGTCTGACCGGTAGTAGTGTCCCGCCTCGGGATGTGAATCCGGACGAATGGTAAGCCGGAACTCCTCAGCCGTGCTCTGCACTGCTGAAAAGAAGGTAGTCCGCTCCGAACCGGAAACCTCAGCTTCTTCCGGCTGACCCAGCGGCGGCACATCGTCATAGTTCAGATCGAGCGTGATCTTCCCCGCGGGAATTGGCGGATGCTTACCCAGATACTCTGATCCGAGCAATCCCTGCTCTTCGGCTGTCACCGAAGCAAAAATAATCGAGCGCGCCGGCTTCTGCCCCGCCAGGCTGTAGGTGCGCGCAAGCTCCAGCAGGATTCCACATCCGGTGGCGTTATCGTCCGCGCCGTTGTAAATGTTATCTCCCGGCATATCAGGCCGGATGCCCAGGTGATCGTAGTGCGCCGTGTACATCACAGCTTGATTCTTTAGCTTGGAACTGGAACCGGGAAGCGTCGCGATCACATTGTTCGATTCAAAGGGACGCACCTTGCTCACCATATGAGCCTTGAGCCGGGAATGAAGCGCAACCGGACGAAAATCACGGGAGCGCGCATCTGCCATCAGCTTGTCGAGATCGAGACCATCCCCTGCCACCAGTTGCTTGGCAATATCCAGTTGCACCCACGCCGCGACCTTCAGCTTGGGCGTTCCGTCGAGTTTGAGATAAGACTTCTCGCCGGAATTGGAATTACGCACCACGTCCCAGGGATAACTCGCCATGTCCTCGCGATGGATCAGAATTACGCCAGCCGCGCCCTTACGGGCTGCCTCCTCATACTTGTAGATCCACCGGCCGTAATAAGTCAGCGCCCGTCCGGTGAAAAAGTTCGGATCGTCCGACGGAGGCTCATTCACCAGCATGAGCAGGACCTTGCCCTTCACGTCCACGTCTTTGTAATCGTTCCAGCTGTATTCCGGGGCTTCGATTCCGTAGCCGGCAAAAACCATGTCAGCATCCACGTCCGACTGCGACTGCTGCGTCTGGTCGTAGGCAACGTACTCATCCAGCACTTTCAGATTGCGCGCATCGCCGCGGGCCGTTGCAAGCGAAAACGTAGCTTCTGCTCCCGGCGTAACCCCGACCATGGGGACCTTTTGCAGGTAGGTCCCGTTATCGCCCGCGGGCATGAGCCCATAACTCTTGAACTCCTTGGCTATGTAGTCAGCCGCCATGTCACCACCGCGCTGCCCCGTGCCGCGACCTTCCAGCTTGTCATCGGACAAAAACTTCACGTGCGCCCGGATACGTTGCGCGTCGATTTTCTGCATCGCCGCGATTCCGGCCGGTGAAAGCCGCGGCGAGGTTTGGGTAAAACCCCATACCACTAAGGCAATAACAATTGCCGCTAACCACAGAGCACCCTTCTGCATGAACACTCCTCTTGGAATCGAAGCAAACTAGTTGCTGAGTACTGAAAACTGAAAAGCGGTCGTCGAACGGGAACTCTTCGCGTCTCGAAGTACGCTAGCTTTTGAAGCCCGCAACCTGCAGGCTAATTCTTAGACCCTCAACCAGCCCGAAACGCAGCCACATTCTCTCCAGGTTGAAAAATCGGTACCACACCCCCACGCGTCGTCTCTGCCATCTTGGCATTAATCTGTTCAAAATCGCTCCGGTCCCAGCCAACGCTGGAGATTTCGATTTCCCCGTCCTGTCCAATCCAGAATGTCGTCGGCACATTTGTCAGCCCGTAAGCATTCGACACAGGATAGGTGTTCGTGTCGTCCAGCACTATTGGATATGTGATTCCAAAATGTTTTGAGAACGACGCAGTATCCTTGCTGCCATTCTGCGAAATCCCAACGATCATCGCGCCTTTTGCTCCATATGCCTTATGAAGCCTTTCCAGGAAAGGCAAAGCATACTGGCAGGTCGGACACGAAATCTTGAAGAACACTGCGACTACCGGACCGCGCGCCAGAGCATCCTTCAACGAAAACAGATTTCCATCCATCGCCTGCAGAGAAAAATCAGGGGCGGTCTCACCAGTATCGAGCGCTACCATTTCTGTCTCCGTACTTAGATTAACGGCCGAAGAGGCCTAAAAGTTACCTCAACCCCAAAAGAACAGGACCTGTCGCCCAAGCGCAGCCGCAGGACCTGGTGCTTTATAAGCCACTCAAAATCTTCGCCGCCCGTAAGATCTTCCGTGTCAATCCGGTCAACGGAAGTGCTTCGATTCTTTGCATTGTCACCCATTCCCCCTTACTTACGCGCTTCAAGTCTCTCACTACCCGCACCGTGTAGTCCGTCACCGTGATCGAATGCCGCACCGTAAGCCACGATTCCATCTGATCATCAGCAACAACTTCCGGCAACTCCCACATCCCCGGCATTAGCGATTCGTCAAATGCTCGTTGCACGAGAAGCACCGACCGGTTCCGGCAATTGAGAGTGTAGTGAATCTCCCGCTTGCGGCGAACTGGCTTGAGCTTTGGCAGCCCGGCGCCACGGGTCGCGCAAAAACTCACTACCGGACATTTTGGACAATCCACTACCTGCGGCGCACAAACCGTCGCCCCCAATTCCATCATGGCCTGATTGAAGTTCCCAGGCTGCTTAGGATCCAACAACTGTGAAGCCACCTGCCACATAGGTTCGCCAACTAGCGGTGTCCCAGTTACCCGGCGCACAACCCGCTCGACGTTGCCATCGACGACCGCGACCGGCTCGTCAAACGCAATGCTGGCAATCGCCGCGGAAGTATATCGGCCTATTCCTGGAAGGCTGAGCAATGCAGCCGCGGTGTTGGGGAATTCGCCCCCATACTCGTCGACGATTTTCTTCGAGGCAGCGTGTAGCATGCGAGCGCGGCGGTAGTATCCCAACCCGCTCCAGGCCGCCAGAACATCAGATTCTGAGGCGGACGCTAGTGCTTCAACGGTGGGAAATCGCTGCAGGAATCGCCGGTAGTATTCAACGACGGCTGCTACCCGCGTCTGCTGCAGCATGATTTCGGAAAGCCAAACCCGGTAAGGATCGCGGTTGGCGCGCCATGGAAGATCGCGCTTATTGCGCTGATACCAGCCAAGCAGCCGCCGCTGGAAGAGTCGGCGACCGGCTGGCTCGTTGATGCTGTTACTTGTTCCCATGTCTCTGGTAGTTGCCAGGCTTAGTTTGCAGATGTTCCAATGGTGGAGTGGGCGATCGCCGTCCATCCTGATTTCTGCTGCTGCCACACGCTCATCATACGTACGGGCCCAGCCGGTAGCGGCCTGCCTTCTATTGTTCCCGTCGCCGTCAAACTGTAGTTCACCACCAGTGCCTGACCGTTCAACTCCACCTGAAAATCGCCCAGAGAGTACTCGTCCAGTTGCAACTGCTTCAGATATTCCACCGTCGCGGCCCGGTCGCGTGTGCCGCGTGTCGAAGCAGATACGAAATTGCCGGCGAGATGGCGTTCCAATTCTGTCCAGTTCTTGGCTTTGACCTCTCTCCAGAAGTTTCGCTCCAGACTCTCGCCTCCGGTAACGTCGCTCCAGGTTTTTACTGGACGATCTCCCCACACCGTACACGCCTGCAACAGGCAGGCGCCGATTACGATGGCAAAGAGCCAGAACTTTCGCATGCCGCGATTTTACCGTAAGCCGAGGTGTCTATCGGTATGCGCGTGGGTTGACCCGCCCCCGCAGGCACGAAATAATGAACTTGCCTGGGTCTCCGCTCTAGATCTGTGGAAGGTTTAGAGGGTACGCAATTGAGGAATTATGAACGACTTCGGCCGCAAGGTAGAAGAAGCATCGTCACGCGTCAACAAAACCATCTCCGAGGTGGCGGAACGTCTGGAGAAAGAATCCACCGAAGTCATTCAATATCTGAACGACGAAGTGGTTCCCGCGGTCCGCAGCCACTCGACCAAAGCCATGCGTATCGCGGCCGAGAAGCTGACTCGTCTCGCCGATTACATGGACCAGCATCACCCGCCGCAGAAATAGAATCCGTAAGATTTGCCACAGGATTGCGAAGATTCTGCCTCTGCGCGGCGGCAATTCTTCTTTCTATTGCATTGGCGGGATGCGGACACAAGAACAACCGCGCCCAAATACCTCCGCCGCCTCCAATACCGCAGCCTTCACAATCAGAGACAGCGGAAGTGCACCGCCCCGAGGTGGTGCCCGACAAGACCCAGGAAGAAAAGAATGACCTCTCGGTTCCCTCCGACGCCAAACCCATTCTGATCCAGACCGGGCTGGCCAGTTGGTATGGGCCTCCGTACCACAATCGCAAGTCGTCGAATGGCGAAGTCTACGATATGAACGCCATGACGGCGGCGCACCGCACGTTGCCTCTAGGCTCCATCGTTCGCGTAACCAACGTCAAGACGGGAAGCTCAGCCATCGTCCGAATTACCGATCGCGGCCCATTTATCGGAGCTCGCATTATCGACCTCTCGCTGGCTGCCGCCAAGAAAGTCGATCTAGTCAGAGCGGGCGTGTCGCAAGTGAGAGTCGAAGTGCTTCGTACGCCGGCTCCCATCGATCAGGGTGGCCGCTGGGCGGTGCAAATCGGAGCCTTCGCTGAAGAGCCGCCCGCCACTTCTATGGCTGACAGGATCTCCCGCCGCTACCATACTGCCAAGGTCATTCACTTTGGCAGCCCCGTGGGAGATTGGTGGGTCCGGGTTCGGGTGCTGGGCGATGATCGTGGGCGAGCCGAAGAAGTGGCGCGGGAAACTAAGACGCCGGAGGGAGCGGTGTTTCTGGTGAGGCTGGACTAAGCTTGCTGCTCAAAGAAAACCAAGTGTAGCTTGGCCGGAGGCGCCCTCGGTCTCGCCTAGGTTTTCTTCGCGAACTTCAGCGAAACTGAATTCATGCAGTAACGCTGATAAGTCGGCGCCGGACCATCGTCGAATACATGACCCAAGTGCGCGTCACAAAGCGTGCAGGCAACGGCGGTTCGCGCCATACCGAGCGTGATGTCGTGATTGAGCCGCACATTTTCATTCGCGAGCGGCTGAAAGAAGCTGGGCCATCCCGTGCCGGAGTCAAACTTCGTGTCTGAGCTGAAGAGCGCATTGTCACAGCAGACGCAACGGTAGATGCCCGCTTCGTGCATGTTCCAATATCGCCCGGTAAAGGCCATCTCGGTATCAGCCCGCCGCGTCACGTCGAATTCATTCGCCGAAAGTTGCTTTCTCCATTCCTCTTCCGTCTTGACCACCATCGGCAGACGAACTTCCTGCAGCTTTTGCCCGGAGTCAGAGAACCGGACGATAGTGACATCCTTGGGCGTGCCTGTGTTCTTCGCCTCAGCCACCAGCCGCGGCTTGCGCAGCGACCACAGCAACGCGCCTGCGACTGCAGACACTGACATCCCTAGAAATATCCGTCTTCTTGGGTCGGCCGGTTTGTCTTGATCCACTTCCGATTCGAACATCCTGGCTTACTTCCCTGTATACAGCTCAGGAAATGCCTTCCTCAGGTGTGACACCTTGGGAGCATCGTTGAACATGATGTACCCGTCGGTAGGATGGTTCGAGGCGTAGTCCTGATGGTAGGCCTCAGCCGTGTAGAAACCTTTAAGCGGCACCACCTGGGTCACAATCTTGTTGGAGAAGACTTTCGCCGCATCGAGCTGCGCGATGTAGGCCTCGGCAATCCGCTTCTGCTCGTCGCCGTTATAGAAGATCACCGATCGGTATTGCGTGCCCTCATCCGGGCCTTGCCGGTTAAGTTCGGTCGGGTCGTGCGCGACCGAGAAAAATATCTTCAACAATTCGCCATATGTGATCTCCGAGGGATCATACGTGACCTTCACCGATTCGGCGTGCCCGGTTTGTCCGCTACTAACCAATTCGTATTCGGCAGTGTTAGCTTGTCCGCCGGAGTAGCCTGAGGTCGCGTTGGTCACGCCTTTCACGTGTTGAAAGACCGCCTGTATTCCCCAGAAGCATCCACCGGCGACGACCATTGTCTGTTTTCCAGATTGCGAAGCCTTCGGGGAATCGACCGCTGGGCTGGGAAATAGGCGGTTCTTTGCCGGGCTAGAGCCCGCAAGCAAAGCCATGAGAACTACCAGGGCCAACGCCGCAAAAATGCTGAAGCGCACCATCAAGAACCTCCTCGATACCGCATTGCTGGGCTCATAACATTAGAGTGCCGCGAACGACAAAAGTTTCGTGCCCGGATAACCGCGTTCGGAACCTTCAAAAGGTTATAGTATTCAACGGTTTAGTGAACTAAAAAACCGCGCTCAAAAAGCATAAGCCAAGGTAATCTGTTACGAGGGCTAACTCTGGCTTGCCTCCCGACTGCTTTCCACCGGTTCCACCCCGGCATGCCTGCCGATCCTGCGGCAATCCAGCCGATCTTCACCACATACGGATTGGAATTGCTTGGCCCACCCTTGAACCAGCGATGCGATCATAACCAACGTCGGTCGAAAGAAGGGTTTTTGGTGGGCGTTATTTTGGGTCGAGTAGAAAGTTGTTCATTCGCCTGGGTCTCACTTTAGAGTAGAAGATTGGTACGCACGATCAGGCGGAGGCTCTTCTTTTTGCCTATGATTCGCTCCAGGTGAGGAACCGGCGGCATGAATAAAGTGGATGGTCAGGACACGCGCAACCGCCTCTCTGCGATCGTAACCAATTCCCTGGACACTCAGGCGAAGACGCAGGATCTGGCGCGTCAAGCGTACCAAAGCCGAACGCAGTTCCATCGGCTGTTCCGGACCCTGGTCGAAGAAACTCCGGCGGCCATGCGGCGGCGGCTGTTGCTGGAGAGAGCGGCTTATCAACTGGGCCATACCGGAATGTCGGTAACCGACATCGCTCTGGACGCCAACTACAGTTCGCTGGAGGCGTTCACGCGTGCGTTCCGAAAAGCTTTTCGGATCTCTCCCAGCATCTACCGGCGGGTGCGTGATCCGCACTTCCACTTGCGGACGTCCAACAAAATCCACTTTTTTGCCCCTGGTTCGCCCATGGAAGGTTCCTCAACAAAGGAAGGAAGTGATATGGATCTATTCGATCGTTTCGCAGGCAATGACTCATGGCACACGCGTCGTTTGTTGGAATACGCGGCTACTTTGACAGAGGAACAGTTGGATCGGCAGCTACCCACGGTGGTAGAGCTGCTGCCCTGGCGGGAGTCGAACAAGACTCTAAGACAGCTGTTGGAAAACATTATCTTCACCAAAGAAGTCTGGACCGCTGCACTCTCGGGGGCCGATATGGATGTGAACGGTCCGCCCAAATCGCAGCGCTCCCCGAAGGCCATGATGCAGAGGCTCGAGAAAACCGATGCTGAGCTGCATCGCATTTTCCGTGACATCCGAAACCGCTCCGCCTGGGACGATACGTTCGTCGATGCTTTATGCGAGCCGGCGGAGACCTTTACATTCGGCGGCGTCTTCGCCCATATCATGACGTTCAACGCCCATCGCCGATTGATGGCCTTGGACGCTCTGCGGCAGCTCGGCGTCCAAACCGAGGGTTTCGGCGACCCCATGGAGTATGAGGAAAGTGTGGCGCCCTGGAACCAGCAGGTAACTGTCAAAACGCCATGACCGTGAGAATGAAATTGTTTCGATTGACCGGCGCGGTCGAGCGCGATCCCGCAATCAATGTATGGATGAAAGAGCACGCCGGAGAACTGGGAGACATCGCGCGTCACTGGTTTGAAGTGATGCGACAATGTGGAGACGAAGTTCGCGAGCTTTTGCATGACGGCTGTCCGACAGCATGTCTGGGAGATGCGGCCTTCGCCTACGTCAACGTTTTCACGTCGCACCTAAACGTGGGATTCTTCCAAGGCGCAGCCCTGCCGGATCCGGCCCGCTTATTGCAAGGCACTGGCAAGTTCATGCGTCATGTGAAGCTGAGACCGGGAACGGCCACAAACGCCGCAGCGCTAAGCACACTCATCGATGCGGCGTACTCGGACATCAAGGAGCGCGTCGAACACGGCTAGCTGAGCGAAAAGCGGCGGCGCTTACCTCAGGGCTGTCGTAACACTCACCTCGGGTAAAAGCGTGAGCCTCGTAGCGGCATCTCTGAAAAGCTGCTAAATAGACAAGAGCGGTGAGGCTTCGCGAAGTACCTACTCCATTTTATTCATCACTCGACCCGGTGTGACGAAGTGTCGCGGGCTTTCCAAGGGGAGGCCGAGAATCTCAGTGAAGCGATTCCAGGCTGGATCCAGCGCAGCAGCAAGGCGGAGATCGCGGGAACCTGTGAGCCTACTAGGGTCAGCAGCGGCCCGGCTCCATACTTGACCAGTGGAAGTATGATCACTCGGAGCGCAGCGCTTGCATCACATCGACGCGTGCAGCGCGTGCAGCGGGCAGCACCGACGCGATAACCGCGACCGCCATCAGCACGAATGCAGAGACGAGCACCGGCAATGCGCCCGGCATCTTGACGTCCAGAAAATATCTTCCCGCCAAACGCGCCAGCACGAACCCGAACGCCGCGCCTGCAATCACGCCCGCCGCAGCCATTACGGTGCCCTCCGCGATTACGCCCTTGAGAAGCCGCCGCGGCTCCGATCCGAGGGCCAGCCGGATACCGAATTCCCGCGTCCGCGCGCTCACCGAAAACGCCAGCACGCCCGCGACGCCCACCACTGCGATCGCCAACGCAACAGCCGCGAATACGCCAAACACCAGCGAATTTAAACGGTCCGGCGTGAGCACCTCGGCACGAATGTCTTCAAGCGTGGCAGCGTGCTCAACCGGCTGATCGGCGGACATGTCGCGAATAATGCGCGTGACCGACGGGACCAGCGCATACGGATTTGCATCGGTGTGAATGAAGAGACGGCCGCCAAACACTGGACCTTCGTCAAAAGGGCTGTAGATATTGAGCGTGGGTTCAGGAACGACGTGTGCGTCGTCAATGTCCGCCATGACACCGATGATCCGGTGCGGAGCAAGAAGCCGCGTTTTTTCGCGATCGGTTCCGGGGAAGAATTGCAGTACGGGATCGGTCCAATAGACATGCCGATTGACTGCATCTTGATTGGGAAACATGCGCTGTGCGAGAGTTTCGCTGACGATAACCACCGGCTCTTGGTTCTTATTATTCTGGTCATCCTTGTTCCGATCATCGAGCGCATTGAAATCGCGGCCGGCAATGATAGGAACGCCGAGCGCTGCAAAGAATCCGGGAGAGATGACACGCCATTGCGACCGCGGATCCTCTACGCCGGGGGCATGGACATGTCCGTCGGCGGAGAATTGCAGACCCAGGCCGCCATCGCGCCAGGGAACGACGTTTCCGAACGCGGTCTTACTCACGCCTGGCAGGGCATCAATGCGGCGTATCGCTTCGCGGTAGAAATCGACGACCTGTTGAGGTGTCTTACCGTAGGACATAACCGGAACGTCGATTGCCAGGACGCGCTGCGTGTCCAGTCCTGTTTGAGCTCTTTGTAGTGCGATCAACGTAGTGACCAACATACTTGCGCCGGCCAGCAACACGAAGGACGCGGCGATTTGTGTCACCGCGAATATCCGCTGGCGGCGGCTCGTACTGCCGGTGATTCGCACACTTCCGCTTGCCAGGCTCAGTCCACTTGGCGCCCCGGAGGAGGGCAGGCGCGGGACGAAGGCGAGAATCACCGCGGCGACGATGGCCAGCGCCGCTCCCACCCAAAGCATGCTCGAATCGACTTTGAAATCGAGAGCACGGACGGAGAAGCGCGAGGCGTAGCGCGCCAGGATGGCCACCATCGGCTGCGCGCTCATTACTCCGAGGGCGGCGCCGGCGCCACAGAGCAGAAGGCTTTCGGCCAGCAGCATGCGGCGCAGGGCGCCTGTGCTTGCGCCGAGCGCTACGCGGACCGATAGCTCGCCTTCACGGCGAACCGTGCGCGCCAGAATCAGGTTGGCGACATTGGAACAGGCGATGATAAATACCAGCCCTGACGCCGCGAGCAGCACCAGTAGCACGGTCCGCGCGCCTGACGTGATCTGGTCACGAAGCAACTTCACCCCGATTTCGAAGTCCGCTGCCTGAGCATAGGCTTCGGGATGGTCCTTCTTCATCGCGGAGTAGGCGGAGCGCAACTCAGCTCCAGCCTGATCGAGAGTAACTCCGGGAGCGAGACGGCCGAAAAGCTCAGTCATGCGATGGATGCGGCCGGTGACCATGGTTGCGGAAAGATGATGCGGGCTGGTGACCACGTTGGCGATGATTTCGGTGTCTTGGGGATATGGGACGCAAGGCTCGAGGACGCCAATGACTGTCGCAGACCGATCACCGATGCTGCCGAGGCGAACGGTTTTGCCGATGACCGAAGGGTCCTTGTGAAGAGCTGTCGTCCAGAAACGGTACGTGAGAACAACGACGCCGGCGGCTTTAGAACCGTCGTCTTGAGGTCCGATGAGGCGGCCGAGCACGGGACGAAGGCCCATCACGTCGAAATACGTGCCGCTGACAACACCCCCTCGAATTGAACGAGGCTCACCGAGGCCGATCATGGTGAAGTCCATGGCGGAGAAGTCGCCAAATGCGCTCAGGGTTTTTACGCTAGCGCGTAGATCCTGTATCTCGGGTACGGAAAACGTAGCGTTTTCGTCGCGGATGCCCGGAGCGCTTTGCCGGATATAGATCAGCCGGTCCTCGTCACGGTTGACAAGAGGCTTGAGCAGGACTCCCCGCACCAGCGTGAAGATGGCAGCGTTCGCGCCGATGCCGAGCGCCAACGTAAGAACCACGGCAATCGCCAGCCCTGGAGTCCGAATTAACGAGTGCGCCGCAACTTTCAGATCGCGAACCAATGACATGTTCTTACCTTCCCTGCCGGGATGTCAGCATCACCTTTGCCAATTCTAAGCGCCACATTGTAAGCGACTTAATATGCGATATGTTAGTCCGCGTTGTCCGTTTCTGGACATGCCACGACAAATTCGGACACTCAGACACAGCCTTGGCACGCGGACCGTGGGATTGGAACGCCAATTGGTGAATCGCCGCAAACCTTGAGCTCCCTTTCCCTCCATTCGAATCGAAACTTGTATAATGCCGCGCATGAAAGCAATACCGTGGAGCACAATTGCGTTCGGCTCGCTGTTGCTCATCTCGGTCTGCTCAGCAGGAGGACAGGGAGTGAAATCTCCACAACCTGAAAAATCGAAGCCGCCCGTCAAAACGGTGCAGCGCGGGCGCATCCTTGGAATCGGCGGTGTCTTCTTCAAATCCGCGAATCGCGATCAGATGCGCGAATGGTATTCGAAGCATCTTGGGCTCGCCGACAAAGGCAGCGGCGCAATGCTTCCCTGGCGGGAACAAGACGACCCTCAAAAAGAACACGTTACAGTGTGGAGTATTTTCCCGGCCTCAACTGACTATTTCGGTCCCGGCAACGCGCCGTTCATGGTCAACTACATCGTGGACGATATGGATGCTTTGCTCGACCGATTAAAACAAGAGGGAGTAAAGATCGATCCCAAACGCATGGACGAATCCTACGGCCGCTTTGCCTGGATCTATGACTCGGATGGAAACAAGATTGAGCTCTGGCAGCCGCTACCCGCAACGCCCTAAGCGCTAGCTAAGGCCCATCAGTCGTGGAATGGCTGGAATGCTTGCGCCGTCTGCATGGGATTCACAGCCGGTGGGATGATCACGGAGCTTACGGCAGTACCGTCGGAAGTGAGCGCCCGTCCGAACTATGCGACTCCGATTTACGGCGCGACTTTTCCTGACGTGCCTCCGCTACCAAAAGAATTGCCGCCCTTCTTCATGGCGATGGCGCAAGACGACAACCTCGCGGGGTCCATACATCGTCCGCTTCTACGAGGCGTTCAAGGCCGCCGGATATAGTCCGGAAACGAATTTTATTACTGGCTGGAAACGCAAGGTCTGACGGGGCCGCACAAGTAGCCGACTCCAAAACCACGCGGAAGTGGAATCGGTGATATTGAATTAGCTGCACCTATCGATTAGAAACCAAAAAAAGAAGATAACCAATGAGAACAGCATTCCGGATCATCGCTTGTGCTGTAGGCATTGCATTCAGTTTGCAGTGCCCAGGAGACACAATTTTTTCAAAAGGCGAACTATCCACCACTAAGAATCACACGGGAAACGTTTGGCTTAAAGAATTAAATGCAGGTGATAGTACGTTCGACTACGCTCTTGCTGTAGCAACTTTTGAGGCGGGCGGCAAAGCTGGATTGGCACAGCCATCCCGGTGGTCAAATCCTGCTTATTCTGGAAGGCACTGGCTATTATCAGGAAAGAGGACAGCCAATACAAATTGTCCACAAAGGGGATGTAATCAAGTGTCTTCCCGGCGTAGAGCATTGGCACGGTGCATCGCCGACCAGCGGCTTTACCTATCTGGCAACTACACCGACCCAAAAGGAAAAGCAGTTTGGTTAGAGCCGGTGACCGACAAGGACTACCATGGCGTGAAAGAAAACGTTCCTACCCCGAAGCGGTTTTCGGTTGCCGCCATGTGATCCCGACTCCGTCGTAGGGGATTCCCCACAACGTGATTGGCCGTAGACCCTACGGATTAAAAAAAGGGTCCTTTGCCATGCGGATGAACGAGGCTTCCGAAGCGGGAGACGAACTGATGCGCCAATCGGCTTCCTTGTTGATGTCGAACCATACGACACACTTGATGAGCGGAAAGCTGTTGCGCAACGTGGGGATGATTTCGTCGATCCACTTGCCCTTGTCTCCGCCGGCTTCGGCGGACGACATCTCACCAATGATGATCGGTTTTTTCTTTGCCGCAAGCAAAGGGTAGATCTTTCTGAATACCTGTTGGAAGCTCTGCCAGCCTCCATTCTTTGTGCCCCAGTTGTACCCATCGACCCCTGTCCAATCGACGTACGAATCACCGGGGTAGTAGTCCATGGTAGTCCGGTTGCCTCCCTCGGTATCGGTAACGTTCGGACACCACGCCCAAACCACATTGGTCGCGCCTGCGGCAGCAAAGAGGTCGTGAATGTGCCGATAAGCGGCAACGTACAGCGTAGGGTTATTGCCGCCCCACGCCTCGTCTCCGTTCATCTCCGCGGCGAAGTCGAGAAAAAACTTCTGGCCGAGTGCCTTGGCGCCTTTAGCACGCGCGATAATCGTCGCATCGAGGCTCCCATCAATAATCTTGTTAAAGTCGATTTTGTGTGGTTCCCAATTGACCAGCGGGATGCGTCCCGCGGCCAGGTCTGCCTTGGTGACGCTGCCATTCCAATCAGCGTCCCACGAGTAGTAAGTCAAATGAACGGGGAGCATCCGGCCAAGCTTCTTCGATGTCTCGTCCACGCTGCCGGCGCCGTAGAATATCCCAAGCGAGGCCCCTGATGCAGGCTCGAGAATAGCCGATCCGCTTGATATCGGCTTGCCCTCTGATCGCGGCGGCCGCTCGTCTGCTAAGCCTGCAAGCAATGAGTTAAATAGAAAAACTGCTATTGTTGGCCAAGCGGCTTTGGTAAGAACAGTTCTCATGGCTATGACTCCAAAAGCGAATTCTACTTCGAGATCAGCTCTTTCGCTTCTTCTACTCGTGTCCTTCGCTTGGCCGCAGGCCACCAAAACCGTCACTGCGAAGGGGCCTAGTGTCGCCGTAGGCAGCCAGGGCGTGGTCGTTTCTGGCAAACCTGCCGCCACTGCGGCGGGCATCAAGATTCTGGAAGAGGGCGGAAATGCCGCCGACGCAGGCGCCGCGACGTTGCTGGCATTGTCCGTAACTTATGTTGGCGCGTTCTGCGTGGGAGGAGAAATCCCCATCCTCGTTTACAGCGCCGGCCAGAAAGACGACCAGAAAAATGTGAAGCTACTCGAGGGACAAGGCGAAGCGCCTCGCGACCCCAAAGCAATCGCTTGGTATATGGCACACGGGATTCCGGACGGCGACGTCAAGGCCGCCGCTGTGCCGGGCACCATCGATGCGATCGTGGCCCTGCTGAAACTCTACGGAACCAAGAGCTTCGAGGAAGTGGTGCAGCCGACGCTCGCCATTCTGGATGCCGGCGGCCCTAGCTGGTACATCGACACCGGCAGTGGCCAGAAGATCGAAACTGGCTTGAACTGGCAGGCGGACATGGCGGTGACTTTCCGCAAATTGGTCGAGTCCGAAAAGGCCGTCAAAGGTACGCGGCAGCAGAAATTGGAAGCTGTCTCGACTCGCTTCTATCGCGGTGACATCGCTGACGCTTTGGAAGCCTGGTATATCCGAAAGGGTGGATTCCTTCGCAAGGCAGATTTGGCCGCGCACAAGACTCCCGTGGTCGATCCGCTCAAAACTATATATCGAGGCTACACCGTCTATAAGGCCGGTCCCCTAACGCAGGGTCCGTATCTCTCACAGACGTTGCGGCTGCTCGAAGGCTTCGACCTGAAGAAGATGGGCTTCAATTCGGCGGACTACATCCACACGGTGATTGAAGCGGAGAAGCTGGCGCTGGCAGACCGCGACGAATATTACGGCGACCCGAACTTTGCCAAGGTGCCGATGCAGCAGTTGCTTTCCGATCCGTACACCGAAATGCGGCGCAAGTTGATCGATCCGAGGGAAGCGTCTCTCGTGCTCAGGCCGGGCGACCCTTACAACATGAAAGCAACGAAACCGCCCACCATCACCGGCCCCTGGCAAGGTGGAACCACCGTGATGTGTGTGACGGATAGGTTTGGGAATGTCATCGCCGCGACTCCCAGCGGCCTTTCAAGCACAGCCGGTGTTGCCGGACGCACGGGCATTATTCACGGAAGCCGGCTCAGCAGCCTGAACACGTTTGCGGGAACTCCTAACGTCATTCAGCCGGGCAAGCGGCCGCGCATCACGCTCAGCCCCACACTGCTTTTCCATGACAACAATCCAGTGATGGCAATCTCGGTAGCCGGCGGCGACCAGCAGGATCAGGCAGCCATCCAGGTCATCCTCAACTACGTGGAATTCGGCATGAGTCCCGAGGACGCGTTTAAGGCGCCGCGCTTTTCCACGACGCATTTCATCAGCTCCTTCGGCCAGGAGCGCGCCAGTTTGGGCAGCTTGTCTGTGCCCAACACCCTGCCCCAAGAGGTGCAGGCCGATTTGAGAGCTCGCGGACATGTGGTAACCGCCAGCCACAGCGGAGTGGGCGGAGTAGCGCTGATCGGCTTTGATCCGAAGACCAGGCAGGCAACCGGCGTGGGTCCAGCCGCTGGCAAAATTAATTAGACGCGGCAGGTTTTGAGTGATCCCCGCGCCGAGAATGAGAACTTTATCTCCGCCCTTTCGCGCGCAACTCTCACGCTGCCTCCTTCATCTGACTCTAATTACCTTTATTAAGGAGGAAAGCTTGACCCCGAAAAATACCATCTGCCTCTGGTACGACAAGGAAGCGCACGATGCAGCGCAGTTCTACGCCGCGACCTTTCCCAATAGTAAAGTGACCGCAGTTCACCAAGCGCCTGGTGACTACCCGAGCGGCAAGCAGGGCGATGTGCTGACGGTGGAGTTCACGGTGCTGGGCATTCCCTGTCTTGGTCTCAATGGCGGCCCGGAGTTCAAGCACAATGAGGCCTTTTCTTTCCAGATCGCCACCGACAATCAGGAAGAGACGGACCGCTACTGGAACGCGATCGTCAGCAACGGCGGCAAGGAAAGTGCGTGTGGTTGGTGCAAGGACCGCTGGGGCCTCTCCTGGCAGATCACACCGCGCGTACTAACCGACGCGCTGGCGGCTGGCGGCGGTGAAGCGAAGCGTGCCTTCGAGGCGATGATGTCGATGAAGAAGATCGACGTCGCCAAGATCGAGGCAGCGCGGCGGGGTTGAGGTAGGTCAGGCGAAGCTGCCCAATTCCGTTTAGACCGGCTTCCGCTTCCATATCCCCGGCCGGGAGCGGGTTTTCGTTTCCCGAATGTCCCGTCTGTCCCAGAGTTTCCGGCCATGCTATTCCTACCGGCTTCCGCATCAAAGTCCCTGACCCTACTGATCCTCAATGCGGCGTCAGGTAATCCCCTGAACCCATTGCCTCCGCCATTCCGGAGCCTCGAAGGGGTCCGCGAAATATTGGGTCTCGTGGACTACTTTGCCTTCGCGGAATTCCATAATGCTCACGGTGAATGCTGCTCGCTCCTGATAGTTGATGGTGTATTCCGTGACCCAGAGGTTGGCGTTTCCGAGAATTCGCCTGACCTTGAAACCGGACGGCTTTCCGGGATGATGACTCCGCAAGGTCTGCAAGTTGCTGCGCCCCAGAATTCGCTCGCCTGACTGCGGATAATCACAAATGGAATCGTTAGCGTAAATATCGTGTTCCGCGATGGCGTCGCCGTCCGCCGACGCGCGCCAGTGTGCATTCAGGGCCTCACGAATTCGTTCCTCTTCCATATCCATGAACTACTCCAGTTATTGCGCTCAACAGATGAGAACGCCGCTAGGGGTTGGCAGATCTTTATGGTCACATGACCAAGTGTGGCCGAAGTCCGCCGACAAGTAGAGGGTGCCGGATTTGTCCACTACCGCAATATTCGACCCGTCAGTGGCGATGCAACCGGTGTCGGCAATCCCCTCGGTCCACGGCAGGCCATTGTCGACGGCCTCCAGTACTCCGCCGCTGTTGATCGGACAGCTTTTGATCGAACAACGATAGATCCGCCCCGTGGACGCAAAGTGATCCGTCGACGCAGAAACTAGAATGTCGTCGCCCGAAAGCGCTACGGCAGAACAATAAGGCGCGTGCATGCCATCTTTTTCTACGGACCAAGTTTCTCCATAGTCGCGGCTGATGCAAAGTCCAACCGCGGCCGCGGCTACTACGATGCGGGGATCCGCCGGGTGTACGCGCACCTCGTGAACATCACTATGGATATCAATGGTGGGCTGCCAGGTTTTTCCGCTATCGAAGGAGCGCGGAATCCCACCCACGTGAACATTAGCGAACAAGAACGTCCCGGCCGTGTCGGCTGCAAGGGAGCGAATTCCGAGCGGCGGCCCCACCCTCTGCCCGTTGATGATTGCCGACCCCGCATACCAGGTCTCCCGACCCGCGACATTGTCGAAGCTCTCGAGAGGTTCGAGCCTGGCGTCCTTGCTAAGACGCAACATGCGCGCATCCTCGGTTCCAACATAAATTTCACCTCCGGCGACCATGCAGCACGCGAGTTCCCACTCACTGGTAGCAACCGGAGTCCATTCGCCGTTAGGCGCGCGCCGGCGCAACGCATGTCCACCGACGATAGCGAGCGCTCCGCCGTGTCCGTCCGGTGCGAGCCCTCTCACCAGCTGGCCGGCAATCTCTTGCTTGCGCGTTTCTCCGGTCAAGGCGAACAGCCCGTCGCCCCACGTTGCCACAAGTATCGTTAGTTTTGCCATCAACACTTTCTTAAGCTAGTTAGCTAACGACCTACCTCCACCGCATGTAGGGAGCGACATTCGTGTCGATAGTGTGAAATTCCTCCTTGGTTAGCGGCAGCTCTCGATACGCCTCCAGGGCGTGCGCCGGAGTGGTTCCTGCGCCAAAGCTACCGTCTGAGCCCCAAAGAATTCGGTTGATGCCGATTTGCCGAATGCGTTCCACGATCAAGGCTTTTTTCTCTTTCCATTGGCCCATGCCCGCCACACCGCAGATATCGAAATAGACATTTGCCATTCGAGAATCGTGTCTGGCAATGGCCTCGATGAACACTGAAAGCGCGTTGTCCACCGAGGGATCATCGAATCCACCTGCGCCGGCCAAATGCGCAATCTGAATAGGCACGTGCGGGGCGGAAGGAAGAACCTCGTTCAGGAAGGTTTGCGCTTCTCTGGTACCGTAGGGTCGATGGCGAGTCACTGAGGACCTCATGTGCACCACGATTGCCATTCGGTATTTGTCGGCAGCCCGAAATACATGGCGCAATTGGGCGACCTGGCGGGGATCATCCATGTCCACATCGGAGTTGCCGAAATGCAGTTTAAGGCCGCGTCGAAGATAAGGGTTCTTCGCGCATCTCTTAATCTCGGAAACCGCGTAAGCCTTAAGAGGGTTAACAGCGCAAAAGGCGCGAAGCCGGTCCGGATAATGGACTACTTGGTCCGCGGTCCAGTCGTTTTCTTGCCGTACCTGAGTATACTCGTCCGGGGTCGGAGGTTTGTTTGGATTGCCGTACTGAAAAGCTAGAGACAGAACCAGGGCTCGTCGAACTCCAGCTGCGTCCAACAACGAAATCAGATCGCGCGCCGTGAACTGTCTAGGCAAGACCCCCAGTTTGGCTGCTGACGGGCTTAGCAGATGCTGGTGGTAGTCGATCTGTGTCTGCGATTGACAGGGTAATGTAGACAAAACAATCAAAGCCACGAAAGAGAGCGCGCGGGAAGCCACTGCGGAATTTTACACAGCCTTGGATGTTTTCCTGAATGAGTGTCGGAAGGGCAGTACCCAGACGCTCATGCGTGCGCCGGATACGCTCGTCAGGTTTGCGCCGCCTCCCCGCTTGCTTCATGGCCTTGCATCTTACTGCAACTCGCGGCTTGTATTTCTGAACATCCGGCGGCACTTTGTTCAGCAACGCAAATCGGTTATAGGCCCAGCGAGGTCTCATCATTACATTGCAAACATGTCGCACCCGACAAGGAGAAAGTCAATGAATCGCGTATTCCCTATTTGTGATCGGGCTGTTGCTGACGTTCGGGCTGACTGCGCTTGCACAACAGACCACGACAAGAGGCACTGACAACAGCGTTCCCGAGGTTGAAGGGCACCTAGCCACAAGATCCCTTTCAACTTCGCTCAACAGGCTCTCCGCTCCAGATCACCGCTCTCGCGGTGATCTGCTCCGCGCGGGGCATCGGGGTTTTGGGAGGGATGAACGCGTTTCCCTCAACCAAGCGGCCACGCACGAAGGAAAACCGCATGGCATCTGGTCACTAATCCTTTTGCACTATTGCCTGTCCCCACTCGATCTGTGAAATTAAATTTCTTTCGCGAACAGTCAAAATCCCCCACCCGAAAGGACCGGCCATGGCACACATCACTGTTCCCCAAGGACTGCCCGGGATTGTCGGCCCACTTACGTTTAGCCCAGACACCGCAAAGCCCTTGCTCATCCTGGCGGAAACTCTGCTGCGCGGACCCAACACTCTGACCTCCGCCGAACGCGAAATGATTGCGGCCCACGTTTCTTATCGCAATAACTGCGATTTCTGCCAGCTATCGCATAGTGCGGCTGCGGCGGCGCATCTTGATGGAAATTACGATCTGGTGGAAGCGGTAAAAACCAATCCCGAAACGGCTGGTATTTCCGAAAAGATGAAAGCGCTGCTCGTCATCGCCGGGAAGGTACAGCAAAGCGGTAAGCAGGTGAGCGAAGACGACGTCGCTCGGGCCCGCAAGCACGGGGCCACCGACAAGGAAATTCATGACACCGTTTTGATCGCTGCCGCATTCTGCATGTACAACCGCTACGTCGACGGACTCGCTACCTGGCAACCGCTTGAGCGCGACGCTTATCACGATATGGGACAACGCATGGCGCGCGAAGGCTACGTGCGCGATCGCTTCCCGGAATTGGGAACCGAAACCGAGGACGCCGCGTAGCACAAAGGAGAAACTCTAGTGCCGCACATCAATTTGAAGCAGGGCCTGCCCGGGATCCGCGGCCCTATGGTCTTCAGCCCGGAGACCACCAAGCCGCTTTGTGATCTCGCCGAAGTGTTACTCACCGGGCCGCATACCTTAACCACCGCCGAGCGCGAAATGATCGCGACTTACGTTTCGTCCCAGAACGATTGCTACTTCTGCCAGTACGCCCACGGCTCCATCGTCGCGCAACACCTCGGCGGCACCCCCGCACAGTACGAGTTTGTTGACGCCATGAAGCGCGACTTCGAGAGCACAACCCTCTCCGATAAGATGAAGGCGCTGCTTAATATTGCCGGAAAAGTGCAGCAGGACGGAAAACAGGTCACCACCGCTGACGTGGATCGCGCGCGCAGCGCGGGCGCTACCGACAAAGAGATTCACGACACCGTGCTCATCGCCGCCGCATTCTGCATGTTCAATCGTTACGTCGATGGACTCGCCACCTGGCAGCCGCGCGATCCGGAAATTTATCGCGAGATTGGCCAACAGACTGCTAAGCTCGGCTACGTCGGCCGCGACTACACCAAATCGTTCGAGCCTGCCAATAAGGCCGTGTAGTTTCTCAACTTATGACCGTGGCCCCGCAGCCCGAGGAAATAACCGCACCCGACCCGACCCAGGAAGAAAGCCAGCTCAGCTACTACGGCTGGCGCGTGGTGCTTGCTGCCTGCTTTGGAGTCATGGCCGGCTTTGGCTCGCTCTTCGTTTACACCTTCGCCGTTTTTGTAAAGCCTCTGAGCGCGCAATTTGGCTGGAACCGCGAATCGATCTCGCTCGGCTTTGGCCTCGCCGCCATGACAGTCGGTCTGACTTCGCCGCTCATTGGACGGTTGATCGACCGCCTCGGACCTCGCCGCATCATCCTTCCCTGCATGACTTTCTACGGCTGCAGCATCGTTTCGTTGGCCCTGCTGCGCCCGGCCTTGTGGCAGTTTTACGCCACCTGCATCCTGATTGGTCTTGTGGGGAACGGCGCGGCCCATCTCGCCTTTGCTCGCTCCATCTCCACCTGGTTTCAGCGGCGACTGGGCACCGCGATGGCTTTTGTCATGGTCGGCGCAGGTCTGGGCGCGATGATCTTGCCGGTCGTAGCGCAAGCCATCGTCACACGTGCTGGCTGGCGTGTGTCTTATCTCTCGCTTGGGGGTCTGGCTCTGCTGCTCGGCCTGCCGCTTAGCTGGCGCTACATTCGAGAACGCGGTCCGGTGCACCACCCATCGGCGCCGGTCGCACCAGGTGGAGCGACCTTACAGGAAGGCCTCCGCTCCTATGCGTTCTGGATCATCATAGCCGTGCTCTTCGTCGGCTCGATCAGCATGAACGGCGCTATCACCCACCTCTCCGCATTGCTGACCGATCGCGGCATCACTCCGGCAGACGCGGCCCTATGCGCCTCCATCCTTGGCGGCTCGAGCATTCTGGGCAGGATTGGAGTGGGCTGGCTTTTGGACCGCTTCTTCGGTGGCCACGTCGCCTTCATCGTAACCTTGATCACCGCCGCGGGGATGTTTTTGCTGGCGCGCGCCGGCAGCTTTGGCGCGGGCGCCTTCGCAACCATCCTCATTGGCATCGGCGCTGGAGGCGAAGCCGCCATTACGCCTTATCTACTTACCCGCTATTTTGGTCTGCGTGCCTTCTCGACGCTCTACGGCATCACCTGGACGTTCTACGCCGCCGCCGGCGCCATGGGCCCCGTAATCCTGGGGCGTGCCTTCGACTCGACTGGATCGTATTCCTCGTTGCTGGTGCTGCTCGCCGGAGCGTCGGCTTTGTCCGGGCTGATGAACCTGATACTTCCCAAATACCGACAAATATCGACTTAAATAGAACCTTGCTCTGGAGCGCCGAGGAATATCCCGATCCCTATGGCCTCCGGGAAATACCCGATTGCACTTGGTTTTCGCCTCGGGAGAAACTTGACCCTGCAGGACAAAAATCATGGTGAACACCCTTGTGGATGAAACGTATCGGCAAACCAATTTGACCAATGAGTCTTCCGCCTATCTGGCTAAGCGCGAGGAGCTTCGGCTTGCCGAAATCGAGCTCATGCGTCAGCGCGAACGGGTCGCCGGGTTGCGACGCAATCTGCCGGAAGGTGCTCCGATACAGGACTATCAATTTGAAGAGGGCCCACGTGACCTCAACGCCGAGGATGCGACGGTGCACACCGTCCGCCTCAGCGAGCTTTTCACCAGGTCGTCCAATCGCTCGCTCGTGATCTACCACTTCATGTTTGGAAAAAAGCAGACCAAGGCTTGCCCTATGTGTACCGCGTGGCTCGACAGTACGAATGGTGTCGCCCACCATCTCGCTCAGAACCTCGACTTCGCCGTGGTCGCTGCCGCCGATCTTCCCACGCTGCGCGCCTATGCTCGCGAGCGGGGTTGGGACAGGCTGCGTCTGCTTAGCGCCGGGAATAACACTTTCAAATACGACTTAGGCAGCGAAGACCGCGAAGGCAATCAGGACTCCACCGTCTCCGTTTTCACGCGCGACGCCCAGGGAACCCTGCGGCACTTTTACACGGCGCATCCCCGCATGGCGCCCGACATTCCGGAGCGCGGTATCGACCTGCTCATTCCCATCTGGCACTTCATGGACCTCACCCCGCAAGGCCGGGGCAGTTGGTACGCCAGCCTTGCCTACGGCACTAGAGTCCACGCCGCCTCTACGTAGTTCACCGAGGAGAGTCAAAGCGGCAACGGAACAATTTTCTCCCCATCCACGTATCTATATCCAGACCCGCGTGGAGGCATCGGTATGCGATCGCTAACCCTGGCCTGTGTCCTGCTGTGCTCACTCATCTCGGCGGCACAATCCATCCGCCAAGCCAAGCAGTTGGACGCCAGCCACCTCGAACTAGATTTTCGCGCCCATGGCGAAGTGCGCATGCGAATCCAGCCGTCCGCCTTGCAGATTTCAGGCAGTGACGAGGACAAGATCAAGGTGCATTACTGGTCCGACCACGAAGATTCCTCGGACGTGAAGGTCCGGTTGGAGGCCTCAGGCAATACGGCAAACGTCTACGTGGGCAAGGGCCCGCACAACAATTTCCATGTCGACATTCAGGTCCCCAGGAAGTCGAACCTCTATTTACGCATCACGGCCGGAGACGTGGACATCAATGATGTCACGGGAGACAAAAACATCGAACTGAGCGCCGGCGATTTAAGCGTTCAGGTAGGCGATGCCGCCGACTACGGCGAGGTTGAGGCCTCAGTTTATGCGGGTGATCTGAATGCCTCCCCCTTCGGCGTTTCCAAGGGCGGACTATTCCGGTCGTTCCACAAGAAAGGCTCCGGCGGCTACCGCCTGTACGCTCACGTAGGCGCCGGAGATCTTAAGCTGGTGCCGTAGCGCTCTCCACCCTGTGGCCATTCCCGTTCACGCCGGCCGAATATTCACGTTGGCGTGAAACAGATTTTCGGGATCGTATTTGCGCTTAAGCTTCCGCAGGCGGCTGTAGTTGGGCCCATAGGCAGCGGCGACCGGATCGCCTGCTTCGTCGTTGTCGAGATAGTTCACGTAGCGCGTCGCGGCGAGAAACGGTTTCAACCCGGCAAATGTGCCGCGACCCCAGGCGATGCACGCCTCGTTCTGGCGCGGATCCATCCACTGCGCGATGATGGCGACGTTGAAGCCGGTGACGCGCATGGCGCACGCGGTGGCGGATATGGGAACCCGGCTGGCCGCGCCATGAAAATGCTCGATCAGGATCTGGCTCATCGGCGAATCACACGCGGCGAAGCGCTCTGTCAGAACAGCAATCGCCTCGTCGCTCAGGCCGGTAAGAAACTGGGACTTCCAGTAGTTGAGCGCGCCTCTGGGTAATCCCGCGTCAAAAAGAGCGTTCTGCGCGTTGTAAGTAATCGGGCCCATCGCATCCAGGACCGGCGGCCCGAATGTCTTGAACGGTCCTAGCACGGCTTCGCCGTCGGCGAGCGACCCGCAGTGCGCGGCCACAATGGCGACGAGTTTCGCCCCCGATCCATCGGGAGCGTGGATGAATCCCGCGGCCATCATCAACTCATCCGGCGCCGACGCGGCCTGCTCCCGGAAGAACTGCAAGACCTCGCGCGCCTTAGCCAGTGGGTGCGCCACTAGCCCGCCCATGATCATCGGTCCCACTTGATGGAGCGCATACTCGAACGAAGTCACAATCCCGAAGTTGCCGCCGCCCCCGCGAATGGCCCAGAACAGATCCGCGTTCTCGTCAGCACTCGCTCGGGTGACGCCGCCATCTGCCATCACCATCTCTACCGACAACAGGTTGTCGAGCGCCAATCCATACTTCGGCATCAACCAACCGAGACCGCCACCCAGCGTGAGCCCGGAGATTCCAGTGCTGCCGATGACGCCACCAGTCGTCGCTAAACCGTGAAGCTGGGTTTCGCGATTGAGCTCCGCCCAGAGGACACCACCTTGCGCACGCGCCACACTGGCGCGCGGGTCGACGTGGATTCCTTTCATCAGCGCCAGATCGATCATCAGACCGCCGTCGAGGACGGCGAGACCTGCCACGTTGTGCCCGCCGCCACGCACGGAGATTTCCAACTTGAGCGTGCGTGCCAGCTTGACCGCATCGCACACATCCGCCACGCCTCGGCAGCGAGCGATGAGGGCGGGATGCTTGTCGACCAGTCCATTGTGAACGCGCCGCGCGTCGTCGTATTCCCCGTCGGCGGGCTGCAGGAATCGTCCCGTGAAGCCGGGCGCAAGCTGCGCCAGGGTGGCTGTGTCTACCAGCATGGATAGGCTCCTTCTGGAAAGAAAAACGGTAGCACGCGGAGGATTGGAAGAGCCAGAGGAAATCAGGGAGGGACTGTTCCCACTATTCTTACAACTCCTCACAGGTTCCGCTCTACCCCTGCCTTCCAGCCTGGGCTGTATTCTTTCGCCGCTTCGCGGCTGGGAAAATGAGTGCTTTGTATGGGGATCCTTCACCGCCGTATGGCAGGCGTGTCCGCAATCGGAGAGGCTTTTAGCATCGGGGGTGAACTTGTCCGCTGCGGCGTCGTAGTTGAACACCGCGTATCCCCATCCGGCGCTCTTCGGAAATCTCTTGCTGTCCTTTTCGATGACGAAAGCCTGTTTAAAGACATCGGGCACATCCACCACGAATGGGGCATCGGTGCTCTTCTTCGGCTTCCACTGCAGCTTCGCGATCTTGGAGCCATCCGGGAAAGGCTTGCCATTGCCCGGAATGCCGGCCTTGTACGCGGCGATCATGGTCGGATTGGCCACGATCACCTTGAGCACTTCTTCGGTCCGCGCGGAGGAGACCACCGACCAGTCCTCGTATCCCTTGAAGTCAGAGAACGCGATTCCGCTCGGCGATTTCAGAGAGTACTTATCCTGCGCGTAAACCACCGTGGCGAGGAGGACGGCAAACACTGACGTGGCTACCGCAATCGTGAGCTTGTTTTTGCGATTCATGGCTGACCTTTTTCTTAACCTTGGATTTTCGATTTCGGCCTGTGGAACCGGGCACAGCATACCACCTACCAACCGGCCTGATTCGGGTGACAATCCGACAGCAGAAACTGGCCCACTCAAACCAAAACTGGGATTGAATGGCCACCGTCAGTCAGTTCAATTCTCTTACCCAGATGTTGCGGAAGCTTAGGGCAGGGCTGGGGTCGCCGTGGGCTTGCAGCTTGATTGGGGCGCCATCGAACTTTTTGTAGAACGGCTGGCCGATGTAGCGCGTCTCGCCTTTCAGTTCGAAGTGGTTTTGCACCAGAACTCCGTTGAAGAATACCGTCACGTAGGCGGGCGATTTTACCGTGCCGTCTTGGTTGAAGACTGGGGTGGTCCAGGCTACGTCGTAGATCTGCCATTCGCCGGGCTTGCGGTTGGGGTTAGCGAGCGGGATCGCCTGTTTGTAGATGCTCCCGGCTTGTCCGTTGACGTAAGTCTTGTTGTTGTAGTTGTCGAGCACCTGGAGTTCGTATCCGGCGTCTTGCGGGCCGGTGGAGGCGAGGAAGACCCCGCTGTTGCCGCGGGCCTGGCCTGCGCCGGTTACGTTCTCAGGAACTCTCCACTCAATGTGGAGCTGGTAGTTTCTGAAGGTACGTTTGGTCTCGATGTTGCCCGCGGTCTTGCTTACCAGCATGGTGCCGTCGGTGACGGTCCACTTGGCGGGGGCGTTGCGGTCCTGGGCGGAGACCCACTCGTCGAGATTTTTGCCGTCGAAGAGAATGATCGCGTCGGAGGGCGCGGCGGTTGGCGTCGCGCCGGGAGTGACCACTTTGGGTTCTGGCTGCCAGACTTCCGTGTCTTCCGGCTTGGCGGTGGATTGCTGTTGGGCTAATAGCGGGGAGGTGAGAGCGAGCAGGAGGAGTGCGATCAGGGGCTGAGTGCGCATGGCGTGAAACAGAATACACCCGGAAGCAGGCCGGGGCGTATGAGGAGGAATCGGGGACGAGGAATTGTTCCCATCCAATTCACACCAACTTTCGAATCAAAATCCCCGGACATTAAAGTGCCCATCTACACTCTGGAGGATTCCTGCCGAACACACAGGCGTGAGCGGCGGGTGGCCCACCCCTGCCAGACTTTGGTTCTCTCTCTCAACCCAAAATCTGAGGGTGCCCCATCTTGCACGTTCTGTGCGCAAAGGTAGGAGACCACGACACTCGCCTCAAAGACCTTAGACTCTCGATGTCCTAGGGTAAATTTGGAAGCAGACGAACAAATTCCCTCGCGCCTTCCAGGTAACCTGTTATTCAGTCTCGGCGTATCCGCAACAACTTCCTTTCCGGCTGGATTCGTCGGCGCGCTTTCTTAGCGATTCATCTGCGTCCATCGCTTCGTTCTTCCCGCCGCCCGGTAAATCTCTTCAATCAGCGCCACACTTCTCCGGGCTTCACGACCATCGCACATTGGCGTGCCGTCTTGCCGGATGGCACTGATAAAGTCTTCAAACACCGCCTGATGACCAGCGAAATCGGTCACAACCGGCGAAGCCGTATCTTCGGTATCGTCCTTGCCGGCACTGGCGGCGACACCTTCCCGTGGATGTTTTAGGTCCACTAAGACCACCCGATCCTGTTGGAGGATGACGGTCCCTTCGGCGCCACTGATTTCAAGCCGCCGGGCATAGCCAGGAAATACAGCCGTGGTCGCCTGCACCACCGCGCTCGCACCGGATTCGAACTTGAGCAACGCCAACGCGGTGTCCTCCCCCTCGATATTGTGCAGCAGGTTAGCCGTGCTCGCCTGAACTTCGACGGGTTGACCCAGCATCCATAACAAAAGGTCGACGGTATGCACACCCTGGTTGATAAGCGCTCCCCCGCCATCCAGCGCAAGCGTGCCCCGCCACTTCGAATCGCCGTAATACTCCGGCGGGCGATACCATTTCACCCGCGCGTCCGCCAGTAAGATTTTGCCCAGGATCCCTGCGTCGACCCACTGTTTCAAGCGCCGGATATCAGGCTTGCACCGGTCCTGAAACATGACTCCCAGCTTCACGCCAGAGGCTTCCGTGGCGTCAATGAGTTCATTGGCGCGTTCGGTCGAGATATCGATCGGCTTTTCCGTCAGAACATGCAGTCCATGCTTAGCCGCCGCGATGCCTTGGGTTCCGTGCAATCCGCTGGGGCTGCCGATTGCGACCAGATCCAGCGGGCGATGATTGAGGAACGCCTCGAAGTCCGCGTAAGCTTTGGCTGTAAACTCCTGCGAAAGCCGGGCGACTTTCTCCTGATTGCGGCCGTAAATCGCGGCAACGCGAACTCCGGGAATTGCATTTGCCGCTCGCGCGTGCGTTGCGCTGATGTTGCCGCCACCGATCAGTCCGACGTGAATGGTCATAACTTGCTAGAGGCGAATGCGCCCTTTCCGCTTTTGGGCAAAGTATACAAGGCGAGGCTGCCTTACTTTGCGCGTTCTGTGCGCAAGGGCAGGAAACTAAGACAAGAAATCACGGAAATCGAATCAGAAATCGAAATCAGGGAAGGAATAAATCGGGGAGTCAGTAAATCCAACAAACCAGTCGTAACCACCACGCTGGAGTCTGAAGGTATGTGGCCAAAAGAGAGGGCGTTCGGCGTGCCGCTCTGAATCACCCCAATGCGCGGCAGCTTGAGACCGCGCTCGGCGCACAACCGCTCCATGAACTCGAAGTTTCTGGCAGGCACCTGGTTGCGCGACTCATCCCAGAAGATATCCAGGACGTGTTCGACGATCCACGGTCCAAGCGCGAATTGAACGCCGACGACAAGAACTGCGAACAGCACGCCAGACCACAGCGGCGCTCCCTCATGCACGATGTAGGCGGTCCGCACGGCAAAGACAATTCCGTACAGCAGGACCAAGATCAGCAACGATCTCGTGATGTGCTTCATGGCGTGACCTCCGGCGCTAGCGATGGGCCCAGACCACAAAATTCAGGAGATTCTACTAGGAAACTCCGGCTATAACTAGATTTTGTATCTAGAACATTTGCTACGACAAATATCTGAAACTCAAACCCTGTCACTGCTGACAGTGTTCTATTTCGTGACCGTCTCCTAGACTCACCCACATAACGGAGGTTCACCAATCCGATGAGATGCCGAGTCACTTTCGCTGTGATTATGATGCTCCTGTTAACCAGTACCGGGATATTTGCACAACAGGGTGCTACGGAATCGTCCGCTGATGTTGCCTTTTGGGTTGGTCACTGGGCGCAACCAAGAGTGGTTCTGTTTGGGCCCGAAGAAGAAGCCTTCAACAACAACGTCCACGAAATCATGTT
>Ga0068871_100000358_pt1 | contig 31827 bp, 38 predicted proteins | sample KBSMisM72_FD_72750 | JGI IMG/M metagenome (GOLD analysis project Ga0068871, IMG submission 72750) | Miscanthus rhizosphere microbial communities from Kellogg Biological Station, Michigan, USA - KBS Miscanthus M7-2 | ecosystem: Host-associated > Plants > Roots > Rhizosphere > Soil ...
AAATGGTCTACAACTCACCAATTTTAACTCTAGATCATTTTTTAAAGGGTTAAAGGTTTGTTGTCCGTTACCAATCTCAACAGGGTTTACAAGCAAATAAAACTCATCAACCAGATCATGTTGAATTAAGGATGATACAAACGAATCTCCTCCATAAACAAGGATGTCTTTACCATTTTTCTTTTTCAATACCTCTATCGCCACCTTTATGTCGCCGCTTATAATTGTTGTATTGTCCCATTGGCTTACTTTGAGAGTGTTTGAAAAAACAACATTTGGAATATCCGCGAAACGCCTTCCAAGCTTATATTCAGCGTCATTGGGGTTGTTTGCTATTTCTGTCCAATAGGGAATAAAACCTTCACCTGTTTTTCGCCCATGTAAAATACAATCCACACTTTTAAGATTGTCGATACTAAAATCAGACATTCCATTGTCCCATTTATTACCGAGTGCAAGGTTCATTTGTAATTTTAACTTTCTCATGCCGATCCGTTTTAGGTAAATTGATATTCCAAAGTTACAGGCTCAGCAGCCGCAAAAGAACGCATGATCACGACATTATTCCGTTATGATTGCGACATTTTAGAAGTATTCTTCTCGTGTTAGTTTGCAGAGCGTTTAACAGAAGTTTGCGTTTAAAATGCGAAGAGCGATGCAATAACCCGGCCGCAATAAGCACTCGTAACAAACGAGCGCAAGGTGGAGAGGTCATAGTTATTGTATTTAATTGGTTTATACAAAGCTATCCTATCAGTGGCAAGATCGTCTGCCATTAACTGCAGGCTTTCGTTACCAAAATAGTTTGCACAAATTGGTAATTTATTTAATTGCTTCCGGCTGACCCTGTTGGTTAGTTATCAGATTGTATAAACTATCGGTTATATAACCCGTCCACGCATTGGAGCAGGCATTGTAGCATTCATTTTTGGGCACCAATCCGTGATGCGTAAAACGAATCTCGGTTTTGCCATCCTTTTCGGTTATATCAAAACTGATTTTGGTGCCGTTCCATTCGTTTTTGTCCTCAACAAAATTCAGGTTGCTGTCTGTGATCAGCCATACAATTTTCTCGCCCGGTACCATTTCTACCAGCTTGTGTTTACTGTAATGATAGGGCGGAAAGCTATAAGTAAACTCATCATTAAGCTTGTCCGTGCTGCCTTCAATTTCTCCCGACCACCATCCGCGCACATTATTAATTGCATCGTATGCCTGCGCCGGAGTTTTATCCACCAAAAATGCAACTGTGAAATCTTGATTTTCCATAATTCGGTTTGTTTTAATAGATGTTATGCTGCTTGTATCTACAATCACTCCAAATTCCATTTCTCGGCCAATTGCGTATTGTAACCAATACCTTCCTTTGGGGTCGGTTCGCCCTTCCCTGTAGTGATAAGGTTATGTAAGCTGTGCTGGATATAATTTGTCCAGGCTTCGAAACAAACGCCGTAGCACTCGTAAGCCGGAACAAGTCCCTGGTGTGTGAAACGGACCTCGGTTTTACCATCTTTCTCCGCAATGTCAAAAATAATTTTGGTGCCTACCCATTCGGTATTGTCCGCTATGAAATTGAAATAGTTGTCCAGCACTTCCCATGCTACCCGTTTGCCGGGAACAAGCTCAACAATCTTTATCGTGCAGTGGTGAATGTCTTTGTAGTAGTAATAGTACACGCTATTTAGCTGATCAGTGAAACCTTCTACATTTTCTGACCACCACCCGCGTACATTGTTGATAGCATCAAACGCTTCTGCTGGTGTTTTATCCACCAAAATAGCGGAACTGAAATCTTGATTATTCATGGCTTTATTGATTTAATGAATCAAAGTTAAAGTCTTAATTCCTTATTAAGTATGTGTAAAATAGACTTTTTAACGGGTTGATTCGGACATGCCTAATTGCCTATCTTTATTAAAAAATAATCTGATGAAACACATCACGATACTTGCCCCCGATGGGCCCAATAATGCAAGCAGTGTTATCGGGGCATACAAAATATTAACAAGGGCTAATCTGTGCTGGAAAGAAGCCGGAAAAAGGGAGGGATTTAAAATTGAAGTTGCCGGCATTTCAGAAAAAGTAGAATATTTTGATGGACTGGTTACGATAAAGCCGCATGTCCATATTTCTGACCTGACCAAAACCGATCTGGTAGTTATTCCTTCACTAAGTCATAATTACGATAGAGCAGTTAAGGAGAATCAGGAAATTATTAGCTGGATAGCAGAGCAATATAAAAATGGTGCAGAGATAGCCAGTATTTGTTCCGGAGCATTCCTGCTGGCATCAGCCGGGCTGCTGGACGGTAAAGTCTGTTCAACACACTGGAACGTTGCTGATAGTTTCAGAGCCATGTTCCCGAAAGTGAATCTGCAGACCGACAAACTGATCACTGATGAAAATGGAATATACACCAATGGCGGTGCTTACTCATTTCTGAACCTGTTGATCTACCTGGTAGAGAAATACTTCGACAGGCAAACAGCAATCTATTGCTCCAAGGTGTTTCAGATCGAGATGGACCGCCAAAGTCAATCCGCATTCATCATATTCAAAGGTCAAAAGCAGCACGGCGACGACCTGGTGAGGGATGCCCAAACCTACATGGAAGACAATCTTCATGAAAAGATATCGGTTGAATACTTATCGGGTAAATTTGCCATTGGCCGCCGGCATTTTGACCGTCGGTTTATCAAAGCCACAGGCAATACACCGCTTGAGTACTTGCAACGGGTAAAGATTGAATCGGCCAAGAGGTCTTTTGAAAACAGCCGCAAAACGATTAACGAAGTGATGTACGATGTAGGGTATTCGGACGAGAAAGCTTTTCGCGAAGTGTTTCGGAAAATTACGGGGATGTCGCCGCTGGAGTATCGGGGAAGATATAATAAAGAAGTTGCACTATAATATAAATTAAGTATCCGCTCAATTTCCGGTTGTTATCTGCCAATGTAACTGCAATAGTACACAACCTTTGCAGGTAGGTTTCGTATGAAAGTTATATCATGGCCGATCCTATCCGTATATTGCTAGTTGAAGACGAAGAGATCAACAATTACATTGCTACCAGGCTCATTCAGAAAGCTATGCCTGGTGCAACGGTCACCTCTTGCCTGCATGGTAAGCACGCCATAGAATTACTTACAGAGATAAAGGATGATTCTTCAAAATTGCCTGATATTATCCTGCTGGATATTAATATGCCTGTTATGAATGGCTGGCAGTTTTTAGACGAATACAACCGCCGGAATATTGATCCTGAAGGCAAGTGTGCTATTTTTATTTTGTCGTCGTCCGTCTTCAGCGAAGATATCAATCGCGCACGTGCATATCCAGAGGTGAAGGACTTTATCTGTAAACCATTGGACGGGACAAAAATCCGCGAGCTTTTCAGCGCTAAAGAAGCAGTGTAGGGGCAATAGAAATTACCCCTTTCCAATTTAATCATACAAACAAACTTTTAAAACTGCCGTCTGCATTTATCTGCGTTATTACTGTTTCCAAACCCTGATAAACTTTATTGAATAAAAATGGCCCGATGCTTATCCGGCTTACCCCGGCCTGTTTTAAATCTCCAAATGAAGGTAGGTCAGGCATGCACATTACATTGATGGGCAAATGTGTGGCTTGGGTTAATGCATTAATATCTGTTAACCCGACTACGCAGGGGAAAAACAAACCGTGCACGCCGGCTTGTTGATAAATGGACGCTCTTTTTACAGCATCGTTCAAAGCGTAAGGTAAGCCCAGCAGAAAACTATCTGAGCGGACATTGATAAACATCCGGATGTTCTCTGTTTGCAAAAATTGGATAATACCTTTTAAAGTTTGGGCAACATTTTCTGCCTCACTAATACTTCGTGTGCCCCCGTGAACTATTGAATCTTCAATATTAATGCCTGCTACGCCGATATCGTAGAGTAAACGAATGTTCTGACAAATGGCTTCAACGGATTTTCCGTAACCACCTTCCAGATCTATTGTTACCGGAACGCTTACCGATGCCACAATACGCTTTATAATTAGCAAGTATTCATCCAGGCTCATTTCTTCTCCGTCGTCATAGCCCAAAGCTGCAGCAACTGCTGCGCTTGATGTTCCTACCGCTTTAAAGCCTTGTTTTTCAAAAGCCTTTGCGCTGGCTGCGTCCCAGGCGTTACCGATCAGTAATGGTTCGCCGGCCTTATGCAACGCGGCGAACGTTTCGAACTTATTTTCCATGTTTTGTCTTTTTTGATTTTTAATATTTACAAGACAAAAGTATTGCGACTGCAACAGTAGAAATTGTATAAAACGGAACTATAGGGTTATTATAAATCCAAATTTGTTCCGATTTATACAATGGGTTGATTCTAAAAATGTGTTATTTTGTATTAACTAAAGGATATGATATTTAAGGAGATAGCACCGGACGCCAGGTTAAAGCCATTTATTAAATGCCTTTATTTTTATCAGTCAGATTCGGCTGCGGGTTACGACGATATCGTTTTCCCAAGCGGGAACATGGAAGTGATATTTAACCTGGGCTCAGGCAACTGGCAGGCCAAAAAGGATAACGATTATTATACCACGCCACCTATCGAGTTTTGGGGACAAATTACCAAACCGCTTGCTATCAAATCCATCGGCCGTAATACGATGTTGGGCATCCGGTTTTATCCGCATACTGCAGCGTATTTTTTTAATGAAAAACTATCTGAATTTAACAACGAAGTAGTAAGTGCGGCAGATATTTTCGGTTCTTCGCTAAAACAATTGCACGAGCAATTACTGGAAGCAGCAAGTCTTGAAAGGCAAGTTAAACTGGCCGAAGATTATTTTGCCGACAGATTGCTTATATCCGAGAAGCGCCATCATAAATTAAAGCTTGTAGGGGGCTTTATAAATAGTATTACAAATGACGCGGGCGCAATGCGTGTCACCGATATTTCGGCCCGAAACCGTATATCATCACGCTATCTTAATATGCTTATTACCGAATACACGGGCCTGCAACCAAAACTATTAGCCAAAATAAACCGGTTTCAGCATAGCCTGGCATTGGTTAACTCATCCAGCCAAAATTTTACCTCCATAGCTTTCGAAGCGGGTTATTTCGACCAGTCGCATTTTATTCGTGAATTTAAATCGTTTACCGGGATCACACCCAATACATTTGCGGCAAACGCTTCGCCTATCAACCAACTACTGACAGGTAATTGATCTGCTTCCGTTTTGTACAATTTTTGCATTTTGATCTAACATAGCTTTGCTGTAACAAATTAAAAAAGCAAAAGCTATGAATTTACCAACCCAACCACATGACGTCCACGCACGTCTGGCAGAAGCCTACAATACCGGTGATATCAACACCGTAATGACCATGTACGATTTTAACGGTATTCTGGTCCCTGAGCCCGGAAAAGCTGTTTCAGGGAAAACTGAATTTGAAGAAGCTGTAAAAAGTATTTTATCCATCAGTGGCAAAATGGATATCAAAACGGTTTATTGTCTTGCTGCCGGTGATCTTGCCGTTGGCCGTTCCGAATGGAGCATTACCGAAGGCGACGAAACTAAAATTAGCGCCAAAGGTATTGAAGTAATGCAAAAACAGCCCGATGGCACATGGAAAGTACTTTTTGATCATGCATTTGGTGCGGAGAACGAATTGTCTTTCGTGTAAACAATTTTCGATCGTTTAGTTAGCTGCCCGGCTGGCCATCAGGCTGGCCGGGCTCAATTTTGGATTCTTTCTGAACTTTTCAAAAAAACGCGTATTTCACGCAGCAGATTCCCAGGTATTAATACTTGGCAGCTTAAAAAGAAATCATCTATCTTGTGCATGATCCCTAACAATCCCGACTATTAAGCCGCTACAGATCAGTCAGTCTACATTTTTGTAAGTATTCAGCTATGAATGCCAGCGTAGTTAATTTAATGAATGATGAAAAAAGTGCTGATTTTAGACAATGATGAAAGTGTTCTTGATGTGATGAACGAGGCGTTGGCATACGAAGGCTTTGCGGTAAAAACCCTTGAAAATAGCGACAATATATTTCATGAGATCGAAAGCTTTGGCCCCGACCTGGTGATTGTTGATTATATTTTAAATGGTGTTGATGGGGGTGAAGTATGTCAACAGATCAAGGTCGATAATAAAACATCTAATCTGCCGGTAATCCTTATGTCGGCTTATCCAAAGGTATTTAAACCGCTTAAGGATTATGGGTGTGACGATTTTATAGCTAAACCATTTGATCTGGATGATTTTGTGGTTCGTATAAAAAAATTAATGAATGACGGAATGAATAAAAATTTACATGCCATTTAACGCTACTGTCAATAGAGTATTTCTTCAAGGAAAAATAAGTGATGAGCCCTCATGGCAGCAAAATGCTAACAAGCGGATGCTTCATTTTACCCTGTTCACGACGGAAGAGATCAGGAAAGGGGACAATTACTACGAACACATAGAACTTCACCGGATTAAAATACCTGCCGATGTAGTGGGTGATGTGCCAATACAAAAGGGTGAATCGGCCTATATTCAGGGAAAGATGCAAACGCGTATTGTGTTTGAATACGGCGTAAAAATGTATCGTACTGAAATAGTAGCCTCCAGCATTGAGGTGTTAAAAATCAAGAGCCATTCTTTAAATTCGGCAGGCTGAATAAAAGGATTGGTTACTTCTGGATAGCACTGATTTCACCGTTGCGTTCAATGTAGATGCGTTCAATCGTCTTAAGGTCTTCCGTCATGGCCGACTTTCTGACACCCTGCATAACATCTTCTTCCGTTAACTGCACCCTTTTTAATTTTTGCGGCAGGTATTTCCCATTTTCAAAGAGGATGATTTTATCACCCTCAACAAGCAAGGCAATAAATCTCGAATTGGCAATCAGCCAGCCCACAAAGCGGTGAAACAGAACAACGACAAAGCACGTGATTGTAACCGGAATAAACGCTGATGCTCCAACGACTGCCCGACTTAAAATAGCTCCTAATAAGATAACAATGATATTATCCAACGGAGTGCGGATACCAAAAGAACGCCGTCCCGATATCCTGATTAATAGCAGGGCAATAATAAAGACCACAATGCCGCGATTGCTCATTTGTAATACCGTCAGGTCTTTCCCCTCACCGAAAAGCTGAATTAAAAAGCTCATGATAAATTCATTTAAATATTAAATTTCTATTGATATCATTAGAACAATTGATGAGCTATTATTTGTTTCGATGTGAGAAGCCGGCCACTTCAACTAAATTTTGCAAAGTATTAGTAGTCAAAACACAAACTTAATTTCCATGAAAATGTTAATTAATTAATTAAATTAATACTTAAAAATGAAATTAACCTATGTGTCAACGTATCCGCCGCGGGAATGTGGTTTGGCGTCGTTTAATAAGAATATAATTCATGCAATAAATTATAATATACAGGACAAGTCATTTTCAAATGAGGGTACTTGTGTCGTTGCCATTGACGCAAAGAAAGGTAAGGTCGGTTATCCGGAAGAAGTCAAATTTATTATAGGCCAGCATTCGCAGGAGGATTATATCAAGGCAGCTGATTTTGTCAACTCAAGTGATACCGACTGCTGTATTTTGCAACATGAATTTGGAATATATGGAGGTGATAATGGGGTATATGTGCTTTCGTTTGTTAACCAGCTTGAAAAACCGCTGATCGCGATCTTTCATACGGTATTAAAAAAACCTTCTTATCAACAGAAAATTATATTGCAAAGCATCGCCCAACAGGCTGATAGAGTTGTAGTAATGGGCAAAATAGCGGTAAAACTGTTGAGCGAGCTATACAATATACCGGCAAGCAAAATATGTTACATACAACACGGGGCACCTGATATTGACACCCCTGCTGAAAATCCGTTTAATGCAAACTCCTTATTTAAAAACCGGCGCATATTGTTGACATTTGGCCTTATCAGCCGTAATAAAGGTCTCGAAACTGTAATAAGGGCCCTTCCGGAAATTGTCAAGAAGCATCCCGATGTTTTATATGTTATTCTCGGCTCCACTCATCCCGATATATTAAGAAGCTCGGGAGAGGAATACCGTGAATATTTGATCCAACTGGCTAAAGACCTGGGCGTAAATAATCACCTGGCTTTTATAAATCGATATGTAACGGAGGAAGAGCTTATCAGCTATCTTTCAGCAGCTGATATTTATGTCTCTCCATACATGAACGAAGTGCAGATAACAAGCGGCACGCTTGCTTATGCCATAGGCGCCGGTGCAGCAGTTATTGCTACGCCCTATTGGCACGCTACAGAAATATTGGCTGATGGCAGAGGGAAACTCTTTGACTTTAAAGACTATAACAACTTAGCGATCATAGTAAATGATCTTTTAAGCAGCCCCGATAAATTAATGGCAATCAAAAACAATGCATATAGCTATGGACTAAAATTCCGATGGCCAGTTATAGGAAAACAGTATTTAAGTATTATCAAAGATGCGGTAGAATGCCCGGACATTAGCCAGCGTATTTTGGATTCGATCATCGACCCCGAAATTATACCTGAATTTGATCTCAGCTATATTAAACACCTTACAGACCCCACAGGAGTTATTCAACATGCCAAATATGGGATACCTAATTGGAAAGAAGGGTATTGTGTTGACGACAATTCACGCGCCCTGCTCATGTCCGTAATGGCTGGCGAATTAGGTTACCCGGAAGCTTTTGGATTAATGCCTGTTTATATGAGCTTCCTTCTGTTTATGCAGAATGACACTGGTTATTTCCGGAACTTTTTAAGCTATCGAAAAGAATATTTGGATGAAAGAGGTTCTGAAGACGCTTTTGGCCGTACAATATGGGCATTGGGTTATTTGATTAAAAATGCCCCGGAAAATACATACAGTAAATTTGCGGAGGCATTGTTTCATCAGGCTTCTCCTAATTTCAAAAGCCTTGTACACCTGCGGGGTATAGGCAATGCCATTATTGGTATTAGTTATTATCTCAAAGTTTGTCCATCTGACTACGGCATGTGGAACACACTGGACCACCTGACATCAATATTGACTAACGCCTACAAAAAATCCAGCGATGCAAATTGGCAATGGTTTGAAGATAGCCTTACTTATGACAATGCTATCTTGCCCTTAGCACTATTTCACTCGGCCGAAGTAACAAAGGATCAGAAAGTTTTAAAGGTTGCGGTTGAGACGATGAGTTTTCTTGAAGGGGCTACCTTAAATCCAAAGTGTTTTAACCCGGTGGGGAACAGTGGCTGGTACAAAAGGGACGGTAAGATACCTTCGTATGATCAGCAAGCCATTGATACGATGGCTATGGTACTGATGTATGAACAGGTTTACCGGATGACGAATGACCGGCAATACCTGGAAAAACTGTTTTTTGTTTATTCATGGTTCCTGGGGCGAAACTCTCTTGGCATACCGGTTTATAATTCTGAAACCAAAGGATGTTACGATGGCCTGCACCCGCAGGGGATAAACCTCAACCAGGGAGCAGAAAGTACATTAGCTTACCTGATCGCTCATTTAAGCGTATTACAAGCATTCAAAATTAACCCCGGAAATACGCACAAATCAATTAACGTTAAAGAAGAGCTCGCATAATCGGCGTTATTCCAACGTGTCTGAAATAATTTTATCAAGCAGTGCCTTAAGGTCGACGGTTACAAAGGAGGAAGAGTAATCGGAGAGGCCATAAGGCACTATTAATTTTTCATTATGGACAATCCCTCCGCATGAATATACAACGTTAGGGACATAGCCTTCGCGTTCATCCTGGTTAGGGGATAATATGGGCTCTTTGAGTCTGCCGACAACGATCGAAGGGTCATCAATTTTGAGCAGTAATGCCCCAAGAACGTATCGCCGCATAGGGCCAACACCGTGGGTAATAACCAGCCACCCATGTTCTGTTTCTATCGGCGATCCGCAATTACCTACTTGTATAAGCTCCCATGGTTGCAATGGCTGCTGTAGCAACTGCGGGTTTTCCCATAGAATAATATTGTCGGAGTAAATTATATAATTATTAACCCCATCGATTCTCGAAAGCATCGTATAATGCCCATTTATTCTTCGTGGGAATAAAGCGAGGCCCTTGTTTTTTGCACCGTCGCCATGAAGCGGCCTTACTTCGAAATCATAAAAATCTTTGGTTTGCAAAAGTTTAGGCATTATAAGCGCCCCATCAAAAGCTGTATAGGTAGCATAATACATAATCGAACCGTCATATTCGGTGAATTTTACAAAACGGGCGTCTTCTATCCCTTTACGCTCCAGCTCCGACATCGGGAAAATAACGCGGTCGGAAATATCCGTATCGAGCGAAAAACTGATATTACTGTAAGAATCAGAAAGCCATAATACCTTCTCCAGTTCAGTCTTCTTACGATCGCTGTGCTGCCTGGTTTGAAGATCGGAAATTGTTCGCTGAAGTATATCATAATCAAACTTATCAGCGAGTTTACCTTCAAGGTCCTTGATAACGGAATTGTCGATCCGGGCTGTAACTATCCGTTCAAAAAGAAGCTTTTTTTCATAAACTATATCACGTATCATTTCCGCCTCATCCACATAATTGCCTGTAGGTAATATCTCTAATTGATTATCCTTATCAATTATGGCCCTTCTGAAAACGATTGACGATATATGACCTTCGCCAACTGCCCTGAAACTAATAATTAACCGCTTTTGACCAATTTCAAGACCGGATTGATCAGGATCTTCCACAATGGAGGGATTAAAAAAAGCTGCTGACTCAATGGAATATTCGTGTGTAAAATACGAGCCGATAAGTAGTTTTCGCCAGTGCGTAAGGTTTTCAAAACTGATTTGCAGAGCCTCAATGTATCCCTTAATACGGTTACAATTCCGGTATAGTATTTTCGTAATATTCCGGTGCCGTTGTGAGAACTCCTGAAGCAGGGGAGATATTATACAAAAAACTTTATCTTCTGGTAGTGCCATTACCCGCCTGATAACATCTTTTGCTCTGTTTTCGCCATTAAAAAAATATCGTGCTATAACTCTTTTTGCGTCCGGGTTTACTCTTATGGCATGTCGTTCTGTTTGAATTCTCATAGTTGGCAAAGAAATTTCGAGGTTGGCGTTAGTTTTATTCGCAATAGTTATCAAAGAAACTTCAAGTGATGAAAAGTGTTTGAAAATACATTTATGATTTTTGGCAAGAGTAGTTGAAGTTGTTAGTTGTGAGTTTCATCTTGCGGTATTTCGATATAATAGATACTGTCAATGTATATTCCGTTTTCCACTGCCAACCTATGTTTGGTATCCTCCAGTGTTTCTTTAACGTTGTGCTTGTCTACAGGAATAGAAAGCAGATAAATGATATTGTCCGTTTCGTTATTGATAAACCTGTAATTTCTATTTTTTGATTTTTTATTCATTGTTGGTTTCCCCTAAAAATTTCTTTTCAATCTGTATAAATAGATCAGCTATAATAGTCACGGAGCGGAGTATTTATTCTACAATTAAGTGAATAATATGTTCTGCATTTACAGGGATTTTTAGGGAAAAAGCATAATTAACGCTTCTGAGACTCTCTTAGTCAGTTGAGCTGAGTTGTGAAATGATTTGAGGAAGATATATTGAAAAATTTCGTTTATTTTCGATAGGTTAGCTTGAACATATCGCGAGCTTGCTGTTAGCGATCTTCCCCTTCAAATATCATAATGTACAATATGAAAGAGATGAAACTTTTTTACAGGAATATTAGTCTGCTCGTAATTGGACTGATCATTAGTGGGGTATCAACAAAACAGGTATTGGCGCAATCTGCCAATACTACAGTAAAACCTCGCATTGTTGTTACCTGTGATCCGGAGCTCGATGATAATAATTCACTTATTCGTTTTTTGATGTACAGCGACGGACTACAGGTAGAAGGGCTTGTGTATGCAAGTAGCGGGTATCATTGGACAGGTGATGGAAAGGGAACCAAATGGTATGTCCCTAACCGGGAGTATTCGCGTTTTGGCTTGAATTTATGTCCGTGTGAATCGTGGCGATGGGGCAAGAATGAGCGCTTTATTCATAACGCCGTAGAGGCTTATAAAAAGGTATATCCAAATCTCAAGGTGCATGATGCTGATTACCCAACGCCGGAATATTTGATGTCGAAAATTCGTTATGGGAATATTGAATTCGACGGGGATATTTCTAAAGATTCGCCGGGCTCAGACCTGATCAGGTCTTTGATTCTGGACGACAAACCCGGACAATTATATATTACCGCATGGGGAGGGCAAAGTACCATTGCACGTGCCCTTAAATCCATACAAAACCAATATGAGTACACATCAGCGTGGGAAAGTATCAAAAAGAAAATATCGCGTAAAGTAGTTTTACTGCCTTCCGGCGATCAGGATGATACTTATGCAACCTATATAAAACCTAACTGGCCGGACATTGAATACCGCGAATTTAAAAACGGCCCAAGCTATGCTTATGCTGCCCAGATAGGCGCTAAAAAAGAGGACTCGGTTTATATGACATCCGAGTGGATGAAGAAAAATATATCAGATCGTGGTCCTTTGGGCGCTATATACAGGGTTTGGGGTGATGGTAAGCAGATGGTGAAGGGCGATAAGCTCGATTTTTTTGGCTTCTCAGGCTATTCAGCTGAGCAATTAAAAAAGATGGGATACGTAGTTTGGATGCCCATCCAGCCTAAAGGGTCATGGCTGGGGGAGGGAGATGACTGGACTTTTATGGATATGCTTGCAAATGGGTTAAACGCTTATGAGGCAAATTCGCCGGGAGGATGGGGCGGCCATATTTCCAGGGACTCTCAAAATTTCTCATTTCTGCCCGATTCATCCTCAAAAGATACAAGCGCTAAGGCTATGGCATCTGCACTGAGTTCGATGAACAAGCAAGCGGGTAAAAATGTGGCGTACCCTGATTTCTTTCCGGCAGCTCAACTGGATTTTGCTGCCCGTCTTAAATGGTCAGTAACCCCTAAGTATTCGAATGCAAATCACGCACCCGTTGTGAAAATTGCAGGACCAAAGGTTATCCTTGCATTTGCAGGAGAAAAATTGCGTGTTAATGCAGACGTTTCAGATCCGGATGGCAATGCTGTTTCCATCAAATGGTGGCAATTTCAAACCACAGCAGATGGTAAGAATATTACTATCGTAAACCCAACTTCGGCACAGGCAGAGGTTAGTATTCCTAAAGACGCAACCCCGGGCCAAACTATCTATTTGATCCTGGAGGCAACAGACAACGGGACACCGGCTATTACGCGTTACCAGCGGGTTAATATCATGGTTAAGAAGTAAAGAGGGGGAGGCGATACGCGAAATTAAAATGAGAAATAAAAAGGGGAAGAAAATATTTTCTTCCCCTTTTGTGATCCCGCTGGGACTCGAACCAGCAGAGATAAAGCTCTTACTATCAGTATGTTAGGTCATCAAATTTAAGACGTATACCGCGAAGTATACCGAATTCTTTAGATCAATTTGATGTTGTTTTAGAACGTTAATATTTAAATATACGAATTATTTTATATACATCAAAGCATAATTAAAATGAAAACTAAGTAAAGATGATAGGTCATAGGTTTACTTCCCAGGCTGTGCCTGGTTCAGATCCTTTTTTCTATTTTTTCTGCAATTGCTTAAGCCGCGCTTGGTAAGACTGCCAATAGTGCCGCTGGGTTGTTTCGTCCAGGAAGGAGGAGAATGTGAAACGCGCTACTGCTTCAGATTGCGAAAGCATGAGTTCCATCATTTCAACAAATACTTTTTCCGGGATACCCGCATGTTCTGCCAACACTCCAAATTGCAGGCCTAACTTACCTTGAGCCATTTTTTTTGGTAATAGACCGTCATCAAGCGCGAAGTCCCGGTCGTTTATATGGACGCGACTATTCAATAGATCATAGGCAGGGCTGAGACGGTAATCGCCCAGGGGCGTTTCCAATAATGAAAAATTCTTGAAGTGCGCATCGCCATTCGAGAACAAGTAGTTGAAAATTAACAGTTTTAATAGCTTTGGGGCTTCGAGTTTATATGCCGGGACGAATTTTTCCATCAGCTCGAATAGCTCAAGGTAATTTCCTTCGTATTTATAATGTTCGCCGCGCGTTTGAGGCGTCCTGCCTGCAAGCGAAGCAAAATCATCTTGTGCTAGTTTGCTGCCGTCCGACTTAACGTCGAACCGCTTGGTAATATATGCAGGCGCACCGTTTTTAAAAAAAATCAGGGCATTTTCGGCGGTTTCAATACCGTAGACCTGGCGGGCGATTTGCATTGTTACATGCTCGTTTGCTGGCATCTGATCCGGTTTTCGGCCAGCATTTGGAATCGGTTTAAGAATATATTTTCCGCGCTCCCCCTCGCTAATCAGCCTAAGTTTGTTCTTTTCCAGCAAGACCGAGAATTTTTCCTGTACGCCTGAGATGGACATTCGTTTCCTGTTTTCTTCAAATAATTCATCAGTTTCCGGATTAGAAGCGGGTGAATCGTAAGGCAGAATGTGACTGACCTTTTTGCCATTGAAAACGCGGACGAGGCAAGTACGGCTATAAGTATCGTAACCGGGCGCTAATGTGCCGGGGCAATATTCAATTTCTGGTATACTCATTCGTTTTCAATTTTATGTATGGTTACCGCGCCGATGGTATCGTTTTTTGCAATAGTGATCAATAACCCGAAATAGTCATCCCGGTCTAGGCGGTTAAGTCTACACACGACCTGCTTGTTGGAGCCTTCCGGCAGCATATTATAAAAAAAGGGGAAAAGAAATTCGGAATGATATGCTTTGTGTCTTTTTGGTAAAGTAAGGCTAATGGCCGCTTTGCCCGGATCGTCGACCCAAGAAGGGTCATACGCAAATGAGAACGATCCATCGTCATGCTGAGTTAATGTACCGGCTGCTTCATCTTTAAATAATACTTGTGCCGTTCTCATTAATTATTGGGTCTGGTCTTTATTTTCAATGTTATTTCGAGGCCCAATGCATCTCCGAGCTTTTGCAACGTTATCAACGTTGGATTTCCTTTGCCGCTTTCGAATTGCTTTACGGTTCTCAATCCTACGCCTGACAGTTCTGCCAACGTCTCTTGTGTTACCTGGAGTGACATCCGTCTCTCTTTTATCATCTTTATAAGCTCTTTAAAGTGCATTGTGTTGCTCTATTTAATGCAAATATAACTATTAATAGTTACAAATGCAATAAAAAGTGCATTTAATAACACTTTTAAAGTTAAATTATTGACTTTGAAAGAGATTTAGGTAAAAAGTGCTGTATATTGCTCTTTTTGTGACATTGTGAATTGTTATGAAACGCAATGATGGTGTGTTAAAAAAAACGCCTTTTAAATGAGTTGGGTTTGAGCTTCATTCAATATGTCACCTTTTTAGCTAAAAAGGTGACATATTGGTTAGTCTTGATACAATAATTGACCACTCAATACGTAGCGTTTCGTAAACTGAAATGATAGGATTGTTTTGAACTTTCAAAAATCAAACTTTAGCAGAAATTAAATATTATGCCAAAATTTGCTATATAAATCATATATATGATCTAATTCAAAGTGGATTCTTCTCTTGAAATCCGCCTACGGCAATCATTAATTCGGTTGCTGAAGGTTCTTAAATATTGATAGTTTTTTTCAGCCAGGAAATAAAAATAAAAGACTCATCAGATGTTTACTAAAAACAATGTGCATATTTATTTTTAGTAAGCGACAACAGGCTTGCGATGAATATATTCATCCGATGTTAATTGTTTTACGATAAAATCGGCTAAATCGGCGCGGGCTATTTTCCAGCCACCTTTGGGACAATGATTTAGGCTGACTCTGTATTTTCCTGTAAATGGTTTGTTGACCAAGTTGGTGGGACGAACACAAATCCAGTTTATATCTTTCGTGTCATCCAAGATCGTTTCCCAGCGGGTTTGGTCGAAATATACCTTGTTATAGTTAGGACGAATAATACGATTCAGAAAGAAGTTATCAGTGCTTGGATCACTCATATCTATCAACCCTGATGTAATTGTAATCAGTTTCCTGATATTATTTAGCCGCATTGCATTGAGCATATTTCTTCCTCCTGCTGAATAAATTTCTGTATAGAGATTATCTTTCCCTGTACCCAATGCGGATATGATGATATCAGAATCTTTAAAATGCTGTGTTAGTTTTTCAGATTCAAACACTTCGCCTTGAATAATTTCTACCTGATTAGTTGCCGGTTTTAATTCAGCAAGGGAAAGTTTGGAAGGATTCCTCACCAATAATTTTATAGAATGGTTTTCCGCAACCAAGCGCTTCAGTATTTCGTAGCCTGTGCTACCGGTAGCACCCAATAGGAATATTTTCATTTGTCGACAGTTTTTTATTCAAAAATAAATAACCTCTTCAGCTATTCCTATTCCTTTAACACCACCGGTAATAACTGCTGTTTTTCCAACGTACTAAACTTCCACCTATAGGTTTGCGTCAAGGAAAGGATAGTCAGTATATCCTTTCTCCGTTCCCCCGAAGAATGTTGTCCTATCGGCTTCGTTAAGCGCTGCATTTAGTTCAAATCTTTTTGGCAAATCAGGGTTGGCTATAAACGGTATGCCATATGATATTATGTCCGCAATACCCTTTTCTAATTCGGCTTCGCCTGTTTCCCTGGTTAATTTACCATTTGCTATAACGGCATGTTTAATTAATTTACCAAAGGTTTCCATTACGTCTTTGGGGTAATGAGGAAATTTGTCCAAAGGATAAATGGAATTCATGAGATGAACGTAAGCCAAAGGCATATCATTTAATTCATTGATCAGTGCGGTGAACTGGACTAATGGTTGATCATGAACAATGTCATTATATGGAATGGTAGGTGATAGTTTTATACCTACCTTATCACCGCCAATCGCATTGACCAGCTCCTGCATGACTTCCAATACAAAACGGTTCCGTTTTTCAATGCTCCCGCCATATTCATCGGTTCTTTGGTTTACATTATTTGCTAAAAACTGCGCTGGGAGATAACCTGTCGCAGCATGCAACTCAACACCATCAAAACCGGCTTCGATCGCGTTGATCGCAGCTTGTTTATAATCCTGAACAATTTGCTTTACCTCTTCGGTGCTTAACGCTCTCGGAACTTCAAAATCTTTTAGCCCTTCGGGCGTAAAATGTTGTTGCCCTTCAAGGGCTATTGCTGAAGGAGATACAGGCAACTCTCCGTTTTTAACTGATGAATGTCCCACACGGCCTGTATGCCATAATTGCGCGTATATTACTCCGCCATTCTCGTGAACCGCCCGTGTTACCTTTTTCCAGGCATCAATTTGTTCCTGAGTATATAAACCCGGTGTATAAGGGCTGCCTAATGCCTGTTCCGTTATATTGATACCTTCTGAGATGATCAATCCAGCGCCCGCCCGTTGCGTGTAATATAATACCGTCGCGTCGTCCACAATACCTTTATTACTTGCGCGGCTCCTTGTCATCGGCGCCATGGCCATTCTGTTCTTCAGCATTACTTTTCCTAATGCTATTCCACTTAATATTTTCATTTTTCTTAATTGCTTTGTAGTTTTTGTTGTGTTTAGATTTCCTGGCTGCTTGTAAGAACAACCGGAATATTAAGAGCATTAGCCAATCTTGCCAGGGCCCTTGTTCTGCTCACAATCATTTCGTGTGGTCTGTTTGCACAAAATTAAGTGTACCAACCTGGTGATCCACCAATAGCATTACTGTGTCATCCTTTTTTAACTATTTCATTTTCTGAAGTTTTAATTGTTTACGTACCTAACAAAATATTTTTCAGTGATTTAAAACAAAATTACTTAGCTGGAAACTGGAGAACGATGACATTTGTCATTAAAGAAATTGGATCAGGGGAAGGGCGCGTAGTACAAGGGAGATCGAAAGAATTACAGGAACTCGAAATGAATGGCATAGTGAGCCGGACGGTGCGTAATACAAAACCTGTCACGGTGTAGTATGCACTCACACCTTACAGCGAAGCATAAATGGGGAAAGCATCATCGGGAAAAAGTTATAAAAGGGCGTTAGTAGTAGTTGTAGCTCAATAGCTTGAAATGTTAAAGGTTTGTCATTAAATTAGACTAATCTATAAATGAAATTCTTTTTTCTATTTTTGTTGCGCACTTAACAATCATGGCAGAGACATTTAAATTTGAACATTCGTTTGGCCGCATTTTAGGCTTGGCTCATATGGCTATGTTCCGCCATTTAAGTACCCTCATGAAAGAACATAATTTGCCGATAACACCTGATCAATTCAGAGTGATGAATCATTTATGGCAAAAAGACGGTTTGCAACAAACTGAATTAGCTATATGTACCAACCGCAACAGAGCAAATGTTACCCGTATTATTGACATTTTGGAAAGAGAAGGTATTGTGGAACGTAGAGATGACAATGCAGACAGAAGAGTTTTTAGGATTTACCTGACTGATAAAGGTAAATCAATTAAAGAAGAAACCGGTCGGTGTGCTTTGCAATCAATAGAAGATTCTCTTAAGGGCCTTTCAAAGGAGGAAATAGAAATCTGTACAAAAGTTTTGCTAAAAATCCAGGCCAATGTAGGCTAAAAAAATTTACTATAAATGTTGCGTATTTATCAATTCACTATTTAACAAAATAACATGACAACAAAAACAAAGAACATTATCAGTTGGATACTAACAGGTTTAGTAGCCTTCATTTTTATTGGCAGTGCCATAAGTAAACTCATTGGTGGCAATGGGGCTCTTGCAATGGCGCATAGTATAGGTCTTGAGGCCGGAACTTTCAAAATAATTGCCATAGTAGAATTGCTTTGTGCTGTTCTCTTTATTATTCCCCGAACAGGGATATTAGGCACATTGCTATTAGCAGCATACATGGGCGGTGTTATCGCCACTTCTTTGGAGCATGGTCAATCTATTATACTGGCTATTATTATTCAAGCAATTGTTTGGATCATAGCGGTGGTTCGCTTTCCGGAATTGATGCAAAGGTTTTTGAACAAAAAATAATTGTTTATGGCCAGGAAAATGATTGCAGGCGCAACCGAAATACCTGGCAGTCTTATCACAGGCGAAATTTTTAGAAGTTAATGTTGAACTGAGATGCAGTGTTAGGACAGACTCTGAAGAAATATAATTTATGGTCATTGGCTACCATAAAATTTCCATTTTTTTCAATGGAAAAAGGATTATCACCCTGGGAAAGTGATAGTAAATGACCAGCATGAGATTGGTCGGTTTAGTTGATTGCCACAAGGCAGTTAAGCGTTCCGGGATGAGATCCGGAGCGCTTTTTACCAAAGGCCTTTCATGCTTCGAAGGTCCATTTATATAGAACTGTAAGATTAACTGGGCCGAACGCTATAAATCAGAGGGTCAAGGAGTTCAGTGGCGAGATTTCCCAGCTGTTTTCGTTAGCGAATCCACTTTGCCTCTTTACATGCGCCGCAAAAATAAAAATTCAACAAGCAAATAAAATTATGAGGACGATAGCAAGATTGGAAAATGTATCAAAGGTATATAAGGTTGGCGATCAGGCTTTGGTTGCCCTCCAACCAACTACACTGGAAGTACGGGAAGGCGAACTTTTATTGATCATAGGGCCGTCAGGTTCTGGAAAAACCACCTTATTATCCTTGCTGGGATGTGTAATATATCCAACAGAAGGAAGGCTTTGGGTGGAAGACAATTTTGTTAATGATATGACCCAATCCCAGCTTTCCAGACTGCGGTTAAATACCATCGGCTTCGTTTTCCAAAATTTCAATTTACTGGCTCCTCTTAATGCCGCGCAAAATATTGGCATACCCTTACAATTAATGGGTAAAACCGGAAAGGATGCCGATAAAAAGATAAAAGATGCGCTTGAACTGGTTGGAATGACCAGCAGGAAAAATAACCTGCCCAAGCAATTATCAGGTGGCGAACAGCAACGCATCGCTGTCGCAAGGGCACTGGTCACTGATCCAAAATTAGTACTGTGTGACGAACCGACCGCCTCCCTGGATAAGGATTCAATGGTTATAGTGATGGAAGAATTAAAGGCTTTGGCGGAACGAGGAAAAGCCGTTGCTGTCGTTACCCACGATCCCCGGCTAAAGCAATATGCAGATCGTATTGTGGAAGTAAATAATGGCATCGCCAAAGAAGTAAAAGACTATTAAATCAAGCCCATATGAACAAATTATTCAGTATTATGCTAATAATCAGCCTCAGCATCTTTGCCGGCTGTGGTGGTGGTAAGCCGTCCAAAGCAGTTTTGAAGCGGCAGCAGGATTCCATCGCAAGGACAGGAGATGAAGTGGTTGGCCTTGCGGAAATACAACCTGAGAAAAAGATCATTTCATTATATTCCCGTACTTCCGGCACTGTATCAGAGGTATTTCATGACCTTGGCGATACCGTAAAAAAGGGCGAAATACTCGCAGTTTTAAACAGCCAGGTTGAAGAGGCGCAACTAGCACAGGCGCAGTCGAAACTGGGTACGCAAAGTGCGGTAATTAATAACAGTAACGCACAGCTTTCCTCATTAAGTGTTAAGGCAAAAAATGCCGATGAAAATTACCAGCGCAACGAGGCGCTTTTAAAATCAGGCGGGGTCACCCAGCAAGATTTAGATAACAGCCGGTTTGCGGCTAAATCAACCATTAAAGATGTTGACGCTGCGAAAGCAAGTGTTGAGCAAGCAGTAAGCCGGATTAAAGAATTAAAGGCGGACGTTGCCTATGCTGAAGCGATACTTGAACAAAAGAAAATCCGGGCACCATATGACGGTACTATTCTTTCTTTTGATGTTAAGGTAGGGAAATCAATAACCTCCAATCAATCACTTGGAGATTTTGCACCTACAGGTCATCTCATCGCTGTAACGGAAGTTGATGAATTGTACGCCCAGAAAGTGAACGCGGGAATGACGGCTTATATCAGGCCGCAAGGCAAATCTGATACGCTGGCCGTTGGAAAGGTTTACCTGTTATCTACCTACCTGAATAAAAAATCTCTTTTTTCCGACGCCGCTACAAATATGGAAGACAGGCGTGTGAGGGAGGTCAGGATACTATTAAATGACGGTGGCAAAGTATTGATCGGCAGCCGGGTAGATTGTGTAATCATCGTAAAATAAAAGCCATGTTCAAACTCGCATTACGATTTATCCTTTTTGACAAGCCCAAAACGTTTGGCGCTTTTATGGGAACGGTGATGTCGGTGTTCCTAATCGGGCAACAGTCAGGCATATTCATGTTCATTGTCGATTCCATGTCAGCTTTGGTAAGGAACAACCAGTCATATGTTTGGGTGGTTGATGACAGGAGTACCAATGTTAACGCATTAGCACCTATTGACAAAAGGATAGGGTACGAATTACGATCCGTTTCCGGAGTAAAAAATGTATATCCATTAGTTATATCAGGTGGCGCCGCAAAATTTGCCAATGGTACAACAGCAGGAATAACAATCGTAGGTTCCCAGGCCCCCGGTTTTGTAGGGGGGCCCTGGAATATGTACCTCGGCAAAAAAGAAGATATGATCAATGATGGCGCACTTATTACGGATTACTACGATAAGAATGCGCTCGGTCAGGTAAAGTTTGGGGACTATTTCGAGGTCAACGGGAAACAGGTATATGATGCCGCGGAAACCAAAGGGGTCAGAAGTTTTGGCGGTATATATTCTTTTAGCACCATTGAACGGGCCAGGTACCTTACTAATATGAGTACAGATAAATCCAGCGCCTTCCTCGTCGAGCTCCGTGACCCTGATATAAAGGACTCCGTAATTAGCCGCATTAATAAAAAGTTTTTTGGGGTAAGGGCATGGGATGGCGGAGAGCTCACTTATCAAACCATTTTAACCGTACTGAAAACATCAGGGATTGCGTTGTCATTTGGTACTATTATCCTCTTTGCGCTGCTAATTGGTTTCGTCATTATCGGCCTGACTCTTTATTCCGCAGTTATTGACAGGATAAAAGATTACGGAACCTTGAAAGCGATAGGCGCGACAAATGGTTTTATCAGGAAATTAATACTTACCCAGGCCCTGATTATTGGTGTCTGCGGATATATTGTAGGTACCCTTATCACGGAAATATTCCGTATCGGTGTTGCAACGACAGGTACCATCATCGTCTTTCCAATCGTCGTCAGGATATCGATCATGTTTATTACCATAATTATCGCTTTACTGGGCAGCATGTTCGCCATCAGAAGAATAACGGGTCTTGAACCCGCACAGGTCTTCAGGGGTTAAAATTTTAAATCATGAAAAGGAACATCATTTTTATAATAACAACATTTGCCCTGATTATGGTGGCAGGTGAATCAATTGCCCAGGACAGCACCAGGCTATCTCTGCAGACGGCTATTGACAACGCGTTAAAACACCGCGATGAGATAAAAATCCAAAAGGTGAACACTGAATATTCGCAGAACGAAATTAAAAAAAACGGTTCAAAACTTTTACCTCAGTTGACCGGAGATCTGGACGGACGTTATAATTCTCAACTGCAAACCAATATCATACCAGGGGATGCCTTTGGAGCACCGGGAGCGCCGGGCCGGCGTGTTCAGTTCGGGACGAAATACAATACCCTAGCTGCATTCAACCTGACTGTACCGGTTTACAACCCGGTAGATTATGGCGACCGTAAGATCGCTAAGGTTCAGGCTGCTTACGATGCGCTGAACGTGGATAAATCCGAGGTGGACATGGTGGTTGAAGTTACCCGCAGCTACTTTAACGTTCTCCTTGATAAGGAAAAAGAGAAATTGTCAAAAAATAATCGGGACAATACACAGGCCATCTATACCATGAGTAAAGACCAACTGGCTAAAGGAGCTATTACAAGCTATGATCTCGAAAAGAACCGCATCAACTATGAGAACGCCCAGTCGGATCATCAGAAGGACGAAAATAACTCGCGGCTTGCTTTACTTGACCTGGCTTACCGGATGGGTTTGGACACCATTGGTAACATTGTTCTGACTGATAATCTGAATAGCTTATACAAGCAATACAGCAACACGCTTTCCGAAGAACAGGACCAGACGATAAACCGGGTAGAAGTCAAACAGCAAATGTTACAGGAACAGATCTATCAGCAAAACATCGATAAGCAAAATAAGTCCTATCTGCCGACTGTGAGCCTATACGGCAACTACACCGGGCAGAATTTAAGCAATAATTTTTCATTAAACGGCAACAATTGGTATCCTTACAACTATGTCGGCCTGAAAGTTAGTGTGCCGATTTTTGACGGCTTCCAAAAGGAACGTACAAAACGCGGCTACCAGTTACAACTGGCTTCAGCCAAACTGATGACAGAAAAGCTAAAAAGGGATTTTAGCCACGATGTACAAGCCACGAAAATCTCGCTGCTGAATGATCAGCAAGATATGCAGAACCAGCAGAATAACTTAAAATCTGCTAATGAACTTTATAAGATCGATGCAGACAGGCTCCAAAAAGGCTCCATCAAACCGACAGACCTAACAAATACCTATTATACGTTACAACAGACGCAGACTAATTATTTAAACGCGGTTTATACTTATCTTTTGGATGTGATTCAATATAAAAAAGCATTGGGAAATCTATAACTATAAAGGCTTGTACGTAAAAATCGAATCAAATGAACTTCACATTGCAATTAGACGGTTCAATTAAAAACGGGTTAGATATTTCAAATTGGCCTGTTGCCGCCACAATTTATATAAACACAATGCTTTCCCCTAAGCATACCATCCGCATAAATTTCAGCATTATCAAAGGAAATAAAAAATCCAGGCTTGGCGCCTATTTCACTATAAATTGCAATGGGCTTATCCTTTATAACCATACCGATAATACCGGTTGTTCCATTGGTTTTTACCACTCCCTCAAATACTGTTTGTTTCAAAAATCATTAACTTTATCCTTATCATCAATAAATCATTATGGGTAGCAGAGAGCGGATGGAGCGTTTAAAAGCAGAGGTCCATAAACAGATTCTTGATGCTGCAATGAGTATCGTCAAAAATGAAGGATGCGGGGCTTTAAGTATCAGGAAAATTGCCGATACCATAGAATACAGTCCTCCTATTGTATATTCCTATTTCTTAAATAAGGAAGCGGTTCTGATCGAATTGTCGAAACGGGGTTTTACCATGCTGATCAATAGCATACGACAGAGTTTGGTAATAGTGACTGATCCAAAAGAAAGGATGGAGGCAATGATAACGGCCTTTCTCCATTTTGCCACAAAAGAAAACGAGCTTTACCAGTTAATGTATACAGTGGGCACCGGTGTTGCAGATGTTGGAAAAGCATTCCCGGCGCTGGCGACATTTATTAACTTGTTCCGTGAAGAAATGTTTCAGTTGGTAAAAGAAAAAACACTTACAGAGGAAACCTTCCGGTGTAATTACCTGATATGTATGTCTTTTGTACATGGCCTTGTCGCTGTAAATCGTTATTACAAAGATATAGACCCGGCCATGAACAATATGGTATTGAAAAAAGCCATCGGAGGGATTATCAACACAATTGAGCTTTCATGGACATTTTAAAATTCCTATGCGATAGAGCGATGCGATCTATTAAATATTATTCTCATAATCCAGATGCTCTGGATAACCCTTTGCTGGTGTCGTTTTCCCGGTTTGAGATCTCTCGGGATAATTCCCGAAATCTCATTTTACCATCCCTCAATATGGAGATAAATATCAGAGCATCTGGTAAAACCATTATTTTCCAAACCATAAAATGAAACTGTTGAACTTATATTTAAACACTGAATGGAAATGGATTCTACAGTTTGGTCAACTTCCATAAAAATGGGCATTAAGCATGAATAAGTTAATGATCACCCATTCCCGTAGCAGCCTTCTTTCGGTTCCTGAAATAGGTGATGATGACCCTGGAACGTCCAATCGTTACTGTTTTTAAACACAATTATTTTTAACTTTAATCAAACGTTTGGCCACTATGTATGAACCATTATTCAACTATATACATCGCTATAGCGAATCTCCACTCACAAGTGCTGAGGAAGAATTGATCAAAAAATCTTTTTCCCCAAAAGCTTTAAAAAAGAAACAGATGTTCTTGGAGCAGGGCCATATCTGTCATTATACCGGCTTTATCCTAAAAGGTGCTATGAGACTATATAGCATCGATTCAAGCGGCACCGAACACATTATACAATTAGCTATCGAAAACTGGTGGATGGTTGACCGTGAAAGTTATCTTAAGAAAACCCCTTCTGTTTATAATATTGACGCCTGGGAGGATACAGAATTACTGATATTGAAACATGATGATTTATTGCAGATTTTGAACATTCCCGCCATCAAAGAAATGTTCTGGCAGATGAATCAAAGCAATTTCATTGCTTCACAAAAAAGATTGAATTATTCCATTACTTTACCCGCTAAAGAACGGTATGAAGAGCTGTTAAAAAATTACCCGGATTTTGTGCAGCGTTTTCCGCAACACACGATTGCCTCATATTTAGGCATAAATAAAGAAACACTTAGCCGGGCTCGCAGTAAATTAGTAAAAAAATAACGGATATCTCCCGTGTAATAGGCGATCTTCCTCTGATCCGATTTTCTTTAATGACAAATGTCATCGTCCTCCAGTTTCCAGCGAGGTAACTTTGTTTTATAAATCACTGAAAAAGATTTTGTTAAATAAGAAAACAATTAAAACTTCAGAAAATGAAACAGTTCAAAAAGGATGACACGGTAATGTTATTGGTGGACCACCAGGTTGGTACACTTAATTTTTGTGCAAACAGGCCCCATGAAATGATCGTGAGCAGAACAAGGGCACTGGCAAGATTGGCAAAGGCTCTTGGTATCCCGGTTGTGCTTACAAGCAGCCAGGAAGACCATGCCCAGGGTCCTTTACTACAGGATTTACAGGACCTGCTTCCGGAAGAATATGCTAATCGTGTAAAAAGGGCAGGAATTACCAATGCCTGGGATGACGATGCATACAAAGCAGCGGTATTGAAAGCAGCAGCCGGAAGGAAAAATGTAATCATGGCCGGACTTACCAACGATGTTTGTATCGTTTGGCCATCTATCTCTATGCATGAAGAAGGTTTTGACGTTCAGGTGGTAATCGATGCAGGTGGCTCGCCATCTCAAATTGCCGACGATATAGCCCAGCAAACCTGGGAAAACCAAGGCGTACGGACTACGACCATAAATCAGTTAATATCAGAACTGGTACATAACTGGGCTACAGAAGAGGGTCAGAAAGTATTGCCAATTCTTTTTGAAGAAGTAATGTCAAAGGTTGGGCAGTTTGCCTGAAATTAAATTATGATGACGGGAAGTCGGACAATGCTATCTCATTATCCGGCTTCCAAAAAAAATTAAGTTATGCTACAAAAAATAAGTAATTCTATGTTTGTTGGCAACGGCCCTATCAAAATATTGTATCCCGGCGTAGCAGTTTCAAACACAGATACCGGGATTGGCAGTATCGGCAGGATCGATCATCCGGAAATCCATGGGAATACGGTTATTAGAATGCATCCGCATATTAATGACGAAATACTTTCCTATTTCAGGACCGGAAAGGCAGAGCACAGCGACTCGGAAGGCTTTGTAAAGATGATTGGTAAAAAGACACTAATGTTGATGAAAGCAGGGAAGTCATTTTACCATGAAGAAAAAATAATTGGTGAAGGAGAGCCATTGGAAGGGTTACAGATCTTTATCCGTCCCGGCAAAAAAGACCTGCAGCCAGAAGTGGTCTTCCTTGAATTGGAAAGTTTGCATAGTGAGAATAAATGGCGGCTACTTGCGTCCCCTGAGCCGGAAACAACATTTCAGTTCAGCAGTCAAACTTGGCTGTATGATATGAAGCTGCTGCGTGGCAGTAGCTCAGAAATTCCCGAATTACCCAAAAATGGCCTTACGGCATTATTGTATGTATTTCAGGGAGCAATCAGGGTGAATGACAGTATCGATCTGAAAAAAAAAGAAGGCATAGTGTTCAAAGACGAACACGTTGTCATTACAGCTTCTGAAGATGCTGAATTGGTATTGTTTGTTACCGATGAATCAGCCGAAATTTTTAAAGATGGTATGTATAGCGGAAATCAAAGATAATATGGATTCAAATGTAAACATCATCAACGACAGTGAAGGGGAAGTATTAGGAGTTGCGGGCGGAAATTACAGGATTATTGTGTCCGGAGAAGACACCAACGGCAACTATGCCGTTATTGAAATGATAGTCCCTCCCGGAGGTGGGCCTTCGCCGCACGCACACCCCCAATCCCAGGAGATGTTCCATGTCCTGGAAGGAGAAGTAGAGTTTAAAACGGAAGGAGGTAAGCAAATTGTAGGGAAAGGCGGCTTTGTGAACATACCTTTTGGCGGAGCCATACATTGTTTTGAAAACATTTCTGAAAAAAATGCACGGCTGCTCTGTACAGTTGTCCCGGCAGGCTTGGAAAGTGTATTCCGTGAAATAGGCTCACCTGCCCTACGCGGCCAATTTTTGCCAGTTCCGGCATATACGGAGACGCGTCAGGAATTCCTTAAGGCAATCGATTTAAAATACGGCCTGAAAACATATGCCGCTGATTTTCTGGGATAATCCTACCCGGTAACGCCATTACATGTAACGACCTTTAGTTAAAGGGATGTACATCGTAAAACTCATTTTTAAAACACATGTCATTATTTCACTTAGCACCCGGCTGTTATTAGCATGCTGTGAAAGACTATGTGTAGTTGAAGAAATACCAACAAATTAAAATAATGCAAATGAAGAATTTAAAAGAAGATATAGGATCTGTAACCCCATCGGGAACAGATTTTTCCCGGCATACAATTGATGTTAACGGCATCAAAATAAATTATCTATTGGCTGGCGACCCTGAGGGAAGTCCGGTTTTACTGTGGCATGGATTTTTAGGCACCTCTAATTCCTGGAAAAAAGTGATGTCGATTCTAGTAAAGGCAGGCCTTTCCGTGCTGGTACCCGATATGAGAGGCTATGGTGATTCTGATAAACCGGCCGGTACTATTGGTTATGATGCCCGTTCCATAAGTGAAGATTTCAGGGCCTTAGTTAAGAAACTTGATTTCGGCAAGGGTAAACCATTGACGCTCGTAGCACATGATATGGGGGCTGCTCCGGCATTGATCTGGAGTGCTGATCACCCGGAAGAAATTGCCACTTTATTGTATTTAGAGATGGTAGTTATGCTCGATCAAGTACTTAGTCCCCATCTTTCTTTCTCACGAGAAACGATGCAAAGCCAGATTGGGCCAATGTGGTGGTGGATTTTACCGCATGCATCCCGTGCACTGGAAGTTCTTTTTGTAGGCAAGGAACGTGAATTCCTGCGTTGGTTTTATGACTGGATGACGGTGAACAATGAGGCCATCAGTAATGAACATATTGATGAAATTCTTCGTACATTTTCTGGAAATGATGGCATTCAGGGCGCATTCGGAATTTACCGCGGGGTATTTGACTCCATTGAACAGACCACACCTTTAATGCAAAACAAAGTGCAGGTACCTGTTATTGCCATAGGGGGTGCACAGTCATTAGGAGCCGGTGTTGGTGAAATGGTAAAAATGGTTGCCGAAAATGTAAGCACTGAAATCATTGAAAATGCGGGTCATTTTCTGCCGGAAGAGAAGCCTGAAGAGGTAGCACGCCTCATATTACTTACTATAAAATAGCAAATGGAAAGGGCTGTTAAAATAAATATCATAACAGCCTGGTAAAGCAATACGTAAACAAAAGCAGTTCAGACAGTAAACGATCAGCATGAGATGGGTCAGTTTAGTTGATTGCCGCTGGGTAGCCGGACGTTCCGGTGTGAGATCCGGAATGCTTATTGTAAAATATGATTAACTATTTAACTATAAAGCCATGAATACAAAAAATATAAAGGCAGAACTTGTCCTACCCAATCTTTATCACATTAAACATACCGATCCGGGTGCTGTAAAAGCAGGAATGGCAACAAATACGTTTGTAATCATAAATAATGGAAAAGCATTGGTCATGGATGCCTCCAGTGATTATTTATCTGACCCTATCAAAGAAGTTATAGGATCTGAATTAGAAGTAGCTGGGTTCATTTATTCCCACAGTCATGTAGTTGCCAATGGCAATTATATTCCAGCTTTTAAAAGAGAATTTGAGGCTCCTTTCTTTCTGCACCCATTAGACCAGGCTTACTTCAAAGGGTTTGAATTTATCAACCCCGTAAATCACCCGGTTATAAATGATTTCAATATTGAAATCATACACTTTCCAGGGCATACGCCAGGTCATATCATGCTATATAATTCCGCGAACGGCGGACTGTTGCTTGCGGGCGATGCGGCTATGGGGCCTACAGATGAACAAACCAGAAAAGGGATAGAACGGTTAATTCGCGTACCGGCCAGACTAAGTTATGATGACGAATTAATAAGACAAAATTGGCTTCATTTTAATAAGAAAGTTGCTCACTTGGGTCCTTACCATGGAAGTATTTATATCAACAAACAAGAGTCGCTAAAGCAGATCATGGAACCATTAACCAGGGTTGAAATAACGCAAGGTTTGACGGGGTAAACCCAATGAGATAACTATCCGCAATGTTTTAAATACTCAATTAGGAATCAATAAAATGAGCGCTTTTATGTCGCGTTGAAATTTGCTATTCGTAAAATCAGTAAAGTTAGAGTGGCCTTATAGCACACCCTAACCCAAATAAACGTCAATTTGTATGTTTGTTTATTTCACTTTTTTGAGATCAAGAGAAACATCATTGTCCTGTACCTTAAACGAAAGTGTAATAACATCTCCATTGATCTTGCCGGTCACCTTTGTGGGGCCACCCATAATATCAATGGTGAAGGAAAGGTCATTGCCTTTAATGACGCCGTCCTTGATTGGCGAATCCGATCCGTCGGGACCTTTTGATGATCCGGTTAATTTTTCACCGTCCACTTTGAACGTGTAATTGATTTCAAATTGTCCGTTGGCCAATCCTTTCCAATTACCAGTAATATCCTGAGCATAGGAAAATGTGATAAATGCCATTACTAAAAATGCGGTGGTTAATGCTTTTTTCATCATGATGATTTTGAATTTAATAAGTGTTAATAATTGGGTTGCTTGTTTTATGTTCAGTTAATTATTCATATCTCAATGCCTCAATAGGATCGAGCCGTGACGCTTTTAAGGCAGGGTAGTAACCAAAAAACACACCGATCACTGTACATACACTGAATGATACCAAGATCGATGATTCGTCCACAACCGGTGGCCAGGAAAGCGCATGGGCTATCAAAAGGCCCAACCCTTCTCCTAATAATATCCCGATCACACCGCCGGTTACACTCAGCATTACCGCTTCCGTAAGGAACTGGCTCAAAATATCGATACCCCTCGCGCCTATCGACATTCGTAAGCCAATTTCCTTTGTTCTTTCGGTTACTGACACATACATGATATTCATAATACCAATGCCCCCGATGACTAAGGAAATACCGGCGATCGCGGTAAGCAACCCGGTAAGCAACCCGGTAACCGTACCCAAGGTCTTAATGAGTTCAGCCTGCGTACGGATCACAAAATCGTCGTCTTCTGTTGGGCGTAGGCGATGGGTTACCCTTAATATCTTACTGATCTCGTCGGAGGCAGCTTCGGATAGCGGCTCCGACTTAGCAGATGCGTATATGCTTCCGAAATAAATAGAAGCAATTACGCGCTTTTGAACAGTTGTATAGGGTGCCAGGATAATATCGTCCTGGTCCTGCCCAAATGTGTTTTGTCCTTTGACCGCAAGCACCCCGATCACCTGGAAAGGTATCTTGTTAAATCGTATTGTTTTTCCGACCGGGTTCGTTCCTTTTGGGAAGATATTACTGACTACGGTCTGGCCAATCAGGCAAACCTTTGCATAGGTCCTAACGTCCCTTGTGGAAAAAGGGATTCCGTCTTTTATGGACATATTTTTAATATTGAGATACTGTTCGTTTACCCCTTCGATTGTTGTTGGCCAATTGAGTGACCCATTAATGGCCTGGCCCTTCGATTGCGAGGAAGGGGATACCCCGTTGATGTAGGAGGCCTGTTTTTCTATTGCGTTAATATCCTTAATTGTTAGTGTCTCCACATTTGCTCCCTGCAAACGGGCACCGCCAGGAACGTTGCTACTTGGCATAACAGTTATAAGATTTGAACCAAGCCCGGCAAGCGAATTGTGGATGCTGATCTTCGAGCCTTGCCCGATAGCTCCTATGGTGATCACCGAAGCGACGCCAATAATGATTCCGAGCATCGTGAGTACGGCACGCAGTTTATTACGCTGTATCGCCCTTAAAGCCAGTCTTATCAGGTTTAATATATTCATGGTTTGTATCAATAATCTTCTGTTACAGGTAATGCGGCCAGCATATCCCTGGCCGAACGCCTGTTTTCGTTATAGCTATCCTTAACCACTCTTCCGTCTTTTAATATGATCGTCCTGCTGCTAAATGCCGCGATATCTGGTTCATGGGTGACAAACACGATCGTTTTTCCCTGTACCTGGTTAAGCTCCTGCATCAGGGCCATGATCTCATAGGACGTCCGTGAATCCAGGTTTCCTGTTGCTTCGTCAGCCAGGATCATCACTGGTTCATTCACCAATGCCCTGGCGATAGCGACCCGCTGCTGCTGCCCGCCGGAAAGCTCATTCGGCATATGATGCATCCTGTCTGCGAGTTTAACTGCTTCCAATGCGGCTATCGCCCGTTCTTTTCTGACCGTGGGGCTGATTGCACTGTTATAAAATAAAGGCAGCTCCACATTTTCTAATGCGGTA
>Ga0068871_100000360_pt1 | contig 31821 bp, 28 predicted proteins | sample KBSMisM72_FD_72750 | JGI IMG/M metagenome (GOLD analysis project Ga0068871, IMG submission 72750) | Miscanthus rhizosphere microbial communities from Kellogg Biological Station, Michigan, USA - KBS Miscanthus M7-2 | ecosystem: Host-associated > Plants > Roots > Rhizosphere > Soil ...
CTTGGTCTTGTTGTTGGCATGGCTGACATTGTGGCCAACCTGGGTGCCTTTACCGGTCAATTCGCAGCGGCGGGACATGGGCAGATCTCACGATTCGCAAGGATTTCAGCGGGTTGTCCCGCAAAAGAGCGGGGTACATAGGCAAAACCGGCTCCAGGGTCAAGCCGGAAGCGATATCGGGCGGTTTGGGCTTGGCGTCCGCCCCAAAAGCACCAATATAAACAGGCACATTCCGGCCTTTGCTGACAGGGATGAAATACCGGTCGCCATGATGAAAATCCCCCATCTTTTCGTCCTCCTCCCCAGCCTGGTCGGGAGCCTGCCGGCTTTTGCCGCCGGGGGCGCCGGCAGCGATGGCCCCATCCAGCCGGGGTCCCGCCTGGAGGTCGCCATGACGCTCTATGCCGGAGGGATCACCATGGGACATATGGACCTGGATGCGACCCTGCGCGGCGCCGAATACCATACCGTCTCGACCTTGCAGACCTCCGGCGTGGTCAACGCCTTCTGGCAGTCGGAAATCCAGGCGACGTCGTCCGGCAAACTGGGCGCGAAGAATTTCATCCCCGGTCTTTATGACAGTTTCTATACCGGCCGCGCCGGCAAGAAGCAGGAAGTTTCGCTCACTTACGAGAATGGTGCGCCACCCCGGCTCTATGCCGATCCGGTCTATTCCACCACCGGTTTTGAGGTGAAACCGGACGACACCAAGAATACTTTGGATCCGCTCAGCGCCATCACCCAGATTTTCAGCGGTCTGGCGGCGCAGGCAGGCAACCCTTGCACCGTGACCGCGCCGGTGTTTGACGGCCGCCGCCGCTATGACATCGAAATGACCAAGGTGCGCGAAGTCGATGTCCGCCTCGACAGCGGCCTCTATCAGGGTAAGGGCGTGCAATGCGATGCGCGCTATCGCCAGATCGCGGGCTTCCGTCCGCGCGTGCTGAAGCAGAACGAACAGTTTCCCGTAATCCATGCCTGGTTTGTCACCCTGCCCAGTTCGGTGGCGGGCCACGATTATTCCGTACCCGTACGAATCTGGGCCGATACCAAATATGGCGTGCTGGCGATCCTGGCCAATTCGGTGAAGGTGGACGGCCAGGTGCCCAAGGGCTTTAAGCCCTGAAAGTTCCAGCGAAAGTTCCCAATTTGATCAGGGTACGGAATAGAGTCGGGGACGCCAGACAAAGCCCGATGGATCGGAACCACCACTAGATATGGTGGTTGTAGGCCCGCCGAATCCGGCTAAATGTATGAGAACAAACGCAGATATTAATTTGGTTAGCGATTCGGACTTGTAATGTTCCACTTGTGTACCGGTTCGACATGTTGCATCCACAGCCATCGATTGTGGCGGCAAAAACTGCGGAAAGAGCCTCCCGGACTGCGTTAAGCCGTTATCGCCATAGAGTTTTTCCTGATTCCCTGCCCCAGCCAGCCAAGCTTATGACCATGGACATCAAAGCCCCTGCCAAAGTGACCGCGGTGCTGGGGCCGACCAACACCGGCAAGACCTTTTTCGCCATCGAGCGCATGCTGGCCCACAAGTCCGGGATGATCGGGCTGCCGCTGCGCCTGTTGGCGCGGGAGGTCTATGACCGGATTGTCAGATTGCGCGGGCCGCATGAGGTCGCGCTGATCACCGGCGAAGAGAAGATCGTTCCCAAAGCGGCACGTTTCTACGTCTGCACCGTCGAAGCCATGCCGCTGGACATTCCCGTGGCCTGCCTGGTGATCGACGAGATCCAGCTCTGCGCCGATCCCGAACGCGGCCATGTTTTCACCGACCGGCTGCTGCATGCGCGCGGGCTGGAAGAAACCATGCTGCTGGGCAGCGATACCATGCGCGGCATCATCCAGAAATTCATTCCCCGGACATGGTTCATCAGCCGGGCGCGTTTTTCGGACCTGGCCTATACCGGCGCGAAGAAATTGACCCGCCTCCCCCGCCGCTCGGCGGTGGTGGGATTTTCCGCCGAGGATGTCTATGGCATCGCCGAAGTGATCCGCCGCCAGCGCGGGGGCGCGGCGGTGGTGCTGGGCGCACTGTCCCCGCGCACCCGCAATGCCCAGGTCGAACTCTATCAGTCGGGCGATGTGGATTTCCTGGTGGCGACCGACGCCATCGGCATGGGCCTCAACATGGATGTCGACCATGTCGCCTTCGCGGCGCGCGACAAGTTCGACGGCGCGCGGATGCGCTCCTTGCGTCCCGACGAGATCGGCCAGATCGCCGGCCGCGCCGGACGCTATATGAATGACGGTACTTTCGGCGTCACCGGCGATTGCGAAGCATTCCCGGACGAGTTGGTGCAGCGGGTGGAAACCCACCGCTACGATCCGGTACGGGTGCTGCAATGGCGCAATGCGGCTCTCGATTTCCGCAGCCTGGAGGCGCTGAATGAAAGCCTGGATGCGCCCCCTCCGGAACGGGGATTGACGCGAGCACGCCCCGCCAGCGACGCGGTCGCCTTGAGAATCCTGTCACAGGATTCCGAGGTCGCTTCTCTCGCCGCCTCGCGCCAAGCTGTATCCAGGCTGTGGGATGTCTGCCAATTGCCGGATTTCCGCAAACTCTCCACCGACGAACACGTCAAGCTGGTACGCACCATCTTCCTGTTCCTCAGCGGTGAAGGCCATGTCATTCCCGATGACTGGCTGGCGCGCCAGATCGCCCGCGCCGATGTCACGGAAGGCGATGTCGCCACTTTGTCGGGGCGGCTGGCCCAGATCCGCACCTATACCTACGCCGCCCATCGCCAGGGCTGGACGCGCGACGGTGCGCATTGGCAAGCCATCACCCGCGCGGTGGAGGACCGGCTTTCAGACGCGCTGCATGAAAGGCTGACCCAGCGGTTTATCGACCGGCGCACCTCGGTTTTGATGAAGCATCTGCGCGACGATGAATTTGCGTCGCTCGCCCTGGATGAAGCCGGCGGCGTCTCCATCGGCGGCGAAGCCATCGGCAAGCTGGAAGGCTTTCGTTTTGTGCCCGATCCGCGCGCGCTTGATGAAAATGGACGCGCTTTGCGCGCTGGGGGCATTCACGGCCGTGCCTTGCGGGCCGCGGCACTGAAAGGCCTGGAAAGCGAAATCGCCGCGCGCAGCACGGCCCTGGCGGGCGCGGACGACAAGGCCATCACCCTCAGCGAGCACGGCAAGCTGTGGTGGGACGGCGCCATTGTCGGCAGGCTTGTCGCCGGGCCATCGCCGCTGGTACCCGGCATCGAATTGCTGGCGGACGCCCATGTGAAAACCGAGGCCCTACAGGCGCGGCTTCAGGCCTGGGTCACGGCACGCATCGCCGCCAAGCTGGGACCGCTTCTGGCGCTGCGAGACGCGGCCCAAGCCAAGACGGGCGCAGACAGCGCCTTGAGCGGCCAGGCGCGCGGTATCGCGCATCAGCTGGCGGAAAATTTTGCGGCCATGGACCGCGCTCAACTTGCGCTGCCGGAAAAGCTTGGCCCGATGGTTCGCGCCTTGCGTCCTTTCGGCGTTTGGCTGGGACGGCGCACGGTCTATCTGCCCAAATTGCTGCGGCCCGATGCGGCCGCATTGCTGACCTTGCTGTGGGGCGTGTGGACCAAAAAGCAAGCACCGCCTGCCCCGCCAGCGCCTGGGTTGACATCATTCGCTATAGACAAGGAAAGCGACGGCGCCGCGCTGCATCCGGCTGGCTTTGCCGTCATCGGCGGGCGCGCCATCCGGTTCGACATGCTGGAGCGGCTGGAGGATGAACTGGAACAAGCGCTCTTCTCCGGCACCGATGCGGACACGGTGATGACCAAACTCTTGTCGCTGCTGGGCGCGAGCAAGGAAGAAGCCGGCACGGTCATTGCCGCGCTGGGCTGGCGGATGGTTGCTGTGGCCGATGGCAAGCCGGTCTGGCGGCGGACAAAGGAAAAATCGCGCCGCCGTGTCGACGCGCCCAAACCCGTGCCGCCCCCCAATTCGCCATTTGCGGGGTTGGCTGCGCTCCGCATCCGGTGAGCCCTCGTGAGACGAAGATGAGTCGTCTGGACAAATGGCTGTTCCACGCCCGCCTCTGTCGCACACGGGCGCTGGCCCAGGGCGCGACGGTGGCGGGCCGCGTCCGCCTGAACGGGGCCAAGGTGGAAAAGCCGGGCCATGTCCTAAAGGCGGGGGACGTCCTCACTTTGGGCAAAGGCCCGCGCGTGATCGCGGTCAGGGTTTTGGCGCTGGCGGAAAAGCGCGGTTCCGCCAACGAAGCACGGGCGCTGTACGAAGTCCTGGAATAGTTGCGAACTATTCGCAATTCCTGCGGCCTCAATGCCCTTGCCTCCCGGGCCGACGCGCCGTAAGCACAGCCCCGTTTTTGCCGTCCGGAGCCTGCCCATGACCTATGTCGTCACCGAAGCCTGCATCAAGTGCAAGTTCATGGATTGCGTCGAAGTCTGCCCGGTGGACTGCTTCTACGAAGGCGAAAACATGCTGGTCATCAATCCCGACGAATGCATCGATTGCGGGGTCTGCGAGCCGGAATGCCCGCCTGAGGCGATCAAGGCCGACACCGAATCGGGCCTGGAAAAGTGGCTGTCGGTGAATGCCGAATATGCCAAGAGCTGGCCCAATATCGCCCAAAAGGGCGAAGCCCCGGCGGACGCCAAGGAAATGCAGGGCGTGCCTGATAAATTTGAGAAATTCTTCTCCCCCAATCCCGGCACGGGCTCCTAACAGGACTACACGTCCAGGCTGTAGTCTGCCTACGGAACAACCGTCACAAAGGGTTGAATTGCCTGCCCTTTCGGGCAGACTGAATAAACATCGCCAAATCAATGGGATGGCGAGGTTTTTGCTTCCTTTTTCGTCAAACTTGTGATAGGGTCTTTGTCGTTCAGAGACACAGGACACGAGCTGCCATCCGGCGCCCCCACCGGTGGACCAGCAGGTTTGTCCCCAGCAGGAAAAAAGATGACCGCCGTTAAAACACCCCCCAAGCCCGTTGCCGCCGCGCCCGTCAAGAAGGTCCCCGCCAACTCCAACAAGAAGCATGAGTTCAAGACCAACGACCATGTCGTCTATCCGACCCATGGCGTAGGCAAGGTCTCCGGCATCGAGGAAAAGGAAGTCGCCGGTGCGCGTCTGGAATTGTTCATCATCGAGTTCGAAAAGGACAAGATGACCCTGCGTGTCCCCACCCTCAAGGCCAAGGCCGTGGGCATGCGCAAGCTCTCCTCGCCGGAAGTCGTGGCCGGCGCGCTCAATACGCTCAAGGGCCGCGCCCGCATCAAGCGCACCATGTGGTCGCGCCGCGCCCAGGAATACGAAGCCAAGATCGACTCGGGCGACCTGGTCTCGATCGCCGAAGTGGTGCGTGACCTGCATCGCGCCGGCGGCCAGCCGGAACAGTCCTATTCCGAGCGTCAATTGTATGAAAAGGCTCTGGCCCGCATGGCCCGCGAAGTCGCCGCCGTCGAAAAGACCGACGAGCCGACCGCGGTCAAGCGCGTCGAAGGCATGCTGACCAAGAAGGCGGCCTAAACAGATAGATAGTCAGAATTGCGACCCTCTATCGCAACAGGAAGGCCCGGCAGCAATGCCGGGCTTTTTTGTTGCTGCCTCCCGGCCTAGGATGCCGGAACGGCGTTTGGGGGGACATATGAAAAAAATCGTTTTGGCCTGCAGTGCCGCATCTTTCCTGTTGTTGCTCTCACCCGTTGTCCATGCCCAAGGCGTTGAAGCGGTCGTGGTTAGCAGCTCTCGCTCCAGTGACGCCATGCCTGGCGTCACGTTCATCAAGCGGGCGGATTTTCTGATCACTCGCGTGCGCGTCACTTGCGATACGCGCGATCCCAAGCAGCGCCGGGAAGAACTCAAGGCCACTTTGCTCAGCATGATCCAGACGGCAGCCCGGACCCCAACCTTGTCTTTGGGCATCGGGGGCGACAGGATTGGGGCGCTTACCGAGAAAAATTTTGACGATATCATCGCTGCGGACACGCGCGCCGACACGAGCTATGCCCAGGTCGTTGTCCAGACAGCGGTTTCGGCAACGGACAATATTGATGGCGCCACGGCGCGGATCAAAAGCTTTATCACCAAAATACCGAAGGTTGGACGAACTGAAATCTTGTCGAAGGACAGTTCGGAGGAACTGACGATTATTGCGCCGGAACAGTACCGGGGTGAGCTTGTTAAGCGCATTGTCGCCGACGCCAAGCAAACAACCGAGATGTTTGGAACCGGCTATGGCGTGCGGGTCACGGGGCTGGAACGAAACATCGAATGGGCCCAGCGCGGGCCGCTCGACCTGGCGCTTTTCATTCCCTACAGCCTGGAAGTGGCTCCCCGCTGATCTTAGTCCAGCACTTCAATCTGCGATGGGTTCGACAGCGCAATTTCCGGCCGGCCGCGATAGTCCTGCACAATGCCGCGGATATGCACCTCGCGCCCCGCCAACGCGTCCAGATCGAAATCGCGGAAGGCGCGGCGGTCGTTAGAAGCGATCAGGGCCGAGAAGCTCCACTTTCCTTGGCCCCCGAAGTCCAGAAAGGTCCGTCCGTCGGCATGGCCGATATGGCTCACCCGGCCTTGGACCAGTTGGAAGCTGCCGCTGGCGCCCTGCAAGTCCTGGGGCATGCGTACGCGATAGGCAGGCAAAGCCCATAGTCCCGCCTGCCGGGCTCTGGCGCGGGCTTCGGCCTCATAAAGGTCCGGAGCGCATTCGGTGCGGTCGGGCGAAATCGCCGCGCGGGCCAGTCCCTGCTCCAGCAGCGCGACCTGCAGCCATTCCCGGCCAAAGCCCTGGACACGCAACCGGCCATAGCGGTCGCGGCTCGGCAGACCGGCGGTGAAATTGACTGGCCCCGAAAGCGCCAGGCCCGACAGCACCGCTCGCGCACGATCCGCAAGCACGACCGGCATACCGTCGTCCACGGCCAACCGGATGCCTTCCAGCACAAGGCTGCGGCCATCCTGCAGGATCAGCACGCCATCCCGCTCGACCCGCAGCACCCGGGCATGGGCGATCTCGACCTTGCCGGCGCAATCGGAAATGAAACGTTCCTGATCCGCCGCATAAGCGTCGTGCGGGAAACACATTGCCGCCAAAATCGCTGCATAGGTCAAGCTGTAGGTGATGCGCTGGTTCCGCATGCGGCCATAGGTTCGAAAACCAACTTCGCGGTCAAGCGTTACCAGAATTCAATGAGAGTAAATGTCATGGCCCTGTTTGCATTAACCCCCAAGCTTCCCGAAATCGCCGCCATGCCGGGCGATGTCAGGGAAGCGATTCCCGCCCTCACCGTCATGATGGTCAATGGCGCGGTGAATTTCCTGATTGCCGTGCTGATCCTGATCGCGGGCTGGGTGGCGGCGCGCTGGATCGGACGCTGGGTGCACGACCTGATCGATCGCAGTCATTACGTCGACGACACATTGAAGCCGTTGATTTCCAATTTCGTGCGCTATGGCATCCTGGCCATCACCGTGGTGGCGGTGCTCAGCCAATTCGGGGTTCAGACCACCTCGCTGATCGCCCTGTTGGGCGCTGCGGGCCTGGCCATCGGGCTGGCGCTGCAGGGCACGCTTTCCAATGTGGCCTCGGGGGTGATGCTGCTGATCCTGCGGCCCTTCCGCGTCTATGAGAAGATCAAGGTGGGCGATGTGGCGGGCACGGTGCGGGAGATCGGATTGTTCCGCACCGAAATCGTCACCGACGACGGCAACTTCGTTTCCATCCCCAATGCCACCCTGTTTTCGGGCACCATCGTCAATGCCTCGCGCGAGGCGACGCGGCGCACCCATTTCACCGTCGAGGTCGATCGCGGTGAAAGCGTCGAAGCGGTGCAGAAAGCCATCCTGGAAAGCCTGGCCCGGGAGCCAAGGATTCTCAAAGCTCCCGCCCCGACCGTCGAGGTAGACACGCTGGGACCGATTTCCACCACCCTGGTGATTCATGCCTGGCTTCGCAACAGCAACTTCCTGGCGACCGAATCGGACGTCAAGAAACGGGTGCGCGAGGCGTTGCAGGGCGGCGATGTCGCCGCACCGGTGCCGGTGCCTGCCCCGGCCGTCGCGCCATGGACGCCGCCCGAGGAGCAGCCGGTTCGCGAAGACAAACGACCTAACTAAGGGCTTTCAGTGTGACGCCTTGCGGCGGCGTTGCATCGTCCGGGACAAAGAAATCCGGCATCAGATCCTTGCCGGGATCGACGCGGTAGCGGTCGAAATCCGTCACGCCATTTTCCGCCAGAAACGTGTCGTCCATCAGGAAATGGCCGCTGAAGCTTTTCGGCCTGTTGAAAACATGCCAGGCGGCGTCGGCGACAATTTCCGGCGTCCGGCAATGGGAAATCCCCTCGTCGCCCGCCAGGATGTTGCGGATGGCGGCGGTGGCAATGGCGGTGCGCGGCCAGAGCGCGTTGAAGGCGATCGCGCCGCGAAACTCTTGCGCCATGCCCAGCACACACAGGCTCATGCCGTATTTTGCCATGGTATAGGCGGGATGAGGCGCAAACCATTTTGGCGCCAGATTCAAAGGCGGCGACAACATCAGCACATGCGGGTTGGCCGCCTTCTTCAAATGCGGGATGCAGGCCTTGGACACCAGGAAAGTTCCCCGCGCATTGACCTGATGCATCAGGTCGTAGCGCTTCATCGCGGTGTCCTCGGTGCCGGTGAGGGAAATCGCGCTGGCATTGTTGATGCAAATATCGATGCCACCGAACTGCTGCGCGCAGGCATCGACCGCCGCCAGGACTTGATCCTCGAAACGGATATCGCAGGCGATGGGCAGCGCCTTGCCGCCCGCCTGCTCGATCTGCGCCGCGGCGCTGGCGATGGTGCCCGGCAGGCGCGGGTCTTCGGTAACGCTTTTGGCGGCAATGGCGATATTGGCGCCGTCCCGCGCGCAGCGCAGCGCAATCGCCAGCCCGATACCCCGGCTGGCGCCGGTGATGAAGATGGTCTTGCCCGCCAGCGACATGATGCCCTCCTGGTCGCTTCTATGGCATGAAATGAGGCGCTTCAGCACCCTGCAAGGGCCTTGCCCCTCGACATCAGGGGGCTGTGCGCTAAATTGCCCGGCCATGATCGATCTTCAGACCAAAACCGCGATTGCCGACGCCAAAGGCGTCGCCGAAGCCGCGCGCCTTCTCAAGGAAGGCGGACTTGTCGCCTTCCCGACCGAAACTGTTTACGGGTTGGGCGCGGACGCGACCAATGGCGAAGCCGTGGCCGCCATCTTTGCCGCCAAGGGCCGCCCCTTGTTCAATCCGTTGATCGTTCACGTCGCCGATCTGGAAGAAGCGCGGCGGCATGTGGAACTTTCGCCCCGCGCCCAGGCGCTGGCGGAGAAATTCTGGCCCGGTGCACTTACCCTGGTGCTGCCACGCCGCAAGAATTCACCCTTGTCGCTGTTGGTCAGCGCGGGCCTGGATACGGTCGCCATACGCGCGCCGTCCCATCCCGCCGCCATCGCATTGCTCAAGGCAACCGGCCGTCCTGTCGCCGGGCCCTCCGCCAACCAGTCCGGCCAAGTCACGGCGACCACCGCCGCGCATGTCGCCGAAAGTCTGGGCGGCAAGCTGGATTTCATTCTGGATGCCGGCAGCGCCACCCTGGGTATTGAATCCACGGTGATCGGATTTGACGGCGACCGCCCCTTGCTGCTTCGGCCCGGCGCGATCGCGCGCGAGGAAATCGAAGACCTGATCGGCCCCTTGGGCGCGCCGGGAAGCTTGATCCAGTCGCCGGGACAGTTGCCCAGCCATTATGCGCCGCGCGCCAGCCTGCGGTTGAATGCAGGCGAGATCGAATCTGGAGAAGTGTTGCTGGGTTTCGGCCAGGCCCCAGGCGCCAAGTTGAATCTCAGTCCCGGCGGCGATCTGAAGGAAGCCGCCGCCAATCTCTTTGCCATGCTGCGCGAGCTGGACAAGAGCGCCAGCAAGATCGCGGTTTCGCCCATCCCCGATCACGGCATTGGCGAGGCCATCAATGACCGGCTCAGGCGAGCGGCCGCGCCCAGATGAGTGTTCATGACCGGTTGAAAGACGCGGTCGGAGCCAAGGGATTTTCCACCGATCCGGGCGAGATCGCGCCCCATCTGGAAGAATGGCGCGGCAAGTATCATGGCCAGTCGCCGCTTTTGCTAAGGCCCGCCAGCACCGCCGAGGTTTCGGCCATCCTGGGCATCTGTCACGATACCGGCACTGCCCTTGTCACCCAGGGCGGCAATACCGGGCTGGTGGGCGGGCAGATTCCGTTTGACGGCGAGATTTTGCTTTCCACCAAAAGGCTGAACAGGCTTCGCGCCTTGGATCAAGGCGGCATGACCGTGACGGTCGAGGCCGGCGTTACCTTGGCCGCGGTGCAACACGCCGCCGAAGACAAGCATTTGCTCTTTCCTCTCAGCCTGGCCTCGGAGGGCAGTTGCACCATCGGCGGCAATATCGCCACCAATGCCGGCGGCACGCATGTGCTGCGCTATGGCATGACGCGGGCTTTGGTGCTGGGGCTGGAAGTGGTGCTGGCGGACGGCACGGTGCTGCCCATGCTGCGCGCCTTGCACAAGGACAATAGCGGCTACGACCTCAAGCAGGTCTTTATCGGCAGCGAAGGCACCTTGGGGGTGATCACCGCCGCCTGTCTGCGGCTGTTCCCGCGGCCAGATGTTTCGGTTACCGCCCTGGCGGCAGTGCCCTCGCCCGCCGCCGCGGTGAAGCTGTTGGGCGCGATGCAGTCCCATACCGGCGGCATGCTGTCGGCTTTTGAGTTGATGCCGCGCATCGCGCTGGATTTCGTCACCCGGCATATTGCGGGCAGTCGCGATCCGTTTGCCAAACCGTCTGCCTGGTATGTGCTGATGGAAGCCACCGGCGGCACCCATGCCAATCTTACCGCCAGTTTCGAGGACGGCCTGGCCGACGCCATCACTGGCGGGATGGTGACGGATGCGGTGGTTGCCTCCAGCGCGGCCCAGGCAGCAGCGCTGTGGAAGCTCCGTGAAAGCATTTCCGAGGCCCAGAAGCGCGAAAGCGCCTCGATCAAGCACGATATTTCGGTGCCGGTGGCGGCGATTCCCGATTTCCTGGCCAAGGCGGTTCCGGCGGTACTGGCGCTGGTGCCCGGCGCACGTCCTGTCAGCTTCGGCCATCTGGGCGACGGCAACCTGCATTTCAATTTCAATTCACCCAAGCCGGGCGACGATCCGGAGTTTCTTTCCCAATGGGAAGAAGTGCAGCAGGCGGTGCACGATATTGTGAAAGAATTCGACGGCTCGATCAGCGCCGAACATGGCATCGGGGTGATGAAACGGATGCAGTTGCCGCGCTACAAAAGTCACGAGGAGCTGGACGCGATGCGCGCCCTCAAGCAGGCCTATGATTCGAAGAACATTCTCAATCCGGGCAAGCTGATCCCGCCCGTGTTGCGGCTTTAAGACCGCACCACCCGGCCATTCTCGATCACGATGACATGCGGGCCGGTATGCGACGCCAGCGCCCAGAGCAGCGCCATGATCCAGCCGATCACCGTCCAGCCCAGGAAGAAGTTGAGCATGGCGACGCCCAGCGCCGAGGGCGTCTGGCGCACCAGGGCGACCAGGGTGGGCAGCCAGTACATGGCGATTAGGAACAGGATGATGCTCATCACCGTGCGAACCTCTCAGGACCAAGCCAAAATATAGTACAGGTTTCTGGAAAAAGAAGGGTTGGCGCGGTCTCATACACTCAGTGTCATTCCCGGCGAGGCGCGCGGCGCGCGCCGAGGGAAGGGAACCCAGGCGCCAAACACCGTCACGGTGGTACCGGCCTGGGTCCCCTTCCCTCGCACTCGCTATTGCTCGTGCTCGCCGGGGATGACAGGCGTGTGGTTAAGCTGCCTGCGGCAGCTTGACGGCCTCGGCGGAAAGCGCGCCCGGGGTGCGGTTGGAGCGGGCGGAAATCCGCGCCGTCACCATGGTGGCGAGATACGGCAGGCTCTGCACCCCCAGCATCACCATCCAGAGCGACACCGCCGGGTCCTGGAAGCCGCGGTCAAAGCCCATGGAGATCATTGCCACCAGTAACAGGGTCAGCAGCGCCGCTTCCTGCCACACCACACGCAGCACCTGGGCGAAATCGGCAGGATCGGCGCATTTGGGCGTGCGCAGGAACGGCTTGGCCGACGTAAACAGCCCCGTCCACACCGCCTTGCCGACCGTGTGGGTCAGCGACAGTCCCGCGACCGACGCGGCAAGCGCGCCTTTGAAGCCCGAGCCGACCTTGGGCGGATAGAGCAGCAAGGTCTTGAGCAGCTTGGTGGCGAACAACGCCATCGCCGCGGCCGACAATGCCGGCATGGGCACGTCGATCATGCTGGGCAGCAGCCACATCAGCACCGTCCAGACAATCGCCATCAAGGTGACCACCATGCCCAGCCCGTCACTGATCCAGGGCAACCAGCCGGACAGGAACTGGTAACGCTGCGGCCAGGACAAGGCGGAACCGCCCGCGAAGATCGCGCCGGCATGGCGCTTGAGCATCTGCATGGCGCCATAGACCCAGCGGTAGCGCTGGGTCATGAAAGCCTCCAGCGTGTCGGGCATCAGGCCGGAGCCCATGCTCTGCGGCACATAAGCGGCCTCATGGCCGGCCTCGAACAGCTTGAGGCCCAGCTCGGTATCCTCGGTGATGCACCATTCGCTCCAGCCGCCCACTTCCTCCAATGCGTCCTTGGCGACGATGGTCATGGTGCCGTGCTGGATGATGGCATTGTGCTCATTGCGCTCCACCATGCCGATGTGAAAGAAGCCGCGATATTCCTCATAGGCCATTGCCTTGAACAGGCTCTGGCCTGCATCGCGGTAATCCTGCGGCCCTTGCACCAAAGCGATACCCGGCGAAGCAAAATAGGGAATGACCCGGCGCAGCCAGAAAGGCTGCACCTGATAGTCGCTGTCGATCACCGCGACATAGTGGGCGGCAGGATCGGTCAGCGCCAAAGCGCGGTTCAGCGCGCCGCCCTTGAAACCCTTCAGCCCGTCGAAATGGAAGAACCGGAAGCGCGCGCCGCCCGGTTCGGCATTGAGCGTGCGGCAATGGGCTTCTACCGGGCGCCAGGTTTCGGCTTCGGGGGTATTGTTGTCCAGAATGATCACTTCGAAATTGTCATAGTCCAGCCGTGCCAGCGCGTTCAGGGTTTCGATCACCATCTGCGGCGGCTCGTTATAGGTCGGCACATGGATGGAGACGCGCGGACTCTGTTCCGGAATTCCCACCCGCACGACGCGGCGCTCCACCCGCCACAGGCTTGCGGCCATCTCGATGCCTTCGGTCAGGATCACCGCGCAGGCCAGGATCACCAAAGGCGACATGGCGATCATGGCGGCGATATCGGTGGGATCGACATATTCCAGGGCGGTGGCGTCGATCAGCGCCAACAAGCCAGTGGAGACCAGCACGATCATGCCGCCCATCACCAGATAGCCGGTCTGGCGCACGCGCGGCATGCGCCCCAGCACCAACAGGCCCAGCAGCAGGCTCAGCACCGCCGCCACCAGCGCATAGCCGCGCCATTCCGGGAAGGTGCGGATCAGGCCGGTAAAGGCGAATTTGGGATTGCCGGTGGCGTCGAACAGGCCCCAATAGCGCCCGGCCACGCCTTCATTGGCGTCTTTCCAGGGCTCGTCATAGGCCTCAAGCAGATAATAATCCCAGCCCTTCTCCATCGCCAGTTGGACAAAAGCGCGAATGAACCATCCTTCATTGGCGTTCGACGCTTCGGCGCGGCCGCGGGTGCGCCCTTCCGACGGCCAGCCCGCCTCGCCCACCACGATCTGCTTGTCGGGAAATTCCGCCTGGATGTGGTTGTAGAAACCCTGGGTGGATTTGAGGCTGCCGCGGATATCAACATTCTCCCAATAGGGCAGCAGATGGACGAACACGACATCGACATATTTGCCGATCTCCGGCGTCATCATCCAGGTCGACCAGGGTTCGGCGGTGGTGACCTTGATGCGGGCCGGCAGGGCGGCGCGCACCTGCTGGATATAGCCATTGAGCTGGTCGGGCGAGACATAGCCGAAGGTCTGGGTCTCGTTGCCCACGATCACCCGGTCGATGGTGCGCCGGTTGGCCAGCGCCGTCTTTATGCCCAGCGCGATCTGCTGGTCGTTTTTCTGCATGTCCGGGCTGATCCAGATGCCCATGGACACGGTCATGCCATAGCGGCGGGCGATCTCCGGTACCTTGTCCATGCCGCCATCGACAGTATAGGTGCGGATACGGCTGGTAAGATGTGAAAGCTGCGCCAAGTCCCGGGAGATGTGATCGGGCGTGATATGCTTCTGGTCGCGGACGCTGAACTGGCGGCTGGGGCTGTAGGCGATGCCGCGCACCTGCCCGTCCCATTCCGGCGCCGACACGGTATAGTCGCGGCTGGTCCAGAACAGCGCGCTGGCGCCGACCACCATGGCCAGGGCGATCACGATCCTGAGCTTGCCGCCGCCCAGGTGCCGCGCCTTCCACAGCCGGGTCATCAAGCCGCGCAGCATGTTACTGCTGCTGTTCGTCTTTGTCGCTGGGATCGGGTCTATAGTCCTTGTCGCCCCTTCTGGGCGCCGGCGTGGTTTCCAGCAGCTTGATATCGAACACCGTCACCTGATTGGGCGGAACGGCAATGCCGCCGTCGGGGGAGCCACGCACGCCATAGCCTAGGTTGGGCGGAATGGTCAGCAGCCAGTGATCGCCTTCGCGCATCAATTGCAGCGCCTCGATCCAGCCAGGGATCACGCTGTTGAGCTTCATCGATGCGGGCAGGCCGGGCGAAGTCCCGTCGAACACCACGCCGTTGATCAGCTTGCCGGTGTAATAGACCTTCACCGTGTCGGTGCTCTGGGGCCGCTTGCCGTAGCCGTTCTGGATAATACGGAACTGCAAGCCGCTGGGGCGAATGATTACGCCCTTCTTCGCTTTATTCACTTCCAGATATTTGAGATTGGCGTCGATGCTTAGCGCATCGTCCGCCGCCAGGGCCCGCGCACCCGTGCCCCAGACCGCCAGGGCTATCGCCAAAATTGCCGCAACACGCTTCATGTCACTCTCCGACCGTCCGCCCACCTGCCGGGCCTGGCTTAAGAACCCGGTCCGGTTCGCCTATCCTAGCAAGCCGGGGTCGCCCGCCCCAAGCCTGAAACCGGGCCAAGCCGGCTTGGGCGCCAAAAATCCCCGAAAATCACGAGAATTTGATCGCCAGGTGAATCAGCACGGCCATGCCGCAGCCCATCACCAGGGCACCGCAGGCCCGGTTGATGATCCGCATGGCCTTTTCGTCGATCCTGGTATGGAAAATGCCGATCACCGTGGTCAGGGCCAGCCACCAGCCGGTCGAGCCCGCCACCACCCCCGCGACCACGAAACCGGCGTCATTGAAGCTGCCGGCTCCGCCCGCCAGCCCGCCAAGGCCGGCGAACATCACGCCGAAGGACAGCAGGGTCACCGGATTGGTCACGGTCAAGGCGAAAGTCGACACCATGGCGCGTACCAGATTGCTGCCTTCCCCATCGCTCTTGGTGTCCAGGCAGCGCGGCACCGGCGGCGATATGAAGGTGCGGTAACCCATCCACACCATCATGGCGCCGCCGGTCAGTTCGATAATAGTGGCGTAGCCCTCGATCATCTGGGCAATCCAGGTCAGGCCGAAACCCATGACGGCGGCGAACAAGCCATCGCCCAGCGCCGCTCCCAGGCCGGAGACAAAGCCGTTGACCGGACCGAAGGCGAAGCTGCGGCGGATACAGATCAGGTTTACCGGCCCGATGGGCACCGCCGCGATCAGGCCCATCACCACGCCCGACATGATCAGATAGAAATAGATCATGCCTGTTCCAGCGTTTCCACGAAACGCACAGGCTGGCCCAACGCAGCGCCGGTGGCAGCGAAGTCACGCATCACAATCTGTCCGCGCAGGATGGTGGCAACCGGCCAGCCCTTGGTCTTCATGCCGTCGAACGGCGTCCAGCCGCAGGTCGAGGCAATCCATTTGTTCTCGATCATGCGGGTCAGGCCAAGATCGACAATGGTGAAATCGCCGTCATAGCCGCGCGCGATACGGCCTTTGCCGGCAATGCCGAAAATGCGCTGGGCCCCGGTGCTTGTCAGGTCGATGAATCGTTCCAGGGTGAGATTGCCCTTGTTGACATGGTCCAGAAGGATGGTTGCCAGGGTCTGCACCCCGGGCATGCCCGACGGCGTGTCGGGATAAGTCTTGTCTTTTTCTTCCCGTGTATGCGGTGCATGATCGGAGCCGATCACATCGATCACGCCTTCGCGCACCGCCGCCCACAGCGCCTGGCGGTGGCTTTCGTCGCGGATCGGCGGGTTCATCTGGGCATAAGTGCCCAGCCGCTCATAGCATTCCGGCGCCGATAAAGTGAGATGCTGCGGCGTGGTTTCGGCGGTCGAAACATCCTTGGCGGCCGCCAGCAACGGAATCTCGTCGGCGGTGGTGATGTGCAGAACATGCAGCCGGCGGCCCGCCTGGCGCGCCAGACGCAGCACCCGCTCGGTGGACATGCGCGCCGCTTCTGCGTCGCGCCATACCGGATGGGTCTCCGGCTTGCCGCGCTCGGCCAGAGCTCTTCGCGCGATCATGCGGTCTTCGTCTTCGGAATGGACCGCGACCCGGCGCTTGCCTGCTTTCAGGGCGGCAAGAATATCGGCTTCCTTGTTGAGCAGCAGAGTTCCGGTGGAGGAACCAAGAAACGCCTTGATGCCGCAGACGCCGGGCATCTTCTCCAACTCGCCCAGCGCCCCGATATTGGCGGGTGTGGCGCCCACATAAAAGGCATGGTCGCAATGCATGCGGCCCTTGGCGCGCGCCAGCTTGTCCTCGATGGCGGCCCGGCTGGTGGTGGGCGGGGCGGTGTTGGGCATTTCGAATACGGCTGTGACGCCGCCCAGGATCGCCGCCAGGCTGCCGCTGGCCAGGTCTTCCTTGTGGCTGTTGCCGGGCTCGCGAAAATGCACCTGGGTGTCCATCACCCCCGGCAGCACATGCAGGCCCTTGGCCTCAAAGACGGTGGCAGCCTTGGCATCCGGGAAGGAACCAATGGCGGCGATGCGCCCGGCGATAACCCCAACATCAGCCGGGGCAATGCCGTTCGGGGTGGCGACTGTCCCGCCCCGGATCAGCAGATCAAAACTTTCCTTCATGGGAGAGGCAGTTAGCCCAGCCTCCCGGTCTTGGCAACCGCGACCGGGCCCCCTAAGTGGAGGGGATGGAACCCGCTTTTCTGGATGATCGTGCCGTTCTGGCCATTTCCGGGCCGCAGGCGCGCGATTTTCTCCAAGGACTGGTCACCAACGATATTGCGAATGGCTTGGCCCCGGGCAGTGGGCTGTATACCGCCCTGTTATCGCCCCAGGGAAAGATCCTGTTCGATTTCCTGGTGACCGAAGGCGACGGCGCGCTGCTGCTGGATGTGGCGCGCGATTCGCGGGACGCCTTGTTGAAAAAACTGACACTGTACCGGCTGCGGTCCAAGGTGGGGATCGAAGCGCGCGACCAGCTGGGCGTGTATGTGAATCTGTCCGGCCATCCCGATAACCGGATTGTGCCTTATGCCGATCGGGCCGTGAGTTTCGCCGATCCGCGGCTTGTTGGTTCAAAAGGGGCGGGCTTGGGGATACGCAGCATCGGCGCCGTCGCCGAGATGCCCGCCAATCTGTCTGGGCCGCGTGTCTATCATCAACACAGGCTTGAACTGGGCGTACCGGAAGCGGGCGATTTCGGTTTCGAGAAAATTTTCGCTCTGGACGCGGGACTGGCCGAGCTCAACGGGGTTTCTTTTTCCAAAGGCTGCTATATCGGCCAGGAACTGACCTCGCGCATGAAACACCGCGCCACGTCCCGCAAGCGCATCTTGACGGTGCGGGCGGAGGTTCCGCTTCCGGCCGAGGGTGCGGTGACCAAGGGCGGCGCGGATATCGGCGAGGTGATTTCCAGCCACGGCCAGACCGCTTTTGTGCTGGTGCGGCTGGACCGGCTGGAAGAGGCCAATGGCGATGTTGCCGCCGCTGGCATTCCGGCGACGTTGCACAGGCCCGCATGGCTGGTTTAGGAAAAAACAAAAAGCGCTGCTGGTGGCCGGGCGAAGACCCGCTTTACGTCGCCTATCATGACCAGGAATGGGGCGTGCCGGAACATGACCCGCGCGCCTTGTATGAAAAATTGGTGCTGGACGGATTCCAGGCCGGGCTTTCCTGGATCACGATTTTGCGCAAGCGGGAGAATTTCCGCAAAGCCTTCCATGATTTCGCGCCCGAAAAGATCGCCCGCTATGGCGCGCGCGATATCGAACGGCTGCTCAAGAATGAAGGCATCATCCGCAGCCGCGCCAAGATCGAAGCCGCCATCAAAGGCGCGCGGCTATGGCTGGAGATCGAGGAAAAGGAACCGGGCGGTTTCCGGGAATTGATTTGGAAGCATGTCGATGGGGCGCCAAGGATCAACCGCTTCGACAGCCGCGGCCGGATACCGGCCAAGACCGCGATGAGCGAAGGCCTGGCCAAAGAACTAAAACAGCGCGGCTTTAATTTTTGCGGACCCGTCATCGTTTACGCCTTCGCCCAGGCCACCGGCATGGTCAACGACCATCTCGCCAGCTGTTTTCGGCATGAGGAATGCGCAAGATTGTCCGCCCGCAAGTGAAGCCGGTTCTTGTCTGGTTCCGGCAGGACTTGCGGCTGGGCGACAATCCCGCCCTCGCCTTTGCCGCCCAGACCGGGCAACCGATCATCTGCCTGTTCGTCCTGGATGACGACACACCGGGGAAACGGAAATGGGGCGGCGCGTCGCGCTGGTGGCTGCATCATTCCCTGGCCGCACTGAACAAATCGCTGGACGGCACCCTGGTGCTGCGCCGGGGCTATGCCGCCGGGATCGTCAAGACGCTGGTGCGCGAAACCGGCGCCAATACCGTGGTCTGGAACCGTTGCTATGAGCCTTTCGCTGTGGCACGCGACACCGAACTCAAGAGCGATCTGAGCGGGGACGGTGTGACGGTTCAGAGTTTCCATGCTGCTCTGCTGCATGAGCCCTGGGAATTGAAGACCGGCAGCGGCACGCCCTTTCGAGTCTTTACGCCTTTCTGGAAGGCGATGCGGGCGATGAACGTGGCCGCGCCCCATCCCGCACCGCGCAAGCTCAATCTGCACAAGGCCGAAAGCGAGGCGCTGAAAGACTGGAAGCTTCTGCCCGTTAAGCCGAATTGGGCGAAGAGTTTTGATTGGATACCGGGCGAGAAAGCCGCGCATGCGGCGCTCTACGGTTTTCTGGATGAGGTGAAGGATTATGGCCGCGCCCGCGATCTGCCGGACCGGGACGGCACCTCGCGCCTGTCGCCGCATCTGCATTGGGGTGAAATCTCGCCGCGCCAGATTTGGCAGGCCGTCCGAACGCACGACCACAGCGACGGCAGCGAAACTTTTCTGAAGGAATTGGGCTGGCGGGAATTCTGCGCCCAACTTTTGTTTCACAATCCCGATCTTCCCGAACAGCCGCTGGACAAGCGCTTCGAAAAATTCAAATGGCGAAAAAGCGCGAAGGATTTCGAAGCCTGGACCAAAGGAGAAACTGGCATCCCCATCGTGGATGCCGGCATGCGCCAGCTGTGGCAAACCGGCTGGATGCACAACCGCGTGCGCATGATCGTGGCCAGCCTGCTGATCAAGCATCTGGGCATTGATTGGCGCGAGGGCCAGGCCTGGTTCTGGGACACGCTGGTGGATGCCGATCTCGCCAGCAACAGCGCCAACTGGCAATGGGTGGCGGGTTGCGGTGCCGACGCCGCGCCCTTCTTCCGGATATTCAATCCGGTACTGCAGGGCGAGAAATTCGATCCGGACGGGGCCTATGTCCGCAAATTCGTTCCGGAATTGAAAAACCTCCCGCAAAAATTCCTTCATAAGCCCTGGGAAGCGCCGCAGCCGCCGTCCAATTACCCCAGGCCGATCGTGGATTTGGCGAGGGCACGCGACCGCGCGCTTGAAGCTTTTCGAGCCTTGAAGCAGTAGCGGGGGGCGTCTAGGTTCCGACCATGCAGATAAAACAAGACGTCATCGCCGCCATCGGCAACACGCCGCTGATACGCCTGCGCCACGCGTCGGAGGCGACCGGCTGCGAAATTCTGGGCAAGGCGGAGTTTCTCAATCCCGGCCAGTCGGTCAAGGACCGCGCCGCGCTGTTCATCATCCAGGACGCTATCGCGCGCGGCACGCTCCGGCCCGGCGGCACCATTGTCGAGGGCACAGCCGGCAATACCGGCATCGGCCTGGCGACCGTGGCCAATGCCATGGGCTTCAAAACGGTGATCGTGATTCCCGATACCCAGAGCCAAGAAAAGAAAGACGCGCTGCGTTTGCTGGGGGCGGAGCTGATCGAAGTTCCGGCGGTGCCCTACAAGAATCCCAACAATTACGTGAAGCTGTCGGGGCGGCTGGCCGGGCAACTGGCCAAAACCGAAGCCGCGGGCGCGATCTGGGCCAACCAGTTCGACAATGTCGCCAACCGCCAGGCCCATATCCAAGGCACCGGTCCGGAAATCTGGGAGCAGACCGGCGGCAAGGTCGATGGCTTTACCTGCGCGGTGGGCAGCGGCGGCACCTTGGGCGGCGTCGCTATCGCCCTGAAGGAGCGCAACAAGGCTATCCGCATCGCCGCCGCCGATCCCCTGGGCGCGGCGATCTATAGCTGGATCAAGACCGGCAAGTTGGAAAGCCACGGCAGCTCCATCACCGAAGGTATCGGCCAGGGCCGGGTCACCGCCAATCTGGAAGGCGCGCCTTTCGACGACGCCTATGAAATTCCCGACGAGGAAGCCTTGCCCATCGTGTTCGATCTTCTGGAACATGAAGGGCTGTGCATGGGGGGATCGACCGGCATCAATGTGGCGGCCGCCATCCGCATGGCCAAGGATATGGGACCGGGCCATACCATCGTCACGGTGCTGTGCGACTATGGCAACCGCTATCAGTCCAAATTGTTCAATCCGGAATTCCTGCGCGAAAAAGGCCTGCCCTGCCCGCCCTGGCTGGTGGAACAACGGCCGCCGATAAACGTACCGTTCGAATGAGCGACATGGACTCCACCGCCAATCTTGTTTCAACAGAGTGGCTTGAAGCGCATCTCAAGGATGTGCGGGTGGTGGATGCGTCCTGGTACATGCCCGACGAAAAACGCGAACCTGCCAAGGAATTCGAGACCGGGCATATCCCCGGCGCTGTATTCTTCGACATTGACGGCATCGCCGATCATTCGACAGACCTGCCGCACATGATGCCGTCGCCGGGCGAGTTTTCCAAAGCGGTAGGCGGATTGGGCATCGGCGATGGCGAGACCGTAATTGTCTATGATGGCAGCGGCATCTTTTCCGCGCCCCGGGTGTGGTGGATGCTCAAGGCCATGGGCCATGACAAGGTGATGGTGCTGGATGGCGGCTTGCCCAAATGGAAGCGGGAAGGCCGCGCCGTGGAGACCGGCCCCGCCCATCCGAGCGCCAAATTCTTCACCGCCATCGCCAGGCCCGCGATCACGCGCGACTTCGATGGCGTGATGGGTGTGATCCGGAACAAAAACGCGCAACTGGTCGATGCCCGCAGCGCCGCCCGTTTCAAGGGCGAGGAAGCCGAGCCCCGCGCCGGTGTGCGCCGTGGCCATATGCCGGAGGCGCGGAATGTGCCCTGGCGCAGCGTGGTGAGCGCCGAAGGCACTTTGAAGCCGTCAGGCGAGTTGCGCGACGCTTTTGGCGCGGTGGATATCGCAAAGCCCATCGTCACCACCTGCGGCTCCGGCATTTCCGCCGCCATCCTGATGCTGGCTCTGCAGGAGATCGGTGCGCGCGATGTGGCGCTTTACGACGGCTCCTGGACTGAATGGGGCGGCAGACCCGAAGCGCCCGTGGTGACCGGCTGATGGTCCAGAAGGGAACAAGCAAACGCCGCATTCCCATGACGGTGACGTTCCTGGAACTGAACGCCAAGCCGACCGCCCTGCCCCCGCCGCAACCGCGCGGCAAGGTGGCGCTGCTGAAATGCGAAAAGCCGCCCACCCACTTTTATCGCTATCTCTATGACACGATCGGCGAAGGCTATTACTGGGTGGATCGCAAGCGGATGACGCCGGATGCATTGGCCGAGGTGATCCATGACCCGCGCAACCAGCTTTTTGTCTTGTATGTCGAGGGCAATCCCGCGGGCATGGCCGAACTGGATCTGCGCATGCCGGGGACCTGCAACATTTCCTATTTCGGCCTGATGCCCGAAGCCATCGGCAAAAGGCTGGGCTATTTCTTTCTGTATCACACCTGCGCCAATGCCTGGCTGCAGCCGATCGAGCGGCTGACCGTCAACACCTGCACCCTGGATCATCCCCGCGCCTTGCCGCTGTATCAGCGGCTGGGATTTACCCCCTATAACCGGGAAGAACGGTTTGTTGAGTTGCCCTGAATCTTTTTGATTGTCGCGCCGGCAGGCCCTCGTCGCTACGCTGTCGCTAGCGACCACTCGGGTTGACGGTCGCTCCGTTGCTCTGCCTAGCAAATGCAGGCAAGCTCTGGGAATGAACACGGATTCCGCGCCCGGCAAGGAACTGACCCTGCGCGGCCTGGCGCTGGGTGTGGCGCTGACCCTGCTGTTCTGCGCCGCCAATATCTATCTGGGGCTCAAGATCGGCCTCACCTTCGCCACCTCCCTTCCCGCCGCCGTGATCTCGATGGCGTTTCTGGGACTGTTTCCAGGTTCCAACATCCGGGAAAACAACATCGTGCAGACCGTCTGTTCTTCGGCGGGCGCGATGGCCTCCATCATCTTTGTGTTGCCGGGCCTGGTGATCATCGGATTCTGGACCGGGTTTCCCTTCTGGGCCTGCTTCCTGCTGTCGCTGTCCGGCGGCGTGCTGGGCGTGATGTTCACCATTCCCTTGCGCCGCGCGCTGGTGACCCATTCCGACCTGCCCTATCCCGAAGGCGTGGCGGGCGCCGAAGTGCTGCTGGTGGGATCGGAGGCGCGGACCCACGACAATCCCGAGGCGCGGGAAGGCTTGATGGCTGTCATCCATGGTTCCATGGCCTCGGCGGGCCTGGCCATCGCGGCGGCGATGCGGGTGATCACCGACAGCGCCGAAGGTTTCTTCCGCCTGGGCGCCGGCGCCGGCGGTTACAGCTTTTCCTTTTCTCTCGCGTTGATGGGCGCCGGCCATCTGGTTGGCATTTCGGTGGGGATCGCCATGTTGCTGGGGATCGCCATCGCGTGGGTTGGCGCGGTACCCGTGCTTACGGCCCTGACGCCCCAACATGGCGAGTTGGCGGGTTTCGTCACCACCGTCTGGCGGACGCAAGTGCGGTTCATCGGCGCCGGCGCCATGGCGGTGGCGGCGATCTGGTCGTTGGGCCGCACCATCGGCCCGATCCTGGCCGGACTGGCGCAGGTCGCCGCGCGCAATGTCGCCGCGGCGCGGGACGACCAGACCGACCGGGATATTTCCATGCCGGCCATCATCGGGCTGACGGCAGCCTCGCTGCTGGTTTCGACCATATTGATCTGGTATTTCGCCGCCGAAGCGGGACTGGGCGGCAGTGCCATCGGCATCGCCGTCCTGTCGGTCCCCATCATGCTGGTGTTCGGTTTCATCATCGCCGCCATCTGCGGCTATATGGCGGGCCTGATCGGTTCCTCCAACAGTCCGATCTCCGGCGTTGGCATCCTGGCGGTGGTGGGATGCTCGGTTTTTCTGCTGTTGTTCTTCGGCGCCGGGCCCGCCAAGGCGCTGGCGGCGACGGCCTTGTTCATCACCTCGATCCTGTTCGCCGCGGCCTGCAGCTCCAACGACAATCTTCAGGACCTCAAGACTGGCCAGTTGGTGGGCGCCGCGCCCTGGCGCCAGCAGGTGGCGCTTCTGGTGGGAGTCGCAGCCTCGTCCGTCGTCATTCCCTATGTGCTCAATCTGCTGGCCAAGGCTTACGGTTTTGCCGGCGCGGCCAATCTCAACACCATCACCGCCCAGCCGCTGGCGGCCCCGCAAGCCAACCTGATCAGCACCCTGGCGCAAAGCGTGATCGGTCACCATCTGGATTGGAATCTGATCGGTGCTGGCGCGCTGATAGGCGCTGCCATTGTCCTTCTGGATGAGATCTGCCGCTGGCGAAAATGGCTGCGGTTTCCGCCGCTGGCCGTGGGGCTTGGGATTTATCTTCCCATGTCGGCCACCTTGCCGGTGGTGATCGGCGCGTTGATCGGCTGGCTCTATAACCGCCACGTCCACACCGCACGTGCCGAGCGGCTGGGCGTGCTGATCGCTTCCGGCATGATCGTGGGCGAAAGCATCTTTGGGGTGATCAATGCCGGGATCATCGTGGCGGCCAACCGCGACGCGCCCCTGGCGGTTGTGGGCGGGGATTTTGCCTATGCCTTGCCGCTCGGATTGCTGGGCTTTGTGAGCCTGACCGCCCTGCTCTATGGCTGGCTGCTGCGCCGGACGCGCGAGGCATGAGCCGCGCCCTGTTCGGCTATCCGCGCGGACTGGCTTTCCTGTTCGGAACCGAAATGTGGGAGCGCCTATCCTTCTACGGGATGCGCGCGCTTCTGGTCGGTTATCTGGTCAAGTATCTGCTGCTGCCCGGCCATGTCGAACATGTGCTGTTCTATCCTCAGGTCAAATCGTTTTTCGGCGCGCTGGCGCAGACGCCCCAGTCTTTTTCTTCGCTGATCTACGGCGCCTATATGTTCCTCATTTACATCACTCCGCTATTGGGCGGCTGGCTGGCCGACAATCATCTGGGCCAACGCCTCACCGCCTTGACCGGCATGGTGTTGATGGCGTTTGGGCATTTCATGATGGCGGCGGAAGCGTTGCTGTTTCCCGCCTTGCTGCTCCTGGTCATAGGCGGCGGTCTTTTCAAAACCAACACCACCGCCCAGGTCGGGCTGTTGTATGAGAGCGGCAATCCCCAGCGCGACAGCGCCTATGCGATTTTCTATATCGGCATCAACCTGGGCGCGACGCTGGCGCCTTTTGTCTGCGGCACCTTGGGTGAGAAATTGGGCTGGCATTACGGCTTCGCTTCCGCCGGGGTGGGCATCCTGTTCGGTATTGCGATCTATCTATGGGGCTGGCGCGATCTGCCACCGGAACCCAGGCGCGCCAAGGCACGGAACGCACCGCGCCAGCCTCTCACCAGACAGGAATGGCGTTCCGTCGGCGCCTTGCTGCTTCTGGTCATTCCCCTGACGCTCTATTGGGCCTGCAATGAGCAACAGGGCAACACCGGCGCACTGTGGTCGATCGACAATACCGACCGCGCCATAAACCTGCTGGGCTGGCGCGCGGAAATTCCTTTCACCTGGTTTCAGGCGCTCAATCCCTTTGTGATTTTCGTCTGCACCCCTGGGATTCTGGCGCTGTGGCGCCGGCAAAGCGCACGCCAGCCCAGTTCCACCATGAAAATGGCCTATGGCTGCTTTCTGATGACGGCCGCAAATCTGTTGATGGCGGCGGTGGCAGTAGCGGGCGGCAAGGCGCATTGGCTGTGGCTGACTAGCTATTTCGTGATCATGACCCTGGGCGAGATCTATCTTTATCCCGTCAGCCTGTCGCTGTTTTCCAAACTCGCGCCGCTGCGCTTCGCCTCACTGATGACGGGGGTGGTGTTCCTGCCCAACGCCTTGGGCGGCGGCCTCCTGCAAGGCGTTTTGGGCACTTTCTGGGACAAGATGGACAAGGCCGCCTTCTTTGTGATGATAGCCGTGCTGGCGACGGTGGCCGGATTGCTGATCTGGGCATTCGACCGGCCATTGCGGCCCTTTCTTCAGGAAAAGGCTTAAAGGAACCGACCAAGTGTCTGCCAAAGACGACAAATTCGAGACCCGCGCTATCTCCCAAGGCCGCATGAGCGACGCCCATTTTGGCGCCGTGAACACGCCGGTCTATCGCGCCTCGACCATTCTGTATCCCAGCCTGGACGCGCTGGAGGCCAACGACCAGCCTTACACCTATGGCCGGCGAGGCACTCCCACCACCCGCAGCTTCGAGGATGCGATCTCCAGCCTGGAAGGCGCGGCCAAGACCGTCAGCGTTACCTCGGGCATCCAGGCCATCGGCCTGGCGATCCTGTCGGTGTGCAGCGCGGGCGATCATCTGTTGATGGTCGACAGTTGCTATGAGCCGACCCGCAATCTGTGCGACCGGGCGCTGAGGCGGTGGGGTATCACCACCAGCTATTATGCACCCACCGACGACATCACGCCCCATCTGCGGCCCAACACACGGGCGGTGTTCTGTGAAAGCCCCGGCTCTCTCACCTTCGAGCTTCAGGACATCGCCGCCATCGTCAAGGCGGCACATGGCCATGAGAATGGACGCGGCGGCGCTTCGGTGCTGATGGACAATACCTGGGCGACGCCCCTCTTTTTCCAGCCGCTCAAGCATGGCGTCGACCTGTCGATCCAGGCGGCCACCAAATATATCGGCGGCCATGCCGATGTGATGCTGGGCTATGTCAGCGCCAATGAAAGCCATGCCGCGCGGCTGCATCATCTGCATGGCGATCTGGGCCTTTATGCCAGCGGCGATGACTGCTTCCTGGGACTGCGCGGCTTGCGCACCCTGAGTGTACGCCTGGCGCGTCATCAGGAGACCGCCCTTGCCCTTGCGCGCTGGCTGCAGGCCAGGCCCGAGGTTGCCCGCATCTTGTATCCCGCGCTGGAAAGCGATCCCGGCCATGCTTTGTGGCGGCAGTATTTTTCGGGTGCCTGCGGCCTGTTCGGCCTGGTCCTGAAACCGGCCCCCCAACCAGCTATTGCCGCCTTTATCGACGGGTTGCGCCATTTCGGGATCGGCTATTCCTGGGGCGGGTTTGAAAGCCTGATCGTTCCGGCCCATATCAAGCGGACGGCAAGGCCCTTCACGGCGGAAGGGCCGGTGCTGCGTATCCATGCCGGCCTGGAAGATGCGGGCGATCTGATCGCCGATCTGGAGAAGGGCCTTCAGCGCCTGAAAAGCAAGTCGTGAGAAATAAGCCGTGACCGATCATCTGACCCATTCCGCCTTTGTCTCGGCGGTAAAATTCAACAGTGACGGCCTGGTGCCGGCAATCGCCCAGAGCAAGCAGACCGGCGAAGTCCTGATGTTTGCCTGGATGACCAAGGCGACCCTGGAGGAGACCCTGGCCACCGGCCATGTCACCTATTGGTCGCGCTCGCGCCAGACCGTGTGGAAAAAAGGTGAAACCAGCGGCAACCATCAGCGGCTGGTCGAGGCTTTTGTGGACTGCGACGGCGATGTGCTGCTGCTCAAGGTCGACCAGATGGGACCGGCTTGCCACACCGGCGCTCCTTCCTGCTTTTTCAGGAAGTTAGGCTGACGCAAAACCGGGTGGCCCGGCTATAGTGGCGTATGTCCGAATTGCCCTCCCCCCGGCCGGTTGCCGCCAAACCCGACACCCTGACCCCCAAATTCATGGCGGCGGTGATTGCCGGCGTGGTGGTGTCGGGACTCTATTTCGGCCGTCCCGTCCTGTTGCCCCTGGCGCTGGCCGTGCTGATGTCCTTCGCGCTGGCACCGCTGGTCGGCCTGCTGAAGCGGCTCCGGCTGGGCAATATCGCGCCGGTGTTGATCAGCCTGTTGCTGACGGTGGTGGTGATATCCTCGCTTGGGGCCTTTATGGGTTCGCAGCTCGCCAAGCTGGCGGCCGACCTGCCGCGCTACCAGACCAATCTGGGACAGAAGATTCATTCCGTGGTCGGCACGGCGGTCAACAACCACACCGTCACCGGCTTGAACCGGACATTGGAAAACCTGGCGGAGCAGATCACCGGCGCCAACAAGGCGGAGGACTCCGCAAGCGCTCCCAATCAGGTCAAGCCCATTCCGGTGGTGATCCAGCGCACTTCGCTGGCGCCCTGGGCGGTGGCGCAGAATGTGTTGGGGCCGCTGGTCGAGCCCTTGGGGCTCAGCGTGCTGGTGCTGGTCTTTGTGGGCTTCATACTTTTGCAAAAGGATGACCTGCGCGACCGCTTTGTCCGGCTGGCGGGTTCGCGCGACATGCAGCGCACCACCGTGGCGCTGGATGAAGCGGCAACCCGGTTGTCGCGTTATCTGTTCCTGCAGACCGTCATCAATACATGTTTCGGCATGGTGATCGGAACGGGCCTGTGGCTGATCGGTGTTCCCAATGCCGGTCTGTGGGCGCTGATGTCCCTGCTGCTGCGCTTTGTGCCCTATGTCGGCGTGCCGCTGGCCTTTCTGTTTCCCTTCACCCTGGCCATGGCAGTGGACCCCGGCTGGTCCAAGATGGTGTGGACCGCCGCGCTGTATGGCTGCGTGGAAGCCGTTGTCGGACAGGCTATCGAACCCTTTCTCTATGGCCGCAGCATGGGCCTGTCGGCGGTGGCGGTGGTGGTCGCGGCCGTGTTCTGGACCTGGTTATGGGGTCCGATGGGACTTTTGCTCTCCACGCCGCTGACCATGTGTTTTGTGGTATTCAGCCGCCATGTCGAAAGCCTGAAATTCCTGGACGTGATGCTGGGAGACCAGCCGGCGCTCAGGGTCGAGGAAAGCCTCTATCTGCGGATGCTGGCGGAAGATCCCGACGAGGCCGCCGACGAGGCGGAGGATTTCCTGCGGGCCAATTCGCTCTCGGCTTACTACGATGAAGTGGCGGCCCGCGCCCTGATGCTGGCGCAGACCGATGTCAATCGCGGCGTGCTGGACCCGCTGCGCCAGAGCCGCATTCGCGACGCCATCAAGGGATTGATCGCCAACCTGGCCGACCGCGAGGATGAAGCCGCGCTGGGCTCCGATTTGCCAGACAGCTGGCGCGACGCACCCTTGCCGCCGGTGCTGTGCGTCGCCGGGCGCGGCCCGCTGGACGAAGCCGCCGCGCTGCTGCTGGTGGACATGCTGGGCAAATACGGCATTCACGCCCGGGTGGTGTCTTCCGACGAGACGTCGGCCGCTAATATCCGCGACCTGTCCTGCGACGGCGTACGGATGACATGCGTCTCTTATCTGGAGCCCGGCACCTTCAAGAACGCCCGCTACCAAGTGCGCCGCCTGCGCAAGCACATGCCGGATGTGCCGGTGATGGCGCTGTTCTGGGGTATCGGTGCGGACCATTCGCGTCATCTCGACGGCATCGAAGCCACCGAATGCGACCTTGTCACCACGGGCCTGAAGGAGAGTGTGCAACACATCCTGGCCTATGCCCGCCGCTCCACCACCCGGCCGGCGATCCAGGCGGCCAAGTGAGCGTGTCGTCCGACTACGGGATGCTCCTCACCGCGACCGCGGGCCGCGATGAAGCCCAGACAATCGCCAAGCTTCTGATCGATGAAAAACTGGCGGCCTGTGTGCAACTGTTGCCGATCGAGAGTTTCTATGTCTGGCAGGGCAAGACCCAGAATGAGGCGGAGGTTCTGCTGTTGGTAAAAACCCGCAGCGCCCTGTTTGACGCGGTGATTGCCCGCATCAAGCAAATGCATTCCTACAGCGTGCCGGAAATCGTGGCGATTCCGTTCACGGCGGGATTTGCCGGTTACCTGAACTGGATCGACGACGTCACGCGGCCTTAGTCGGAAAAGCGCACGCCAAATCGCACGGTGCGTCCCAGCACGTCATACACGCCGCTATTGGGCGCACTGCCCCCGCCGGTGGTCGGAATGACGGGTGGCGCGACATCGCCCAGATTGTCTATCGCGGCGTAAAACTGCACCTGCTCGTTCCAGCGATAGGAGCCGCGCAAATCGATATACCCGATGGCCGGGATGCTGTTGTCGTCAACCAGGCCAAGAATGGCGCCACGGGCGAGAACGCCTGCTGGGCTCAGCGACGCCGATGCGATGCGGGCCACGCCTTGGGTGCCGTTGCTCAGCACCGCCGAGCCGATCAGGCGGCCCTGGATGGTGAATGAGACCGGTCCTTCGGCATAGGTGGCCGACAGGTTGGCGCGCAGCTTGGGGATGCCGCTGGCATAGACATCCGGGCTGCCGCCCAGCGCGCCGGCGCGGTCATAGGTGATGCCCTGGGCGGTGCGGGTCTGCTGGTCGGTGTAATTGCCCATCAGGTCCCAGGTCAGGGTACCGTCCAGCAAGTCATGCGTGTAGTTGGCTGCGACATCCAGGCCCGACACGGAGTCGATGGCCGAATTCAACGGGAACACGTTGACCTGGCTTGGTTGTGCCGGGCCGTTGTTGAAGATCAGTTGCGGACAATAGACGGTTTGTCCCGCCAGGCAGCGGTCGATCAGGGTCTGGAAATCCACCGTGTCGATGGCGCCATGGATGTTGATGGAGTACCAGTCCGCCGACAAGGTAAGACCCGGCAGCAAGCGCGGCGTCAGCACAACCCCGCCCGATACGGTGACTGCTTTTTCCGGTTCCAGCGCGCTGTTGCCGCCCACCAGGCTGAAGCATTGGTAGAAAGCCGAGTTGGAAGGATAACGGCAATTCTGCGCCGACAGGATGCCGGGAGAAAACAATTCGGAAATCTGCGGCGCGCGGATATCCAGGGACCAGGTGCCGCGCAGGCGGATATCGTCATTGACCTGGCTGAGCAGGCCCAGTTTCCAGGTCTGCACCAGGCCGCTGGTGGAATAGCCGGTCAGCCGGCCTGCCGCGTTAAGGCTCAGGCTCTGGACCAGATTGTCCTTGAGGATCGGCGCGTCGATTTCCAGGAAGCCTTCCTCGACATGGTACTGGCCGCGATAGGGAAGGAAATTGCCCGCCGCCCACTGGCCGGTCAGTCCGCGCGGATCGGCCTGGGTGACGCCCCCCTGCTCGTGGCGGTATTCGGCGCCCAGCGCCACCGCCACGGGACCAGCCGGCAATTGCCAGGGCAGCACACCCTGCAGAGAGCCGGACAGCACGTCCTGGTTCAGGACGATGGTCTCATTGTCGACAATGCCGGAACTGGGGTCGCGGCCGGGATTGACGTAGAGCAACGCGTCCTGCGATGCCACGCCGGTACCCAGAATATTGAGCGGTTGGCAACCAGTCGCGGCGGCATTGCCCTGCAATAGCGCGCGGCATTGGATGCTGCCGATGGCCAGACCCGAAGTGCCCTGATTGGCCGCGGTTACCCGTACCGCGTCGATGGCGAAGTTGTAACGCGGCGTGAGGCTGTTGTTGATCAGCACCTGGCGTTCGCGCACGCCGCCATGCTGAATATAGGCCTTCCATGTCCAGTCATCATTCAGCCGGCCTTCCAGGGTGAGGACGGCGCGCATCAGGGCGCGATGATTGTCGTTGCAAGGGGCCCCGACCGTCTGGCACAGCGCGCCGAAGGAATAGCTGCCCGCCGGCATATTGTTGAGATTCTGCGTTCCCAGGCTGAGCGACTGGGTGGGCGCCGCCGCCGTTCCCGGCGTTCCGGTCGCCGCGTTGAAGCCGTTCGACAAGGTGCCGAATTGTCCCGCCAGCACCGGATCCAGATAGGCATTGTCGGGACGGATGGTGGAAAGAGTCTGGCGGAAGCCGCCTTCGCTGCGCTCGGAAGACTGTCCATAATTGAGCTGCAGCGATGCGGTAATCTCGGGCGTGAGCAGGTAGCTGCCATAACCGAACAAGGTGCCGTGGCTGTAAGGCACCGCCAGTAAGGAATAGCGCAACGCGCCGGTGCGCTCGTTATTGCTGCAGCCATTGTAGCAGCCGGTGCCGAACACCGTGCCGTTGTTGAAAGGCGCCACCACGCCATTGCCGGAAAATTGCAGTCCCCGCAGCGCATTGGCGGCCAGACTTGAACCCGCGCCGCCGGCGCTGTTGGCATTGATCAGGCCGCCCTGGGTGACCTGGATACTGCCGACATGATCCTGATGGACAAACAGCGGCTGGC
>Ga0068871_100000362_pt1 | contig 31646 bp, 37 predicted proteins | sample KBSMisM72_FD_72750 | JGI IMG/M metagenome (GOLD analysis project Ga0068871, IMG submission 72750) | Miscanthus rhizosphere microbial communities from Kellogg Biological Station, Michigan, USA - KBS Miscanthus M7-2 | ecosystem: Host-associated > Plants > Roots > Rhizosphere > Soil ...
CGCAACTGCAAAATGCCACGCGCGCAATCAGTCAATATGAGGGCCAGATTCAGTCACCCGGATTGACGGATTTCTCGGGCAGCATCGCCTACATTCTCGATCTTGCCATTTTGGCGCTGTGGGAAGCGGTCGCCATCATCATCACCGCATATGGCTTTGTGGCTCAAGCCATCTGTGTCCTCCTGGGTCCGGTCTTCATACCGTTTTTTATCGTGCCCAAGCTCGAATGGCTCTTTTGGGGCTGGCTTAAGTGCTTTTTGCAATATGCCTTTTATCAAGTGGTTGCTGCCGCAACCATGTTTGTAATGGGCAACCTTGTCATTTACGTGCTCACCCAGCCTCCGTTTTTGCCCATTCCCGATCCCGCCAGCCTGCTAAGCCTTCTCATCGTGGTTTTCCTTGGTGGTGTCTACGCACTCCTTAAGGTTCCGGCACTCACCAGTCACATCTTCAGTGGCACTTCCGGGCTCTCTTCTGCAGCCGTCATCGAGTATTTCTTGTCATGAACGATAAAGAGTTCCAGGAAGCCAAACAGCTCTACCTCGAGAAGTACGGCGATGCGATCGTCACCAATAGCTACCTCAAAATCGCGGTTGCCTTGCTGTGTCTTGCCGTCCTGGGGCTGGTGGTACTCGATCTGAAAACAGTTAGGACTTTCCAGAATTTCCGTCCACTGGTGATTCGCATCGATCAACTGGGACGGGCCCAGGCGGTCAATTACCAGAGCCTGGAATATGTGCCCGGCGATCGCGAAGCCAAGTATTTCCTCTCGGAATTTTGCCGTCTTTATTACCGTCGCAACCGTTACACGATTCACGATGACTTTACTAGCGCCCTGTATTTTCTCGACGGCAAGCTGGCGAACGACACGATGGAAAAACACAGGAAGGAAAACACTGTCGACAAGTTCCTCACCGATCCTTCCTCGCCTGAAGTTGACGTCGAGATCCGAAAAGTCGCTCTGGAATCCATGGAGAAGCCTCCTTATAGGGCTTCCGTGGATTTCTACCGGGTCGAATACGCTCCCGCAGATCATTCGGTTCTAAACCGAACCCTCTCCACAGCGAATTTCGTGTTCCTGTTCAAAGACCAGGTTCCTAACGAACTGGTCCCAGTGAATCCGCTCGGAATGACGATCACCTACTTTCGGGAAGATCAAGCATTCACCAGCGAGACCACGAAATGAAGCCCCAGGAACGAAAGAAGGATGGATCTTTCATACTCGCGCAAACAGGAGGTAGACGGTGATCGCGAATGCTATTTTTGGAGCTTCCGTTGTGACCTTGGCGGCGCTTTTCTTTCTGGCCGGCAAGCTACGCTTCCTCGCCCCATACCGCCGCCTGCTGCTCGAGCACTATCTTCCGCCGATCTTGATCGCAATCTTGATTGTTTTCCTAAACCTCGCCGCTGCATGCTTCGCTCTCGGCAGGCGCTTTTTCCTGAAGGATACCGGCAGTAAGCTCGCCCACTTTGACCGAGAGCTCAACGCCGGAAGGACGCCAATGCCCCCACATCTTCGCCGCGAGGAGCTGAACTAAATGTCTCGATCCAGCCGAACCATCCGTGATCGAGACCTCGAATTCCCGTCCTTCCCTCCTTCCGGCGCCGACGCCGAAGTGTCACTTCGCCCCCGACTGGCGAAGCGGACTGCCATCGACGAACCAAGCGTTGAGGCGATGACTGGTGAGGTTCGCGGCCGTTGTTTGGAGCACGAGCACACCCCTTGCTTGCATGAAAGAAACATCGAGGCGTTGGCTGACATCGGCAGATTTCGCGCGTTGGAACTGAACGACTTGGCCGTCCATCGCTACCAGGGCGATTTCGTTGCGGCGGAAAAGAGCATCGGCCATCTCTCACGGGCTGGCTTGGTTCAATCGCGCATCACTTATCCGGAACGTACCATCTACCTGACTCTTACAACCGTCGGCCATCGGTTGCTGGTCGCGAACCGCGGACGAGAAAACTCCAGCCAGAAGCTCTATCACGGCTTTGTGCGGACCCGCGACGCCCGGCACGATGCCGCTCTCTATCGCCTCTATCACCAGGAATCAGGCCGTATCGAACGCATGGGAGGACGGGTGCGGCGCGTCATTCTTGACTTCGAGCTCAGGCATTCCATCAATCGCCGGCTAGGTAGATTGCGCTCCCTTCCCTGGGCGGAACAGATCTACCAAAAACAGCAGATTGCGGAAGAACATGGTTTGCGGGTCGTCGACGGGAAAATCCCCTTACCCGACGTTCGCCTGGAGTTTGAAGGGCCCGACCAGCAGCTTGCCAAGGTCGATCTCGAATTGGTCACCGAACACTACCACCGCGAAAGCATAGCCCTAAAAGCGAAGGCCGGCTTTGCCATGTATGCCTTTGCGGAGGATGCGACGCGGCTCCGACCGGCCATGCAAGACCCAGAAATCATGCTTGACATCTTGTCGTTATGAATATAGCTCCAGAACATCTCGCGAGAATTGAAGCATGTGGCTACAGCCGCACTCAGGCCCAGTTCCTCTACCTCGTTGCCACTCATTCCGGATACTTCACTCTGCGCCAGTTTCTGCGCTTTGCGCAGGTCAAGAGGGGTGGTTCTGAAAGCCGGTTCAGCGAAAAACTTCTGCGCCTCCGGCACGCTCGAACTGCCCGTTACGGCTCTCAGACGTTCGTTTACAACCTTTACTCAAGGCTCATCTACGAGCCACTCGAGAAAGACAATCTTTGCAATCGCCGGCAGCTTTCGAGTGACCTGATTCGGACCCGGCTCATGATCCTGGATTTTGTTCTTGATCACCTTGAGCCTCACTACTTCGAAACCGAAGCGCACAAAGTCGGCTTCTTCCAGGGCGAACTCTGTCTGCCGCTGACGGTTCTTCCGGGTCGGACCTATAAGGGCATCAACGCCAATTTCCCGAGGCAGCATTATTTTGCCGACCGCTTTCCCATCTTCATTCCTGGAGGCGACGCCTGTTTGCCGACTCCTCTTGTCCCCACTTTCGTTTACTGTGACTCTGGTGGTCCGGGGCTACTGCGGTATATTCATCACCTCTGCAACTACGAAAGCCTGCTCCATCGACTGACCGCATTCAACTTCGTTTATGCAGCTCCCACCGACAGCAAATTCAAACGGGCAGCCAAATTGTTTGCTTCCCGGTTTGACTATAACCGGGTGGACACGGAAGGTTTGGTCCGCTATTTCGAAGTCCGACGGTTGTGGGAATCCCACAATACTGGCTCTTTGACCAGGGCCGACCGGCAACTCCTCCGTGAAGGAGATAAACGCTTTCAGGGGAGAACCTTTGAGCAGATGTATTTGGAGTGGGCTGCAGGCCGGCTCTCCGGAACTGGCGTCAACGACGCTTTCGCAAAACAAAAGGCTCAAGCCAGCAAGGTATTTTCAACCTGCATTCTCCCCAATGCATACGACATTTTTGAACGAATTTCCGCCGAGCATTCGGTAGTAGTGTCAAGACCCGTCGCGCGCAATCGGGATCTGACAACGCCTTCAACCACCCCCACAGCGGACGTGCGACGAGATGGACAGCAAGAGGCAAATACAGTATGACCGGACAAATCTTGGCATCGAAGAACCTGGTCGCCTACATTCTAGCTTGCGGAACAGGCATGATTTTCTATTTCAGGTGGCCGTTCCCCGGCCGTGATCCCGTGCTTCGGTTGATCGCCCTGCATGAACCTTGGATATATGCCATCGCCCGATATGCCTACAACCTATTTCTGTTCACCACGCCTTACATTATTTTTAGTGGCGTGCTGTCCGGACTGTACGTGTTCGCGCATCGGCCGCAGAGGACAGTGAAGGCGAGACCGCTGCCCCGGTTCCCGGATCCAACTCTGCGGGAAACTCTCTTCCTAACTCTCGGAGAAGTTCACCATCCTAGGAGGCCGGAGCCCAGCTACCAGCCACGTTGGATCAACGTTCCCGAACGCGGCCTGTTCGCTGGCGTCGCCATCTTTGGGGCAATCGGGACAGGGAAAACATCGGGCTGCATGTATCCCTATGCAGAACAACTGATCGCTTACAAATCGAACGATGCCCTGCAGAAGATTGGGGGCCTGGTCCTTGAAGTCAAAGGCGATTTCTGTCAGAAGGTACGGGCTATTCTCGAGTCTCACGGCAGAGCTGAAGACTATGTGGAAGTGAATCTGAATGCCGAATACCGGTACAACCCTTTGTATAACGATCTCGACGCGTACGCCTCGGCCTACAACATCGCGTCTCTCCTGAACAATTTGTTTGGCAAGGGGAAAGAGCCGTTTTGGCAGCAGGCCTACACCAATCTGGTCAAGTTCATTATTCAGCTCCACAAAGTCGCCTATGACTACGTCACCCTGTTCGATGTTTACGAATGCGCCATTAATCCTGAACTTCTCGAAGGGAAGATTCGCGAGGCCGAACAGCTGATTCATGGCCGCCACTACTTCCTGGTCCCCGACCCTGAGTTCCGGGCTCATCCGGAACTAGAGCGTTTTCATTTCGTCCCTGATGAGCCTGCAAGGAGTCACAAGGCACTGCAATCTGCCGTACTTGAAGAGATCCTGAGAAGGAAGAACATTGAATACGAATGTCAACTGGAGATCTCACCGAGCCTCGCCGATCCTCTGCGGATGGAGATACTGGAAGGAGTGAAACGCTGGTTTTACCACGACTGGCGCCGGATCGAGAATAAGCTCCGCACCTCCATCGTCGAAGGAATCTCCGTCTTCTTGTCGCTATTTGACGACAACCCCGCGGTGAAGCGCACCTTCTGTCCGCCCAAGGAGTGTTACGACCTGAACCAGAACGCCGATCACCGCTACGGCAAGCCCTTGCCCCCATTTGTGGAACTTGTAGAACAAGGCAAAGTCTGCGCTCTCAACTTTCCGGTCGCCTTGAACCCAGGACTTGCGAAGGCCATCGGCGTAATGATGAAACTCGATTTTCAACGGGCACTGCTGAACCGGATCCCCCACATCGAAGCCAACCCGAAACAACACTTCCGACAGGTCTTCTTGATATGCGACGAGTACCAGCACTTTGCCACCGCCGGGGAGAATGAACCAAACGGTGACGACAAGTTCTTCGCTCTCTCCCGCCAATCGAAGTGTATCCCCATTGTTGCTACGCAAAGCATCAGCTCTCTGCGCTCGACATTGCCGGGAGAAACCTGGCGTACCCTGCTGCAAACCTTTCGAACCAAGATCTTTCTCGCGCTCTCAGATGAATTCTCCGCCAGAATCGCCAGCGAGCTGTGCGGCAAGGAAGACCAGTGGAAGGTGAACTACAACATTTCTGAGAGCGGCCATGACGCTCGGGTGAGCCTCTGGACGGGAAAAGCTCTGGCCCATAAAGCCAATGTGACGACCTCGAAGAGCTACAACACGCTGAACCAGTTTCGCTTTGACCTCAAAACCTTCACCGAACTCAAGAATGCACAGTCGGTCGCTCTTGTTTATGACGGGCTCAATCCGCAGCCGCCGACGTTCATGTACCTCAAACCCTATTACAACGACGTAAACAAGTCCTATTTTCGGCAACTCGAGGAGGGAGAACTCTGATGGAAGGATTCAAGCTCATTCTTCCCTTCCTCCGACCGATCGAGAAATTCATTCTCGATTCCGAGATCAACGAGATCATGGTCAACGGTTCGGACCGCATTTTCATCGAGAGACAGGGGCATATTGAGGCAGTACCCGACGTGGTCATCCCTCAAAAGTCGCTCCAAGCGGCGGTCCGCAACATCGCACGCCGGCTGGGCGACGACATCTCAGAAGAGAAACCAGTCCTCGATTCACGTCTTCCCGACGGCAGCCGGGTAGCTGCGGTGCTCCCGCCATGCAGCCTGAATGGCGTGGTGCTGACGATTCGCAAGTTCAACGCCAAATATTTCGCAATGAAAGACCTGGTGGATGGCAAGACCTTGAGTGCGGAAGTTCGAGACCGGCTCCAATCGGCAATCCTCGAACGTCAAAACATCTTGATCTCGGGTGGAACCGGAACCGGTAAGACCACGATCCTGACAGCACTGTCGAGTTTCATTCCCAAGCACGAACGCGTTCTGGTGATCGAGGACACTGCCGAAATTCAGATTCAAACGCCCAATCTGGTCCGCTTTGAGGCGCGGCCAGAACAAAATGGCCTTCCCCCCGTAACCATTCGACAGCTGCTCAAGGCAAGCCTGCGGCACCGACCCGACCGCATCTTGTTAGGTGAGATTCGAGGTGCGGAAGCCTTTGACCTCTTGCAACTGTTGAATACCGGCCATTCGGGGACGATCTCGACTCTCCACGCCAACTCCGCGGCACAAGCGATCAGCCGTTTCACCAGCTGCGTCCTTGAAAGTGGTGTCGAACTTCCCTATCGGGCCATCAAGAACAACATCGCCGACTCGCTGAATATTCTCATTCACTTGGAGCGCCGTCCCGGTCAACGGTTCGTCTCCGAGGTCACCGAGATTTCTGGATATAACCCCGACCTCGACCGTTACGACCTCAAACCTGTTTTCCATCGGACGGAGGATGCACGGTGTCTCCTATAGAACGCTCTGGGGGCGAGCCCGACAGCCCAGCCCAGAGAGACCTCCCCTCAAAGCGACCACGAAGCAAACCGCGAGAGCGCAGCTCCGTTCGGGGGTTGCGCGGCGGCTTGCGTCGGAAAGACCTGGAGGACCGCCTACCGGAATCTCCAGAGTTCCACAAACTTACTCCCGAACATCAGCCGATTGCCCAGTCCTGTGGAGGCCCTGGGGAACGGGCCCGCACCTTAGAAAACGCCTGTCACGCCGAGGAAGGGGCTCACCCCGACCGCGCGTTGCGTGCCCAGGCGATGGCACAGCGCTACATTCAGGAAAATTTTGACCCTGAGGATTGGCTCGCGGTGGTTGTGCGAAAGCGTCACCCGGAAGAAACGGTGCAAAGAATCTCGACGGCGCGGCAGATCTCTAGCCCCGAATTCCAGGCCTGGTTGCGCCACAAGAATGCGAACGGATCAGACATCTACATAAGCCTGAACACACTAAAGGAGCACGCGAATGGCCGCACGAAAGCTGACTTAAAGGACATACGCCATCTTTACGTTGATTTGGACGAAGATGGGCGACAAAGGCTCGCAGCAATTTACGAGGATGGTCGCGTACCTCTCCCAAATTATGTGCTGCAGACATCTCCCGGGAAATATCAGGTGGTCTGGCGCGTAGAGGGCATTGCTCATAAGGATGCTGAAGATCTCCTGCGGGGTTTGGCGCGACGGTTCGGCGGCGACCCGGCAGCGACAGATGCAACTCGCGTGTTCCGGCTTCCTGGCTTCCACAATAAGAAATACAGCCAGAACTTTCCGGTAAAACCGGCGGCTGGCAGGTTGCCGGAACGCGTCTATCACCAATCGGACTTCCGGATCGAACCGATTTCAGCTGCACTGCTCAGGGAAACTGGAACGGCTGCTCGCCCACATGTTTCCGTTGCAGGTGCGGTTAGTCCGGAATCCGTCAAAACGCAATCGGAGAGGGACTGGGCTTACGCGATTCGCCATCTCCGCCGCGGCGATAATCCGGAGGATATTATTCGCGAGATCGCTGCCTTCCGGGCAACTAACCGCTACGACTCGCAGGATTCGACGCAACTGGTCAGTTCCCCGAAGCCCAATCCCCGCTACTACGCTGAGCACACCGTCTCACGCGCAATGCATTCTCTCGGCATAGCCCGAAGCACGAAGGCCAGTGGTTCACAGGAAATCGAGCCCGACCGCTAGAAAGGCTGGCATTGGTGGAGCACTCTCGAGGCATGCCCGAACTGTTGGCTCAATGGATAATCCGGACCGCGTCTGTCTCGCTTCTCGGGTTCCTTGCAGCCGGCACAACACGGCTTCCGTCTCTCCGGAATTATCTAGCGACCTTCTCCTCCTTCTTATTGGCAACCATGATTGCAGTTGACCCCGGCCTCGCCGAAGAACGGTCGCACGTGTTCGCGAAGAGCGGGGCATGGGAGAGGGCTTCTGCGGGCACGGCGTTCTTGGCAACACTCGTAGTCGCCGCCTTCGAGATTGGGCACCTCCACTCCCTCCCTTCTGTTCCAGTTTTTGTGAGGCACACCGGCCTGGTGCTTTTCGCGGGAGCCATGACACTCGAACTGTGGGCAATGGTAGAAAACCCCTTCTTCTCCCCCGAGATTCGCCTGCAGTCAGAACGCGGGCACAAGCTTGTTGCTTGCGGGCCCTATCGTCTAATGCGTCATCCGGGTTATCTCGCCATGATGATTGCCATCCCTTCAAGCGCCCTCGCCATCGGTTCCTGGCTCGCTTTGGCTCCAGCCGCAGCATTTTGCCGAACAATCTGGAAACGGGTCGGTCAGGAAGAAGAGTTTCTTCTCGAAAATCTGGCAGGCTACCCCGACTACTTGGGAAAAGTTGGCGGCCGGCTATTACCACGAATGGAATTTCGCCGTCACCCACGCGGAAATCCGGCTTCCGATTTGCCTTCTCACCCTCCAGATGGGAGCCCTCAATGAGGACACAGTTCTGTTTCATTCGCGCTTGCGGCTGGTTTTCGAGCAGCCTAAGAACTTCTACGTCCTGGCGGCGTGCGTCCTTACCGCTCCTGCAACGCGGTCCCCCGGGGAGTTTACGGTTTGCTTCCAACAACATCGACCATGCCACACGGCATTTCCCCGGCTCGCCCAGAACATGAGAGAGCCGGATCTTAGCAGGCAGGCACCTGCCTCGAATGCCCAGCAAAAGCGCTGGGCAGAAACAGGAGATTTAAGCATGTATCAGAACCGCATTTCCCTCATCGGCTTTGTCGGCAATGACGTACAACTGAGATCCACGAAGAACGGCGTGGCTGTCGCCATGCTTTCGGTTGCAACAAAATCCAGCTGGAAGAACGGTAACGGAGAATACGACTCGCGTACCGAGTGGCATCGTTGCACCGCCTGGGGCAAACTGGCTGAGTTTGCAGGCAGGCTGGAAAAGGGTGCTCACGTTCACATTGAGGGCGAGCTGCGCTATCGCGAGTACAAGCAGGACCGCGGAAGCGATGCTGACTCGATACCGACCAAGAGACGATGGGCTGAAATTCACGCCAGCCGGATTTTGAAGCTGGATCGCGCGGCGAAGCAGGATGAACCCACACCTGAAACCGCGAGCCCAGAGTTTTTTACAGAACCAGCGGACGCCTGAAGTGATCGCTTGGCCTCAGTCGCAAGGCTGAGGCCGGTTTTTCGCCGGGAGCGGGACCTGCGGGAACAGGATCCTAGCGCTCGCTCATTCGGGACCCGGGATTGACCTGGTGTGATGACAATCGATCCTTCCCATCCTCGAAGAATGGGTGCATAATGACCGCCGTCCGTTCAAAGGAGGATGCGATGAGGCATACGAATCGGCTTCGAGTCGTGTTGGGCGGTCTGCTGGCAGGAGTGGTGATCAATGTCGTCGAGTACGTCACGAATGGAGTGGTCTTGCGGGATTCCTGGGCACAGACGATGCAAGCACTGGGCCGGCCGGCGACGGTCTCCACAGGCGCGATCGTGACGTTCAATGTTTGGGGGTTTCTGCTCGGCATCGCAGCGGTTTGGATCTACGCGGCAATCCGGCCGCGGTATGGCGCCGGAGGCATGACAGCAGTTCGGGCCGGACTGGCAGCTTGGACGCTCGCAGTATTTCTTTCGAACCTTAGCAGCTATGCCCTGGCTATATTTCCGACACGGTTGCTGGTCATTACCGCCGCCGTAGCTCTGGCAGAAGTCATCGGGGGCACGGTCGTCGGGGCTTGGGTGTACTCAGAGAAAGAAGCGGAGGCGCCCTCACTCCACCGCGCAGCCGCATAGCAGCCTGTGAATGCTCGAAGCATGAAGGCGTGCCCAAAACACGCCTTTCCCAAACTCAACAACTTGCCGCAAAAGGAACAACTTTTATGTATGTCGCGTACGATAACAGCGGACGTATCAGTTCGTGGCAACTAAGAACCATCCTTCGATGAGGTGGCCTCCCCATCCCACTGGAAAACCTCTCCCAGTGGCACCTTGAAGACCTGGGCAATACGGAATGCCGCTTCCAGTGAGGGCGAGTATTTCCCCGCCTCGATAGCCGCGATGGTCTGCCGCGTGAGACCGATGCGCTGACCAAGCTCGGCCTGCGACATTTCGCCGTTCATAAAACGCAAGGTGCGAATGCGATTCGAAATCGATCCTTGCGTCATGATGCCGCCTGCACTCGGTAGCTGGCCACGACGATGCTGTAGTGAACGATTTCCGCAGCGACGATCCAGAAAATCGCAGCATTGACGATCGTCCATCCGCCGGCACTGAAGGGCATGAAGCAGCCCACCAGGATCGTGCCGGCCATAAGCACATAGTAGGCCGCACTGATCGCGCGGTGCTCGATGGTGCGATCCCGTTCATCAAGCGGCGGACGCTCTTCCTGGGGAAAGCCGAAACGGAGATAAAGATGGCCACCGCCCAGAATGAGCACTCGCAAAATCGATGCCAAGGCAAACAGGCCAAGCGGGTGTAGGTGAGGCAGGGGCTCCCAGGAGCCGGGCCCCTGCGCAACCAAAGAGAAGTACGAGCCGTAGGCCACCACCATCGCAATCAACGATAGCCAGGCGATTCTTTCTCGGTAAGACATTCGTTGCCTCCTCTTATATATAAGCTCAAAAGGCAGGCTTAGTGTATTGAATAGCTTACCTTATGTCAAGTATTATATACATCACGTTAACAATAAGTTACGCTAAACTCGAGCGAAAAGGAGTTGCCGCAGTTGCTCCTTAATACGGTCGGCGCGTGCCTCGGCCGTCCGTTCTGGCATATCGGATGAAATGATACTTAGCGTCACCAGCTTGCGCTTTGTATATTGAGGGCACCCACTGCCGAAGGGCACGGAGCTTTTCGAAAGGAGAGTTACCATGAGGAGTTTTGGGCTTCCTCTCATATTGTTCGCAGCGACCGCGCTTGGACAGGTATCTGGGCAGGACAGAAGCTTCGTACTACCCAGTTGGCCCACTCCGTCTCCTCAAGGGCCAACGTCGACATATGGGTTCTGCTGTAATAGCAGCAATCTCACCCCGCACGACGAACGAGCGAGCGATATCCGAGGCAAGGCGGTCCCTCAGTTCTTAGAAAAATCTCCCGACTCTGCTTGGGTCATCCGGCATATGACAGGACATCCAGCGGGGGAGGCATGCGCCGGGATGAAGAGCCTGGCCGACTGCCTGATTACTGCACATGTCAGCCATGACCTCGGTATTGACTTCGATTGCCTTAAGGCAGCCGTGACTGGCAGAAATACCACCAACCGCGCCTGCGATGCAAAGCTCGGCCCGAAGAAAATGAAGCTCACCGAAGCCATCCAGGCACTCCAGCCATCCGCGGACGCGAAGGTGGCAGCAAACGAGGCTACCGTTGAGGCCAGACTCGATATCGCGCCGATGAGGCTAAAGTAGCAGACCGGATTGCCCAGTGCCCGGTTCGGGACGGGCAACACCATGAGTGTGGTTACACAATCGTGCGCCTGTCATTGACGGCGGCAAACTAGGTGTGGTACTCGCCGCTATCCAAGGTTCGTGGAAGGCCATGTAGTTGCCCGGTTGGTGTTCGACCCACCCAGCATCGTCTTCCTCTGCCGGCGTTCGTGGAACAAGCCCGTAAGGTCGCACGAATGGCTCAATCGCAAAAGGCTGCACTTCTATTCGCCCGACTCAACTGGGCCTAACTCTTCCATGCGTTGTATCGAGTAGCTGCCGCGCCTTCTCACGGTTCAAAGTGGCACGAGGGCCGAGTTCGAAATGGCGCGCTCTCCGGAGTGCACGGAGCAGTACCCTCAAAAAGTTCGTGACACCGCCGACATTTGTCAGAGAGACGTGCAGCCTCATCACCTGACCTTACTGTTCCTGCCAACGATCCTGTACAGACTCGCTGAGGCCAGCAACCCGTTAGTTTGCAGCATCATCCCACTCCTGCAATTCCGCTGCGGAGGCCGCGATTCTCCACAGCACAAAACTCCTAGGAGCCCCATGTCGCACTTGCGATTACACACCATCTTTGCAACTCTCGTCCTCTTCCCGGCAACCCTCTCGTATTCTCAGCAGTACACGCAGGCCAGCTGCACCTTTAACCTGTTTCAAGCTCCCGGACTGGTTGGCGGAGTCAACGATTTCCGGACCACGGTTGGTCAGAGCAGCTCGAATGCCGCATTGGGCTTTGTCCGCTATTCCGGCGGCAACGTTTCCTACTTCTCCCCGCCGAATGCCGCCTCAACCAACCCTTCTGGACGCAACGACGGAGGAGCAAGCGTTGGCTTTTACACCACTCAGGGGTCTAGCATTCGAAAGGGATTCATTCTCCAGGGTTCGACGTTCACGTCCTTCACACATCCAAAGGCGGTGCACGGAACAGTACTGACGGCAAATAACAAGTACAACAGCACCGTGGGCTATTTTTTCGACTCTGCAAACATCACGCACGGGTTCAAGCGATACAGCAACGGAGGCCTGGTTAGCCTGAATTATCCCGGTGCCTCCGGGGGCACACAAGCGCTCGGAATCAACGACTATGGAACGGTCGTCGGGTCTTTCGTCAGCATAAGTGGTGGGAACGCGTTCGAACACGGATTCTTGTACCACGGTGGCACTTGGGCTCAGGTTGATTACAGTACTAACCCCGGAACTTCGCTCGACGCCATCAGCAATACCAACGTTGTCGTCGGTCACTTCCAATGGCTTAGTACCTACATCAGTTTTCTGTATGCGAATGGAGTGTTTAAGAACATCTTCGTTCCTAATGCCGATTCGACACAGGTGACCGACATCTCCGCGAAGGGAGTGATCTCGGGGAACGCCGCTTACAGCGACGGGAGCGTAAAAGAGTTCACAGCCACCTGCAAGTAGCGAATGCAAGATCACCCCTAAGGGCTTCCCACTTTCTCGCCTGCTTTGGAGACAAGTGGGATCGCATTTCCTACCCTGTGCAAGCTTGGGTCTAGATCACAGTCCGCAACTATAACCTTGGGTTATCAAAATTACGCTCGATGAGCAATATGGCGATTGTCGTCAACCACGCCAGGACGCCGAACCGCTCGGCTACCCCCCAAGCAATTTGGAGAGTTGTTCCGGAACTACTAGATATTTGCTGGGAACTTCTACCTGCGTGTTTTGGGAGGGCAACGATTTCGTAGCCTTTAGAACGCAGGTTAGCCACACGATCGCTGCCAACAAAGATGAGCCTTCCAAAATAATGTCCATAAAAAAATACGGCCCCATTTGGTTGAGCAAGGCCGAACGTGCCGCATCGCCGACATCGCCAATTGCGATCCCCAGTGCTGCTCCTGCAGGCAGGATGCCCCAGGAAACCCCCATTAGACGTGATACCAGCAGCAATATGAGCAGCAAGCCAAGGTTCAACAGATTCAGGGAAGCGCTTAGAGTCGAATACAACTGCAACGCATGATTCGACACGTTCTGTGGGAGCAGTGCCGCGACGATAGTTATCACCAGCAAGAGTACGGCCGCACTCCAGCGTGGTAAAGGCCGGACAATATTTGCCACCGAAGAACGTGACAGCACGACCTTATTCCACAGTTCATAAATTACAGCTATTTCCAGAGAGAGGCCTGCGAGAGTCGAGGAAACTAGAATCCAGCCGTAAAGTTGTGCAACTCGGGTGAAAGCAAAACACAGTGGCAGAATAAGCAGGTAAACGACACTTTGTAGAGCATAAAACCCCAAACAGCTGAAAAATGTTGGCAGGCTGCTGAGGCACTTCCGTCGAAAGGCAATTCCCACCGACAGAGCACACAAAATGTTCGCCGTTACATAGAGAAAGTTAATCAGGATGAGCATGGCGCTTCCTGACTATAGCTGTCGTTAACAGATGGGATGAGAAGAGCCGGTCTCCAAAACGGGATGCTGTACGCTCCCAAGTTATCGACGTGCTCTGAGGCACAAGAGATAAAGGAGACCGGCATGAAGAAGATTAGCACCACGACAGCACAAGCGTTCAGAAAAATACAGAAACTAACCATTGGCTTAGATTTGGGTGATCGATCGAGCTGGTGCTGTGTGCCAGATGAAAGGGGGGCGGCGGTATTGGAGCAGAGCCTGAGCACGACCCCCAAAGCGATGCAAGAGGTGTTCGGGGGCATGCCGCGGAGCCGGAAACGCTCAGACGAAGGCCGAAGAAGAGCACCGAAAGACCAACAACACCATCCGCTGTACGATTCAAGCCCAAAATCCCGTGTGGAGTGCAACTACGCCCCCAATTTTGCGGGGGAAGATCGCTAGCGTTTTCGGGGGGGCCATCGTCGAAATTCTGGCGGTGACTGTGTAGGCTCAAAACGCAAGTTCGAGAAGTCCGCAATCTTGATCGCGTCTTCCAAAGCGACAAGAACTCCCTGTTGGCACGGAACTCGATAAATGCAGCCATTCATAGCGAACAAAAGGTCACCGGACTGCGACCAATCGGCCCAGTCACTTCTCCCAATGTTGTCCGCACGGTCTCCATCGCGCTTGACTGAATGGTCGATTAAATACCACGGCCGATCCTTCTCATGAATTCCGACAATCGACATTTCAAGCGAGTACCGCATAGGCCATCTTGGGTTCCGCCATTTGATTGGCGGCGAAAACTCCATCCAGACCTTTCCGCCGAAGTCATCTTTCGTTTTGGTTGGATATTCAACCAGCTTCCATCCATCCCGCTCTAAACGTTCAGAATCAATCGGACGTCTTCTCCCCACCCGGGTCGTTCGCCAAATTGCTCCACCTTGAGCCAATTTGGAACTGAGAATCCGTCGGCCAGTTTCATCTCACCATCCCGATGGTTAAGCGCAAGTCGCGTTCGTGACAGGAAATGCCCACCACCTCCCCAGCCGTCACCCTTCGGCCACATCGCCAACGCCGTCAAGAATGGTGGTCAGCTAATCGCAGACCAAGACCGAAGCGGTTCGCGATAATTGGCCGCGAAGTACAACAGCAGGTCGCCTTCAGGTGAAAGATCACAACGGCGTTGGTATATTCTGCCTTTTAGCCACTGCCCGGTTCGGAATGTGTCACTAGATGTGTTCCAACTAATGAGCAATACGCGGTTACTTGGACCGCGACGGAATACAACACCGCAGGCTGCTTTTCGAGCCAAGAGAGCGTAAAGGCGCACTTGCGAAGGCGGCATATTTGAATTATGCAGCCTCGGCAGCAAGTGCAAAAGGCCATGACGACTTGACTGAGAATCCCGCCTCCAAAGACTGGAGCGATTGGCGATTTGCCGCCAATTGGGCGGGGGGATCCAGTTCGCTACTGTTTGGGGGGCGACGAGGCCAAGAACCTACTACCACGTTTGAGGGATGCTTATAAATCTAACGTCTTGCCCCAATAAGAAAGTTCAATGACGAGATCCCGCTGGGACGCGGTACTCTCCTAGAAGTTGGTGCATTTTCGCGTTTTGGCGGAAGCCTCGCACCAGGTCGTGCAAAGAAAGTTCATGGCAGTTCCGCATACGTGTCGCTGCAAAAGGGGGGGCAACAACACGCATGTCAGATTCACTGAATATTCAAGAACTCATCGACGTCACCTGCGAAAAGTACGCGTCCGTCCATGACGGACAAGTCGCAACGTATATTCCGGAACTAAGCAAGGCCAACCCTGTCGACTTCGCGATTTGTGTCTCGACGGTCGATGGTCAGGTGTATTGCGCGGGGGACTGGTCGAAGGAATTTACTATCCAATCCGTGTGCAAACCTTTCGCATACCAGATGGCGCTCGAACAACTCGGTCGGGACAAGGTTCTCGCGCACGTTGGTGTTGAGCCGAGTGGTGATGCCTTCAACTCCATTGAACTGGAGCCGAGAACCATGCGGCCTTACAACCCCATGGTAAATGCCGGAGCAATTGCCGTCGCCTCACTGATCAAAGGGGAATCCCACGCCGGCGGCGTTCGGCATTTCGTCGAAAAGATGCAGTCGGCGGCAGGCCGCAAGCTGACAATCGACCCTTCCGTTCTGCGTTCCGAATCCCTCACTGGAAATCGCAATCGAGCCATTGCCTATCTCATGCTGAACTTTGCGATCATTGACGAAGATGTGAACCACACGCTTCATCAGTACTTCTCGCAATGCTCGTTGCTGGTCAATTGTCGTGATCTTGCCGTGATGGCCGGAACTCTGGCAAATATGGGGACGAATCCAATCACCCGCGAACCCGTCTTTGATTTCCAGTACATAAAGGACGTCCTCTCAGTAATGTTCACCTGCGGCTTGTATGACCACGCAGGAGAATGGGCATACCACGTGGGACTTCCCGCGAAAAGCGGCGTTGGAGGCGGAATGCTCGCAGTCGTGAATCGTCAGCTCGGGATTGCGGTTTACTCGCCGCCCCTCGACGCAAGGGGAAACAGTGTGCGCGGAATCCTCGCTTGCCGCGAGCTGGCCAGTCGTTTGGGGCTTCACGCCTTCGAGTTCATGAACGTAGGTTCCAGTTTTGTGAACGCACTAATGTAATCGCGGCTACAAGCGTCTCTGGCTCAGTGAGCGATAGGGCGACTCATCGACAACTACGTATTAGGAAGTCCCTTGTCTTGGGGCGTTACCCATTCGCGGAGTGCCTTCGCCCGACCTCTTTCTAAAGAAGATCAAGAATCCTACCGATTGAAATAAGGGTCTCTTGCCATGCGAATGAACGCCGCTTCTGATTCGGGAGACGAACTGATGCGCCAATCGGCTTCCTTGTTGATGTCGAACCAGACGAGACATTTGATGAGTGGGAAACTGGCGCGGAGAGTGGGAATGATTTCATCGATCCATTTGCCTTTGTCTCCCCCCACTTGAGCACAAGACATCTCTCCAATCATGATCGGCTTTTTCTTGGCTGCAAGGAGGGGGTAGATTTCCCGGAACACCTGTTGGAAGGTCTGCCAGCCACCGTTTGTCGTACCCCAGTTATACCCATCGACCCCGGTCCAATCGACGTAGGCATCGCCTGGGTAGTAGTCCATCGTATGCTTGTTACCTCCGCCGATGTCCGTGACGTTTGGACACCACGCCCAGATCACGTTGGTAGCGCCCGCAGCAAGGAAGATGTCGTGAATATGTCGGTAAGCGGCAACGTACAGGGGTGCATTGTTGCCACTCCACGCCTCGTCACCATTCATCTCCGCTGCGAAGTCAAGGAAGAACTTCTTTCCCAGCACTTTGGAGCCGTTTGCACGCGCTACTATCGTGGCATCCAGGCTACCGTCGACGATCTTGGTGAAGTCGATCTTGTGGGGTTCCCAATTGACGAGAGGGATGCGTCCAGCGGACAGATCTGCTTTGGTGACGGCGCCCGTCCAGTCGTCGGTCCAAGCGTAGTAAGTGAGGTGGACGCGTGGTGTCCGCCCGAGCTTCGTTGCGGTCTGGGCCAGATTACCGGCGCCGTAGTACTGTCCGAGCAACGCACCAGCTTCGGGCTCCAGAATGGACGATCCGCTCGCATTTGCTGCGCAGAGGAGCCAACCGTTAGAAGCAAAAATTACGACGCCGGCTAGAGCGGCTCTGCCAAGAATGTTTCTCATGGCCAATGGCACTCCGACGAATACCCTCTGAAGCGCTACCCGCCTCATTTGGTTCATGCAAATCGTTTAATCCTTGTAGCTCAATCGCTACGTCTTTTCAATCGCTTTTGTCAATTTTCCGCTAACAAGGCGATTACACTCAAATCCCACAGAGCTGAAGGTCAATGAGGGTATTGGCAATAATCTCCAACTAACCGAGTACGAAGATCGCGGAACGGTAGTGTATCGTGTCCTGGGCAGGACCTGGACACTTCATGTCGGGTAGGGAGCCGAACCAATAGTCGAGCCGGAGCCGCATCTTTCCTTCGTCATTCAACCTGAAAGGAAACGCCAGCGACTTGCCGGAGTTCAACTCTACAGGCGCCAAAATACTGCCGACATCAGGACCCATTGGCACAATTTTCCACTTGCCATTGTCGTTGCGTTCCACAAAGAACGGAATTAGAGTGGTCTCGGTCGTGTGCCCCTTTGGAGAACGTTGACCGAACTCGACTCACACGGTTATCGGTTGGGAGGTATGGTTTTCAAGCGTTGCCCGAATCTGCTCTTTGAGCTGAAAATGGCGTTTGGGAATGACGACTCTCACTTGAGCAGATAGGCTAGACGCCGGAAGCAGTAAGCCAACGACCCACATTGCGAACGGCCTGAGCACGTTCAAAAGTATAGGCCTACCCTTGAGTGGCGATTCTCATTTGCGCTTTCCATCGCTTGTCCCAAGCTTCAACGAGCGCTCATCGATGACACAATGGGAGGAGCAACGGGCCGACACTGAAACCCGAATTTGACGATCCGCAATTCTGCTAATATGTCCTCCAATGTCCGTTCCCTCGCCACTGGGTCAGACAATCTCACATTACCGCATCCTGGAGAAGCTGGGTGGAGGAGGCATGGGTGTCGTCTTCAAAGCCGAGGACACCCGTTTGCACCGCTTTGTAGCATTGAAGTTCCTGCCGGAAAACGTTGTCCGCGACCCCCAGGCTTTGGCACGCTTTCAGCGTGAAGCCCAGGCTGCGTCGGCCTTGAATCACCCTAACATTTGCACAATCTATGACATCGGCGAGCAGGATGGCCGAGCATTCTTGGCCATGGAGTTCCTGGACGGAATTACGCTCAAGCACAAGATCGCGGGGAAACCACTGGAGACTGACATTCTGCTGTCATTGGCGATCGAGATCGCCGATGGACTGGATGCCGCCCATTCGCAAGGCATCGTTCAATACGCGCTCGACTGGAAGATTCAGTAGCACAACTCTGTATGAAGGGCTCGTGCTGACCAGGAGGGGTGGAGCGTAATCTTCACCGTCGATCAATGAGCGAGATACCGATGTAACGCCAACCCTTGCGAGGGCCGGGGACGGTTCAAGGTGTCTTCAATGTCGCTTGATAATGTTGCCATGCCGAGGGTGTAGCGCCAAGATCTATGAGCAGCCGTGAATGATCGTCGTCAAGCAATGCAGGTCGATATCGAAGACACTATTCATAGGGGCGTCGGGGGCTTGTAGCACCCAGGCCTCCCATGCTTCCGTTGCGCGGCCGTGCGACTTAAAAACGGCGTAATCATCGCTTCGGCGTATTCGTCAATCATCGGCTACCCCTGAGCAAGTGCTCTCTGTTGATTGACTTGCCTAAGTTCCAGACATACCATTTCACGCGTGCTCGGACAGACCATCTCGCGCTATCGCATCGTTGAGAAACTCGGCGGCGGCGGGATGGGTGTCGTTTATAAGGCGGAAGATATCGAGCTTGGTCGATTCGTTGCTCTGAAGTTCCTACCCGACGTCCTAGCGAACGACGCGCAAGCGTTGGAGCGTTTCCGGCGCGAAGCCCGGGCCGCATCGGCCCTTAATCATCCCAACATCTGCATTATCTATGAAGTCGGAAACCATGACGGAAGGCCGTTCATCGCCATGGAATTTCTCGACGGGACGACACTGAGGAGCACCATCGCCGGGCGTCCGTTGACGACCGAGAAGGTGCTTGACCTGTCCATAGAAATCGCGGATGCCGTCGACGCAGCTCATGCCAAGGGAATCATCCATCGGGACATCAAACCTGCGAACATCTTTGTCACAAAGCGCGGGGTAGCGAAGGTCCTAGATTTTGGGTTGGCGAAGGTGACGGCTGATCTACGCCAGGTGGGGGATGGCGGAGCAGCGCTACCTACGGTCAGTGAGGATCAACTGACAAGCCCAGGCGCGGCAATAGGGACGGTTGCCTATATGTCTCCCGAGCAAGTTCGCGCCCGGGAACTCGACGTGCGTACAGACCTGTTCTCTTTCGGCGTGGTTCTCTATGAAATGGCGACGGGCGCCTTGCCGTTCCGGGGGGAGAGTGCGGGCGCGATCTTTAGTGCCATTCTGGAAGGCAAGCCTACGCCCGCTGTGCGGTTAAATCCCGATGTACCCGTCAAGCTGGAAGAGGTCATCAACAAATGCCTGGAGAAAGACCGCAACCTCCGTTACCAGCATGCTTCTGAAATCCGTACTGACCTGCGGCGTCTGAAGCGGGACACGGACTCGGCGCGAAAGCCGACAGGAAGTGTGGCAACCGCTCGCACTGGATTGCCCCGGAGGGTGGCCATTCGAGCCGTGCTAGCCCTCGCGCTGCTTACGGTGGGCAGCTACTTCTATTTTCATCGCCGGCCGAAGCTCACCGATAGAGACACCATCGTTCTCTCTGAATTTGATAACAAGACGGGCGATTCCGTGTTCGACGGTACACTCCGACAGGGGCTCTCGGTGGAGCTTGAGCAGTCGCCTTTCCTGAGTCTAGCTACGGATGAGCAAATCCAGCAGACGTTGGGGCTAATGGGGAAGAACGACACAAAGCTCACGCCTGCGGTTGCGCGAGAGATTTGTCAACGAAGGGGGAGTACCGCGGTTCTCAACGGTGCAATCGCACAGATTGGCAGCCAATACCTCCTGACTGTAAAGGCAGTCAATTGTGCCAGCGGCGAAGTGCTGGCGAGCACCAACGCGCAAGCTACAGACAAGGATCACGTGCTCGGGGCCCTGGGAAACGCCAGCTCTGAAATCCGCCGCAGGCTCGGCGAATCTCTCGCATCGCTGCAGAAATACAACGCTCCATTAGATCAGGTAACTACGTCTTCCCTGCCGGCATTGCAGGCTTACAGCCAGGCTACCAAGGCTCTGCTTGAGAAGGGAGGAACTGCGCCGATTCCATTCCTGAAGCGTGCCATCGAGCTCGATCCGAACTTCGCCATCGCTTACACAGTTCTGGGAGTCACCTACAATAACGTCGGCGAGCTCTCGCTGGGGACGGGAAACCTTCGCAAAGGATTCGAATTACGCGATCGGACCAGCGAAAACGAGAGATATTCGATTTCCGGCCTCTACTACAGCCTTGTAACAGAAGAAACCAACAAGGCCAATGAGGTGTACGAAGAATGGGCGCGTGCTTATCCAAGGAACTTCGTCCCGCACGCGAATCTGGGTGCGAACTACTATTACCTGGGGCAATTCGAGAGGGCGATACAATTCCTGAGCAATTCTTTGCGCCTGGATCCGGACGCGGGATTCTCATACGGCTTTTTGGGCGACGCGTATCGTTGTGCGGGCAAACTCGCCGAATCCAAAGAAGTCTATGAGCATGCCATAGCCCGCAAGCTGGAAGTTCCCGAAATCCACATCTCCCGATACATGGTGGCCTTTCTCGAAGGAGATGCAACCGAAATGCAACGGCAAGTGGCGTGGGCAACCGGGAAGGCGGGGGGCGAGGACCAACTGCTATCGATTCAGTCTGACTCCGAGGCTTATGTTGGCCACTTTGCTCGGGCACAGAGTCTGTCGCAATCTGCCTTCGATTCTGCTCAGAAAAACGGGCTTCATGAGACAGCCGCATATTGGCTGCTAACCGCTGCTCTCCGCAAAGTTGAAGTTGGAGAGTATGCCTCGGCGAAAGAAACTGTCACATCAGCTCTGCGCATGGGATCGAACACCACCCTGCAAAGCCTTGCGGCGATGACCCTGGCACGTGTAGGAGAAAGCAATCGGTCCCAGGCAATTACAGACGACATTCGAAGGAAAGAGCCGTTAAATGAAATGCTCAACGGGTACTGGATCCCCTCGGTCCATGCCGTCATCGAGTTGAATCACGACCGAGCTCAACCGGCTTTGGAACTACTAAAACCATCTTCAGGTTACGAGTTTGGGCCATTTAGCCTGCCTTTGGTATACGTGCGAGGAGAAGCCTATCTGAAGTCAAGGAATGGAAAGCAGGCAGCTGCCGAATTTCAAAACATCATTGATCACCGCGCTGTGGTGACAAACGATGTGCTTGGGGCACTGGCGCATCTTCAACTGGGCCGCGCGTATGCCGTCGATGGCGACACCGCGAAGTCGAAGGCCGCCTATCAGGATTTTCTCACTCTCTGGAAAGACGCTGATCCCGAAATCCCCATCCTGAAGCAAGCCAAGGCCGAGTACGCGAAGCTGCAATAACAGCTTCAAGCGATCAAAAATCGTCCAACAACTACAAGTTTCTCGCCGTGGCTCCTATTGCGCTAATATTGTCAAAGACGGACTTGCATGCGCAAGGTGGCACGACGCATGAGACTCAGCGAAGCCATTCTCCTAGGAAGCACGGTTGTCACGCCGAAGGCAGGAGCTCTCCGATTCGCTCGCGAAAATGCAGGATGCGCTCTCGGCATGGCGGTGATAGCAAGCGGAGGCACATTTCACGGCGCAAAGCGCCAGTTTCCAATAACCGAGCGTCGAACATTAAATGTCGAGGACATATGGGGAGAATGGCTTCTCAGACTCGTCGCTCGTCCCTGCGATTGCCGCGCTCCCTTGACGCTGAATCGCCTAAGCCTCAATGAAATCATTGCGTACATGCGTCGTCCTCGCTCCGCTGCTTTGCCACGAGAGATGCGGATAAAGGACATCGTTGCGCACCTCTTCGACTATCACGTGATGGAGGAAAGGGATTGGACTCTTGACCGCCTTACCACCTGGCTCCAACCTCTGGAACCCAGTGAGCCCGCTGCGATTTCATCCGTAGAGCACAAGGCTGCCCCAGAACGCGACTTGTCCGCCGAGGCCGCAGAATGGCGAAAGACTCGTGAGACCTTCGAGGCACATGCAAAGGCTAAGCACCGACGATATGCCCGCTGATCATTTCGGGCGAGGACGATTCCAAAGTCGGGTGCAATCCTCGTGATTGCTCTTCGGTACTCCTCCAAACCGAGTTCGGGACAATTGAGTAAGCTTCCATAGTGGAGGGTGAGGGCTGGCGCCATGTAGACCGGCGAATCCGAATTTCCTGCGCATCGGAGTACCGGTTCCGCTGAATCACTCTCTCTTCACGACAGAGGCATAGAAGTTTCGAGGGACTTCTCCGGCGTTTTCCATACTCATCGCTCGTTCGACTTCATGCATTCCATTTGCGAGAAGAATTTGAGCCTATCTCTTTGGGACTGCAACAGAGGATGTAAGTAGATTCTGCCAATGCGCCCATTGTTCCGGAGTCGGCTTGCCGGAAATCAATTCATAATCCGTAAACACGACTTCTTTGCCGACCAGTTCAGGCGAATAGACCGATTCAAAACGCTTCACCGCCTCCGATTGACCATGCCGTGCTTGTGCAGCTTCGTCCGCAAAGATGAATAAATGCAGGAATCGCGCTGGATTATTCCGTTCCTGCCAGGCGAGGTACATCTGCGTGCCCGGCTCATGGGCTTGGACGTAAGCGACGAACTCTCGGATCGCCTTCTTAACTTTGTTCACCGCGGACGGCTTCACCTGGTATCCGCCGGTCTGATAAATAGGCATCTCGCGTCTCCTTCTTCCGTGAGTTTCCGAACGGCTCGATCCGTACGGCAGTGCGATGCATCGCTCGCTATGCGGCCTTCTCCGGCTGCGGTAATACCCCAATCTGTTGCAAAAGTTCCATAGTCGCCATCTCAACCCAGTGTTCGCGGATCTTGCCGTCATACAGACGGTAGATATGAATCTCGGTCCAGTGGATGCGTTGATGCGTCGGTTTCTCGCCCGTGAGGGATCCCTTGTGGGTTGCGATAGCGGAGCTTCTCTCGACAGCTTTGTCGCCCCCTGCAATGAGGTCCTCTTCTGTTACGACAACGTCCGGGAAAGCGCCGTTCATCATTCGCCCAACCTGTTGGAAGCCTTGCAGGCCTGGAGCCACCGGGATTCGAAAGTGGTGCATGAAATCCTTGTGGAAGAGGTGCGCAACTCCCTCGACGTTGTGTTCATTCTTGAAGATTCGCGTGAATTCCCTGACGACCTGTTTATTCAGTTCTTCTTGCATAAACGTTCCTTTCAAAATGAAATTGTTTTTGGAAACAAGCAGGATGCATCTCTGTCCCTGTTCAGCTACGCCAGTTTCTGTGACGGTTTCTCCAAATACGACGCAAATTTGGTCGCGATTGTTCCCCAACCCATTTCGTAACGCTGCGCAAGCTCGGTGTTCGTGAAGCGTTCGTGAGTAATGACCAATTCGCAGGCGTCTCCCTGATCAAAGAATTCCACCGTAACCAGCGTGATCTCGTTTGGATTGTCAACCCCAGACCAGGTGAAGCTGAGTTGTGCAGGTGGCTCGACGATTTGATAAGTCCCGACATGCTCGTGAACTCTTTCCTTACTTCGCATCGTAATGCGAAAGGAGCCACCGACGCGAACATCGAGTGTGGCTTCAGCCGAGATAACGTCCCCTGGGCACATCCATTCCTTGAGCCCTTGCGGGTCGATCCAGGCTTCGTACACGAGTTCCCGCGGCGCCGGTATTCTGCGGCGCACTTGAATCCGATGACTGCCGTCAGCTCTCGTTTCCATGTCTGATCTTCCTCCCGGCGGCTTGGTATTTTCGTGCGACGTAAGCCTCCAATGAATCCAGACGTTGTTCCCAGAATTGCCGATAATGCTCCAACCACTGATTAGCTTCGCGCAAAGGACCCGGCCTGATCCAACAATAATGTTGGCGGCCTTTGATTTCGCGGCGTAACATCCCAGCCCGCTCCAACTTCATGACGTGCTTTGAAATCGCATTGAGTGAAACCCGAAAAGGCTCGGCGATTTCATTGATAGTGGCAGGATGTTCAGTGAGCCGCCTCAGAATGGCGCGTCGCGTCGGGTCTGCCAGCGCGGAGAAGACAAGATTCAATTCTGCTGATCGCGAATTATCAACCATACGGTTGAATATTAGACAGGCGAACTTCGGGTGTCAAATGCTTCTTTGTCAAAAGATTGTCGCTGGGGAATGCGGCTGGGACGAATAGCGGGACTTAATCGGGAAGACCAGATCGACTCGATCAGAGAATGATCAAACCACGTTTGACCCCGATCGTCACGGCCTCGGTTCTCGATGTCGCACCCAGCTTTGAGATGATTGAGCTTAAGTGGAACTTCACTGTATTGCGAGAAATGGCCAGACGACGCGCAATTTGGGGATTGGAGAGCCCGTCAGCGACAAGATTCAGAATGTGAAGCTCTCGGTCCGTGAGCGGCTCGACCAAGGAAAGCTCCGACTCACCTTCAGCTGGATCGAAGCCAATCTTGCGGGCTAGCTGCAGCCCGGCCGCAACCGCCATGGCTGCCGCGCGGATTTGCGTCGTTGGTGCATCGCGCGGGAGGATGGCGTTCGCGGCGCGGAGTCCGTTGGACGATACACTTCCGTGCGGAACAAGGTAAAGGGTCGGCCCGTCTGCAAGTGCGAGAACGGAAAGCTTAGCTACATCCTCTGCATAAACCACTTGCACGTCGAAAGCAGCAGGCTCGTTTGCTGCAGCCGTGAAAGGATCAACGACAGCAAATTCGGGGAACTGTTCAAAAAGCCGGTTTAGTTTGCGGGCGTCTTCGTCATTTTCAGCGATCAAAGAGACTCGGATCGGCGGCTGCATTTCACGCCTACCTCCGCGGGCGTTCTCCCACCAGAACCGTTGAGGAAACTTTTTGTCCGGCACGCAGTCCGTGGACCTTCACTTCTTGTTTCGGAGTCAGCTGAAAAACAACTGACGCGGTCCCCTGCTCGCCCAAGACCTGATCTTCGACTTGGAGGAGCACGTCGCCGAGCAGCAATCCAGCTTTATCAGAAGGCCCGTCAGAATCGACATGAACAACGAGTGCGCCCACCTCTTGGGTTAGATTCAGCTTTCGCTTCAGGGACTCAGGCACCCGCACTGGCTGGAGGCCCAGTCCCAGATACGGTTTGGGTACGTAGCCTTTCTCCCTCAAGACGGTGCCGATGCGTTTAATTGTGGCGTATGGTACGGCCAACGGCGATTCCCGACGAAGGGCCACAGTGTTCATACCGATGACCTTTCGGTCCGCACCCACGAGGGCCCCGCCGGAAAAGCCAGAGTAGAGATTCAAGTCCGGTCTGATGAAAGCCTCGACCTTCTTGCCGCGAAACGTGTACCACTCGCCCATTACGCCAGACAGGATCCCCGCACTCGCAACCAAGTTTCCGCGCCGCGTGCGGCCAATCGCGAGAACCAACTGACCCACTGCCAGCTTTGGGTCCTCTGAGAACACAGCAGGTGTGCCGGTTTTCGTCTCCAGCTTCAGAACCGCGATGTCTGTCTCGGAGTCGCTGCCAACCAGAGTGGCATTCAACGGTTTCTCCGAAGAAACCCGTACGCGAATTGTTTCGTGGTCGCCTACTGCGCGTCCAGTGGTTACGATTGTCTGCTCGTCGAGGAAGATTCCACTCGCTGTCCGGCCGCCGCCTGGCTGAACCGTAACGACGCTCTTGCCGACGTCTTGGATCGCTTTTGAAAGCTCACTCGATAGTTCGTCCCAGGTACCCATATTTTCCCTCCGGAAAAAGAATGGCAAAAATCGAGAGGACGGCGCATCTGCCAAGTGGGTAGGAGAAACAAGAAACTAGGTTGATAAGCGAATATGGAAATTTTCCCAAATCGGCTCCGGCCCCTGAAACGGCCTAATCTTGTTGCTCTACCCCATCGGCGATAATCTTGAGCAAATGCGACCCCTTCGGTATTCCATCAACGTTACGTTGGACGGCTGCTGCGATCATCGAGCAATCATCGCGGACGAAGACTTGCATCGCCACGCCGTCGAGAACCTCAACCAGGCCGATGCCCTCCTCTTTGGCCGTATGACTTACGAAATGATGGAAGCAGCGTGGCGGCAGCCTGCTCCGGCGGGGGCGAGGCCTGAATGGATGGAACCCTTCGCGAGGACGATCGGCGCGGCGAAGAAGTACGTCGTGTCGAGCACCCTTGACCGGGTCGATTGGAACGCGGAGCTCGTGCGCGGAGATCTGGAGAAGGCCGTTCAGCAACTGAAGAGGGGGGCGGGGAAGGGACTGTTCGTGGCAGGCGTGAAGCTGCCGCAGGCGTTGGCAGAGTTGGGATTGATCGATGAGTACGAGTTCGTGGTACAGCCTAGACTAGCGGGTCACGGGCCGACGTTGTTCGCGGGGCTATCGAAGCCTATTGACTTGGGGCTCATCAGTCGCCTCGAGTTCGGCTCAGGGGCAGTGGCGATGCGGTATGAGCCGAGAAGATAGCCATGGGCTTACAAGTCCGAGTCTGTCATCTTTGGCAGTTCCACGAGCTGGCCGGGTTTTTCTACTCTCGAGTGTCGTGCCTTCAAGACTGAGAGAGAAGCCCTAGTCGAACTCTTTCCTTTTGGGTCCGGCAACATCTCGCCAAATCAAAGGAGGAGACATGGCAACCGCCAGAATGCCCCAACCACCCGCTGAAGACCCAGTGAAAGTTGATCCTCGGCATTACAAGGTCGAGTTTGAGAACGAGCGCGTCCGCGTGTTGCGTATTAACTATGGGCCGGGCGAAAAATCGGTAATGCACAGCCACCCAGAAGCCATTGCCGTGTTCCTGACAGACGCCCATCACAAGTTCACCTATCCGGACGGACGCACGGAAGACATCAATGCGAAGGCGAGAACTGTGCAGCATATGGACGCCTTCACCCACTTACCGGAAAACCTCAGCAAAACGCCATTCGAGGTCATCGTAGTAGAACTGAAACGCTAGGTTCGATTCTGCTCCATTCGAGAGCGGGCACTGCTCCCGCTCTCTCCTTGCATTTATCTGCAAGATTTCAGAGGTCCGAGACACAATCAGCAACGAAAGCAGGTAGCATCAAATGATCCGGAAGATGATCATGCCAGTGCCCGTAAGAGAGGCAGAAAGGGACTGCTGAGCAGGCGTTTCGGATGCCAGAACCTGAGTTCGAACAGATCTCTTGCATTATGGTTGATGACGTGCGAGCTACTGGGCAAGGTACCCTCCGTCGATCACGAGTTCGGCACCTGTCATGAAGCTCGACTCATCGGAGGCAAGGAAGAGACAGCCGTTCGCAATTTCAAGCGGGGTGCCTGCGCGCTTCAAAGGTGTCCGGACAATCACGCTTGCATTGATGGCAGGATCCTGAGACTGGGTCAGCGGTGTGTCAATAAAGCCCGGATGGATAGTATTCACGCGGATCCCGTCACCAGCATAGGTGATGGCCGCGTTCTTCGACATCATCACCAACGCGCCTTTGGTCGCATGATAGGCGTGCGCACCCGGCACCGCAGCGGTTCCCCAGATCGACGACACGTTGATGATCGCGCCGGCATGATGTGCCTTCATGTGCGGGATCACTTCTCTCATCCCGAAGAAGCAACCGTCCTGGTTCACACCCAGAACCCGGCGCCAGTTCTGGGTGCTGCAGTCATGCAGGGCGTCGTAGACGGCAATGCCGGCGTTGTTCACCAGAACATCCAGCCTCCCGTGCGCTGCCACGATGTCCGTGACCACTCGCTTCCAGTGCTCTTCCTTCGAGACGTCCAACTCTATTCCGGTCACGCCGGCAGGAAAGATCCCAGACGGGTTGCTTGAACTGCCGGCATAGACGATCGCGCCTTCCCGAGCAAACAATTCGACTACCGCGAAACCGATGCCGCGCGATGCGCCGGTTACCAGCGCCACTTTTCCTATGAGTCTCATTTCTTGCCTCCTAACGTTGCCCAAACTGCTCAGGAGGACTCGCGCAACCACGAGGTCCTCGATGGAAACGGTGTCCGCGTCCTGGATGAAAGGCGCACACCTGCGCCAATGGTGTTTGCGACAGCTTACTTCGCCAAATCGTGAGATCTATCGGCTCTGCATCGCTGGCCCTTATTTAACTGTAATCGAATCGACCACTTTCGCGATGTTTCCCGTTGAGTCCACCGCCTGCACAACGAAGCGTTCATTGCTCACGACTGGCAAGGTGACATTCGCATTCAGCGATCCTCCGCTTACCTGAAAAACTTCCTTGTAGTTCATCCAGACCTGCAATCCTGAGATTGGATTTGGCCGGAGGCGGTTGCGACGATGCGAACGGGGTTGGTCGCAGTGAAATTGTTTACCGGGCTTGTAACGTCCAGCGTTGGGCTTGTCGTAGTAGCAGCTGGAACAATGGTGTGACACCGTGGAAAGTGCCACATCGACCGACGGTCGCACTTCGCACCAACGTGAGCTATGCTGGTGAGGATTTGTTGCAACCAGCCGATATTTAGCCAACGCGCGGCTTTACATTTCTTTAATTGACACCTGCCTATCTCCGGCGCACAATTCCGCCGTTCCATCGAAATCCCACCAGGAGCAACCCATGCGATTCCCACTCATTACCACTTCTTGGTTGGCGTTCACTAGTCTAACCCTGTGCGCAGCGGCATCAGCCCAGAGCTTCACTCCCGTTTCTGGTTATGAAATATATCTTGGACGCAACTGCGTTATTGGCGAGCAAGCCGGAACGTGCGGCACCAGCTTCACCGGCTGGACAGGAATAAAGGCAGCTGGCGGATTCCTGCCGTTCCCCGGTACCGGGAAAGGCTTTTGGTCGCTGCAAATCAGCTATATCGGCCAGCCTGCCTTCAATGGCTCGGTGACCGTTGTCGGCGGAGGTTGGAGCTTTTTCTTCCTGAACGGTACCGGCAAGCACGGCACAGTCTTGAATGGAAGCGTTACCTGGCCCTCCGACGCGAACTCCACGATTGCAGGCTGCAAGCCCGGAGAGGCGATAGCCCAAGCGAATATTAGTGTCTCGGGCGGCGTGCCTACGCAAGTTGTCGGTTGCCTTCACGACCTGCCCGCCGGCAGCGTCATTCCGCCTACCGTCTGGGGCGCCTTCCTCTTTTGATTGTCAAGGTCTGCAGGGAGTCTCGACGTCCCGGTCAGGCTCCCGTTTGACCTAGGCTTTGACTCTCGCTTAGGCGCTAGGTGGCAGTATCCCTCTACCACCAAGAGCGGCCCCTGCTTGCTTAGTCTCAGTGCGGAACAAATCGAAAATCGCGAATGATTGCTAACTGATTCCTTGAAGGCGTCTTCTTGAAGCACCAGAGATTGATGCCTACTGGGGCGGCCGTTTGGGGAATGTTGGTCGTGTTCGAAGAATACGTTTCGGTCTTGATGACATTGGCAACAGACCCGATTGGATGAACGCCTTTCATCAGCGTGAATACGACCCGATCGGGTCTCCACTCCATCCTTGCCGTGGTGACGTTTCCACCGTTGACTTGGAAGTTGTCTTCCCAGCTGGAAACGCCATTGGGCTTGCGGTTTCCCGTGGATGGATAAACGGTAAAGTCGGCATCACAGCCGTGACAAGTCTTGTTCCACTGGGAAAACTCAATATCAATTTCGTTCTCTGCGTCGACGCCAATATGATGAGTCGGCCCGTAGGTGAACAGTCCGAGCACCGTTGTCGGATCCATGTTGTAGACGTCGCCCTGGACAACCCACTGGTAAGTCCCAAATCCCATATTGTCGGTCGTAAACAACTCCGCGGCAGTCCATTGCCCGTCGCGATTGGCGATCTGGAGATGTAGATAGCCGTCCGAGTTGATATCGACATTGGCCGGATTGCCGGGAGCGACGCCTGCCATGCCACCGCTGGTGACTTTCCAGGTATGTCCAGCCCATGTGATCGTCTGAGCCTGGACGCACGGAAACGGAGTGAGCAGGATGCTGCAGCTCATCATCCAAACCAATAGTGTTTTCGCCATCGCTCCTTGTTCTTTCATTTCGCGTGTGCGGCGATTTCAACAGCCACATACGATAGCGCTCAGCGACCACAATGAGTGTAACAGCGATTTTCGCAACAGTTAGGTGACCTTTCCTACTGCACAACCGCTCACGCCAATTGACGGCGGGGCTATGATCTAGTGTGCTACGCTGCTCCACATTCCAAATCTCAAACGTGAGGCTCGACATGAAGAAAATCTTTGTCGCATCCGCCCTCGCTGTAGCACTGGCGATCTTCGGCACGATGGCCGCCGCGCAGCAGGAGCCGTCCGCCACGCCTGCTGCCAAAACCCCCACCAAGTCTGCGATGTCAGGCGAGAAAGGAGCCGTTATGGCCGTGATCAAGGAGTTTCAGAGCGACTTTAACAGCGGCAACTCGAATTGGGTGCAGCTATGTGCTGATCAGACCTCAATCATTGACGAATTTCCGCCCTATGCGTGGACTGGTTCAGGCACGTGCAGCCAGTGGGGCAAGGACTACGACGCCGATGCCAAAAAAAACAGCGTCACCGATCCCTCGGTTTGGTTCGGCGCAGCGAAGCACCTTGATATCACCGGCGACCGGGCGTATGTCGTGCTGCCGGCCAGCTACAGCTACAAGCAGAACGGCAAGCCGTTAAAGGAAGCCGGCGCTACGCTGACTATCTCGCTGCAGAAGAGCGGGAACAACTGGCGCATCACAGCGTGGACGTGGAGCAGGGGGCTGGTTCACCAGACAGCCTAATCGCTGAGGGCGATTTGACTAAAAATCCCTGTCCACCCCGACGGATTTTGAGTGCAATCGATGTCCTCCATTGAGAGTAAAGGACCATGTCAGCCATCCCCCGCTGAATTCCGTTCCTTCATAGCCGCTGGAGACTTGCCACGCCAGAGAGGCGCAGAGAAGTAAGCTGCCAGCCTGACACACCTGCAGGATGTCGGGCTTTCTCACGCTCAAAGTTCCTCCACATTCGCCTATTCTTGCAAGTCCAACCGTGCCGTACAAGATAACTTCTGTTATCAGGCGATTACACTCAAAACCCGTTCGCGGGCGCTTTCTTGCTATCGCGAATGCGAGTACGGAAGATCAGGTACAGAGTGATGGGTAGTACGAGAACGACCGCAGTAATGGCTCCGGGAG
>Ga0068871_100000376_pt1 | contig 31172 bp, 34 predicted proteins | sample KBSMisM72_FD_72750 | JGI IMG/M metagenome (GOLD analysis project Ga0068871, IMG submission 72750) | Miscanthus rhizosphere microbial communities from Kellogg Biological Station, Michigan, USA - KBS Miscanthus M7-2 | ecosystem: Host-associated > Plants > Roots > Rhizosphere > Soil ...
AAAAGGGCGGCTCCGCCCGCGGCCCCGTGAGCAATGAACTTACCGGATTGCGCAGGCGCGCCGCAATGTGGCCAAGTGCATACCCACATCCATATCGGGTCATGGCGCAATCTTGACAAGATGGCATGCCACCATCCGGAAAATCGAGTGATTACAGGGAGTTGATAATGGCCGACGGCATGGACACGCGCGGTAAGGCTTTTGAATCCAAATGGGCCCATGACGCGGAACTGCGCTTTAAGGTCGAGGCGCGGCGAAATCGCGCGCTGGGCCTGTGGGCGGCGGCGCAAAAAGGTCTGACCGGCCAGGCCGCCGAAGATTTTACCGACAGCGTTATCGCCGCCGATTTCCAGGAAGCCGGCGACGAAGATGTCTACCGCAAGCTGCGCAGCGAGCTGGAGCCTTCCGTGTCCGATGTCGTGATCCGCGACAAGATGCGCGAATGTCTGGCTGCCGCGGTGGCATCGGTTACCAAATAGTCAGCCGTCGCGCAGTTTGGTCAGCGCCGCCTTGAAACGGCGGGACAGCGGCACGTCCAGGTTCCCCAGGCTGATTTCGTAATCGCCCGATCCTTCGGGCTTGAGCGCGGTGACGCGCGCCGAATTCACCAGCCAGGAACGGTGGGTGCGGACAAAGCCGCGTCCTTCCAGGTCGCTTTCCAGGGCGGAAAGCGGGCTGCGCATCAACAGCCGGCGGCCGTCCTGCAGCGCGAATTCGACATAGTTGCCGGCCGAGGTGATGGCCAGGATGTCGGATAACCGCACGCGGGTGAGCTTGGCGCCGTCGCGGATGTCAAAGGTCAGGGTCTGGCCGGGGGTCTGGATCATCTGTTGCTGCCGCAGCAAATGCCCGACCACGGCAATGCCCCCAATGAAGAGGCCATAGGCCAGCACATCCTTGGGCAGTTCATAGAAAAAATCCTCGCCAAAGACATAGCGGCTGCCAAACGCCCAATACGCGATTTTGCGCAAGACAATAAAGCCGCCGACATGGGCCAGGGCGTAGGCCATGGCGCCAGGAATGTGCAGCAGCCAGCGCCAGCGCGGCCGCCCCCGCAAAGGCGCCAGCAGCCAGAACACCCAGGCAATCCAGAAGAAGGCCAGAAGCGACAGCCAGCTTGAACCTTCCCAGATCGCCGGCTCCAGCAGGCCCAGCCGCGGACGGTCATGCTGGAGGGTGAGGACATTCAGGAGATTGACCACACAAGCGAAGGCGGCTGTGGTGGCATAGGCGTACAGGAAGTTTCGCCGCCGCGTGCCGTTGGTCCCTAATGGGTCGCCGCTGATCCCAAGCCATTGCCAGATATCACCAATCCGGCGCGAACCATCCCCGGACACTTTTACCGGGACAGAGGAAATATCAGACTGGGACATGCAAAGACGATAACGGATCGGGAGCTGGTGATGAAACGGGTTTTACTGTTGGCGGGCTGGATGGCGCTGGTGTACCCGGCTATGGCCGATACCGGCTGGAGCCAGTATGGCGGCGACCAGGGCGGGCAGCGGCATTCGTCTGCAACCCAGATCACCCCGGCCAATGTGACGGGCCTGCGACAAGCCTGGAGCTATTCGACCGGCGTCCTGACCCGGCATGCCGGGTCTGTTTCCAAGTCGGCCTTTGAGAACACGCCCATCCTGAATGAAGGCAAGCTGTTCGTCTGTTCTTCCTATCAGGAAGTCAGCGCCATCGATCCGGGCACGGGCCGGGAGATCTGGCGCTTCGATCCCCGCCTGTCCGACGATATCAAGCTGGACTATCCCAACAGCTTCAATTGCCGGGGGGTGACCTATTGGAAGGACGGCAATGGCAAGGGCCGCATTTATCTCGCCGCCAACAATCGCCGCCTCTATGCCCTGGATGCCGCCACCGGCAAGCCAATCGAAAGTTTCGGCGATCACGGCGCGGCGGCGATCGATAGCAGCACCCTGCAGCGCCCCGGGCAGATGCAGTTTTCCTCGCCCCCCATCGTCAGCCATGGCGTGGTGGTGGTGGGCTCTTCCCTCGATGACAATCAACGGGTCGATGAGCTGCGCGGCACGGTGCATGCCTTCGACGCCATGACCGGCGCCGCCAAATGGTCCTTTGATCCGGTGCAGGGCCAGAATATGCGCGCGGGTGCCGCCAATGTGTGGGCGCCTATCTCGGCCGACGACGCGCGCGGCCTGGTCTATCTGCCGACCTCCAGTCCCAGTCCGGATTTCTGGGGTGGCTATCGTACCGGCGACGACAAATATACCAGCGCGGTGGTGGCGCTGAAAATCGAGAGTGGCGCCGTCGCCTGGTCGTTCCAGACCTCGCATCACGATGTCTGGGATTACGACGTGGCTTCGCAGCCCACCCTGGGCAAGATTACTTATCGCGGCAAGACGGTGGATGCGGTGTTGCAGCCCACCAAGCAGGGAATGCTGTTCACCCTGGACCGGCAAACCGGCCAGCCCATCATTCCGGTGGAGGAACGCAAGGTGCCGCAAGGCGCGGCCCCGGGCGACAAGCTGTCTCCGACCCAGCCATTCCCGGTGGCGCCGCTGCCGTTGGCGCCCCACCATATCAGCGCCGACGATGCCTTCGGTCTGACCTTCTGGGACCGCGGCAAATGCCGCGAGATGATAAAAAGCGCGCGCAACGAGGGCATCTACACCCCGCCCAGCACCCAGGGCACCATCGTCTATCCCTTCACCGGCGGCGGCACCAACTGGGGCGGATTGTCGTTCGATGCCGGACGCAATGTCGTGTTCGTCAACACCTCCAACGTCATGCATCTGGTGACGCTGATTCCCGCCAAGGATATTGACGCCCTGCGCAAGGCCCATCCGCATGAGGAAATCTCGCGCAATCGCGGCGCGCCGTTTGGCATGTGGCGCCGGACTCTGGTGTCGCCCTGGGGCCTGCCCTGCAATCCGCCGCCTTGGGGCAAGCTGCATGCCATCGATATGCGGAGCGGCAAGATTCTCTGGTCCGTGCCGCTGGGCACCACCGAAGATCTGGCGCGGTTCAGCCAATATTTTCTGGGCACGGTGGGCGTGCCCAATATGGGCGGTCCCATTTCCACCGATGGCGGCTTGGTCTTTATCGGAGCGGCGATGGACAATTACCTGCGCGCCTTTGACTCCAAGACAGGCGCGGAATTGTGGAAGGGCCGCCTGCCCGCGGGCGGGCAGGCGACGCCCATGACCTATATGTGGAAGGGTAAACAGTATGTCGTGATCGCCGCCGGCGGGCATGAAAAGCTGGGCAGCAAGCACGGCGATCAGCTGATTGCTTTCGCTCTGCCGGATTAGCGGTTCTTGCGGGCTTGCAATAGCGGGATTGCGCCGAAGGCAATTTGTCCCGCCAGGCCTATCAAGCCCGCGGGCTGGTTCAAGGCCGCCAGCTGCATCCCCAAGCTGCGGCCGAAGCCGAACAGACTGAGCGCAACTTCGGCCAGCATCAGCAGGACAAATCCGGTCAGGCCCATCAGCAGCCTCGATACCGAATCAGCCGGCACCGCCATGCGTCGGATCAGAGAACGGCAAACCAACCAGCTCGCCGCCAACATCAGGGGCAATTCCAGCAGTACGGCCAGTACATCGCCTAGCCGTGGCGCGATCACCAGCACACGCAGCGTGCCCAGCATAAAACCGGCCAAGAACAGAATAAGGAAATAAGCGGCGCCGGCGGCGGCCGCGCGCATCACTCGAACACGCGCTTGAAGATCGTATCCACGGCTTTGAGGTGATAGCCAAGGTCGAACATGGCCTCGAGCTTGGCGGCAGGCAGCGCCTTGGAAACATCGGGATCGGCCTTGAGCAGGTCCAAGAGATTGCCTTCGCCGTTCCAGGCGCGCATGGCGTTCTTCTGCACCAGCCGGTAGCTGTCTTCGCGCGCCAGGCCCGCCTGGGTCAGCGCCAGCAGCACCCGCTGGCTGTGCACCAGCCCGTGGGTGGCATCCAGGTTCTTTTGCATCCGGTCGGGATAGACCACCAGCTTCTCGATCACGCCGGTCATCCGCGCCAGAGCGAAGTCCAGGGTGATGGTGGCGTCGGGGCCGATATAACGCTCCACCGAGGAATGCGAAATATCGCGCTCATGCCATAGCGCGACATTCTCCATGGCGGGAATGGCATAACTGCGCACCATGCGCGCCAGGCCGGTGACATTTTCCGTCAGCACCGGATTGCGCTTGTGCGGCATGGCCGACGAGCCCTTCTGGCCGGGCGAGAAATATTCCTCGGCTTCCAGCACTTCGGTGCGTTGCAAATGACGGATCTCGACCGCCAGCCGTTCCAAGGAAGACGCCACCACGCCCAGGGCCGCGAAATAAGCGGCATGGCGGTCGCGCGGGATCACTTGGTTGGAAACCGGTTCTACCGCCAGCCCCATCGCCTTGGCGACATGCTCTTCGACGCGTGGATCGATATTGGCGAAAGTGCCGACAGCGCCGGAAATGGCGCAGGTGGCGATTTCAGCCCGGGCCGTCACCAGCCGGGCGCGGGCGCGGGTGAATTCGGCATAATAGGTCGCCAGCTTGACGCCAAAGGTGGTGGGCTCGGCATGGATGCCATGGCTGCGCCCGATGGTGGGCGTCATCTTATATTCGAAGGCCCGCTTCCTGAGCGCCGCCAGCAGGGCGTCTGTGTCTTCGATCAGCATGTCGGCGGCGCGGGCCAGTTGCACATTCAGGCAAGTGTCCAGCACGTCCGAAGAGGTCATGCCCTGATGCACAAAGCGCGCTTCCGGTCCCACGATTTCCGACAGATGGGTGAGGAAGGCGATCACGTCATGCTTGACCTCGCGCTCGATCTCGTCGATCCGCGCCACATCGAATTTGGCGTCCTTGCCCTTTTCCCAGATTTTTTGGGCGGCTTCTTTCGGTACCACGCCCAGCTCGGCCAGCGCGTCGGTGGCATGGGCCTCGATCTCGAACCAGATGCGGAATTTGGTTTCGGGCGACCAGACCTGAACCATCCGGTCACGGGCATAGCGGGGGATCATGGAGACACCGAAGGATTGTTGCCGTTGCTTCTAGCGCGTTGGGCGGACGGGCGAAAGCAGTGATTTTTATAGTAATATCAATGTCTTGTGGCTGGTATTGCGACCGGGCGCTTCATGGCTTCGACCTTTCCTTGCGGCCTGGCCATGTCCGCATGACCTGGTCGACAATTTTGTGCAATTGGGCACGCGATACGCCGTCCTTCGCCTTTATGGCAAGACCGTAGAGCGTGGCCGTGACCATCCCGGCGAGCGCATCCACATCGGCATCGCTGGCGAGTTCCCCCGCCATCCGGCCTGCGGCGATTCTGGTGCGGACAAATTTCTCCGCATTCTGTCTGCGCTCCGCCAGTGCTTCATAGATTTCACCGGATTCGGCGGTGCAGTTGATGGCGCCGAGCACCACAAGACATCCTTTCGGTTTTCTATGCCTGGTAAAGGATTCCACTGCGCCGTGCAGCAAGCGTTGCATGGCGCTCTCCGCGGTCGATTCTTCCACAAGCGCCTTTTGCGCAAAGCAGCCGGCAGTCTGCTCATAGCGTGCGACCGCTTCCAGAAAGAGGCGCTTTTTGTCGCCATAAGCGCCATAGAGCGCCGGCGGCGTGATTCCCATGGCTTCGGTCAGATCGCTAATGGACGTCGCCTCAAAGCCTCTGCTCCAAAACAGGCGCAGGGCGACCTCGAGCGCCTGGTCGCGGTCGAAGCCCCGAGGCCGCCCACGCGGTCTTCGCCGGGCTTTTGCCGGTATGGTTGGTTGATTCATAGCGATCGATAGTAAATCGCTTGACAAAAATTCCGCAACCCTTCCTATTTCATAGCGAACGCTAGTAAATATGAAGCGGGTGCCGCGATGAAAAGGCTGGGAATTTTTTGGGGGCTGCTGTTCCTGTCCGGTGGCGCGCTGAGTTTTGTCCCTGGCGTCGTCAAGGACGGTCTGTACCTGGGCATCTTCCGGGTGAACACGGCGCACAACTTGCTGCATCTGGCGACCGGCATGGCGTTTCTTCTTGCCTCCTTTCTGGGGACAAGGGCTGCACGCTCATGGTTTCAGTTGTTTGGCGTCTTTTATGCGGCCATGGCGGCAACCGGCTTCTGGGTTGGCGACGGAATGATCTGCGGTCTCATCCCGAACAACCGGTACGACAGCTGGGGACATGCCGGACTGGCGCTGAGCATGCTGGTGATCGGTTTTGTTGTGCCAAAGCGGATTGCAGGTCCCGAGCGGATATTTAAAGCAACCCCAAGGACTTGAAACGGGCATGGCAACCAAGCCATTGAGACCTATAGTCTAACGCACCAGGCGCTGACGAAGCTCTGCTACGCGCGTTCGCGACACCGGCATCCAGTCACCGTCACTCAATTGCACCTTATAGCGTCCGCCGCCCGCCGCAGTGAGAGCCTGCACGTGATCGAGATTGACGATGTGCGAACGGTGGGTGCGGAAGAAGCGATGCGGCAGACGCGCGGCCAGAGTCTGCAGGGTCTCCAGATGCAACACCCGTTCCCCGTTTTTTAGCCGCAATTCGGCATAGTCGCCCGCGCCATGGATGGCTCGAAGGTCGGCCAATGGAATGAAGCGGCGGTCATCAGCCGGTCCCACCGAAAGCCGGCCACCCGCTGCTTCCGTGCCGGGGGCTGGCGGCTGTTGGACCTCCAGCTTCTTGCGCCGCGGCCAAACTAGATAAGCCGCCAGGGGAGCGGCCGCCGCATAGACGCCGCAATCCATAAAATTCACGAGATCAAGGCATCCAAGGGCCGTCATCAAGCACAGAGCGGCGCAAAGTTCGCTGCCGCCCGGGCGCTTTTTCAGGGTTCCCCATGCGGCGATGATCGCACCGGCCGCGGCGGCAGCGGCCAGGACATATTCATCGGGAACCAGGCGCAGAGCACTGACTGTCGCGACCGCGGCAGCGGCCAGCAAGAAGCCGCGGCGCAATCGCGGGCCGACCGAAAGGCCCGCGATCTTGCTCGCGTGCAAAAGGATCGCCGCGGCGGTGACGATTATGGCCAGGGTGATCGGAACCAACCGCAAGTCATGCAACGGATAGGGGTAGTTGACGACCGAGCGCGAGATTTCCGCCAGCGCGGCAGTCAAAAGACCTCCGAGGATGGCGCCGCCGGAACTGCGAATCTCACCGCGCAGTAGCAGGGCAAGGAGTCCCATCAAAAGTACGGCGGACATCAGGAATGGCGCGGCGTAATAACCAATTGGCCGGCGCGCTTCGGCCGAGAAGGGCGAGACCCGCAGGCCGAAGAGAGCGCCGTGACCGTGGATCACCGTATGTACGGGGTGAACCAGATAGTTGGCGGAAAGGCGCAAGGTGAGATCGTTCTCGCCCGGGCGGAGGAGGCGGGCGGGCAATGGCAGCACATCGTCGACCAGGCCCGGCTGCTCATTGGCCCGCGAATCGCCGGGCCGCCCCTTTTCGCCGATCGTGACGCCGTTCCAGGCCGCCGCGGCCGAAAAAGTCCCGGAGAGATAGAGTCCGAGGGGCTCACCCGAAGCGATGGTGGTGGGATCAACACGCATCACCATCTTCAATATCGAGACCCGCCCTTGCGGCAGAGTCAGCGCCTGGACGTCGGCCTTATGCCAGCCTCCGCGCCCGTCATCCATAACCGCCGAGACCATTTGGGCGCCAGGCTGTGCCGGCCCTTGGAACGCCAGGGGTATCAGAAACAACAGGCAAGTTGCCAGATAAGCGACAGGCAGACGGGCGTTTAAGCCCAAAACAGCTACGGGCCAGTGCAGTCTGTCGGTCCAGAAAGCCATTTCGTCGATCCGCCATAGCCGGTATCAGCCGGCCGGGCTAAAGCGTGCGCGGGCCGTCGAATTCAAGGAGTTTCCATGCCCCGCTTTTGGATGCAAGCGTTCCTGCTGAGCCTTTTTTGGGTGGCGCAAAACCCCGCTGCGCGGGCCGAAACGCGGCTGGAACGGCGGATCGATGCCTATCTCGCGCCGATTGTGGCGGCGCGCGGTTTTTCCGGCGTGGTGCTGGTAGCCCGCGGCGACCATGTGCTGGCAAAAAGGGCTTATGGCCTGGCCTCTCAAGAGCTAGCCGCGCCCAACCGTATCGACAGCAAGTTCCAGCTGGCGTCGGCTTCCAAGCCGATCACCGCAGCGGCCGTACTTAAGCTGGTCGAACAGGGAAAGATCGATCTTCAGGCGCCGATCTTGGACATCCTGCCGGATTATCCCAACGGCGAGCATATCACCGTGCATCAGCTGCTGACGCACACCTCCGGCGTGCCCAACGTCAATCAGCTGCCCGCCTATCGTGAATTGGGGCTCAAGCGCCGCACGCCGGCCGAAATCGTCGAAGCCTTCAAGGATGCCAAACCCGATTTCTTGCCCGGGACAAGCCTGGCCTACTCAAACTCCAATTATGTCCTGCTCGCTCTGATCATCGAGAAAGTTTCGGGCATGTCCTATGGCGAATTTGTGCAGCGGGAGATATTCGGCCCCCTGAACATGACTAGTTCGGGTCACCGCGGCGACGATGCGGCAATCATTGACCGCATGTCTCAAGGCTACCTCGTCCAGGGACGTCTGGGCCTATCGCGGCCGGCCTGGTTCGACTGGACCGTCAAGACGGGCAACGGGTCTCTTTATTCCACAACTGACGATCTCTTCCGCTTTGTGCGCGGTTATTTCGGCGGTCGCGTGATCGGGCCCGAACTGTTGAAAAAAGCGATCTCGCCTGCGCCAAATCTGCCCGCGCGGGCGGCCGGGTTCGAATGGATGGCGCGCCAGGTGGGTTATGGCTGGATGATAGACACGCATCTTGGCCGCCGCCGGATATACCACCCCGGAAACAGCCCAGGCTTCAACACGGCCATCGCCTACTATCCCGACGATCAACTGACGGTGATCGTGCTTTCCAACATCTATATCAACAACGCCGTCTTGCTCAGCCAGGCCCTCGCGGCCATGACGTTCGGACAGGCTCTAACACCGCCGATTCTCGCGGACGGCCCTGTTGCGCCGGCCGAGATTGCGCGGCTGGTCGGTGACTATCGTTTCGGCAGCGAGTTTCCCGACCGGCGGAAGACGATCACCGTCGTTGAAGAAAATGGCCGCTTGTGGCTCAGGCCGGAAGGACAGCGCGCGCCGCCTTCGCCGCTTCTCCCTGCGGGGCCCCTGGCTTATGTTGATCGCTACAACTGGACCCATATTGGTTTCCAGGCGCGGCCGGGCGCCAAGGCGGCCACCCTGATTTATTCCGACGGAGCGTCGAGTTATCGGGCGGAACGCATTCCCTGAAGCAGAAGAATTTACAACAGACCCAGCGATTTGAAACTGGCATGGCCGCCACGCCCGATCACCAGATGGTCGTGGACGGCAATCGAAAGCGCCTTGGCGGCGCCTGCGATCTCCCGCGTCATGGCGATGTCGGTCTTGGAGGGGGTGGGGTCGCCGCTGGGGTGGTTGTGCACCAGGATGATCGACGACGCGCCCAGCTCCAGCGCCCGCTTGATGATCTCGCGCGGATAGACCGGGGTGTGATCGACCGTGCCGCGATTTTGCACCTCATCGGCGATCAAATGGTTCTTGCGGTCCAGGAACAGCACCCGGAACTCTTCGGTTTCGCTGCGCGCCATGGCGGCGGCGCAGTAGTCCAGCAGCGCCGGCCAGGATGACAGAGCGGGGCGTCCCAGCACCTTGGTTTTCGCCAGCCGCTGGGCGGCGGCTTGCACGATCTTGAGCTGGTTGGCGACGCTCATCCCCACGCCGGGAATTTCCAGCAGCCTCTCGCGCGGCGCCGCGATCACCTCGGCAAACGATCCGAAACGCTTGAGCAGCGCCTTGGCCAGAGGCTTGGTGTCGCGCCGTGGGATGGCGGCGAACAAGGTCAGCTCCAGCAATTCATAGTCGGGCATGGCGTCGGCGCCGCCCTTGAGAAAGCGGGCGCGCAACCGTTCGCGATGCCCCGCCGCGCCGTCCGAAGCCTGCTCGCCTTCTGCCACCGCTATTTGCCCGCGTCCGCCGCCATCTCCAGCGCCGCGCCGATGATGCCGGCTTCCGCGCATCCCGGCTTCAGCCGCGAGCTGATGACCTGGAAGGTCAGCCGCGTGTTCGCCGCCTCGGAATAGATGTAGCCGGAATTGGCCGCGCCATTGGCCAGGGTCGTCATCATCGTCTTGCGGTTGGGCATGCGGTCGCGCAGGTTGCGCCAGATGTCGTTATAGACCTCGCCATTCACGCCCACGATGTCGATATCGCCGATGCGCAGCAATCCCACCCGGAGATTCACAGGCGCGCCATCCTTGTAAGGCGGCAGCACGCCTTGCCGCGCCGACTCGTCGACACGGTCGCGGCCGGGGCAGGTAATCTGCCGCTCGGCTGCCGCGATGGCGGCACTGCCCGATACAAGCGGCATGCGATTCTTCATCACATCCAGGGCGGATTCGCCGATGATGGTGCCCATGGCGCTGACCATGCGGTCGTCGGTATCAATGGCCGCCTTGTAGGCCGCCATTTCTTCCGGCTTGAGCGGGATTTTATACTGCGCCGTGGCGTCGGCATTGCCATTGAGCCGCCGGGCTGAAATTTCCCAGGGCGACAGCGCGCCATAATGTTCGTCGCCCCGCCCCTCCATACGGGTGCGCAAGCCGGCCAGTTTCTGCATCGGCGCCACCAGCAAGGGATTCTGGTCGCCGGACGCGCCTTGGGCGAAGATCGCCACCGTTTTGCCGTCATAGCGCCGTTCGACATAACGCGATGCCTCGCCGGGGAAATCGGCGCTTAGCACGCCGGTCAAATAGAAGTCGATCGGATGCATGGCATAGTTCATATAAAAACCGATCGGCAGATTGTCCGCACCGATTACCGCCACCACGGAAAGCGTCTTGTCGGACGGCGCTTCCCGGTTGACGCCTTGCATCCAATTGTTCTGGAAGGCGTCGCGATTGACGTTGAAATGCACGTCGGTGGTGCCGAAACCGATGCGTGCCGGCGTCAATTTTGCATTGGCCTGGGTGATCGCCTTGACCACTGCTTCGGCGACCTCCTTGCTGGTGGGCGATCCGCCTGAAAGGCCACCGGTTGCCCCGCTATGGGTATGGGTGGCGGAGATTACGAAATTCTGTTGCGGGCAGTTGATGGCTTTAGCGGCGCGGGGCAGAGCATCCTGGATCATGTCATTGCGCGCCCCGCCCTGGTCCAGCCCAACCAGCACGCCGCAGCCGCCGCTTTTATTTTTGATCACGATGGCGCGCGCATAAAGATGATCGCGAATCGTGTCGCCGGGCGGCATCGCGCTTTGCGGCGGCGTGATATCCATACGGGCCGCGCCCGCTACCAGATCGGACGCGATGGGCGCCGCTGCGGCCAGCGATGGCGTGAGCAAAAATACCGCTACCAAGGCACGATAAGACATGAGCCCCCCATTATTTTGTTATTCGGCTTTACGCCAAATATTCAGAGATAGGGCGGCTTGTGCCAACCCTTGGGCGAAAGCGTGAAAATCTCAACACCGGTTTCAGTCACACCCACGGAATGTTCGAATTGCGCCGATAGCGAGCGGTCGCGCGTCACCGCGGTCCAGCCGTCGCTCAACACCTTCACCCCGAAGCCGCCCAGATTGATCATCGGCTCAATGGTGAAGAACATGCCGGGCTTCAAGGCGATGCCGCCGCCCGGCTTGCCGTAATGCACGATGTTGGGCAGGGCGTGAAACACTTTGCCCAAGCCGTGGCCGCAAAAGTCACGCACAACGGCGCAACTCTCCTGGCCTTCGGCGAAAGATTGGATGGCGTGGCCGATGTCCCCGGTGGTGGCGCCGGGCTTCACCGCCGCGATGCCGAGCATCATGGCGTCATAGGTGATCTCGACCAGCCGCGCCGCTTTGCGCTTGACCTCGCCCACCGGATACATCCGGCTGGTGTCGCCATGCCAGCCGTCCAGGATGACGGTGACGTCGATATTGACGATGTCGCCATCGCGCAGCGGTTTGTCGCCCGGAATGCCATGGCACACGACATGATTGATCGACGTGCAGACGGTATGGCGGTAGCCGCGATAGCCCAGGCAGGCCGGAATGGCGCCATGGGCGATAATGTAGTCATAGGCAATCTTGTCCAAGGCCGCGGTGGTCACCCCCGGCCTGACCAACGGCACCAGCAAGTCCAGCACTTCGGCGGCCACGCGGCCGGCCCGGCGCATGCCCTCGAAGTCGCCCGCCTCATGCAGGGTGACAGCGAAATGGGCCTTGCGGGCGGCTTCAAAAATCTCGGATTGGGGTACGATGGTCATGCCCGCACAATATAATGACAGCCGCGCCAAAGCCAAACAGGAACCTGATGACAAGCAGTTTTGACAGGAAATGGGGGGCTGCGATCCTGGTGATCGGCGATGAAATATTGTCGGGCCGCACCCAGGACACCAATACCAACACAATCGCCCGGTTCCTGGCGGTTTTGGGCATCGATCTCAAGGAAGTCCGGGTGGTGGGCGACGTGCAGGCCGAGATCGTCGCCGCCCTGAACGCTTTGCGGGCCGGTTACGACTTGGTTTTCACCACCGGCGGGATCGGGCCAACCCATGACGACATCACCGCCGATGCGGTCGCGGCGGCCTTCGGTGTCGGCATCGGCTATCATCCGGAGGCTTATGCTTTGCTGGAAGCGCGCTATCCGCCGGGCGAGTTCAACGAAATGCGCAAACGCATGGCCCGTATTCCGCACGGCGCCAGCCTGGTGGCCAATCCGGTGTCGGGCGCGCCGGGGTTCCATATCGGCAATGTCTATGTGATGGCGGGGGTGCCGATGGTGATGCGCGCCATGCTGGAACAGATCGCGCCGGAACTGCCGCGCGGTCAAACCGTGACAAGTATCACAGTGGAAGCCAACATCCCTGAGGGCGCCATCGCCCCCGGCCTGGCGCAATTGCAGAAAGATCACAAGGATGTGGCGATTGGTTCATATCCTTTTTACCGTGAAGGCGCGGCCAATCCGTTCGGCGCGCAACTGGTGCTGCGGGGCCGCGATGGCGACGCGGTGGAGCGCGCAACATTGGTACTTGAAGACATTTTGCGAAAACTTGGTGCTGCACCGCAGCGCATAAATCCGGCTGACAGCAAGTCGGAGAAATGACAGGCTTGCCCCAACCAAAACAACCAGGGGGAAGCAATGAATATCAAAAAGCGCGATTTTCTTTTTGGCGCGGGCGGCCTGGCGGCGGTCGCCGCCACCGATGCCTTGGCCCAGCCTACGCGGAACCCCGATGGCGGCTATCCGGCCGGGGTTCCCAAGGCCACCGGCCGCAGCATGCTGGACAGCCCGCATTATATCGGCACCGCCAGCAAGGGTTATGGTTTCAAGGCGAACTGGGCCCGCACACTGCCATTGGTCCCCAGTGTCGATCCCAACTACAAGCCGCGCCGCATCAACAAGGCGATCGAGCTTTGGGAAGACAATCAGGTCGTGGCCTATGCCGAATTCGGCGCTTCCGGTGCGCCCGACACATATGAAGAAGGCAAGCGCATGGCCAAGACCTATTGCGATGCCATCAATTACGAGATGGAGAATGACAGTTTCAACTTCGACGGCCTGCGCAACTTCATGCAGGGTCTGGTGGACGGCGGGCCCACGCCGTCCGGTCATCGCACGCCGATGGTGTTTGTCACCTTGCCGGCCTGGGGCTTCGACGGTCCGTCGATGCGCGCCAATGTGTGGCAAATCCATCAGGCGTTGGCGGCAGGGGCGCATGGCGCGCTGATCTGCGAAATGGAATCGCCGGAGGCGGCCGAGGTCGCCATCGCGGGCGGGCGTTACAAATGGACCTGGCCCGGGGTCGAGGAACTTCCCATTGAAGGCGTGCGAGGCGCGGGCAGCCAGGCTTTCGCGGCGCATATCTGGGGCCTCAGCCAGGCGGAGTATTTGAAGGTCGCCGATGTCTGGCCGCACAATCCCAAGGGCGAGATCACCATGGGCTTCAAGCTGGAGAACCGCCGCTCGGCCATGGCGGCCGAACAGCTGATGGCGGTGAAAGGCCTGGCTTTTGCCGAGCCCGGTCCCAGCGACAATGGCTGGTCCCATCTGGGCTGGGATGCGATCCGGACGGATTTGACGCGCGAACAGCGCGCCGCCTTGCCGGCCTCCAAGCGTTTGGAAGAAGATTTGGAACGCATCCGGCTCGCCGCCAAGAAGAACAATGTCAAATGGCTGGGCAATGGCCCGCCCGGCGCGACACCGCAGCAGGAGATCGATCAAGGACGGCGCATGGGCCCCGCCGGCAATGAAGACAGAGTGCAAGCCGACCGTTTGTATACCAAGCGGAAGATGCCCTACTGAAGCTTCAGCGCCTTGGCCGCGGTGGTAAAGGCGGTCTGTGCATCCTTGTTATCGGCAAAGGCCTTGCGGGCGGACACCAACGCCTGCTGGGCCTTTTCCTTTTCGCCCAGCACGGTATAGGCGCGCATCAGCCGGACCCAGCCCAGCGCGTCATTGGGATCGGCCTTCAGCCGCGCCGCCAGCATGTCCACCATGGCGCGAGGGTTGGGCGCCCCGCCTGGTCCGACCGACTGCGACGTCAGGACTGCAATCCGGTCCACCAGAATCTGATGCAGCGGCGCGGTCACGGGTATGTCAGCCAACAGGCTTTGCCAAAGCTGGATGGCGCCGGCACGGTCATTGTGCGACGCCTTGGCCAAACCCAGGTAAAAACGCGCCGGGACGCTGGTGGGATCGACCGCCAATGCGGCGGCAAAAGCTTTCTCGGCTTCCGGCGGCACGTCGCCGCCGCTTTCCATCACCAGCGCCTCGCCATAAGCGGCGTCCAGCGTGGCGTCGCCCTTGCCGGTGAGTTCGATCACCTTGGCAAAGGCCTTCGCGCCATCGCGCGGATCCTTGGCCGACATATAGGCGTCGGCCAGGAACCGCCAGGCGCGGGCATCATTGGGATATTGCCGCACGCGCTGGATCAGGAACGGCACCAGCCCGTTGACCTCGCGCGTGTTCAATCCGCTGGCCTCGCGTTGCGCCAGATGCGGACGGCCCAGCAGGTAATAAGTGCCGCCGCCAATGCCCAGGATCCCAAGCGCCAAAGCGCCGACCAGCAAAGCGCGCAGCCTCTTGTTTTCGACGTGAAACAACGGCACGGCCGCGAAGGCGACCGCCACCGCCGCGACCAGGGCAAAGCCTATGTAAGGAATCGCGCTCACTTCATCACTCTTTTCTTTGGCCTCGATACTTGTTTCGCACCAGCGCGACGATCATGCCGCGAATGGTGCGTGCCTCCTGATCGGTGAGACCGGACCGCATGATCATGGCGCGGATATTCCGTACCATGGTTTCGCGCTTGGCGGGAGGAAAGAGGAATTCGGCGGCGTCCAGTTCCTGCTCCAGATGCTCGAACAATCCGGTGAGTTCGGCGCGGGAGGCCCGGACCGCGATGGTCGAGCGGGTGCGGACCGCCGGCGTGTCATCGGCTGACCTCAGCCATTCATAGCCCAGCAACAGAACCGCCTGGCCCAGATTGAGGGAAGAGAATTCGGCGGTGGGAATGGTGACCACTGCGTCGCACAGACTCATCTCGTCATTGTCCAGCCCGGCGCGTTCGCCGCCGAACAGCAGGGCCGTGCGGGCGCCGGCATGGGTGGCGCTCCGCAAGCGCCGGGCGGCGGCCTCGGGTGTGTGGATTTCCTTCAGTATGTCGCGGTCGCGCGCCGTGGTCGCCAGCACCAGATTGAAAGGCTTCAGCGCTTCGGCGGCGGTCGGATAGAGTCTGGCAGTTTCCAATATATCGCCCGCGCCGGATGCCAGCATCTGGGCCCGGTCATTGGGCCATTCGAATTTGGGGGCGATCAGGATCAGTTCCGATAGCCCGAAATTCTTCATCGCCCGGGCGGCGGCCCCGACATTTTCCCCCATTTGCGGGTGGGACAGGATGATGGCGGGGGCGGTCATTTGGCGCTTTGACGGCTCTTGGTGGGCGGGCTAAACGAGGCTCGCTATACCCTCTCCAGCCCCAGAATTCGAGGACTTCATCCATGGAAAAGATCAAGGTCGCAAACCCGGTCGTGGAGCTGGACGGCGATGAGATGACCCGCATTATCTGGGACCTGATCAAGAAGAAACTGGTCCTGCCCTATCTGGATGTGGACCTGCACTATTACGATCTTTCCATCGAGCATCGCGACGCCACCGACGACAAGGTGACGGTCGAGGCCGCCGAGGCGATCAAGAAATACGGGGTGGGCGTGAAATGCGCCACCATCACCCCCGACGAGGCGCGGGTGGAGGAATTCAAGCTCAAGAAGATGTGGAAGTCGCCCAACGGCACCATCCGCAACATCCTGGGCGGGGTGATATTCCGTGAGCCCATCATCTGCAAGAATGTGCCGCGCCTGGTGCCCGGTTGGACCCAGCCCATCGTGGTCGGCCGCCACGCCTTCGGCGACCAGTACCGCGCCACCGATTTTGTTTTCCCCGGCAAGGGCACCCTGACCATCAAATTCGTGGGCGAAGACGGCAAGGTGATCGAGCATGAAGTGTTCAAGGCGCCGGGCGGCGGCGTCGCCATGGCGATGTACAATCTGGACGAGTCGATCCGCGAGTTCGCCCGTGCCTCGCTGAATTACGGCTTGATGCGGAAATATCCGGTCTATCTGTCGACCAAGAACACCATCCTCAAAGCCTATGACGGCCGCTTCAAGGACCTGTTTCAGGAAATCTTTGACGCCGAATTTGCCGATAAGTTCAAGGCGGCGGGCATCGTCTATGAGCACCGGCTGATTGACGACATGGTGGCGAGCGCGCTGAAATGGAGCGGCGGCTATGTCTGGGCCTGCAAGAATTACGATGGCGATGTTCAGTCCGACACCGTGGCGCAGGGCTTCGGCTCGCTGGGCCTGATGACCAGCGTGCTGTTCACCCCCGACGGCAAGACGGTGGAAGCCGAAGCCGCGCATGGCACGGTGACCCGCCATTATCGCGAGCATCAGAAGGGCAAATCCACTTCGACCAATTCCATTGCCTCGATCTTTGCCTGGACGCGCGGGCTGTCGCACCGCGCCAAGCTGGATGGTAACGACAAGTTGGCCAAATTCGCGTCGACCATGGAGAAGGTCTGTGTCGACACGGTGGAGCAGGGCTTCATGACCAAGGATTTGGCTTTGCTGGTCGGTCCCGATCAGAAGTGGCTGACCACCGAAGGCTTCTTGGATAAGGTCGACGAGAATCTCAAGAAGGCGATGGCCTAGCGCTTGTCTTTTGCGTCGTGAGTTCGTCGCGTCCATACGCTGCCGCTATGGACTGCTCGTGTACATCTTGTACACGTCGCTAGGCGCTCCTGCTCACGCCATAAAATCCTGCGCGCTGCGCTAAGGACAATTCCACACAATCGGTTGGGAGTAGGGCGGCAGAAAGACTGATCTGACTTCAGGTCTTCCATTGCCGGAATCGACATAACCTGTTCTGCCGTCGGCAAGACGTATCTCGTACACAAAGTACGATTTTATATCGATGCAGCGATAAACGGGAGTTTTTGTACCGGCGCGCAGAACAGCGATTGGTTTCTGATTTTTGCTTGTTGGGGGGACGCTGTCCCAAACTGACGAGTCCCCGTCGACAGTCAGGAACGCTCTTTGCGCCAGGCAAGCCGTGGCACCAACAATGATCGCGCCGGATATTGCGGCAATCATCAGGATGCGGCTTGTCATTTATTCCGCGGCGTCGCGGTTGGCTCGCTTCTGCTCATACATCGCCTGGTCGGCGCGGGCCATGGCGACATCGGGATTGTCGCCGGACTTCAGTTCAAACGCGCCATAAGCAAAGGTGATGGGAATGACATTGTCGTTCCATTTGGCGGGCGAGGCTTCCAACGCCTTGGCCAGGGCGTCGGCTTTCTTCTGTGCCTGTTCCTGGTTGGCATGGGACAGAAGCACGCCGAATTCGTCGCCGCCCAGCCGCCCCACACTGTCGCTGTCGCGCACATGGGCGGTCAGCACCTGGGTGAAATGCCCCAGCACGGCGTCGCCCGCGGCATGGCCCAGCGTGTCGTTGGTCTTTTTCAAGTGATTGAGATCGAAATAGATCAGCGAGGCCGGGGTGTTGTAGCGGCCGGCGAAGGAAATATAGCGCGTCAGTTCGCGCACAAAGGCGCGGCGGTTCAGCAGCGGCAGCATGCCATCCTGGTCGGCGGTCTTTTCCACCTCATCCAGGCGGGCGCGGGTCTGGTTCAACTCGCGGCGCAGACTGTCGACTTCGCCCATCAGACCCATGATGGCGTCGCGCACTCTTGGGGTGAATTCGGATTCGGGGATGCCCAGTACCGAGGCGGACGGCCCGACCTCGTCCAGGTTGGTGCCGGCGGCGCCTTCGACCCGGCGGGCATAAGCGGCCTGGGCCACAGAACGGGTGGCGCGTATAGGGGTATTGCGTTCTACTTTCATGGGACTTTTTCCACCGCCTACCGCTTCGCTCTTTAACGCGGGGCGCCAATTCTTGGCTCCGGAAAACTAGCTTCCCGGTGCTTAACAATAGGTTGACGACCCCCAATAAATAGTTAACGCCGGCTAAGACTGCTCTTTCCTTGGGGTTTTTGGTGCCTATACTGCGCCGCTTCGCGAGGGGAGCCTTCATGGCCAAACGAAGCACCAGACCAGCCGTTGGCATCATCATGGGCAGCCAGTCCGACTGGGCGACCATGCAGGCGGCGGCGCATATGCTCGATGCCCTCAAGGTCGGTTACGAAGGCCGCATTGTCTCCGCCCATCGCACCCCCGACCGCATGGCGGCCTATGCCAAGGAAGCCGAGGACCGCGGGCTCAAGGTGATCATCGCCGGGGCGGGCGGGGCGGCGCATCTGCCGGGCATGGTGGCCTCCATGACCACATTGCCGGTATTGGGCGTGCCGGTGCAAAGCCGCGCCCTGAAGGGACTGGATTCGCTGCTCTCGATTGCCCAGATGCCGGGCGGGGTGCCCGTGGCGACCTTCGCCATTGGCGAAGCCGGCGCCAAGAATGCCGCTTTGCATGCCGCCGCGATCCTGGGTCTTTCCGATCTGGGCGTGAAGCGGCGGCTGGATGCCTGGCGCGACAAACAGACCCGTTCGGTCGCCAATAGCCCAAAATGAAAAGCCGCAACACGCCGGTTGCTCCCGGCGGCACGATTGGAATTGTCGGCGGCGGGCAGTTGGGCCGCATGCTGGCCATGGCGGCGGCGCGGTTGGGGTTGAAAAGCTGCATCTACAACGACGCGCCCGATGCCCCGGCCTTTCAGGTGACCCAGCAGTCGCTGGTCGCGCCTTATGACGATCTGAATATGCTGGCCGCCTTCGCCGATGCTTGCGATGTGGTGACATTCGAATTCGAAAATCTCCCCGCCCACGCCATCGCCCATATGGCCGAGCATGTGACGGTGCGGCCCGGCGCGCATGCCCTGGCCATGACCCAGGACCGGCTGACGGAAAAAACCTTTGTCGAAAAACTGGGGCTGAAGACCGCGCCGTTTTTTGAAGTGTCTTCGATGGAGCAGGCGCGGGGTGCTTTCGCAAAGTTGAACGGCAAGGGAATTTTGAAGACCCGCCGCTTCGGGTATGACGGCAAGGGCCAGGCGAAAGTGACCAGCGCCGAAGAAACCGCCAAGGCATTCGAAAGCTTCAAGGGCGCGCCGGCCATCCTGGAAGGCTTTGTGGATTTTTCTTATGAGGCTTCGGTGGTCGCGGCGCGCAGCGCCGATGGTGCTTTTGCCGCTTACGATCCGCCGGAGAATGACCACGAGAATCACATCCTGCGCCGCTCCACCGTGCCGTCACGCTTAAGTGTGGCGCAGGTGAGCGAAGCCAAGGCGATTGCCAGAAAGATCGGCGACGCGCTCGAGTATGTGGGCGTCTTTGCGGTGGAACTGTTCGTCGGCGCGAATGGCGAACTGCTGGTCAATGAGATCGCCCCACGGGTCCACAATACCGGCCATTGGACCATCGAGGCCTGTCAGTGTTCCCAGTTCGAGCAGCATATCCGCGCCGTGGCGGGATGGCCGCTGGGCGATCCCGTCCGTCATGCCGATGCGGTGATGGAAAACATTATCGGCGCGGAAGCCGATGCCTGGCAGGCGCTTGCTTCCGGCGGAGCCCTGCACCTTTATGGCAAGACCGAAAGCCGCTTGGGGCGCAAAATGGGGCATGTCACGCGGCTAAAACCGTTGACGAAGCCGTGATCGCGCCATAGGTTCCGCGCCATGAACGCGGCCGCCACCAAGAAGACGACCAAGACCAAGACCCCCAAAACCTTTGGTGGGCCTGGAACTGTCGCACGCGCTTAAGAAACAAGCCAAACCGACAAAAGCCAGGCCCCGCCGATAAGGACGGGGCTTTTTTATTGCCGCGGCGTTGGCGAGAGCCGGAGCCGCAAAGAAAAAGTGGAGATTGACGTGAAGAACAAGAATGTCGCGATTGTGGGCGCCACCGGGGCGGTGGGCCGCGAATTTGTCGGCTGCCTGGAGAGCCGAGGGCTTCCATTGGCGTCGCTCAAGCTGCTGGCATCGGCGCGATCGGCGGGCAAGACCCAGCGCTTTCGCGGCCAGGAATTGGTGATCGAGGAACTGACCGACCGTGCCTTTGACGGCGTCGACATCGCCTTGTTCTCGGCGGGCAGTGGCATCTCCCGGCAATATGCGCCCATCGCGGTGAAGGCCGGGGCGGTGGTGGTGGACAATTCCTCTGCCTTTCGCGCCGATCCCGCGGTGCCGCTGGTGATCCCGGAAATCAATGCCCGGCGCATCGCCGAACATAAAGGCATTATCGCCAATCCCAACTGCGCGGGGATCACCACCATGGTGCCGTTATGGCCGGTGCATCGGGTCAATCCCGTGCGGCGCCTCATTGTCTCCACCTATCAGGCGGCATCGGGCGGCGGCGCGGCGCTGATGGAGGAGCTGGAGCTTTCCACCCGCGCCTATCTGGACGGCAAGAGCTATGAGCCCAAGGTCGTGAAATATCCCTATGCCTTCAATCTCTTCAGCCACAACACCGCTATCGACATGGCGACCGGCTACAATGATGAAGAGAGCAAGGTCATCAAGGAGACCAAGAAGATATTCGAGGACGACCGCATCGCCGTCAGCGCCACTTGCATCCGCGTGCCGGTGTTGCGCGCCCATTCGGTCTCCATGACCTTTGAGTGCGAGCGTCCCATTACGCCGGAAGAGGTCAAGACGCTGCTGGCCAAGGCGCCCGGGGTCAGGCTGGTAGACGACTGGGCCAACAATTATTTCCCCATGCCCAAGGATGCGAGCGGCCAGGGCGATGTGCTGGCGGGCCGCATCCGCAAGGACTTGTCCGATCCTTCGGGCAAGTCGATCAGCATGTTCGTGGCGGCCGACCAGCTTCTGAAGGGAGCGGCGCTGAACGCCGTCCAGATTGCGGAGCTGCTCTGACCATTTTGCCATGCCCGCTTGCGCGGGTATGACAACAATTATTTCGTCTTCGGTTTGCCCCAATCCGCAAAAGCGGGAAAGTTCGAGAGCGCTTCCTTCGCCTTGGCCTTGAATTTCTCGAACTGCATCACATTGTCGATGCGGGCGGCCAGAAACTCCTCGGTGGGCTTTTCGTCCGCGCTGGTGTCGTTGAACCAGCGCATGGCGGTGGAGCCATAAACGCCGGCGAGAATCCCGCGCTTGGTGTAGAAATTAAAATCGGTGGAGGTGTCGCCGGCGGCGCGCCACATCGCATCGACCGTGCGGTACATCAGCCTGGCGCCCAGCGCCGCGTGCATCGGCAGCGACAGAAACGCCGCCGCGCGCCGCGCCGCCTCCTTGTGCGGCTTGAGGATGGCGAGCCTGGTTTTTACCGCCACCGCGATGCGCTCGCGGATCTTCATGATCTTCAGATCCGTTTTACCCAGCCGCGTTTCCATCTCGGCATCGGCCCAGCCGGAATAAAATTCCACCAGGCTTATCGGGCCGTTTTCAAACAGCCGCGCCAGCTCGGCCTTGGAGATGCCCGCTTCCGCGCCCGCTTTCTGCAACATGCCATCGGTGAAGCCGTCAAAAGCGGCATGGGGCAGGGCGGCGGCCAAAACCGCCTCGCGCAACTGCTGGTCGTCACGCGTGTCTTTTGGTGCGCCAGTCTTTTTTATTTGCCCGTCTGCGGACGCATCCGTGCGTATTTTCGGCGCGGCTTTCTTGCGCGGCTGTTTGGGTGCTTCGGTCATGACGCCACCTCAAAGTGACGGATTTCGGATTCAAAGATCAGCCGCGAAAGATCGCTCATTCGCGAGGTATAGAGCCGCCCGTCCAGGTGATCGCATTCATGCTGCACCACCCTTGCGTGAAAGCCGCGTGCCACCCGCTCGATCATTTCGCCCGCGATGCCAAGGCCGCGATAGCGGATATGGGCCGGGCGTTCGACCCAGCCGCGCAACCCCGGCACCGACAGGCAACCCTCCCAGCCCCCTTCCAGGCCGGGGTCCAGGACTTCGATTTCGGGGTTGATCAACACGGTCAGGGGGGCGGTGTGGTCGAACCGTTCCGTATCGGCCAGGCCCGGATCGGCACGGCCCTCGGGGGCCTGGAACACCACCACCCGCAGGGGAACGTGGACCTGGGGCGCGGCCAGGCCGGCACCGTTGGCATCGATCATGGTTTCCACCATGTCATTGACCAGGCGGCGGATTTCCGGACTTTTGGGATCAGGAACGGGCCGGGCCGGGGTGGCCAGTACGGGGTGGCCCATGCGGGCGATCTTGAGAATTGCCATGGTGGGAAATATGGCCTTGCGGAAGGACCCGGCCAAGGGCGGTGGAGGGTTAATTTCCGTGGGTAGACAGGGAAAATGCCGTCTGGTATCACCCGCGCCTCTTAAATTTCCGGCCCAGGAGCTTTGGCTTTGCAGATCATCGTTCGCGACAACAACATCGACCAGGCGCTTAAGGCGCTGAAGAAGAAGATGCAGCGTGAAGGCATCTTCCGGGAGATGAAGCTGCGCGGCGCCTATGAGAAGCCCAGCGAGAAGCGCGCCCGTGAGCGTGCCGAGGCCGTGCGCCGCTACCGCAAACTGCAGCGCAAGCGCCTGCAGCGCGAAGGACTTCTTCCGCGCTAAGACCGCTTATGGGATTTTGAAAGGGCCGTCTCAGTCGAGGCGGCCTTTTTGTTTTTGTGCGTGACGTAATAGGTCGCCGCCGCGCCGACCGCCGCCGCGCCCAGCAGCAGCAATACGCCGGTCGGGCCGATCACCATGCTTTTCTCGGCCAGATCGGTGGCGGTGGTGGCCACTTCGTCGACCGCCTGCTCGACCTGCTGTTTCTTACGGTTCCAGAATCTCATGTGCAATCGGCGCAGACCGCGACTTCGACAGTGACGTGGGAAAGGTCCGGGTAACGGTTGCGCAAGCTTGCCTTCACCGTCTCGGCGCTGATCGCATCAGGAGAAATCAGCGAGACGATCAGGCCGCGATGGCCGGGGCCCAGCCGCCAGAGATGCAGATCGGGAATGCGCGCTTTCAGTTCGCCTTCCAGGAAAGCGCGGATTTCATCCGACATGCCCGGATCGGCATCGGCGTCGAGCAGCACCATGGCGCTGTCGCGGATCAGTCCGTAAGACCAGGAAGCAATGACAAAGGCGCCAACCAATCCGCTGATGGGATCAAGGACGCCAAGCCCGAAATAATATCCCGCGGCCAGGGCGATAATCGCCAGCACGCTGGTGGCGGCATCCGCCAGCACATGCACATAGGCGGCGCGCATATTGTTGTCATGGCCATGGGCGTGCCCGTGTGAATGCCCGTGAGAATGCCCATCGGAGTGATTGTGGGAATCTTTCAGGATCAGGGCGCTGATCAAATTGACCGCCAGGCCGATGCAGGCGATCAGCAGCGCATCGCCATATTGCACGCCAACAGGTGTCATGATGCGCTGGACCGATTCCACCGCCACGGCCAAGGCGGTGACGCTCAGTAGTATGGCGCTGGCAAAGGCGGCCAGATCGCCGAATTTTCCCGACCCGAAGGTGAAACGCCCGCTGCCGCTGTGACGACGCGCCAGCCAGTAAGCACCCGCCGCCAGGCCCAGCGCTCCGACATGGGTCGCCATATGCGCGCCATCGGCGAGCAATGCCATCGAGTGATAGGCAAGGCCGCAAACGATCTCCACCACCATGAAGATGGCGGTGACAATGGCGGCCCATTTGGCGCGGGTTTCGGCGCTGGAATGGCCCTGGCCCAGGAAGACGTGATCGCGGGTCCAGATGCCATGGTCATGGGCGGCCGCGGGGGCATGGCCATGTGTGTGGTCATGGCCGTGCGAATGCCCGTGCTCGTGTTCATCAGGAGACAAAGTGTGGTCGTGCGCCATGACCAAAGTCTAGCGCGAAATTCTTATAAAATCGCTAGGCGATTGCGCCAAGCAAGGGGAGCATCAGGCTTGCCGCAAAGAGAGCGCTGACCAGCAAAAAGCGGGGATTTCGGATCGGGCGGCCGTAAATCATCATGGCCAGGAAGTAGACCGCTTTGTTCCCTTTTCAAGCCTGCCAAAAGGTCGCGCTTTGCGCCAATCACATTGGGGCAGTCACATCTTTGATGGTGCGCGGCAGGTGAAATTTTCAGCGTGGCTGCTGTCGCCGCGCCCGCTATAGGCCGCCTCCAGCGGATAGCGGCAGATCGGGCGGGTGGCGGTTACGTCTTTTGCATCGCTGACATGTGCGCCGATGAATAAAGAGGGTGCCTGATTTTTCGTCACCCACTGGTCCAGTGCTTTCACCATATCGTGATCGGGGTCATCCTTGAGCGGCGCGCCGGTGGCACCCCCGATATGGGAGAAGCCGGGGCCGCCGCCGCAATGGCCCATACCGGGCAAAAGGAAAAAGCGGAAAAAGTCATCCGCCCTGGCCTGACCATAGCGGGCGACGATGCGGGCGTAGAAATCGACATCCATCATCGGGGTGATCACCGAATCCGCCCAGCCCTGGAAGAAGATGAACTTTCCGCCACGCGCCCGGAAAGCATCGAAGTCCGGCTTTTGGTCATAAACCTCCGCAAGGCTCGAACCCGATATCTTGGTGGCAAGCGCCCGTTCGGTGTCGCGGTCGAAATCGAAATTCACGTTCTTGAAATCGGGGTCCTGGAACACCGCCTGGCGCCAGAAGTCCCAGCTGCTGCCGCCCGGCGTCGCGCCGCCGCTCTGGGCAAACCAGCCCAGTTCGCTGCCGCGCACCTGGCCTGGCATCAACATCGTGCCGTCGGATTTCCTCGCTCCGGCATAGATGTGACGCGCCGCCGCCACCTGCACCGGCGTCAGGCATTCGCTTTTGCCCGTGTCGCTGCATTGAAATTCGGCAGGGTCCACGGTGCAGCGGCGCGGATCGGCGATGACGCCGTCTTCCAAGCCGTCAAGCTTGTCGCAGGCAATGATCATGCCGCGGTTCAGGATCGCCACGCTCTCAGCAGTCAGGGCGCTGGGATCTTTCATCGCTGGCATGCTGTTCCAGGTATGCCCCAGCATCAGCGACGTCCATTTCCACGGCGCCGCGCCGCCAACCATTCCGTCATAGTCGGATGGAAAGCGCGTCGCTTCCATGATGGCGTGATGGCTGCCGGCCGAACAGGAAATGAAATAATTCTTCTTCGCAGGCTTGCCGTAATAGGCCGTCACGGTTTTCTTGGCGGCGATGGTGGACAAATGCAGCGCCCGCCAGGCCCAGTCGATCATTTTTTCAGGGTGTTTGTAGGCCCAACTCAGTCCATGTTCGCCATTGGCGCCGTCCACATGGCCATTGTCGGTCGACATGGTGGCATAGCCGGTGAGCAGGGCCTCGCGCATCGGGCCAGGCGAGATCGCCCCGGCGCTGCCGCCTGAGCCTTCGCCGCGGAAATTGCCGTTCCATTGCGACATGGGCGGCAGCCAGACTTCAAAGCCGATATGGGAATCAGCGGTCGGGGTGGCGATGCCGATCACGCGGCAGAAAGGCACGCTGATCTTCGTGGTGCCGACCGCGCCGCCATCGGGCAGAAATTCGGCGCTCTGGATCACGGTGTTGGGCGCGATGGCGCGGCCGGCCAAGGCGCTGCAGCTTGTGGCGTCACCATGGCCGTCAGCCGGCATAGCGGCGCTCGCGTTCAGCGCCGCAAATAGGGCCGTTATGGAAATGACGGTCTTGGAATGTCTCATGCCCACCCCGTCCTGTGCCAATCGGGCGCGACTGTTGGACAGGCCCTGCCGAGCGTCAAGTCAGAACGGCCGGCGTCTCTCAATTTGGCGGTATGTCGCGCGGCACCATGCAGGTAAAATTCTTGGCGTTCCTGATGTCGCCATGGCCGGTGTAGCGCGCCTCGCGCGGATAAGCGCAGAGCGGCCGGGTCAGATCGGGCTTTTTGCTTTCGTCCAGATGGGCAGCAATCAGCAGGACGGGCGTCTTGCGCCGCAGCACCCACTGGTCCAGTGCCGCCACCACATCATGATCGGGATCATGGCTGAGCGCGGGCGTCGCGCCGCCGATATGACCCGCGCCGGGACCACCCTGACAGTGGGCGATGCCTGGCATCATGAACAATCGCAGGAAGCTGTCGGTGCCCGATTGGCCCTCGCGCGCCGCGATGCGTGAATAAAAATCCAGGGTGGCGAAGGGCGTGACCTGTTGGTCCGCCCAGCCATGATAGAGGATCAGCTTGCCGCCTCGGGCACGATAGGCGGAAAGGTCAGGCTTCACATTATAGATGTCCGCCACCGTCATCCCGGCATGCTTGGTGTTCAGGCCACGTTCGGCATCACGGTCGAAGTCGAAATTGATGTTTTTGAAATTGGGATCCTGAAACACCGAATAGCGCCAGAAGTCCCAGCTCGACCCGCCCGGTGTCTCACCCGCCCATATCCGCCACCAATCGCGTTCGCTGCCGCGTGCAAAACCTTGGAACAGCGCGGTGCCATCGGATTTGCGGGCGCCCTGATAAATGCGGTTGGCAGCCTCGATCTGAACTTGCGTGAGGCAATCCTGTGCATCTGTCTTGCAAAGGAGTGTCGCGGGATCGAATTGGCAGCGTCGGGGATCGGAGATCAGGCCGTCTTCGACGCCATCCAGTTTGTCGCAAGCCTTGATCACCGCTTGATTGAGGATGGCGGCGCTTTTTTCGGTCAAGGCGCTGGGATCTTTGAGGGCCGCCATGCTGTTCCACGTGGCGTTGACCATCTGATGCGCCCAATGCCAGGCCGGCGCACCCGCAACCATGCCGTCATAGTCGGCCGGATAGCGCGTCGCTTCCATCAGGGCATGATGGCCGCCCTGCGAGCAGGCCACGAAATAGGACCTGAGGCTGGAACGGCCGTAGAAATTTTTCACCACTTGCTTGGCAGCGACGGTGGACAGGTGCAGCGCCCGGAAGGCGAAATCCACCATCTTTTCGGGATGGCCCAGCGCCCAGGTTTGTTCGCTGCCGCCATTCTTCTGGCTGTTGTCGGTACGATGGCCATTGTCGGTGGACATGGTGGCATAACCGGCGCTGAGCGCGCCTTCCATCTGGGGTACGGAGATCGCTCCGGCCGAGCCGCCCGAACCGATGCCCTGGAATTTGCCGTTCCAGCCGGCGGCGGGCGGCAACCAGACTTCGAAGCCGATATGGGAATCGCCGGTCGGGGTGGCGACACCGATAACGCGGCAGAAGGGCACCGCGATCGTGGTGGTGCCGATCACCCCGCCCTGAGGCAGGTATTCTGCGCTTTGGATCACTGTGTCGGTAGCGACGCTCTGGCCCGCCAGGCCTGCGCAGCTGGCGGCGTCTCCTTGGCCGGTTTTGGGGCTGAGGGCATGGCCGCTGCTGGCTGCCAAAACCGGCAGAAAAGCGCAAACCACCCCCAAGGCTTTGAAAGACCGCATGCCCGCCTCCCCTGTTGGGCGCGACTGTCCATCGCGGCCCAAACACGGTCAAGGGGCCTCAGGTGGGCGGCGGGGAGTGCATATAGCTTTGCACCAGCGAACCGGCGATCAGCCGCCAGCCATCCACCAGCACAAAGAAGATCAGCTTGAAAGGCAGTGAAATGATCACCGGCGGCAGCATCATCATGCCCATGCTCATCAAAATCGAGGCTACCGCCATGTCGATGATCAAAAAGGGCACGAAGATCAGAAAGCCGATCTCAAAGGCGCGCTTCAGTTCCGACAGCATGAAAGCGGGCGCCAAGGTGGTCACCGCCACCTGGGCGGGATCGCTGGAGGGCTTTTGCTTGGCCATGTCGGAAAACAGCTTGAGGTCGGCATCGCGGACATGGGCAAGCATGAACTTTTTCATCGGCACCAGCGCCTGGGTGAAACCCTGCTCGGTGGTGACGCTGTTGTTCATCATCGGCTTGATGCCCTGATTATAGGCATCGGTCAGAGTCGGGCTCATCACAAACAATGTGAGGAACATCGCCAGCGACACGATCACGCTGTTGGGCGGGGATTGTTGCAGGCCCAGCGCGGTGCGCAGCAAGGACAAAACCACCACAATGCGCACAAAGCTGGTCATCATGATGATGATCGAGGGCGCGATGGACAGGACCGTGATCAGCGCCACGATCTGCAGCATGCGGTCGGTGAACAGGCCGCTGCCGTTCAAGTCGATGGAAAGGCCGCCATTTGCGCCTGCCGTGGTCGCCGCAGCTGCCACCGCGGGGGCGTTGGCCTTTGCCATGGGCAAACTCGCGGCCAATGCCGCATGCGGCATGATAATCGCCAGCAGCAGGATAAAAGGGATCAGGCGCTTGAACAGGGTCACGGCGTACCCGCGCTGTTGGCAGCAATGCCGTTTTCGATCACCGAAACGCCGTCGGGTCCCGACAGAACCAGATGCTCGACATTGTCGCGGCGCAGGATCAGCAGGCGTTGACGCGGCCCGATCAGCAGGGTTTCCACAACGGCGAGCCGCTTGAGGCCGACGGGTTTGGTCACGCCCGGCACGCCAAAGCGGCGTGCCAACAAGCCAGCGCCGCCGACCATCGCCAGCACCAAAAGCAGGGCGCCGAAGTAACGCAGAAGATCGATGAATGTCATGCCGCGATTAACGGCGATCAACCTTAATCGCGGGTTAAGGCGCGGCAGATTGTGCCCGGCAAAAAATGCGCGGTGTTAAGCCGTGCTTAAGCATGGCGGGCGCAGGCTCGTCTCGAATTCAGGGCTAACAAAAGGTTACCGCGATGGAGATGACGGATTTGCCGCTGTTCTCGATGCTGAAACAGCGCATGACCTGGCTTAATCAGCGCCAGGACCTGCTTTCCCAGAATGTCGCCAATGCCGATACGCCGCGCTATGTCGCACGCGATCTCAAGGCGCTGGATTTCGACGACATGCTGGGCGGTCCCGGCCATGCCGGCACGACCATGATGACGACCAATGCCCGTCACATTGCGCTTTCGCAATCGCATTCCGGAAAATTCGAAGATCATGAGACGCCCGATCAGGCTTTCAACCCCAACGGCAATGCCGTCGCGCTGGAAGTGGAAATGATCAAGGTGTCGGACACCCAGGCCCAATTCCAGGCCGCCGCCAATCTTTATGCCAAAGCCATGACCATGATGAAGACGGCGATCGGCCGTTGAATTGAACGCCGGTTAGAAACAGGAGACAGATAATGGACTTTTCAAAATCCATGGCGGTCGCGGCCTCGGGCATGCGCGCCCAGACCGACCGCATGAAGACCATCGCGGAAAATATCGCCAATGCGAGCTCCACCTCGCCTATCAAGGGCGCCGATCCCTATCGCCGCAAGATCGCGACCATCAAGCCCGATTTCGACCGTGAGCTCGACGCCACCCTGGTCGCCGCCGGCAAACCCATTCCCGACAAAAGTGATTTTCGCAGCCAGTACGATCCGGGCAATCCCAATGCCGACAAGCAGGGCTATGTGAAGCTGCCCAATGTCGACAGCCTGGTGGAAATCATGGACATGCGCGAGGCCCAGCGTTCCTACGAGGCCGATCTGTCGGTGATGGAATCGACTAAGCAGATGTTGGCAAAGACTGTCGATCTCCTGAACAAGTAACCCCTCCGCCCTTCGCTGGCCCGAGGGCCAGCTACGGGCACCTCCCCATGCAAGCGCGCTTCCCGCGCGCCGGGGAGGGCGAACTGAAAGAGAAAGGACAAAATTATGGCCATTCCCGCCGCAGCCGCAGCAGCCTATCGCGCCGCCGCCCAGATCGGCACCACCGCCGCGACTCCCGGAATTACGCCCGCCAATGTGCCGGGCGGGAATTTCTCCGACTTTCTGTCGGGGGCGCTCAAGGACTCCATCAACACCATGCGCCAGGGCGAACATGCCGCAAGCCAGCAGGTGCAGGGCAAGGCCAATCTGGTCGATGTGGTCCAATCGGTGAATGCCGCCGAGATCACGTTGGATACGGTGGTTGCGGTGCGCGACAAGGTCGTGGCCGCCTACCAGTCCATCATGAACATGCCGATCTAACACGGAGCGGCCGCGAACCCGAGTGTAACGAGGGGTCACTAGCGACAGCGAAGTGACGCGGCGCGACCATCAAACAGAGAGACACATGGATCCCGCTTCCACTATCGATTTTGCCCGCTCCGCCATTCTGGTTCTGCTGGAAATCATCGCCCCTTCGATGCTCACCGCCCTGGTGGTCGGGCTTGGTATCGGGCTTTTGCAAGCCGTCACCCAGATTCAGGAACAGACCCTGGTCTTTGTGCCCAAGATCGTGGCCATTTTCCTGGTACTGCTGCTCGCATTGCCGTTTGCGGGGGCTGCGATGAACGGATTGATGACGGATATCGCCGGACGCATCGCGGCTTATTAAATGGAAAAACGGGCCTACCGCTCTCGCCGCTTGAGGCCCGTTTTTCGTAACCGGTTGATAGATAACGCTGCAACGACATGACCATTCACCTGCCTGCTTTGTCCGGCATTGTCCTGACCTATCTCCTGGTGTTCAGCCGGGTCGGCGCGATGGTGATGCTGCTGCCCGCGATCGGTGAAATGGGCGTGCCCAGCCGGGTGCGGCTGGTATTGGCGCTGGCGATTGCCTTTGCCTTGACGCCGCAGGTTCAAGGCAATTATCCGGCAATCGCTCCGCAAAGCACGGTTGGCCTTGCCATCATGGTCATCCAGGAAATCACCGCCGGGGTGTTGGTGGGCGCCATGGCGCGCATCATCATGAGCGCCTTGCAGGTGGCAGGCTATCTGATCGCCACCCAGACCGGCCTGGCCTATGCCCAGACACTGGATCCAACCCAGAACACCCAAGGCGCCGTTGTCGGCAACTTCATGATGCTGCTGGGCACGACCCTGA